>JACCDS011994485.1_pt1 | contig 13390 bp, 10 predicted proteins | sample 7446441 | NCBI WGS metagenome assembly JACCDS01 (sample SAMN15323445, study PRJNA562643) | freshwater metagenome | isolation source: river surface water | place: USA:Blue River Watershed | collected 2017-08-17
CGGCGCTGGAAGGTCGCGAACGCTGGCGCGCGGCATTGCCGCAGTTGCGCGCCGACGCAGCTCAGGCGCAGGCGCTGGCGCAGCAACTGGCCGCAGCGCCGCCCGCAGCTGCAGCCGGTGCCGCGCCTGCTGTTGACAGGGTCACGCTTGAAAACCAGTTGAAGGCGGCGCTGAAGGCACAGGGCATCACGCCACAATCGCTGGATGTGCAGCAAGCCGGGGATGCGCTGCTGGTGCGGGTGAATTTCAGCGATGTGTCATTCTCGGCGCTGACCGAATGGCTGCAGAAGCAGCAGCGCAGCGCGCAGCTGTCGGTCAGCGATGCGAGCGTGACGGCGCGTGAACGCCTCGACCGCGTCGATGCCCGGCTCACGCTGCGTCGCCAGCGATGAGGCCGGCATGAAGCTGCTATGAGGTCGGCACGGTCGGCATGGCTGGCATGGCCAGTGTGGATAGGCGCGTCACTGCTGGCCGCGCTGTTGACGGCCGTCGCGACGCTGCCGGCGGCCTGGCTGGTGCCGCTGGTCGAGCAGCAAACGGGGGGCCGGATATCACTGGGCGATCCGCAGGGCTCGGTGTGGCAGGGCTCGGCCTTCATCGGCGCTGCCAGCGCGGCCGGCGAGCCGCTGGCGCCCTTGCTGCCGGGTCGTTTTCACTGGCGACTGTCGCCGCTGGTTCTGGTCGGGCGCATCGATGCCGAACTCGCCAATGAGCGCGCGCTGGCGCGCGCTGTCACGCTGGATGGCAGCTGGTACCGCTGGCAGGTGGGCGCGGCAGACCTCAGCATGCCCGCCGAGCCGCTGGCTGCACTGGGCGCGCCGCTGAATACGGTGCAGCCATCGGGCCGCATGCGGCTGTCCTGGCCCGCGCTGGACCTGGAGCGCACGCCACAGGGCTTGCGCGTGAATGGCCGCATGCAGCTGGAATTGACTGAAATTGCATCGGCCTTATCGCCGGTCAAGCCGCTTGGCGCATACCGGATGGAATTCCTCTGGCGCGGCGATGCGGCCCACCTCACACTGGGCACCCGCGCCGGACCGCTGATGCTGGAGGGCGCAGGTGATATCGTTCACGGCCGGCTGCAGTTTTCCGGGCAAGCGTGGGCGCAGGAGGGGAAAGAACAGAGCCTGGCGATCCTGCTGAACCTGCTGGGTCAGCGACGCCAGGTCGGAAGTCGTAGCGTGATTGCACTTGAATTCAAATGAAAAAAACATCGCTGTTTTCCACCCTGCCGATCTCGCCGGTTGCGTCCACGGAGTCCTTGCTGGCCAGCCTGACTTCCGGGACATCGCCCGCCTTGCCGACCGCTTCGACGACATTGACCACATCGATCACATCAAGCACATCGGCTCCGCTGCGCACGCTGTGCATGACGCTGGTACTGAGCATTGCGCTGGCCGGTGTGCTGTTGCCCGCGCGCCGCGCGCATGCGCAAGACCCGTCCGCCAGCCAGGCCAGCCTGAATTTTGTCGGCGCCGACATCGAGAATGTGGTGCGTGCGATCGGCCATTACACCGGAAACACCTTCGTGATCGACCCGCGCGTGAAGGGCACCATCAACCTGGTGTCGGAAAAGCCGGTGACCAAGGCGCAGGCCTTCGACATGCTGACCTCGGTGCTGCGCCTGCAAGGCTATGCGGTGGTGCGCACGCCGGATTACATCAAGGTGCTGCCCGAGGCCGATGCGAAATTGCAGGCGGCGCCGATCACGACGGGCAAGGTGCGCGGCGACCAGATCGCAACCCAGATCTTCCGTCTGGATCATGAGAGCGCGAACGGGTTGGTGGCGATCCTGCGGCCGCTGATCTCGCCCAACAACACCATCGCTGCCGACCCGACCAACAACACGCTGGTCATCACCGACTATGCGGACAACCTGAAGCGGCTGTCGCGCATCATCGCGTCACTGGACGTGCCCGCGATCGGCGAGCTGGATGTGGTGAAGCTGCAGCATGCGATTGCGATCGACATGGTCGTGACGGTGAACCGCATGCTCGACACCGGAGCCGGCGGCGCCGGCGGTGCTCAGGGCGCAGCCGACCCGGGCCGCGTGGTGCTGATGGCGGATGCGCGCACGAATTCCATCATCATTCGTGCACCGAGCGCGGCGCGCGCGAACCTGGCGCGCACCTTGATTGCAAAGCTCGATCAGCCCACCGCGTTGCCGGGCAATGTGCATGTGGTCTATTTGCGCAATGCGGAGGCAGTGAAACTCGCGCAGGTGCTGCGCGCGGTCGTGGCCGGTGAATCCGGTGCAGCCGTCACCGCGGTGCCGACCGCCACCACGCCCGCGGCGCAGCCGCAGACGGCGGCAGGCAACCTGCAAGCGCCGCCGGCGTCGCCGGCACCGCAACAGGGCCCGTTGCCGGTCGGCGGCGTGGCCGGCTTCATTCAGGCCGATCCGACCACCAATACGCTGATCATCACCGCGAATGAAAACGTGTACCGCAACCTGCGCGCCATCATCGACCAGCTCGATGCGCGGCGCGCGCAGGTGTATGTGGAATCACTGATCGTCGAAGTCAGCGCTGACAAGGCTGCTGAAATCGGTGTGCAATGGGCGGCGCTGTCCGGCGACAGCGCGAGCAGTTATCGGGTTGGTGTGCTGACCGGTTTCTCGGCCGATGGCAACAACCTGGTGCAGCAGGCCGCGTCGGTGCTGGGCCCGAACAAGACCCCGCTGGCGCCGGGCAACGGGTTGACGGCATCGATTTTCCGGCAGCGCGATGGTTCGCTTGGCCTCGGCGCGCTGGCACGTGCGCTCGAGCGCGACGTGAAGGCCAACATCCTGTCGATGCCGAACCTGATCACGCTCGACAATGAAGAGGCGCGCATCATCGTCGGGCAGAACGTGCCGTTCATCACCGGTCAGTTCACCACCGCCGCGTCGGCCGGTGCGGCCGGCGTCAATCCTTTCCAGACCATCGAGCGGCGCGACATCGGTCTGTCGCTGCGCGTGCGGCCGCAGATTTCCGAAGGCGGCACCGTGAAGATGGCGATCTATCAGGAGACCTCGAGCATCCAGCAATCGACGACCTCGGGACTGATCACCAGCAAGCGTTCGATCGACACCAATGTGCTGGTGGATGACGGTCAGATCATCGTGCTGGGCGGCCTGATCGAAGACACGCTCAGCGACACCACCGAAAGGGTCCCGGGGCTGGGCAGCATCCCCATCATTGGCAACCTGTTCCGCTATCAATCCAAGCGTCGCGGCAAGACCAACCTGATGGTGTTCATCCGTCCGACCGTGGTGCGCAATGATGCGCAGAGCGTCGCAGTGGCCAGCGATCGTTACGATTACATTCGCGGTGCGCAGCAGCTGATCCGGCCGGAGCCGAATGTGCTGATGCCCGGCACCGAGCCGCCGCAACTGCCGGCGCTACAAGACGGCCGCCCTAGCGGTGGCGCGATGTTGCGGCGTGATGCCTTGCCGTCATCGGCGGCACCGGCGGCACCGGCAGCGGCGGGCGCAGCGACACCGCTGCCTGCCGGCGGCGTGAAACCTTCGGCGCCGGCCGAGGTCTTTCCTGTCGAACCCCCCGTGATCAACCAGCGATAAACGAAGCGCCCCTTATTGCGATGCAAGCCCATGACCCCCTGCGACGCGCACCGGACGCGCCGCTGACCAGCGACCCACGCCTGCTGCCCTTCAGCTTCGCGCGCGACCATGGCGTGCTGGCGCAGATCGTTGCGGTACAGGCAGGCGACGGTGCGCATGGTGTCGATGGTCGCAACGCTACCCATACGGCCAACGGCGGCGTCGCAGTCGCGGTCGAGGTCTGGGTATCGGAGGCGACGGCGCCGTCGGCGATTGCCGAAATCAGCCGCCGCTACGGCCGCGTGCGCATCCACACGATGCCGCGCGAGCAGCTGGAGAGCGCGATTGCGCGCGCATATGCCGGGCATGGCGGCGATGCGGCCCAGGTGGTCGGTGAGGTCGAGTCCGATCTCGACCTTGCGCGGCTGATGCAGGACATGCCTGCGGTCGAGGACTTGCTCGAATCGGCAGACGACGCACCGGTGATCCGCATGATCAATGCGCTGCTCACGCAGGCCTTGCGCGAGGGCGCCTCCGACATCCATATCGAACCCTTCGAGCAGGTGTCCGTCGTGCGTTTCCGCATCGATGGCCGCTTGCGAGACGTGGTGCGGCCGAAGAAGGCGATTCATGCAGCGCTGATCTCACGCATCAAGATCATGTCGCAGCTCGACATTGCAGAAAAGCGACTGCCGCAGGATGGCCGCATTACCTTGCGGGTCGGCGGCAAGCCGGTGGATGTGCGCGTGTCCACGCTGCCCACCGGTCACGGCGAGCGCGCAGTGCTGCGCCTGCTGGACAAGGAAGGTGGCCGGCTCGACCTCGAACAGCTGGGCATGGACGAACGCACGCGCGAACAGTTCGACAAACTGATCAGCCAGCCGCATGGCATCGTGCTGGTCACCGGCCCCACCGGTTCCGGCAAGACCACTACGCTGTATGCGGCGCTGTCGCGACTCAATGCATCGACCACCAATATCCTGACCGTCGAGGATCCGATCGAATACGAGTTGCCCGGCGTCGGCCAGACCCAGGTCAACCCCCGCATCGACATGAGCTTTGCAAAAGCCTTGCGCGCGATCCTGCGCCAGGATCCTGACGTGATCATGATCGGCGAGATACGTGATCTCGAAACCGCGCAGATCGCGGTGCAGGCGTCCCTCACCGGTCACCTGGTGCTGGCGACGCTGCACACCAATGATTCGGCAGCCGCCGTCACGCGCTTGCTGGACATGGGCATCGAACCCTTCCTGCTGTCATCATCCTTGCTGGGCGTGGTCGCGCAGCGGCTGGTACGCAAGCTGTGCGTGCATTGCCGTCGGCACGACGGTCACCAGTGGCAGGAAGTCGGTTGCGACAAGTGCGGCCACACCGGTTATCAGGGGCGGGTCGGCGTGTACGAGCTGTTGCTGGCATCGGCACGCATCCGTGCGCAGATCCATGAGCAGGCGTCCGAGGCCGAGATCCGTGCCACCGCGCAGCGCGATGGCATGCAGCTGATGCGCGACGACGGCGAGCGCTGGGTACGTGCCGGCGTCACCACCGAGGCCGAGCTGCTGCGGGTGACCAAAGAGTGATGGAACAAGCCTGATGCCTGCTTTCCGATACGAGGCCGTCGATGCCAGCGGCGCCACCAGCAAAGGGGTGGTGCAGGCCGATAGTCCGCGTGCTGCGCGCTCGGACCTGAAGTCGCGTGGGTTGGTGCCGCTGGCCGTGGACGTCATCAGCGGGCAGGTCGATGAGCAGGGTCGCGCGGTAGCGCGCGGCTGGCGTTTCGGCGACCGTCTGTCGACGCATGAGCTGGCCTTGTTCACGCGCCAGCTGGCGTCGCTGCTGGAAGCACAACTGCCGCTGGAGCAGGCATTCGATGCGTTGATGGAGCAGGCCGAGCGCCCGTACGTACGCGATCTGGTCGCATCGATACGCGCGGAAGTGATCGGTGGCTCTTCCCTGTCGGATGCGCTGGCACGCCATCCGCGCGACTTCGCCGACATCTATCGCGCTCTGGTCGCCAGCGGTGAACAGATTGGCCAGTTGTCGCGCGTGCTGTCGCGGCTGGCGGATTTTGTCGAGCGCCGCAATGCGCTGGTGCAGAAGGTCAGGCTGGCGTTCACTTACCCGGCGATCGTGACCGTGGTCGCGTTTGCGATTGTGATTTTCCTGCTCACCTATGTCGTGCCGCAGATCGTATCGGTATTCGCGAACACCAAACAGCAACTGCCGTTCCTGACGGTGGCGATGCTGGCGCTGTCCGACTTCGTACGCCACTGGGGCTGGCTGCTGGCGTTGTTGCTGGTGGCCGTCTTCGTGCTGTGGCGGCGCGCATTGCGCGATGAGGGCACGAAGATGCGCTGGCACAGCTGGCTGCTGACGGCGCCGCTGTTCGGGCGCTTCGAGCGCAGCCTGAATACCTCGCGCTTTGCAAGCACGCTCGCGATCACGATCAGTTCCGGCGTGCCGATACTGCGCGCGCTGCAGACCAGCCGCGATACGCTGTCGAATGTCGCGATGCGGCGTCAGGTCGAAGAGGCGACGGCCAGCGTGCGCGAGGGCATGGGCCTCGCGCGTGCGCTGTCGGTGCATCCGTATTTCCCGCCGCTGCTGATCCACATGATCCGCGCCGGTGAAGTGACCGGCGAGCTGCCGCAGATGCTGGACCGCGCCGCGCAGATGCAGGAGCAGGATCTCGAGCGACGCGCGCTGACCATTGCCGGCCTGCTGGAGCCGGTGCTGATCCTCGCAATGGGTGTGGTGGTGCTGCTGATCGTGCTGGCCGTGCTGATGCCCATCATCGAAATCAACCAGCTGGTCCGATGAAACGAATGCCGTTGTGATGACGCCTGCTGCGATGAATGCCACGAACATGAACCCCGCGAACATGAACCCTGGCCGCCAACGCCTGCCGGTACTTGTCACCTTCGTGCTGTTCCTGCTGCTGTGCGCATCGCTCGCATACTGGTTGCTGCAATGGCTGGCACCGCCACCGCGACCGGTGGCAGCACCGGTCGACACGGAGCGCGCGATGCCGCCGGTGGCCGCCGCTGCCAACCTGTTCGGCGGTGCGGTGCGTGGTGGCGACATGATGAATGTGCAGCTGCGGGGCATCCTGCATGCCGGGTCGGCAGCGGGCAGCGTGGCGATCATGAGCGTCAACGGCAGTGCGCCGAAGTTCTACCGCGTGCAGGCCGAACTGATGCCGGGCGTGACGGTGAAGGCAATCCATGCGCGCTCGGTGGTGCTGTCCGATCGCGGCGCCGAGCGTGAATTGCCGTTACCGGCCTTTGCGTCGCAAGAGGGTGGTGCGACCAGCACGCCGCTCAGGGCGATGCCGGAGCAGAACCTGCCGCCTCAGCCACCACCCGCACCGCCGCAACCGTCGCAGTCACCGCAGCAGTTGCATCAGCAGGCACAGCCACAGCCGCCGTCCCAGCCGCAGCCGCAGTCGCAACAGTAGCCACGATCACCGCCGCCATCACCGCTACCATCATCGCCACCATCAGCCACAGCGGTGCGATCGCGGCAAGCTGCGCAGAGTGCGCCGGCCGCTACAGCACGTAGCGCGACAGGTCCTCGTTGACCGCCAGCGCACCGAGCTTGTCATCGACATACGCCGCATTCACCTCGACGTTCTGCTGCTCCTGCGTGCCGGCATCGAATGACACCTGTTCAAGCAGCTTTTCCATCACGGTGTACAGGCGACGCGCGCCGATGTTCTCGGTCTTTTCATTGACCGAGCATGCAATCTCGGCCAGCCGGCGTATGCCGTCGGCTGTGAAGCTAAGTTGCACGTTTTCGGTCGCAAGCAGCGCTTCATATTGCCGCGTGAGGCAGGCATCGGTGGCCGTCAGGATGCGCTCGAAGTCCGCGATTGCCAGCGACTCCAGTTCCACGCGTATCGGGAAGCGCCCCTGCAGCTCGGGTATCAGGTCCGAGGGTTTGGCGAGATGGAAGGCGCCGGAGGCGATGAACAGGATATGATCGGTCCTGATCATTCCGTACTTGGTGTTCACCGTCGTGCCTTCGACCAGCGGCAGCAGGTCACGCTGCACGCCGGCACGCGATACATCGGCACCCTGGGTGCTCGAGCGTGATGCGATCTTGTCGATCTCGTCGAGGAACACGATGCCGTTCTGCTCGATGTTGCGGATCGCGCGTTGCCGTATCTCTTCCTCGTTGACCAGGCGCGCTGCCTCTTCCTCAATCAGCAGCTTCATCGCTTCGCCGATCTTCAGCTTGCGCGACTTCTTGCGGGCCGCGCCCAGACCGGCAAACATGGATTTGATCTGCTCGGTCATTTCCTCCATGCCGGGCGGTGCCATGATCTCCATCTGCGCGCGCGGCTCGGCGACCTCAAGCTCGATTTCCTTGTCATCCAGCCCGCCTTCGCGCAGCCGCTTGCGGAAAGTCTGGCGCGTTGCATTGCCGGCCTTGTCTTCGGCCGGTGCAGTGGCGGAAAAGCCGAACTCGCGCGCCGGCGGCAGCAATACGTCGAGGATGCGCTCTTCGGCGGCATCTTCGGCCTGCGCGCGCACTTCGCGCATTGCGCTTTCGCGGGTCTGCTTCACGCCGATTTCAGCCAGGTCGCGGATGATGGTGTCGACATCGCGGCCCACATAACCAACCTCGGTGAACTTGGTGGCCTCGATCTTGATGAAGGGCGCATCGGCCAGCTTCGCGAGCCGGCGCGCAATCTCGGTCTTGCCGACGCCGGTCGGGCCGATCATCAGGATGTTCTTCGGCGTGATCTCGTGCCGCAGCGGATCCGGCACTTGCTGCCGGCGCCAGCGGTTGCGCAACGCAATGGCGACCGCGCGCTTCGCGCGGGACTGGCCGACGACGTGCTTGTCGAGTTCGGCGACGATCTGTTGCGGTGTCAGGTTCATGAGGTGTTTACAGCGTTTCTATCGTGTGCGACAGGTTGGTATATATGCAGAGCTCGCCGGCGATGGTGAGCGACTTCTTCACGATGTCCTGCGGCGTCAGCTCGGTGTTTTCATACAGCGCCTTGGCCGCAGCCTGCGCATAGCTGCCACCGGAGCCGATCGCGCCGATGCCCTGCTCGGGTTCGAGCACATCGCCATTGCCGGTGATGATCAGCGTCGCATCCCGGTCGGCCACCAGCAGCATTGCTTCGAGCCGGCGCAGCATGCGGTCGGTGCGCCAGTCCTTCGCCAGTTCGACGGAAGCACGCATCAGATTGCCCTGGTGGGATTCGAGCTTCGCTTCGAAGCGCTCGATCAGTGTGAAAGCGTCGGCGGTGCCGCCGGCGAAGCCGGCCAGCACCTTGCCGTGAAAGAGCTTGCGCACCTTGCGCGCGGTGCCCTTCATCACCACATTGCCGAGCGTGACCTGGCCGTCGCCGCCGAGTGCGACGACATTGCCGCGACGTACAGAGAGAATGGTCGTACCGTGGAATTGTTCCATGCGCATCCAGAAAGACAGGGCAGCCGTGGCCGTGTGCCGGACGCGTGGCGCATGCCGCCGGGCATGGCCTGCGCGTCGTACAGCATGCTCAGGGCTTGCGGTTGATGATCCTCGGTGCAACGTCGCCAGCGGTCAGCGTCAGCAGCGTCGATACGAGGACAGAGACTTCCCGCCATTCTACCGGTTTGCCGCCCGCGAGTTGAGCGATACCGGCCAGCAAAGGATGGGCGGCGTGGAATGCCACGCGCTGCAAGCGGCCCGCGTCCAGTACCAGCAGCGCTTGCTGCGCCACCAGCGCGTGGCCGGCATGCGCGCGCAGACGGGCCAGCAGAGGATCGACAGGCAATGCAATATGCTCGGGCAGCACAAATGCCGGACACGATGCGCCGTAGAGTATTGGTTCCGATACCGCTATCTGCGCCGATGCTGGTGAGGGCACCGGCGATGGCGCGACCGGCGGTGACATTTCGTACGTCAGGCTGTATGCGAGGCATGCATCTTCATAGCGCTCGACATCACCCGCCACGCGCAACAGTTCGATCAGCAATAGCCAGCCGGCATCATCGGCATCGCGCCGCCCGGCCTTGATCAACTCGCGCAAGCCTTGTAGCAGGCGCTCGCAGGGACGCAGGCGAACCGGCCGATCGTCCCTGCGCCACGCTTCCATCACCGTCAGCAAAGCCCGGCAACCCTCCAGATCGACGGCATTCACTGCGGACAGATCGAGCGTGATCTCGGCACCAGCCTCGGTTATCGGTCCCGATGCCGGCCCCGATACCGCGCCCGATACCGCGCCCGATACCGCCGTCTGCTGCCAGCGCGCCAGCGACGTGGTGACGCTGGCATCGAGGTGACCGCGCAGTGCCAGCAGCGCCGGAGCAGTGGTCGCACGCGCATCCGTGCGTGGCATCGCAGCCGTGATGCCGTGCGGGATGTCTGGCCAGATGACCGACCGGTTGTCCGACCCCTTGTCCAACCGGCCCTCAGATCTGCTGTCCGACCGAAAGTGATGCGCACGTCTGTCTGCAAGGTCAGCACCAGAGGGAGTCTCGATCGCTGTCACGCTGTGCGGCAGCCGCCATTGCGGCGGCGAGGTCTCGAAACGCTGCGCATAAGCCAGTGCAACATGATCGAAGTCGCTTTGCCGGCCCGTGGCCTCATGCAACGCGAGCAGCATGCGCCAGGCCTGATTCTCGAGCGCCGTTGGCTGCGGCAAAGGCAGCGCGAGAGCATCGTGCAACAGGCACGCGGCTGCATCGTCTTGCCCGGTCGCGAACAGGATCGCCGCTTCGTCGATGCGCTGCGCGAGGGATCGCAAAGGGCTGGCGGTCTGGCCCGGCAAATCAGCGGGTTTCAAGGTTAGGGCGATGTTGCGTCGATGTGATTGTCGATGCAAGACTCGACCTGAGCTCGATCTGAGCTCTATCCGAGTCTCGACCTCATGGTGTCATGGTGTCATGGTCGAACGGGGCATCGATGCCGGGACCGATGTCGCCCGATATGGGTCGACATGAGACGATATGGCAACCCATGCCTTAGCCCCTGCCTGATGACAGCCCGCATTACACCGAAGCCTGCACCGCCGGTCAAAGCCGGCGGCGGGCTGGCTGCACAATACAACGCGCATGGGTTTGCCATCGCTGCAGGCTGTTGTGTGTGCCCTACAGCGTACTCCCCCTCAATGCGGCAAAGCGCGCACCGGCGACGCAGAGATCAGAAACGCGTACGCACACCAACGATGAAGTTGCGCCCCGGTTGCGGCACGTAATCCTTCAGCAGCGAGGTCGACAACCTGATCTCTTCGTTCAGCAGATTGCGTGCGAGCAGGAACCAGGTCAGGTCGGTGGTGCCGTAGCGTTGCACATAGGTCAGGCTGGCATCGACCTGTGTATAAGCACCGGTCGGAGTCTCCAGCGATACATCGCTGCTGGCAATACGGTTGTGGGCTTGCGCATGAATCACGGACAGTGATGAGCGCCACGCCTGCCATTGATAGCCGAGTGACAGACCGCTGCGTGCTGCCGGCTGCAGCGGCAGATTGCCCAGACGGTTCAGGCGGCCGCGCGACACATCAACGAATGCGCGTCCGGATAGTCCGGGACCTGCCTGGTTGTAGCCGACCTCGGCCTCAACGCCCTGCAGCGTGGCATCGGATTGCGTGAAATTGCGATCGTATTCCTGGTTGACCTGATCTTCCTCGATCCGACCATAGATGAAGTTCGCGATGCTGTTGCGGTAGACATTCGCTTTCCAGCGCAATTTGTCTTCCGTCTTTTGCAGTGACAGTTCGAGGTTGTTCGAGGTCTCGGCTTTCAGATTGGGGTTGCCGGTGTCGTTGGTCTCGGTCGGATGATGGAAGCCGCCTGCGTACAGTTCTTCGGTGGTGGGCGCCCGTTGCGCGCGTGATACGGTCGCGCCGAGTCCGTAGCCGGGCATGAAGGTCCATAGTGCGCCAAGCGAGGCTGAGCCGAGGCCGAAGCCGCGTGACAGATTCTCTTCCGGGCGTCGGGACACGGATTCATAACGTGCGCCCGCATTCACGCGGACTGATCCAAAGTCGCGTTGCTCGACGAGGAACACCGCCATCATCCGCGAACGCGTGCGCGGCACGTACTTCTCGCTCGGGTCTTCGAAATTGAGGGCGCTGGTGTTGCCCTGCTCCGCCTGCACGCCGAGTTTGCCGCGCCAGCCGTGCAGCGGTGCATGATCCAGCTCCCAGCGCGCATCGGCCACCTTGTTGGCAAAGCGAATGTGCGGATCGGTGCCGTTTTCCAGCTCGGTATGCCGGTAGTTGGTATAGCCGAACTTGAAGCGCAGGCTGTCGAAGCCTTCGATCGGCGCGCGGAACACACTATCGATATCGAAACGGGTGCGGCCGAGATCAATCCGCGCATTTTCGTCGCGTCCATGGATGCCATAGTTCTTGTCCAGTTGCGACAGCGATGCACCGACGCGGCCCCAGTCCTGGAACATCGTTGCGCCGACGCCGACGTTGCCTTCACGTACCCCGCTTGAGCTGAGCCGGCCATAGTCGCCGCGATCGGTGAGGCTGGCGGCACCGGCATAGCCGGGAATCCGGTAATCCCCGGCATGCACATAGCTGCCATCGACATGCAAGCCAATGTTGCCGGCGGCACGTTCGGCCGAGAAGCCCAGACCTGCGCTGCTATCGACACTGGCTGCGCGCAATTCCGCTTCGCCGCTGGCACGTGGTGCCAGTTCGGTCGGAATGCGGTCGTTGACGATATTGATCAAGCCGCCGATCGCGCCCGAGCCATAGGCCAGTGCTGCCGGGCCGCGCAGGATCTCGACCTGACGTGCAGTCAGCATGCTGCTGCCGACCGCGTGATCATTCGAGATGGCGGACAGGTCGCCGTTGCCCATACCGTTTTCCAGCACCTTGATGCGCGGACCTTCGAGGCCGCGGATCACCGGCCGTGAGGAGCCGCTGCTGAAGCCGGACGATTGCACGCCCAGTTCGCCACCCAGCGTTTCGCCGAGCGACAGGCCGGCCTTGTTGCGCAGCTCATCACCGGCCAGCACTTTGGCAGGCGCAAGGATCATCGCGTCTTCGCCCCCACCCAGCGGGTCGGCGGTCACGATGACGGGGGACAGGGTTTTTTTCGTTTCCTGTGCAGACACGGAAACAGCGGCCAGCGCGCAGAGAATGGCATGCGCCAGCGCGGATTTCTTCAGATTCATGAAGCACTCCACCATGGGTTAACGCAGGCTGCGGGCCCGATGCGTGCGCGAGGCAGGCAAGCAGGCGGGCAGCCACCAGACCGGGGTCAGGCGTTGACGGGGGGTGCGCGGGAGGCGAAGTTGGCGGTGAATGGCGCAAGCCAGCGATGCAGCAGTACGACCGTGACCGGCGCCACTGCGGCGCGCTGCACCGGCAGCAGCGCGATATCGGTGCACGGACCCGCACCGAGCGCAGCGGCGTCGAGTGCAACGCAAGCACCGGAGGCGCGTGCATGATCGAACAGCCCGCCTTTCGCGTTCGCATCGCTCGTTGCATCGATGCCGCGCTCGCCGGCCAACAGATGAGTGCTCGCATTGCCCTGGACGTGCGCATGCGCAATCGCGTGTGCATAACCCACCCACTGCGCCAGCAGCAGGCACAGCACCAGCAGCACGCCGATGACGGTGCGCTGACGCTGTGCGCGGCGCTCGCTGTGCGCGAGCCCGCCGTTGATGGCAAGGAGTCGGTTCATCCGCAGGATGGGTGTTCAGGCAAGGTGGCCCGTCGTGCAGGTCAGGCGGACCATGCAGACCTTTCAGGCCGTGCAGCACGCTGCACAAAGATGTCCGGATACTAACCCACAACGCCGTTTGCTGTCATTGGTGCTCCGCGCAGGTGCGTTGGCCGGGTGGGTCCGGCAGGCGCAGCGGGGAGGTACTTTAGTCAGCCGCTCAGTGTCGCGC
>JACCDS010708559.1_pt1 | contig 13389 bp, 9 predicted proteins | sample 7446441 | NCBI WGS metagenome assembly JACCDS01 (sample SAMN15323445, study PRJNA562643) | freshwater metagenome | isolation source: river surface water | place: USA:Blue River Watershed | collected 2017-08-17
ACCCCTTCCTTACCATGGAAGTGCTCTACCACTGAGCTATCGGGGCGTTAGCCTAAAAGGCAACCGCAAAAGATTAGCACTAGCGATGGGCGCTAGGCAAACGCCAAATTTGAAAATCTAATTTTCCGGCTTCAAAGCGTATCTTGGACCCTGCAATTCGCAGTGCACCGCCGCCATAAACATTCTTGGCCTGCTCAGGTTGCGAGAGCGCATCCTTGGGGAATTCGATGTGGCGATCCTTGCCACGAGAGGCGACCACCAAGATTGACTCGGTTTGGTTTTCCCGCACAAACACCAGCGCCTCTTCTGAGGTGTAGAGGAAACGCAACGAGCCATCAACTAGAGCCTTGTGGGACTTTCTCAGCTTGGCCAACCTGGCATAAACCTCGATCATGCTGGTGTCACTTGGTCGCTCGCCATCCCATGGAATTGGGGTTCTGGAGTTTTCGCCGTTATAGCCATCGAGGCCAAACTCATCGCCGGCGAAGATCATCGGGATGCCCGGGAAGGTGAACTGCAGGCCAGCGGCAACGTGCTGTGCTCCATCAAGAGCAAAGGTCTTGAACCGACCGGTGTCGTGAGTGTCTAGGGCATTGAGGTTGTGCATTCTCAGCTGCCATGGGAAGGTGCCGGCAAATCTTTGGTGGAGCTCTACGAACTGCTTCGCCGAGATGCCCTTTCGACCAGGGCCAAGTTGATTCTCTTCTCTGGTCTGCTTGGTATCGGCAAGCCAGCGCCAGAGTGGGCGGGTGAAGTTGGCATAGGTCATGGTGGACTGATAACTGTCTCCCTCGACAAACTCCGCGGCATCGGAGGTGAACTCACCAATCAAGAAGGTATCTTCACTGACCTCATCCATGGTGTTGCGGATGGTCTGAGCCACCTCACGGTTATAGAAGTCCTCGCGAATCCAACCGGTCATGTTGGCAACATCAATACGCCAGCCATCAAGTTTGAATGGTGCCTTGAGCCACTTGGCAACCACCGAATCTTTACCCTCGATAAATCTGCGACGAAGCTCTTTACTGGCCCAGTTGAACTTTGGCAGCGACGGCACTCCCCACCAGGAGTCATACTTCGTATTGCCATCTTGGAAGTAGTAGAACTCACTCTCTGGCGCCTTTGGTTTTCCATAGGCGGCCAAGAACCACTCGTGCTTATCTCCGGAGTGATTGGCGGTTAGATCTCCCATGACCTTTAGGCCTAGCGAGTGGGCCTTGTTGACTAGCGATTTCAAAGCGGCATCGCCGCCCAGCAGTGGGTCAACGGTGTCGAAGTTTGCCGAGTCGTAGCGGTGGTTTGAACCAGCTGGAAAGAACGGGGTCAAATACAGAATTGTGGCACCAAGTCTTTTCAGGTGATCGAGGTGTTCCTCGATGCCCTTGAGGTCTCCCCCAAAAAACTGCTCGGAGACTCCCGGCCCTTGACCGATAACTTCATCCTCCCAGTTCTGCGGGATAGCCCATTCGGGTAGAGCGCGTTTGGCGGCCTGCGCGCTCTTGGCAAAGCGATCAGGGAACACTTGGTAGAGCACGCTGCCAGTGGCCCAGCTGGGAGGGCGTCGATAGCTGTTGACCTTGAAGTCATCACGGTCCGGTTGATCAAGCTCACTCAGACCGACACCGTTTAGCCAGTAACTCTCCCCCGATTCAAATTCAATAAAGAACCGATAGTGAACCTCTGGGTTATACATCGTGATCGAACCCTCAAACCAGTCCCAGCCCCTGCGGGAATAGAGCTTTTTGAGTGGCGGCGTGAAGAAACCCTCGCCGGAATCGCTCTGGCGAATCAGGATTCGCTTCAGGGCGCCAGCCGATTGGTGCACTCTGATCTTGAGTTTGACCTTGCCCTCAAGTTCTGGTCGAGCCGGTGACACATAAAGCGCTGAGCCATCGTGGTGGGGCTGGAGCGCGAGGTGAAGGTTTTTGATGGCCATCAGTTGCCCAACTTGCCGGAAACTTCGCTCACCAGCTGGCTCCAGATTTCCTTAGGTTCACCGTCACTACCCAACAGTCGAACCTGCGCAATGCCCAACGGACCCCAAACGTGCTGCATCACTGCAGCATCGGGAATCCCGACACTCACCTTGGATGCTTCCATAAATCCGCGCATCACTCGATCTTCAATCGCCGATGCAAAAGCATCGGTTACCGGCTGTCGCCCGGTGGTCTCATAAATCAACTGTTGGGCAGCATCGGAAGCCAGGAGCTCCAACAACTCACCTGCCTGATCCGGGTGCTGCGCCTTGCTGTTCAGAAAGAAGGCTCTTGATGCACCAAATGGGGCTGCGGTTTCACCCCCGGCGCTTGGCAGCGGGTAGGCAACCAGTTCAAAATTCACGCGTTCTTTGATGGCCGGCACCGACCACATGCCGGTATACCAACATGGGGTCTGCTCGGTGGTAAAGAATTCGGTGGCCGAGGTGTAATCAAGCTGTGGGAAATCAACCGCATTGCCGCGCAGCCAAGTGGCAAATCTCTCACCCTGTTCACCGGCTAGCGTCAGCTGCTGGGTGTAGTCGCCAGCTTCGGATTTTGCAAAAAGTTCGACTCCAAATGATGACTGCACTGCCTGCATCAGATAAGGATCGCCACCCGGGTTGATGGCTAGCTTGACCTTTTTGGAAATCAGATCTTCCCAATTTTTTGGTGCGCTTCCAACTCGATCGGCATTACAAATCAATGCGGCATTCTCGGTGGCATATGGCAAGCCGTAACCGACCGCTTCGCGACTGAAAACCTGGGACACCGATTCGTATGGCTCCAGACTGTATAGCGGAACCGGCGCAATTGAACCACTGGCAATCCAGTTGGAAACCCACTCATTAGAACCGATTACCAAATCCGGACCCGCGGCCGCTTGTGCCGGGAAATCGGTCTCTAGGCCATAGAAGTCCTTTACCGAAACCTCAAGGTTGTTGCCGGTGTCCTTTTTGAACTGTTCAGCAAAGACCGCGAAACTTTCACTTAGTTCCTCGTCAATCCAAACCTTGACTGTGATGCCGGTGCTGGGGGCTCCCTCGGTTGGCGAAGGTTGCGCTGCCTGAGGTGCTGAGGTGCAGCCCGCCAGTGCGAGCACCGCCGCTAAGCCTGCCAGGATGCGCAATTGAGACCTCTGTTTCTTTGGTGTCAATAATCGCAGGTATTGCGGCAACTGGCCCGTTAGCCCTTCACGGAACCAGAAACTAGACCGCCGACGATGTAGCGCTGAGCGAAGAGGAACAGTGCCACCAGTGGGACCGAAGCCAGAATCGAACCGGCTGCGAATGGGCCCCAGTTGGCACCGAACTGTGCACCCACGAAGGATTGCAGACCGACCGCAACGGTTCTTAGGTTTACGTCCTGCAGGAACAGGCTGGCAAGCACAAACTCGTTGAAAGTTCCAATGAAGGACAGCAGCGCAGTAACCGCCAGCACCGGTGCTGACAGTGGCACGAAAATTTGCCAGAAGATCTGGAATGGCGAAGCACCATCGATCTTGGCTGCCTCATCCAGCTCCATCGGAATCGAGTCGATGAAGCCTTTGAGCAACCAAGCGTTTACACCCATCGATCCACCCAGGTAGATCAGCAGCAAGCCACCGTGGCTGCCAAGACCAATGCCCGGGAAGATGGTGTAGATGCGCTCCATCATGACGTAGATGGCAGCAAGAGCCAAGAACGCTGGAAACACCTGAATCAAAAGCAGGGTCTGCAAACCGGCCTTGCGACCCTTGAAGCGAAGTCTCGAGAAGGCGAATGCCGAGAAGGCTCCAACCACAATCGACAACACCGCATTCAGCGCTGCCAGGTAAGACGAATTCCAAATCCAAGTCATAAATGGAATGGTTGGTGAATTGAACAGAGTCTCATAGTTCACCCAGCTGAAACGCTGCGGGATCAGACTTGAGGATGCGAGTCCTCCGGTTGGGTCGAAGGAGCTCACGATCACAACGTAAATCGGGAAGATCGAGAACAGGATCAGAATCCAGGCGTAGGCGTGACGCCAGGCGGCGGCTCTAAAGTTTGTGCGCTTCATTTACATCACCGATTCCAATACCTTGGAGCGTCTTAGGCTCCAAAGCGATAGTCCACCAACGATAAAGAACATGATCACGCTGATCGCCGAGGCTAGACCGAGGTTCTGCTCAGCAGAACCGAAAGCGGTCTTATAGGCATAGGTGATCAAGATGTCCGTCGCGCCCGCCGTCTCACCAGCCAACACATTTGTTGGGCCACCATTGGTAAGCAGGTAGACGATGTTGAAGTTGTTGAAGTTGAACGCGAATGATGCAATCAGTAGCGGGGAAAGAATCTGTAGCAATAATGGCAACTTGATGCGGGCCATGATTTGAGCTGGGCTTGCGCCATCGATTGCAGCTGCTTCTTCCAGCTCGCCCGGAAGAGCCTGCAGCGCACCCGATGAGATCAGGTAGAAGTATGGGAAGCCAAGCCATAGGTTCACAATCAAGATCACCAGCTTGGCCAGGTTGGGATCGTTGTACCAGTCGATCGGAGCTCCCAAGAGCTGGTTCACCGCTCCAAAGTCTCGGTTGAACATACCGTTCCAAATCAGAATCGACATGAAGCTTGGGATTGCGTAGGGCAGGATCAAAATCGACTTGTAGAAACGCTTGAAGCGCAGTTGCTTGTCTAGGGCAATCGCAAGTGCCAGACCCGCGGCAAACATGGTTGCAACGGTAATTAGGGCAAATGAGAAGGTCCAGATAAAGACATTGATGAATGGGCCGCGAATTACCGGGTCGGTAAGCAGTCCAACGTAATTCTGCAGCGGGCTAAAGGCTCTCCAGCCTGGGAACAGTTTGTCCTCAGGGTTGGCCTTATTCACGAAGTTTCCCTCACCGTTGTCGATGTAGGTGATGTCGTTTACCGAATCATAAAGTTCACCGGTGGCAGGGTCTAGTTGATAGGCCTGAATCATCAGGCTGGCAGCATCGAGTGATTCGGGGCGAATGAATTTGCCATCGCCCATATCGAAGCGAAGGCTGACGATCTCGGCCTCTAGCGTGGCAGCCTCTTCGAAGCTGATTGGCTCAAAGCCCTCGAGTCCAACCGCTGTGCCGTACTCATCGAGCTGAACGTCACCGGAATCTAGAACCGTGGCCGTGCCCTTGCTACCAAGGTAGGGGGTCAGCGTCATCTGCTCGGTTAGCAGTGCGGACACTTCACCTTCGTATCGACCAAGGGTCATGTAGAAGGCGGTGTAACTTTCGTCTGGAACGAATCCAGTTTCATAAATCTGAGATAGCGCGTCCTCGCGGGAAATCTCGTTACCGGTTTTGTAGACAAAGCCGGACATCAAGACCGTATACAAAATGGGTGTCACCACGAACACCGCTAGCAGGATTATTCCGGGGAGCAAGAACTTCAATGGCACGAGCTTCTTGGAGCCGTAGACCACAAAGGACGCAATCAAGATGACGGCCAGAACCCCACCGATGAGGTTTTCACCGGCCAAAAAAGCTACATACATCATGTAGCCGAGCCCGCTAGCAAGTAGCGACATCAGGATGATCTTTATAATCATCGGCCACAGTCTTACTGATTGAGTTCTTAGTTCCGTCTTTGCCATCTTGCTACTTCCAAAGTGATGGGGGTTGGTTCCCTAAGGAGCCAACCCCCACAACTTTTATTGGTTATTGGTTACTTGGCTGCGTTAGCGAAGTTCTTCTTCAGAATCGCTGCTGCCTTGTCCAAGGTTGCGTCTACGTTCTCGCCCTTAACCAAGATGTTGGTCAGGGTGGAACCTAGAGTGTCGTACCAGTTAGAGCCACCGGTCTTGTCGTCCAACCATGCGCTGAACTGAGGCTGACCAGTTGCTGCTGCCTGAGAGAACGCACGGGTCTCTGCGCGGCTCACGTTAGCAGCAGCCTTGGTGTTGGCTGGTGGACGGCTGGAAGCACCGTACATCAGTAGCTGGCCCTTTGAGGAAGCCATCCAGTCGATCACTAGCTTCTTAGCACCTAGCTCAACACCGTGGGTGCGAGCGTAAGAGGTAACCCAAGCGCCAGAGTAGTTAACCCACTGAGCACCCTTGGTGGAGGCAGTTAGACCAGGCACTGGACCTAGGGTGAACTTGATGCCTGCAGCCTTGATGCTGGATAGGTTCCATGCACCGGAGTTAGCAGCCAGCATCTTGCCAGCCTTGAACTCATCTGCACAGCCATCCCACTTCAGGAAGCCGGTTGACTTACCGTCGGAACCGACTAGGTACTTCTTGACGTTTGCCTTGAAGGTAGCGCTGTTGATTAGAACCTTGTTGGCATCTGGGTTGTTGTTAGTGAAGCCGTAAGCTCCACCGCCCAGTGCGGTCAAGATTGGCTGAGAGCCCCAGGTGCCTTCGAATGCACAGATACCACCGGTAACCTTGCCGGCTGCCTTCTGAGCAACGTAAAGCTTGTACATCTCGTCAAGGGTCTTTGGAGCGGTCTTGCCGAATGCGGTGTTCCAGTACATTGCGGTGGTGTCAACGTCAAGTGCTACACCGTAGGTGCGGCCGTTGTAAGAAAGTGCCTGCTTGGCACCGGCTGGCATCTCAGACTGGGCAACCTTCGAGTAAAGCAGTGGCAATACCTTTCCGCTCTTAGCAGCGGAGTTGAAGGATGCAGGACCGGTGATCACATCTGGACCGCCAGCAGCAGTTGCCTTGTCCCAAGCACTCTGCAGTGCAGTTAGGGACGAGAAGAACTTGACCTTGATTACGTATCCCGGAGCGATGGAGGTGTTTCCGTCGATCAGGCTCTTTAGCTGAGGGCCACGCTGGTCATCAGCCCAGACCGTAATGGTCTTTGGAGCTGCCTGAGCTGGTAGTAGACCCGCACCCAATAGTGAAGCAGTGGCGACGACTGCGGCCGCAGCCTTAAAGCCACGTGAGGTGAACTTCATTGGTTACCTTTCGTTAATAAAGAATTTGCGGTACCGCAAACATCTACTAGTGAACTCTCGAGCTGGAATCGGGTCAAATCTGCAAGCGCTTACATAAATAACAAGTTGATAACACACCCCGTTATCTAGGGAATTTAGGCATTTTGCTTGCAACCGCTTACACGCTAGCAAGGAAGCAACTGTAATCGTTTACAGCCCCTAAGCGACTCACTGACAAGCCTCTAGAAAGGCTTGAAACTAGGCCATAAGCTTCTGCCCATGTCTGAAAACTTGCTCGTTCCGTCCGCCCCAGGTAAAGAGTGGTGGCGCTCCGCCGTCATCTACCAGATCTATCCACGCTCCTTCGCCGATGGCGATGGTGATGGCATGGGCGACCTAAAGGGCATTACAGAGCGGATGGGTGAGCTGCAGGAGCTGGGCATTGATGCCATCTGGTTCTCACCATTTTTCAAGTCTCCGCAGAAGGATGCCGGTTACGACGTGTCCGACTACAAGGACATCGATCCGCTTTTCGGAACGCTCGCAGACTTTGACGCGATGTTGGCCAAGGCCACCTCGATGGGAATTCGAGTCATCGTCGACCTGGTGCCAAACCACTCCTCCGACCAGCACCCGCTCTTCCAGGCTGCGCTTGCAGCGGGCAAGGGCTCGGCAGAGCGCGACATGTACATGTTCCGCGATGGCAAGGGTAAGAATGGCGAATTGCCACCAAACAACTGGGAGTCGGTATTCGGAGGTCCGGCCTGGACTCAGATTGCAGACGGCCAGTGGTATCTGCACATCTTCGACTCCTCCCAGCCTGACTTCAACTGGGATAACCCAAGGGTCATCGAAGAATTTGAGTCGGTACTGCGCTTTTGGCTAGACCGTGGCGTAGCCGGTTTCCGTATTGACGTTGCCCACGGCATGGTGAAAGAGCCGGGTCTTCCAGATGTGGTGGAGAACAACTCCACCATGACCGGCGTGAGTGACGAACTGAAGGATTACCAGCACCCGTTCTGGGGTCAGCCAGGAGTCCACGAGATTAACAAGCGCTTCCGCAAGGTGCTGGATGAATACCAGGACCGTGCAATGTGTGGTGAGGCTTGGCTATCAACCATCCCCAAGATGGCGCAGTGGGTAAGACCTGGTGAATATCACCAGACCTTCAACTTTGGTTACCTAGCCTGCCCATGGGACAAGCAAGAACTTCGTGATGTGGTTGATGAGTCACTCGCTGCTTTTGGTGGCGTCGGCGCTCCAAGCACCTGGGTACTTTCAAACCACGACACCATCCGCCACGTCACCCGCATGGCTTATGACGAGATCCCACGTCAGGGTGATGGCATCGGACCAGATTCTCCGCAGCCGGATGAGGCTCGTGGTCAGCGCATCGGTAGAGCCGCCAGCGCATTCATGCTCGGTCTTCCCGGTGGGGCATACATTTACCAGGGCGAGGAGCTCGGTCTTCCGGAGCACACCACCCTGGAAGGTAAGTACCGTCAAGACCCAACTTACTTCCGCACCAAGGGCGAGCGCGTTGGTCGAGATGGTTGCCGCGTGCCACTGCCTTGGGAGGCAGATGCGCCAGCGCTTGGTTTCAACGATTCAGGTAAGTCCTGGTTGCCACAGCCTTCCAGCTACAAAATTTATGCCCGTGCATCGCAGCGCGGTGTTGCCGGTTCCACCCTCGAGCTCTATAAGCGCCTGATCAAGGTCCGTAAAGAGCACCAGATGGGTCACGGCAGCTTCAAGTGGGCAGATGAGTACGCCGGTGAAAACTCGCTCGCTTACATCAACAACGGCGTCTTGGTGTTGGCAAACTTCACCGGCAGTGCAATCGCGCTTCCAAAGGGAGAGCTACTTGCCACCACTCAGCACGATCTAACCATCGAGGAGGTACTAGAGCACGACCAGGTTGCCTGGATTAAGCTCTAGTCATGCCGTTACACCCAAGCCAAGCAGGTTCGCAATGGTGGCGCTCAGGTGTCATCTACCAGATCTACCCGCGCTCATTTGCTGACGCAAATGGCGATGGCATGGGTGACCTAAAAGGCATTACGCAAAGACTGACTCACCTAAAAGATCTCGGTGTCGATGCGATCTGGCTCAGCCCGTTCTATCGCTCTCCGCAAAAAGACGCTGGCTATGACGTCTCAGACTACATAAGCGTTGACCCACTTTTTGGCACGCTCGAAGACTTTGACGCGATGGTTGAAGAAGCCCACCGGCTATCGCTGCGCGTGATGATTGACCTGGTTCCAAATCACACCTCGAGTGAGCACGAGTGGTTCCAAAAAGCACTCAAGGCAGCACCGGGCTCCAAAGAGCGCTCCTACTACCACTTCAAAGATGGCAAGGGCGAAAACGGTGAGCTGCCGCCGAATAACTGGCAGTCGATGTTTGGTGGTCCAGCCTGGACCAGAGTCGAAGATGGTCAGTGGTATGTCCACCTATTTGACTCATCGCAGCCAGATCTGAACTGGGAAAACCCGGTGGTTCGGGAAGAGTTCGAAAAGATTCTGCGCTTTTGGCTAGACCGCGGCGTAGATGGCTTCCGGGTCGATCAACCCCACGCCATGGCAAAAGCGGAGGGACTCCCCGACCACCCATACGTCGAAGAGGCGGGGGCTGGATTCATCGAGGGTAGAGAGAACCCACCGATGTGGTTCCAGGATTCGGTGCACGAGATCTTCCGCGACTGGCGCAAGATTCTCGACAGTTACCCTGGCGATCGAGCCATGTGTGGTGAGGCATATGTTTTGCCACTTAGCTTTATGGCGCTCTGGGTAAGGCCAGATGAGTTCCACCAAACCTTTAACTTCAGATTCCTGGATGCTGGTTGGGACCGGGAGAAACTGATATCGGCAATCGATGAGTCTTTTGAGGCATTCGATGGAGTTGGAGCTCCGAGCACCTGGGTGCTGAACAACCACGATGTGCTCAGGCATGTCTCACGCTTTGGTGGCGACTATGGCCGCACCACCGCCTCCGACGGTGTTGGACCAAATAACCCGCAACCAGACAATGTGCTGGGACTGAGAAAAGCCAGAGCGGCAACGCTATTCATGTTGGCACTTCCCGGGGCAAGCTACCTCTACCAGGGCGAGGAACTCGGTCTACCAGATCACACCACCATCGCAGATGAGCATCGTCAAGACCCGACCTTCTTTAGAACAGGTGGCCAAAGGGTTGGCCGCGATGGCTGCCGCGTTCCACTGCCATGGGAAATGGGAAATGCTTCTAACGGCTTCAACCAAACCGGCAAGGCCTGGTTGCCGCAACCAAATAGCTATGCCGAACTTTCAAGAGATCAACAGGTTGGCAAACCAGAGTCAACCCTGACCATGTATCAGCGCGCGCTGAAACTTCGCAGCGAGCTCAAACTCGGCGAAGGATCTTTTGACTGGGTAAACCAGGATGAGGTCTTGATCTACCAAAACGGCAATCTTCGAGTGGTTCACAACTTCTCCAACCAAGCTGTGAAACTTGATGGCGAAGTGCTGCTCAGCTCAATGCCGTTGGCAGCAGGAAGCCTGCTGCCAAACGACACCGCTTGGGTCTTGGTCTAGCCAAACTTAGGAGCGGTTAGCTTCTTTCTTGGCCACCAGAACTTGTCTCCGGTCATAAACGCGAGCGCCGGCACAACAACGGTTCTCACCAGCAAGGTGTCGAGCAGCACACCGATGCAGACAATGATTCCGATCTGGTAGAGCGCAATTAACGGCAGCACGCCGAGGACCGCAAAGACCGCAGCCAGCAAAATACCTGCCGAGGTGATCACGCCACCGGTGGCACTCAGAGCACGAACCATACCCTCACGGGTGCCGTGCTTGACTGCCTCCTCCTGAGCACGTGAGACCAGGAAGATGTTGTAGTCGACACCCAGCGCCACTAGGAACAAGAACGCATAGAGGAAGACGCTTAGGTCAAGCGCTGGCAGACCAAGAATCTGCTCGAAGATCAACCAGCTGGCACCCATCGAAGCGAAGAACGATGCCACCACTGTGGTGAGCAGTAGCACCGGAGCCAACAGCGAACGAAGGAGCAGCACGAGCACCAAGAACACCAACAGCAAGATCAGCGGGATAACCAATAGCTGGTCTCGCTCATAAGCGCTCTTGACATCCAGGGTCTCGGCATCTAGGCCACCAACCAGGGCATCTGCCGAGTCAAGGGATGCCAACTCAGTGCGGAGGTCACGAATCGACTGGTAGGCGTCTTCGGAACCTGCAGTTGCATCCAGCACAACGCTCAGTGCCACAATCTCGCCGTCAGTTTCACCAACGGTTACTTCGGCAACACCGGGCACAGACTCAGCCAACTTTGCAGCCTCAGTCTCGGTGCCCTTATTTACGATCACAGTGGTTGGAGTGGTTGCACCTGCTGGGAAGGCATCTGCCAGAATCTCCTGGCCATACACCGCCTCAGGCTTCTCGCGGAACTGCTCGGTGCTGGATAGTCCAACCTGAATACCGCTGGCACCAATTGCCAAACCAGCAAGAATCAAAACTCCAACCGAAGAGATGATTGCTGGGCGCTTGCTTACCGCGCGACCTAGCTTGCCCCAGAGGCCATTGAGGCTCTTGTTCTCGCCACCAAAGCGTGGCACGAATGGCCAGAACAGACCGCGGCCAAATACCACTAGCGCCGCCGGCAAGACACCGAGGGCTGCAACCATAGCAATGATGATTCCCGATGCACACACCAAACCAAGGGTGCGGTTGCCACCGAGCTCAGCCAAAGTCAGAGTTAGTAGCGCCAGGGTGACGGTGGAACCGGAGGCAATGATCGCAGGCCCTGCTCCCCTAACAGCTTTGGCCATCGCGATATGGCGGTCCTGCTCAAGCAGCAGCTCCTCGCGGTAGCGAGCAATTAGCAGCAGCGCGTAGTTGGTGCCGGCACCAAATACCAGCACTGACAAAATTCCAGTTACCGAACCATCCGGCACCATGCCAAACAGCGTCGCTACTTGGCGACCCAGCTGTCCGGCCATACCATCGGCGGTACCAACCACCAAAAGTGGAACCAGCCAAAGCACAGGCGATCGGTAGGTAATCAAAAGTAGAACCGCAACCACAATCACGGTTGAAAGTAGGAGCGTGAAATCAGCTCCAGCAAAAACGTTGTTCAGGTCAGCCTGAAAACCCTCAGGGCCAGTTAGGTAAACCTCAAGACCATTAGGCATGCCCTCGGCAGCTAGTTCGCGCATCTCGGTGACGCGCTCGGTAACTACCTCTACCTCATCGGACTTCTCAAGCGGGATGGTCACCACGGCGACTTTGCCGTCTTCAGAAATTTGAGCTGGTGGCACAAACGGCTCACCCATCACCTCAAGGTTGGTGAACTCCAAGAACTTCTCATTCACACCACCGGCAGGCAGCTGCGTTGCAGGATTGAACTCGCCCTGCAGCCACTTGATCTCAGCATCACTGAACTTGACATCGGATTTGTAAACCAGAACCGCCGCGGTGGCATCAGAGCCTGGTAGGCCCTCAAGAGCCTTGTTTACCAGAGCGGTTTCGCTGGTGTCCGAGAGGCCATTTGTCGGTGCGGTCTCGGTGGTGGCTGCTCGCAGCGGGCCAAAGGCCAAGGCTGCAAAAATTAGGCCGATCAGCAATGTGACCCAAGCGGTCTTCTTGCCGGTGATGAAATTGATTAGCGCGTTCATAAACTTCCTAAAATCTTTTAGAATCTAAATTACTTTAGAACTAAAATAATTCCTATGTCAAACTCTCCTAGAGATAAAGCGGAATTCTCCGGCTCCAATTCCGTTGCCGAGCTCTTACGCAAGCTGTTCAAGGTGAACGCGGAGTTCACGAGGCTAGTTGGAGAGCAGTTGCAGGTAAACCCGACAGACTTCAAAGTTATGGAGCACCTGATTGAAAATGGCCCCTCCACTCCTGGAGATTTGGCGAGTGCAGTTGGAATTACAGCCGGTGCCCTAACTCAGAGCCTGGACCGCCTGGAAGCCGTGGGCCACACCCATAGGGAACGCAATCCTAAGGACAGGCGCTCGGTGAGCGTGGTTGCAAATCCGGCATCAGTAGATCGCGCATGGGTTGAGATCATGCCTTTGATTCAGGCATCCAACAACACGACCGCCAGCATGTCCGACATTGAAAGAAAGGCCGTCGTCCGATTCCTTAGCGAGATGTTGGATATTTACGAACGTCAGACAGAGGGCGCCAAATCAAATCCCACGACCTGAGAAGCCCGGATTAGAATAGCGATAGATACGGATTACCGAATCTTTTTAAGGTGGGGCGCTATGCAACGGGTACTTGCCACACGTTGCAACCTTGCCATCGCAGTCGTCTTGGCTCTCATCGCGATACTTTTCCCTTCACATCCTCAGGCCGCTTCCTCTGCTCCAACCAACCCAGCAACGGCGCCCAGCCAGATGGCCCCACCGCAACCATTCAACCCAACCACTTTCTCAATGTCGCTGTTCATGACACCCCCTAGCTCAGATGGCGGATCCAACATCGAGGAGTACCAGTTCACTGCTTACCCGGGTGGGATAA
>JACCDS011905639.1_pt1 | contig 13381 bp, 15 predicted proteins | sample 7446441 | NCBI WGS metagenome assembly JACCDS01 (sample SAMN15323445, study PRJNA562643) | freshwater metagenome | isolation source: river surface water | place: USA:Blue River Watershed | collected 2017-08-17
AGCCGGGTTGGTCAGCGGGCCCAGGATATTAAAAAGCGTCTTGATGCCCAGTTCACGGCGCACTGGCGCCACGTTCTTCATGGCCGGATGGTGATTCGGTGCGAACATGAAACCGATGCCAACGCGGCGGATGCACTCGGCAATCGCCGCGGGCTTGAGGTTGATGTTGACACCCAAATTTTCCAGCACATCGGCGCTGCCGCTTTTGCTGCTGACGCTGCGCCCGCCATGCTTGCTGACTTTGGCGCCGGCTGCTGCGGCCACAAACATGGAACAGGTGGAAATGTTGAAGGTGTGCGAGCCGTCGCCCCCGGTACCCACAATGTCCACCAAATGCGTGGGATCGGCGACATGCACCTTGGTGGAGAACTCGCGCATCACCTGCGCGGCCGCGGTGATTTCCCCGATGGTTTCTTTCTTGACGCGCAAGCCCGTGACGATGGCCGCCGTCATGACCGGCGACATGTCGCCATTCATGATCATGCGCATGAGATGCAGCATCTCGTCATGAAAAATTTCGCGGTGCTCGATGGTGCGTTGCAGGGCTTCGGTGGGCGTGATGGACATGAGGAACTCCGGCGCAGGCTCAGCGCTGATCGAGGAAGTTTTTCAGCATGGCATGGCCATGCTCGGTGAGGATGGACTCGGGATGGAATTGCACCCCTTGAATGGGCAAGGACGCATGACGCACACCCATGATTTCGCCATCCTCGGTCCAGGCCGTCACCTTCAAGTCGGCCGGACAGCTGGCGCGTGCGATCGCCAGCGAGTGGTAACGGTTGACCGTGAACTGCGCGGGCAAGTCGGCGAACACGCCTTCTTGCGTGGTGGTGATGACGCTGGTTTTGCCATGCATGAGTTGCTGCGCGCGCACAATTTGGCCACCGAAGGCCGCGCCAATGCTCTGATGCCCCAGGCACACGCCAAGGATGGGCAGCTTGCCGGCAAAGTGCTGAATGGCAGCCACGGAAATACCGGCCTCGGCGGGCGAGCAGGGGCCAGGGGAAATCACCAGGCGGTCGGGTTGGCGCGCCGCAATGCCTTCCAGCGTGATCTCGTCGTTGCGAAACACTTCGACCTCGGCACCGAGTTCGCCAAAGTACTGAACGATGTTGAAGGTGAACGAGTCGTAGTTGTCCACCATGAGGAGTTTGAGGGCGGCCATGGCTTACTCCAGTCCTTCTTCGACCAGCTCGCTGGCCCGCAACAAGGCGCGCGCCTTGTGCTCGGTTTCGCGCCACTCCATCTCGGGGACCGAATCGGCGACCACCCCTGCAGCGGCCTGCACATACAGGTTGCCGTCTTTGATGATGCCGGTGCGGATGGCGATGGCCACATCCATGTCGCCGGCATAGCTCAGGTAGCCACAGGCGCCGCCATAAAGGCCGCGCTTGTTCGGCTCCAGTTGGTCAATCAACTCCATGGCATGGACCTTGGGCGCACCGGTCAGGGTGCCCGCAGGGAAGGTGGCCTTGAGCACATCCATGCTGGTCATGCTGTCTTTGAGCAGGCCTTCGACGTTGCTCACAATGTGCATCACATGGCTGTAGCGCTCGACCACAAAGGCCTCGGTCACTTTGACGCTGCCGGTTTGGGCAATGCGCCCAATGTCGTTGCGCGCCAGGTCGATCAGCATGACGTGCTCGGCACGCTCTTTGGGATCGTTGATCAGCTCGACTTCGGTGGCCCGGTCGGCCTCGGGCGTGGCGCCGCGCGGGCGCGTGCCGGCCAGCGGCCGGATGGTGACCTTCTGCCCTTCGGGCGTGGACTCTTGGCGTACCAAAATTTCGGGCGAAGCCCCGACCACATGAAAGTCGCCGAAGTTGTAGTAGTACATGTAGGGGCTGGGGTTGAGCGATCGCAGCGCACGGTAAAGCGACAGCGGGCTCTCGGTGTAGCGCTTCTTGATGCGCTGCCCCACCTGCACTTGCATGAAGTCACCCGCCTCGATCAAGCCTTTGGCACGCTCGACCGCCGACAAAAAGTCGGCCTTGGCAAACTCGCGCTCGGCGGGAAAGGTCTGCGTGGCCTTGACCACGGGGGCGCTGACGGAATATTTCAGCTGGTCTTTGAGCTCGCGCAAGCGCTTTTTGCCGCGCACATAGGCCTCGGGCTGACCCGGGTCGGCATAGACGATCAGGTACAGCTTGCCCGACAAGTTGTCGATCACCGCCAGTTCTTCGCATTCCAGCAGCAAAATATCGGGGCAGCCCAGGGTGTCGGGCGGGCAGGAGTTCTCGAGTTTTTTCTCGATGTAACGCACTGTGTCGTAACCAAAGTAACCTGCCAGGCCGCCGCAAAAACGGGGCAAGCCAGGGCGCAAGGCCACTTTGAAGCGCTGCTGGTAGGCCGCAATGAAGTCCAGTGGGTTGCCATGGTTCTTTTCAATGACGACGCCATCGCGCACCACCTCGGTGGTGGCCGCGGCGCCAAAGCCTTGGGCCCGCAACAGGGTGCGCGCCGGCAGGCCAATGAAGCTGTAGCGGCCGAAGCGTTCGCCGCCCACCACAGACTCCAGCAAAAAACTGTACTTGCCGCCGTCGCGTGAGAACGCCAGCTTCAAATACAAGGACAAGGGGGTTTCCAGGTCGGCAAAGGCTTCCGCGATCAGGGGGATGCGGTTGTAGCCTTGCGAGGCCAGGCTTTTGAATTCGAGTTCGGTGATCACATGAGCCTCCACAGCTCAAGCCCGCAAGGGGCGTTCATTCGGTTCGGGAAGTCCCCGTTCAAGGGGTGCACCGCAGTGCAAGCGAGGGCGAAGGGGCCCCAAGTGAATCAAAGACGCACGAGAGCACCCAGGGCGGGCCGGCGACGCCAGGGCCAGGCTCCCCGGTCGCTGCAACCTGTGATGGTGATGCGGTGAATGAACATGAGGCCAAGTGTAGCAAAGCCGTCAGCGTCGGCGGTGGCAACTCAAATGGCCAGCCATTCGCACGGTAAATGGTCCAGCCGGTCCAGGTAAGCCAGGGCTGGCACGGTCTCGACGGGCTCGCCGTGGTTGTAGCCGTAGCGCATCAGCACCACGTCACAGCCGGCGCCGTTGGCCGCCAGGGCATCGTTGCGGGAGTCGCCCACCATGAGCGTGCGCTCGGGCAAGCTGCCCAAAGCCTGGCAGGTGGCCCGCACCGGCAAGGGGTCGGGCTTCTTGCGCTCGAAGCTGTCACCGCCAAACACCGCCTGGAAATAGCGCTCCAAGCCTTTGAGGCGCAGCAGGTCGCGTGCGAAATCCACCGGCTTGTTGGTCAGACAGGCCAGGCGGCATTGGGCTTGCGCCAGACGCTCCAAGCCCTCGGTGACGCCCGCAAACACGTCAGAGTGCTGGCCGTTGATGTTCTGGTAGTGGGCCTGGTAATGGTCCCAGGCCCGGATGTAGAGGTGTTGTTTGCCAGGTCCCAGCAAGGTCCGAATCAGGTGCTCGGAGCCTTTTCCAATGGCCAGGGAGACTGCGTGGCGCGAGGCACTGGGTAGCCTCAGGTCCGCAAAAGTGAGGTTCAACGCCACCTCAAAGTCACCCAGGGTGTCGACCAGGGTACCGTCCAGGTCGATGATGGCGGCGTCGAAGCGGGACATCAGGCCAGCGCAGTGCGCATTTGATCGATGACGGCTTTGTAATCGGGCTTGCCAAAAATGGCACTGCCCGCCACAAAGGTGTCGGCGCCGGCATCGGCCACGCGGCGAATGTTGTCGGCCTTGATGCCGCCATCCACCTCCAGCCGAATGTCACGGCCGCTGGCCTCGATGCGGCGGCGCGCCTGCTCGACTTTGCGCAAGGCCGAGTCAATGAAGCCCTGGCCGCCAAAGCCGGGGTTGACGCTCATGATCAAAATCAGGTCAATGTCATCGATCACCCAGTCCAGCACGTCCAGCGGCTCGGCCGGGTTGAACACCACGCCCGCCTGGCAGCCTTTGGCCTTGATGGCCTGCACGCTGCGGTGCACATGGGTCGAGGCGTCGGGGTGAAAGCTGATGAGGTCGGCCCCGGCATCGGCAAAAGCGGCCGCCAACGCATCGACCGGTTGGACCATCAGGTGCACATCGATGGGCACGGCACGGCCGTCGGCGGTTTTGGCATGCGGCTTCAGGGCCTGGCAAATCATGGGGCCGAAGGTCAGGTTGGGCACGTAATGGTTGTCCATCACGTCAAAGTGAATCCAGTCGGCGCCTGCGGCGATGACGTTCTTGACTTCGTCTCCCAGCCGGGCAAAGTCGGCCGAAAGAATGGAGGGGGCGATACGGTAAGTGGTGCTCATGAGCGTGATTATCCGGCAGACACCGCCATGGCGTTGACGTGTCAGAATGCAAGTTCTTTGCACCAACCTGCTTGCCATGCCGAAATACCAGATGCGCGTGGATGTCACGCCCGCTTACTTGCCGCACCAGTCATCGCCCGACGAGGGGCTGTATGTGTTTTCGTACACCATTGCCATTCACAACACCGGCCAGGTGGCGGCACAGTTGATTTCCCGCACCTGGCACATCAACGACGCCGATGGTCTGCATGAAAAAGTGCGGGGCCTGGGCGTGGTGGGCCACCAACCCTTGCTCAAGCCCGGCGAGTCTTTCGAATACACCAGCGGCACGCGCTTGCGCACGCCCACGGGGACCATGCACGGCAGCTACTTCTGTGTGGCCGAAGACGGCGAGAAGTTTGACGTCGACATCCCCATGTTTGTGCTCGATGCCCTCAGCGGGCAGGACCGCAAGCTGCATTGAGCTGCCATGGCCCTGGGTGAGTTCGACCTGATTGAGCGCTACTTCAAAAGGCCGGCACGCCATGCCGTGCTGGGCGTGGGCGATGACTGCGCCTTGCTGCAGCCCTCCGCGGGCATGCAATGGGCCATCTCCAGCGACATGCTGGTGGAAGGGCGACATTTTTTATCGACGGTGGATCCTGCGCGCCTGGGGCACAAGGCCTTGGCTGTCAATTTGAGCGATCTGGCGGCTTGTGGCGCACGACCCGTGGCGTTCACGCTGGCACTGGCCTTGCCGCGTGCCGATGAAGCGTGGCTGGCGGGCTTCTCACAAGGCCTGCTGGCCCTGGCCGATGCGCACGGCTGCGAGCTGGTCGGGGGGGACACCACCCAAGGCCCTTTGAACATCTGCATCACCGTGTTTGGCGAAGTGCCGCCCGAGCAGGCCCTGTTGCGCCATGGCGCACAACCCGACGATGACATTTATGTGAGCGGCACCGTGGGCGATGCACGCTTGGCCCTCGAGGTGTTCCGCGGCCAGCAGTTGCTCACGGGCGAGGCATTCGAGCGCTGCCGCTTGCGCATGGAGTTGCCCACGCCGCGTGTGGCGCTGGGCCTGGCGTTGCGTGGCATTGCCCACTCGGCTTTGGACATCAGCGACGGCTTGCTGGGCGACTTGGGCCATGTGCTTCAGCGCTCGCAGGTCGGGGCGGTGATTGAAACCGGCTGGTTGCAACAAAGCGCTGCCGTCAGCGCAGACTTGCTGGCCCTGCCGTGGCTGCGCCGCCTGGACATGGCGCTGGCCGGGGGGGATGACTATGAGCTCTTGTTCACGGCCCCCACCAGCCATCGTGAACAGGTTCAGGCCGCCGCCCGTCAAAGCCAAACCCCCGTCACCCGAATTGGGCGCATCACCACCGCGCCGGGCCTGCGTGTGCTGGACCCGCAAGGCCAGGCGGTGACGCGCCGCTTCAGTTCTTTTGACCACTTTCAGCCATGAACCGCGCGCATTTGTTGCTGTCACACCCGGCCCATTTCATCGCCCTGGGCTTTGGCGCAGGCCTGAGCCCGGTGGCGCCGGGCACGGTAGGCACCTTGTGGGCCTGGGCGACCTATGGGGTCTTGCAAAGCTGGCTGTCACCAGCCGAAATCGGCGTGGTCATTGCCGTCTCTTTGCTGGTGGGCTGGTGGGCTTGCACGGTCAGCGCCGAAAACATGGGCGTGGCCGACCCTGGCGCCATTGTGTGGGACGAAGTGGTCGCCTTTTGGCTGGTGCTGTGGCTTTGGATGCCGGCCAGCTTTTGGGCACAGTGTGTCGCGTTTGCCTTGTTCCGATTTTTCGATGCGGCCAAACCTGGCCCGGTAGGCTGGGCCGACCGGGTGTTCAAAGGCCATGGCTGGCGGGGCGGCTGGGGTATCCTGTTTGACGACTTGGTGGCAGCGTTTTGCACGCTGCTGGTTTTGGCGATCTGGAGAGCAACATGACAATGGTGGACGCTTTATCGCAGGCCTTGCTGAACCGTGGCTGGATGTTGGCCACCGCCGAGAGTTGCACGGGCGGCTTGATTGCCGCACGCTGCACCGACCTGGCGGGCTCCAGCCAATGGTTTGAACGCGGCTTTGTCACTTACTCCAATGACGCCAAGCATGAGTTGCTCGGCGTCGACAGCCAGGTGTTGGCCCAGGAAGGTGCGGTCAGCGAAGCCGTGGCGCGCGACATGGCGCTGGGCGCTTTGCGCCACTCCAAGGCCCAAGTGTCTTTGGCGGTGACGGGTGTGGCCGGCCCGAGCGGCGGCAGCCGCAGCAAGCCCGTGGGCACCGTCTGGTTTGCCTGGGCCACCCCCAGCGACTCCGGTCCCACCTTGGGCGCCGAAACCGCCTGGGTGAAAACCGAGCGCATGCAGTTCAGCGGTGACCGCGCCGCGGTCCGCGCGGCGACGGTGGAACATGCGTTTCAAACTTTGCTGACGCTGCTCAAAGCCTGAACCTCGTCCTTGCGCGCAGGATAGGCTGAGAAGACCTTCACGCCCAAGCGGGCGAGGCGGTTTTTCAGGGCCAGAACCTCGGCGTCTTTGCTGATGAGCAGCGCTTGTTGCGTCACGGCCAAGTCGACAAACTTTTGGTCATCGGCGTCTTTGCAAACATAGGGGGCTTTGGGTGCCACGGGCTGCCATGTCACTGCGGCGTCGTAGCGCGTCAGCACATCCTCAGCAAGCTGTCCGTTCTTTTGCAAACGTGCCAGCAGGTGCGGATAGGTCAGCACCCTGGCCAGTTCCTCCCGCATCGCTGAAGTGGCCTGCCATTGCAAAGTGCCGTCGTCCAGCGCCTGTTGCAAAGGCTCACTCAAGGGATCGCTGAACAACCAAAGGTCGAGCACGATGTTGGTGTCCAGCACCACCCCCGTCATGACTTCATGCGCCCTGCGACCAGGTCAAAACGGAACATGCGGCATTCGATGGGACCGTTCCACAGCGGCACGCGGCGGCTTTCTTTCAGGCGCATGTGGCCAGGCAACTTCAGGTCGGGGGTGAGCACCCAAGCCGTCCAACCTGGAAAATTCTTTTTCCAGTGCGAGGCCAGTTGCACAAAGAAATCGCCACCCTCTTCGGTTTGGGCTTGCTGGCGAGCGGCCACACCGGCGGCGGAAATACGCTCGCCATAGGGCGGGTTGACCAGGACCAAGCCAGCGGCGTCACAAGGCGGCATGCGTTGCAAGGCATCGCCGCCGCGCAAATGCACGGCCTGACCGACGCCCGCACGGTCGGCATTGTTCTGGGCGAAGTCCACCATGCGGAAGGACACGTCACTGCCATAGACCTGGGCCATCGGAGCGCGTTGCTGGCTGCGCGCTTGTTGCAACAACGCCGACCAGACATGCGGCTGAAACGGCACCAGCTTTTCAAAGCCAAAACGGCGCTGCGAGCCAGGTGCAATATTGCAGGCGATTTGCGCGGCCTCGATCGCAATGGTGCCGCTGCCGCAACAAGGGTCGTAAAGTGCCTGCCCTTGTTCGCAGGCGCCGGGAGCGCCGTCTTCCCCTTGGCTCCAACCGCTGGCCGCCAGCATGGCGGCGGCCAGGGTTTCTTTCAAGGGCGCGTCGCCTTTGTCGGTGCGCCAGCCGCGCTTGAACAGCGGCTCTCCCGAGGTGTCGATGGCCAGGATCATGCGGTCTTGCGTCAAATGCACATACACGCGCGCGTCGGGCCAGCGCACTTCCACATTGGGTCGCACGCCGCTGAGCTCGCGAAAACGATCGGCCACCGCATCCTTCACGCGCAAGGCCGCAAAGTTCAGGCTTTTGAGCGGGCTGTATTGGGCTGTGATTTCAATTTTGAAGGTCTGCCGGTTGGTGAACCACAACTCCCAAGCGATGGCACGGGCGCCTTCATAAATGTCTTGCTCATGGCGGTAAGGCGTCTCGGACAATTGGACCAGCACACGCTGCGCCAGCCGGCTGTGCAGGTTCAGCAGCATGGCGTCGCGCCAGGAGGCCCGCAAGCCCACGCCCCCACGCTGCGACTGCAAAGCGGATGGCGCGAGGTTCAGGATGCGGCGCACCTCTGTGGCGAGGTAGGTTTCCACTCCTGCAGCGCAGGGCAAAAAAAGCTGAAGATCGTTCATAACAATTCGGCAGTGCGCGCGCGGGCCGCGGCGGCGTTAAAGCGCTTTGCGCAAGTTGGTGGGCGCAATGCGCAAGGCTTCACGGTACTTGGCCACGGTGCGCCGTGCGCAATCGATGCCCTGCTCTTTGAGCATGTCGGAAATCTGGTTGTCGGACAGCGGCTTTTTCGGGTTTTCGTTGGCCACAAATTGCTTGATCAAGGCCCGCACCGCGGTGCTCGAAGCGTTGTGGCCGCTCTCGGTGCCCAGGCCCGAGCCAAAGAAGTACTTCAGCTCGAAAGTGCCGTAGGGCGTGGCCATGTATTTGGCCGTGGTCACCCGGCTGATGGTGGACTCGTGCAAGCCCAGTTCGTCGGCAATTTCACGCAGCACCATGGGCCGCATGGCCAGTTCGCCATGGATGAAAAAATTGCGCTGGCGCTGCGCGATCGCATTGCTGACGCGCAAGATGGTGTCAAAGCGTTGCTGGATGTTCTTGATGAACCAGCGCGCTTCTTGCAAGCGTTGTTGCAGGCCCTGGTGACCTTCGCCTTTGCCAGCCGACTTCAGGGCGCCAGCGTAAATGTCGTGCACCCGCAAGCGCGGCATCACATCGGGGTTGAGCGCCACGCGGAACTTGGGGGCGCCCTGGCGGTCCAGGCCTTGGCGGGTGACCAGCACGTCGGGAATCACCACTTGGCGCTCGACATCGACAAAGCGCCGGCCCGGCTTGGGCTCGAGGCGGGCAATCAGCGCCATGGCTTGCTTGACCCGCACATCGGTGTCACCCACGGCCAGCACCAAGCGTTTGACGTCACGTCGCGCCAGCATCTCCAGCGGCTGTTTGCAAATGGCCAAGGCCACCTCGCAAATGGCTTGTTCTTCTTCGTCCTCAGGGTCCATCGCCTTGAGTTGCAAGCTCAGGCATTCGGCCAGGTCACGCGCGCCCACGCCAGTGGGTTCCAGGCTGTGCAGCAAATGCAAGGCCATTTGGAAACGGTGCTCCAGCTCTTCGAGTTGCTCTTCATCGTCACCCGCGAGAGTTTCTGCCAGAGAACGCAACGAATCTTCCAGGTAGCCGTCGTCGTTCAAGGACTCAATCAGAAAACGCAAGGCGGCGCGATCGGTCTCGCTCAAGCGCAGTGACAGGGCCTGGCGATGCAAAAAGTCGGTCAAGGATTGCTGGCTGCGCGCCAACTCGGTGGCGTCGGCCACTTCTTCGCTGCTGTTGTTGTTGCGCGCTGGCGCGTCTCCTCCCCACTCGCTGTCGTCCGGCGAAACGTCCACGCTGCCATCGCCCTCCCAGCCTTCGGCCACGCCATCCAGGCTGGGCTCGGCATCGCTGCTGCTGTTGTCCACCGCCACCTCGGTGACGCGGTCCATGGGCATCTCGGGGGCGCTGTCGGGCACAGCGTCAGCGGCGGCATCGTCGTCTTGCGCCACGGCATCGGCGCGGTCCAAGCCATACTCTTCTCGCTCGGCGGTCTCGTGGTCTTTTTCCAGGAACGGGTTGTCGTCGAGCATTTGCTCGATTTCCTGGCTCAGCTCCAAGGTGGAGAGCTGCAACAGCCGGATCGACTGTTGCAACTGTGGCGTCAAGGCCAGATGCTGCGAAACCCGAAGGGAAAGACCTTGCTTCACGCGCCGCTCACATCTTGAAATGCTCGCCCAGGTAAACCCGGCGAACATCGGCGTTGGTGATGATTTCTTGCGGCGTGCCTTGCGCCAGCACACGGCCATCGCTGATGATGCAGGCGTGGTCGCAAATGCCCAGGGTTTCGCGCACATTGTGGTCGGTGATGAGCACACCGATGCCGCGCGCTTTCAAAAATCCAATGATGCGCTGAATCTCGATCACGGCAATCGGGTCAATGCCGGCAAACGGCTCGTCCAACAAAATAAAGCGGGGCTGTGTGGCCAGCGCGCGCGCAATTTCAACCCGGCGACGCTCACCCCCCGACAGCGAGGTGGCCGCCGCATCGCGCAAATGCTCGACCCGCAGCTCTTGCAACAAGCTGTCGAGTCGACGCTCGATTTCCGCGGCAGCCAGGGGCTGGCCGTTGTCGTCGCGTTGCAACTCCAGCACGGCGCGCACATTGTCAGCCACATTGAGCTTGCGAAAAATCGAGGCCTCTTGCGGCAGGTAGCTCAAGCCCAAGCGCGAGCGGCGGTGGATCGGCAAGTTTTCAATCGGCTTGCCATCCAGGGTGATCCAGCCGCCATCGGCACGTACCAGGCCCACGATCATGTAAAAAGACGTGGTTTTGCCAGCGCCATTGGGGCCCAACAAGCCCACGACCTCGCCTTTTTGCACGGAGATGGACACATCGTGCACCACCTTGCGGCTGCCATAAGACTTTTGCAGGTGATGCGCCTCGAGTCGGCTGCCCTCGGCGCTGGCCGCGCCTGCCACCATCACTTGGCGTCTCCACTGGCGCCGCGCGGCGTCAACACGGCACGCACCCGACTGGCGGGGGCCGCAGCGCTGGGCACTTTGGCCGACTCGCCGGCAGGCTGGCCATCGACGCGGAACTTGTCGCTGAGGTTGTCGTAACTGATCAGCTGTCCGCTCATTTCGTCGTTGAGCACGGTGCCACGGTAGCGTCGCAACTCGGCACGGCCCATCAGGGTCACGCGGTCGGCCCGGCCGTCGTATTCAATCCGCTCGGCTTCGCCTTCCATGAACTCATTGAGGCCTTCGCGCTTTTGTCGGTAAAAGGCGCGCTTGCCGGGTTCGGGAAGAATCACGCCGAATTGGTAACCTTGGGGGTCCTGGCGCACCTCGATGCGGTCGCCACGCATGACAATCGAGCCTTTGGTGGCCACCACCTTGCCGGTGAAGACGCTGACCTGTTTCAAGTCATCGTGCTGGAGCAAATCGGCTTCGATGCTCATGGGCTTGTCGCGGTCGGCTTTTTCAGCGAGCGCCGGGGCCAGCCTGCCAACACACAGCAGACCCAGCAGGGACAGTAAGACCAGGGCTCTCAAGGCACGAAACTTGCTGACGTTGTCATGCCGAGAATTGTAAGGCTTGCACCCCGTGTTAGGCGTGCTTCTTGCTAAATAGTCGCAGATTTGCGACGTTCAGCGACCTTTGCGAATTTCAGCAATCAAGTAGTCGGTGATCTGAAGCGCGCGGTCCATGTTGCCCGACAAGGAGCCATCGGTGTAGAAACGCCCCCCAATGCCCAAGGACGGCACGCCCTGAACCTTGAAGGCCTCTTGCAGCTGGTGGGCGCGTTTCGCCTTGGTGACCACGCCAAAGGCGTTGTAAAGCTCGACGAACTTGGCCTTGGGAATGCCATTTTTGTCAGCCCACTGCGCCAGCGCCTCGGCGCTGCCCAGGTTTTGCTTTTCAACGTGAATGGCTTGGAACAGCTTGCCATGCAAGGCCTCCACTTTGTTCAAGGCTTCCAGCACGTAGTACATGCGCTGCTGGGGCTCGAAGTCGTCGCGAAAGCGCACAGGCACGCGCTTGACTTCCACATCTTTGGGCAAAGCCTTGACCCAGCTGGCAAAGCGCGGCTCGAAGGCATTGCAATGCGGGCAGCTGTACCAGAAGAACTCGATCACCTCGATCTTGCCCTTGCCAACCTCTGTGGGCACCCGCTTGTCCAGCGACACATACTCAATGCCTTCTTGGTAAGGGGCGGTCTGGGCGGACACTGCGGCCGCCGACATGGCCATGGATGCCAGCGCAGCTTGAGAAAATTGACGACGTTTCATGCGAAACCTTTGAAAGTAGAGAGCTGTTTAACGTTGCACCCGCACCAAGGCTGACTCCACCTTGGTGGCGGTGAGCTTTTGCTGGATGCGTTCAGCCTCGTCCTTGGACTCCAGGGGACCGATGCGCACACGGTACACCGTGCGGCCAGATTGTTCGCGCTCACTCACACGCGGATCAAAGCCCGCCAGCGCCAGCTTGGCGCGCTGCACCTCGGCATCCTCGGGGGTGCGGAAGGCGCCCGCTTGAACATAGTAATTGAAGGGGTCGGCGGCGCCGGCACGCGCGCGTGCCAAGTCGCCCAAAGGATCGGCTTTGTCGTCCGCAGGGGTGCCGCTGACCGCCGGTGGCGACAAGATGGGGTTGGGGACCACCGCTTTGGGGTCTTCTTCTTTCTCGGGTTTTTCGGGGGGCTTGACGGGGTTCTTGCCGTACAAGGGCGCGTTCGGGTCCCAGTCTTTGTTCTTCTTTTCCTCGGCGGCATCTTGCTCGGCCGTGCGGTTCAAGCCCTTGTTGAGAAAGGGAATCGGGACCTTGGTGACGTAGACCGCCACGGCCAGGGCCACGCCCAAGCCGAGAATCAGGCCAAAGATGAAGCCCAGCAGGGTTCCACCACGTTGTTGTTTCATGCGATACCTCGGTTCGTTAGGGCCTGGCCACATCGACCGCTCACATGCTGAGCGGCGCCGACACGCCCAGGACCGCCAAGCCATTGTGCAACACCTGCGCCGTCGCCGCCACCAAGGCCAGGCGGGCGCGCTTGACGGCCACATCGTCCACCAGGATGCGCTCGGCATCGTAGTAGCTGTGGTAGGCCGCGGCCAGCTCGCGCAGGTAAAAAGTGACGTCGTGGGGCGCAAAGTCTTGTGCGGCGCTGGTGAGCATGGCCGGATAGCGTGCCAGTTGCAGCATCAGGGTTTGGGCGGGCGCGGTGTCCAGGGCCGACAAGTCCACCGACTGCAACTCGCCAGACGAGGCCTTGCCGTCCACCAGCAAGCCTTCGCGCTGCAACACCGAGCAAATCCGGGCATGGGCGTATTGCACGTAATAGACCGGGTTGTCGTTGTTCTGGGCCAGCGCCAGGTCGATGTCAAAGACATACTCGGTGTCGGGCTTGCGGCTCAGCAAGAAGAAGCGCACGGCATCCTTGGACGTCCACTCGATCAGGTCGCGCAGGGTCACATAGCTGCCCGCCCGTTTGGACATCTGGACCTCTTCGCCACCGCGCATCACGCGCACCATGGTGTGCAACACGTAGTCGGGGTAGCCCTGCGGAATGCCCAACTTCAGATGTTCCGAGGCGGCCTGCAGGCCCGCACGCACCCGCGCGATGGTGCCGTGGTGGTCGGTGCCCTGGATGTTGATG
>JACCDS010030811.1_pt1 | contig 13380 bp, 8 predicted proteins | sample 7446441 | NCBI WGS metagenome assembly JACCDS01 (sample SAMN15323445, study PRJNA562643) | freshwater metagenome | isolation source: river surface water | place: USA:Blue River Watershed | collected 2017-08-17
AATGGATTCTATGATATATTAACTTAAAATAAAATTGATTTTAATCGAAATTAAAGAATTGGATAAATATTTAATTTAATAAATATCTTTTAAATTTTGTATTAAATTTTTAAATTGAATAAATTCCAAATTAGAGGATTCTGTAGTATTTATATATTTGTTATAAGGTTTAATTAAATTGAAGAAGTTTTGAACAATTTGAAGAGATAAAGAGTTTTTGTATGAACTCAAAAGTTTAGAAAACTCTTTATCAATATTTTTGATTGTTAGATTTTCTAGTTTATTAATTATTTTTTGTTCTAGTTTTATATTTTTCATATCATTTTCACTAAAAGATTTATTTGAAATATTTAAGAGTTCTTTTTTTATACTAAATAGAATATTTTCTTTATCCAAAAAGAGTGAATTTTCAAAAGAATTTTTTTCAATTTTAAGTGGTGTTGTATTTTTAAAATATGCACCATCTGATAAATTGTAGATTTTAGCATTATTTTTAAATCTATCAATTATTAAGTTTATGGATTCAATCATTTGTTTATACAAAATAAAAGTAAAAACTTCATCTTCAAAATTTCCTTTTACTTTTATAAGATTGTTAGAAGTATCAAAACCATTGTTTTGAATAATATTTGTTGTATCAAGTTTGATTTTGGAATTTCTATATATCCCATCGTGTGTTTTTCCACTACTGCTTACACATGCGTCGAATCCTAACATATAAATTTCAATAGCTCCTAATCTCAATATCAAATCTAGTCCAATATCTCCTACAGTAACGCCTGTAAATATCCCTGTATTATCAAATACTTCTAAATTATCTTGAATAAAAAAAGTATTTTCCTTATTTACTATTTTAAATATTTCAGGGTCAGTTTTTGTTGATAAAATAGTTAAAGAGTTTTTATAATACTTTTCTTGAACTTTAAATTGTTTCAGAATTTGATTATTTTGACCATCAATACTTAAAATAATATCAGGAACAATATCTAGTAATTCTAATCTTTTCAAACAAGCAGCAGCACAAATGATTATAAATTTATCTTGATTCATATAAATCCATTCAATATTTTTTGCTAAGCTTGGACCAGCTCCTAAAAATAAGATAGGTTTATTAAGAATATCTTTTTTTTGGATTAGATTTAATAATCCATATGAAGAGTTTTGTCTATAAAAAATCGATCTTTTTAAGCTTATAAGATATTCTGAAAAAGGATAATTATAAGGATCTAAATCAATAAAATATTTAGTAAAAATCTCAATATTTTCTATTTCTTTTTCACAAGCAATTTCGAATCCCATTGTATTGTTAAATTCATATTTATATTTTAAAAAATTGTTGAGAATATTTTTTGTTGTTTCTTCATCTTCATTTATACAAAAAAACAATTTTTTATTTTGGCAAAGTGATTCGTAATCTGTCAAAAACATTGAAAGTCTAAAAATCTCTATATTTTTTTCTACTATTAAATAAGATTTAGAATTTAATCTTTTATCTAAATCATTTAGATGAACTCCCAACAAAGTTCCAAAAAAGATAAATTTGTTAAATTCCTGTTCTTTGGTATTATTTTTATTTAAATATAAAAATTCATTTATACAATCTTTTGCATTTATTGAATTTTCATAGGAAACACCGTTTTGGTTAATTTCATTTTTAATTAAATTAAAAGATGGCTTTTTAGAGATATTTTCACATCTTTTTTGAGAGTCAAAAAAAGGGTCACAGTTATAAATTGGCGTGTTTTTTGAATCCATTAGCTCAAAATGATTATTAATAAATTCAATAAAATAATTTTCTACATTAAGCTGTTCAAAATACTTTATTTTTTCCAGAATATGGGGATAAGAAAGAGAAAAAAAAGTAATATTTTTTAGATAAATTGCCTTAACAGTCTCATATAAAGCTTCTAGTTCTTGATTTTTATTCATCAAGTAGTATAATATTTAAAATATTAAAATAAGGTTATTATATGTCTTTAGGAAATGCTCAAGAACAGCTACAAAACGCTTTAATTACTACTTTTTTAGCAAATTTAACTTTTTTAAATGAGTATGATAATTCTTTATATCAAAGGGTAGATTCTTTATCTCAAATGATAAATAATGGTATGTATAAAGAAAATTATTTTTTAGAGTTTATTCAAAAAGATGGTGATTTTGATATATACGATAAAAAAAATGATAAATATATTTATAATAAGAAACCTAAAAAATATAATACAAAAGCTGTCTCTAGTGTTGATTTTACCTCTAAAGGTAGTTTTTCTATTTTAGATAGGCAAATATTTAATGGTAACTACTACACAAGTGTATTTGAGGAGGTTGAATATTTTTGTGATTTTGAATATTCTCAAAAATTATTATTAAATGATTTGTCAAAATATGTAAAAGCTTTAAACAACAATATAGGAGATTATAGTTTTAAAAAGTATAAATATATAGATAAATTTATATTTATAGGAACACTTTTAGGTAGACATATACCTTTGATTTTAGAAAAAACAAAAGCTAAAGATTTTTTTGTTTGTGAGGAAAACCTAGAAATATTTAGATTATCTTTATTTGTTGTTGATTATTCAAATTTGGCAAGAGATGGAAATACAGTTGTTTTTTCTATTATGGATGATAAGTATATATTTAATGAACAAGTTGAAAAGTTTTTAACACATAAGGCCTATGAAAATTATAACATAAAGTTTTACACTACAGATTATAATGTACAAGAGTATTTTAATAATATAATGAGTTCAATCTTAGCCCATAAAAGTACAAGTTTTAATTATCATATGATGTTAGAAAATATGTGGAAAAATGTTACTGATAGAATAAACAAATATAATGTTTTACAGTTTAAACAAGAAGTAAAAGACACTAAATTCATAAATTTACCTATTATATTTATTGGAGCAGGACCATCATTAAGTGATAATATTCAATGGTTAAAAGAAAATAAAGATAAATTTATAATAGTTTCAATTGCAGCAGCGAATAAGGTATTAAGAGCTAATGGTATTGTTCCAGATATTGTAACTACACTTGATCCACAATATAAAGTTTTAAAGCAAAAACAGTTTGACAAATCTAATATTGAATTTATTAAAGATAGTTTTTTTATAGCATCAATAAATACTGATCAAAGAATATTAAGAGAGTTTAATAAAGAAAATACTTTTTTATATGAAATGAATAAACCTTTACACTCAACTAATCTTTGTTATAAAGGTTTTAGTGTTGGAGAGATAAGTGCAAGTATTCTTTTAGGACTAAAATTTAAGTCTATATATTTATTGGGATTAGACTTTGCGATAAACCAAAAAACAGGAGAATCTCATGCTTCAGGATATGCAAATAAATCTTATGATGTGAAATCAGAAACACAAAACAGTAGTTTTTCATTTGATGAAGAGTTGATAGAAATAAAGGGTAATTTAAAAGAAAAAGTTTTTACAAATAGATTATTTTCAATGTCATTAAATGCTATGAGTACAAATATAGTTTCATTAAAGAATAGTGAACAAAATATTTATAATTTAAGTAATCATGGTGGATTTATTGAAGGAAGTATACCTTTAAAAATAGATGATTTAAGTTTTGATGATTTTAAAATTCTGGATAGAACTTTATTAAAACAAGAATTAAAAGATTTTCTTTTAATTCATTCAAAAAATAGTTTATCTAAAACTGACATGTTAGATTTAGATAAAGAGTTAATTTATTTAAATGAAATAGTTGTTTTGCTTGAAGAATTTAAAAAAGATTTATCTGCTAATTTTGAAGAATTTAATAACCGGATAGAAAATTTAATAGAAAAGTTATTTTTCCCAAAAACCTATTGTAGTTTTTTACAAGTAGTTTTTATACACTTTTTCAATGTATTTCTACAATATATATATTATTGTTTAAATTCTCAAAACATTACAAATGAACAAGATAAAGTTAAAAAAATAGAAGAGTTATTCTTAGAAGATTTACTTAAATTATTGGATAGATATATAAAATATTTAAAAAATATATAAAGTCTTAAAGTAGTGATTTTACTCACTACTTTAATCATACTTATTGAAGTAATTTTAGAACGTTTTGTTGAACAGTATTCGCTTGACTGATTGCATAAGAACCAGCTTGAGAAATAATGTTTTGTTTATTAAAGTTCGCAGACTCTTCAGCATAATCAACATCTCTGATGATAGATTCAGCCGCTTTTACATTTGTAGCTTGAGTCATTAAGTTTCTAACGGCAGATTCAACTTGGTTTTGAGTAGAACCTATATCAGATCTCATTGTATTAAGATCAGTAATAGCAGCATTAACAGCACTTTGTGCCGCAGCAGCTTGCGCTTTAGTTATAGTTGCTGATCCAGCTACATTTCCAGAAAGAGTTGTTAACCCCAAACCTGTTGTATTAGCAGAAATAGCACCAGTTGAAATAGTATCTGTAGACTTCTCACCAATTTGGAAAGTATGAACACTCGCACTACTTGTACCATCAGAACCAGAAATTAGTTGTCTACCATTGTAATTAGTTTGTTCACCAATATTATTTAACTGTTCTAATAATTTAGAAATATCTCTTGAAATTGCTGCTCTACCTGCACTAGAAGTAGTATCAGTATTAGCTTGAATTAATTTAGCTTTGATTGTATCAAGAATATTTGATTGCTCAGCCATAGATTTATCAGCAATTTGTAATAATGCTACTGCAGAGTTACCATTATCGATACCTTGGTTTATAGACGTCGCTTGCGTTCTTAATTTATCAGCTATTGCTAAACCAGAAGCATCATCAGACGCTTTGTTAATTCTTAAACCTGTAGATAACTTTTCTAATGAGCTAGAAAGAGTTTTATTTGTATTTGTAGCAGCTTCTTGAGCTGTTAAAGATGAAACGTTTGTATTGATTCTCATAATAAATCCTTTTTAATTATGACACATTGTGATTTGAGTAAATCACAGCCTAAAACCTTCTTGTCCTTTTGATAAGTTCAAGCATAGAGAAGAAATTTCTTTCATCTCTTCGGAATCCATTGATCCCTAATCTTTATATTGAAATTATTACATTACATTTCTTAAAATTAGATTAAATTATCTAATCTTTTTTAGAATTACTCCACTTTCAATATGGTGGGTAAATGCAAATTGATCAAATAGTGCAAATTTAACTATTTCATGGGTCTTTACCAGCTCAACTAAGTCTCTGTGAAGAGTTTCTGGATTACATGAAATATATATAATTTGTTCAAAATCTTTTGCTAAAGCTCTTGTTGTATCATCAAGACCTGATCTTGGAGGATCCATAAAAATGGTATCAAAATCATAATCTTTTAAATTTATATCTTTTAATCTATTGAAGGTTCTAACTTCTTGTAAGCCTTGCACAAACTCCTCTGCACTCATTCTAATAAATGAAATTGTATTTATGTTGTTTAACTCACAATTTTTAAGGGCTGATTTAATTGATGTTTTAGAAATTTCTGTTGCTAATACTTTATTAAATTTTGTAGAAAGAGGAATTGTAAAATTTCCCCCTCCACAATATAACTCACATAAATCTTTTGAAGAAGTTTTTATATTATTTAAAACCCATTCAATCATTTTTACATTTACATTTGTATTTGGTTGCGTAAATCCACCTTCTTGATATGCAAATTTAAACTTTTGATTATTTATATTCAAAGTTTCATTTATTGTATCAGTTGAAATGATTAGTTTTTGTTTTCTACTTCTTCCCATCACTTTTATGTCTAATTTTTTTTCCAAATCTTTTGCTTTTTTATTCCAAGACTCTTCTAGTTTTTTGTGATAAATCAAAGTTACAAGTAAATCTTTTGTTGTACTTCCTAAAAACTCAACTGCAAAAAGTTTATGGGCTAATTCATCATCAAAATTTATATTTTTCAAAAGTTTTGGCATAATTTCTTGAATATGTGAACTTACAATCTGGCAAGACTCTATTTGTAAAATATTTTTCTCAAAATCATTCATGGCATAAGTATAAACTGCTTTACCATTTTCATCTTTTTCCCACCAAATTCTAAATTCGGCTCTATTCCTAAAAGATATTTCTTCACTTTTTATAATGTCAAAATCTATAGATGTAAAGTCTGAAAATCTTTGTTTCTCTCTCTGTACTTTAAAATTTAATTGTTCTTCATAAGATTTATCATACAAAACACAAGAGCCACATTTACCAAAATATTCACAATTCATTTATTTCCTCTTTTATTATGTTAATTGCATCTTTAATATCAGAATATTTATATACTTTTATACTATTGTACCAAATTGACTTAAAATTTATATTATCCCATCTCCAGTCAAATTGATTTTCATTGCTTAAAACAATTCCTTTTTGTCCTAATGCTCCTGTTAGATGAGCAATAGATGTATCAATAGTAATTACTAAATCTAAGGCACAAATGGCAACTGCTGTGTCATAAAAATCTTTAAATTCATTTCCTAATATTTTTATATTTTCATATTCTTTTATTTCTTCATTTCCTTGAATCTGGAGAGAATAAAAATTATATTTTTCATCAAAAAGAGATTTTATGTCAGATATTTTTAGATTTTTAGATGTTGCAATTTCACTTGTTTTTGAACCACTCCAAGCTATTCCAATATTTATCTTATTATTGTTTATTAGTTTATTTCTAAATTCTACAATATGTTTGTCCTCAACTTTTAAATATTTAAAATTATTAATATTATATATTTTAAAGAAATATGGAATACTCATCATTGGAATCATATAATCATATTTATCTGAAATACTTATGGCATCTTTAAAGTTAATATCAGGAAAATTATATGAAAACAATTTATTTAGGCTATTTTGTATACCAATACTTATATTATTACACTTAATATTATTTAGAAATCTAATAAATTGAATATTGTCTCCAAATCCCTGTTCATGATATATAAGTAATGATTTATTTTTTAAATCTTGAAAATTATATTTTTCAAAAGGTAAATATGTATAATCATATTTATGTTTTTCAAATAATGTTCTAAATTCAAAGTGAAAGAATGCTTTTTTATAATCTTTTTCTAAAAAATATATGTAAGATAAATCAAAATTCGTCTTAGGTTTGTTTGGATTTATATTATGTGCATAAAGTAAATTCTTTTTATAATTCTCAATATCTAATTCATTTTTATAAATCTCAGCTAAATATATATATGCATCTTCATTATTAGAATCTAATTTAAGAGCTAAAGATATAAATTTTTTCCCCTCAATAACATTGTTGAGTTTTATATAAGATAGAGCAATATTTGAATATATCACAGAGTGTGAATTATTAATCTTTAGAGCTTCTTTCCAAATACTAATTGAATCTTCATACATATGGTTAGCAAATAATAGATTTCCTAGCATAAAATATGCTTCAATGAAATCAGGATTTAAACTTATACTCGTTATAAAAAATTCTTTTGACTTTTCAAATTCATTTAATTCAAAAAAAATATTTCCTAAAAGATTCCACGTAAAATAATGTTGAGAATTTTTTTGAAGAATATCATTACATAATTTTATAGCTTCGTCATACTTTTTAGTTTGATAAAGAGTAAGTGCTTGATTATAGTTGTTTATTAAATCCAAAATGATAGCCTTCTTATTAATTCTGATTAATCTAGAATTATATTGAATTGATTATAATACCCCTATGAAAGAAAATTGGCAACAACAACTACAATCACTATTAAACTGTGATTTAAAAACCTTATATCCATTGGCAAGAAGTTTAAACAGAAAATTAGAATTTTATGTGGGACCTACAAATTCAGGTAAAACATACAATGCAATGCAAAAATTAAAAGAGGCAAATTCTGGACTTTATTTGGCACCTCTGCGACTTTTAGCACTTGAAGGTTACGAAGATTTAAAAGCTTCAAATATTCAAGCTTCACTTATTACGGGTGAAGAGCAGATGTTAAATGAAGATGCTGCACATGTTTGCTCAACTATTGAAATGTTAGATTTTGATTTAGATGTTGATGTGGCAGTTATTGATGAAGTTCAAATGCTTGATGATACAGATAGGGGTTGGGCATGGGTAAATGCAATTATTGGTTGTCCTGCTAAAAAAATCATTATGACTGGAAGCGTAAATGCTCTTGATGCAGTTAAAAGAATTGCAACTTACCTTGATGAAGATTTAGAAATTGTAAAACATCAAAGAAAAAATGAGTTAAAAGTTCTTCCAAAATGGACATCTTTGGATAAACTTGAAGATGGAACTGCATTGATTGCATTTTCAAGAAGTGATGTTTTAAGACTAAAACAAAAGCTTCAAAAAAAATATTCTGTTTCAGTGATTTATGGAAATTTATCACCTGAAGTAAGACGAGATGAGGCAAAAAGATTTAGAGAGAAAAAAAGTCAAATTTTAATAGCAACAGATGCAATTGCTATGGGATTGAATCTGCCTATTAAAACAATTTTATTTACAACAGATACAAAATTTGATGGAGTTAGTAAAAGAAAAATTACAGTTAATGAAATAGTTCAAATAGCAGGTCGTGCTGGACGTTATGGACATTTTGAAGCTGGATATTTGGGAGCCACAAGAAGGGATGTTTTAGATCATGTAGCACAAGAGTTTGAAGCACCAATAAGAACTATAAAACCACCATTTAAAGTAAAAATAAACTCAGCCCAACTTGAAGCACTAGCTGTTCACATAAAAACAAACTCTTTAACCAAAGTGTTAAAGTTTTTTGCTGATAATATGTATTTTTCTGGACCTTTTGTGGCTGCAAATATCTCATCTATGATTGAAGCTGCAAAGATTGTTGATACTAGATTTAATTTAAAACTTGAAGATAAATATCTTTTGGCTCAAGCTCCAATTACAACTAAATCAAATATCATCTTACAAGCTTATGATGCATATATTGCAAGTGTAATAAAGAAAAAAGTTTGTCACTATAAACCATCTATTACCTTGCCAAAAAAAGCAATTACACAAAGGGATTTACTTTTGGTTGAAGATGAGGTTAAAAAAATATCATTATATTTATGGTTGTCATATAAACTTCCAGAGCTTTTCCCAGACCATGATAAGGCTTATATTTTAAGAAACTCTTTTAACTCTTTTATAGAAAAATCTTTAAAAGGCCATTTGATAGAAGATGATTTGTCAAAAAAAACTTTTTCAAAACCATTTAAAAAAAGTGAAAAAGATAATAAAGATAAAAATAATCATAAAAAAAGTTATAAATCAAGAACTAGAAAAACATTTTAATAAAAAATTAGCTAAAATAAGAAACTTTCAAAGCCCTAAAATATGTGTAAGGATTTAATATAGTGTTTGGATTTTTTAAAATCAATGAAGATTTATTTTATAAAGAATTATTAGCTGATAATTTAGATATTGATAAACTCCAAAAATATATAAATAAGGGTGTAAATTTAAATAAACAAGATGAAAAAGGTTGTACGATTCTTTTTTCTTTGGCTATTAAAAGAAAATTAGATGCAATAAAATTTTTAATTCAAAGTGGTGCCAGCTTAACCATTGAAAATAAATATGGAAAAACAGTTTTAGATGAAGTGATAGATAAATCTGATAGATTAATGATTAGATTTCTTCTTGATAATGGTTACAATATTAATCATCAAAATAGTTTAGGTAGAACCGTATGTCATGATGTTGCCATTTTTGGAAATGAAAAAGTTTTTGAAACTTTGATGAATTATAATCCTGATTTTAGTATAAAAGATGGTACTGGTAAAACAGCTTTATTTTATGCAATTGAGGGTGGAAGTTTAAATATTTTAAAAGATGTGATTAATCATACAAATAATTTAAATGTTATAGATGAAAATCAACAAACACCACTTTTTCATGCTGTATTAAAAGAAAATAGTGCATTATCAATAGAATTAATATTACATGGTGCAAATGTAAATTTTTTGGATAAAGATGGAAGAAATGTTCTGTTTAATGCACTTTTACAAGGTGCAAAAAATTTTTCTGTAATTGAACTTTTAATAAAAAAAGGAATTAATTTAAATATTACAGATAATTATGGTAAAAATATCATTGATGAACTTTTATATATTTTTGATTTACAAAAAAACTTTTTACAAGAATTAGATGGCAAGTATACAATTATAACAGAGGATAAAGATTATATTGCTTTAGGTCTTTTTTTTATAGAACACGGTTTAGAGGTTGATATTTTACATGAAGACGGAAGAACAACTTTACAAATAGAAGTTGAAAATAAGAAATTTGCTAATGTAGAATTTTTGTTAAATTGTGGTGCTGATATAAATGTTTGTGATGAATATAATAGAAACATTGTTTATAAGGAGATATTAAAAGGCTACTCTAATTACAAAATGATTGACTATTTGGTATCAAAGGGTGCTGATGTAAATGTAAGAGATATTGATGAAAAGTGTGTTGTTGATTATATAGTTGAAATCTTAGCAGTTATCAAGGGATTTAAAAAAGGAGATCCTTTTTTATTATCTTTGATAAATCATGAAGAAAAATATGATATTTTATTGAAAAAAGTTCTTACATATAGACCAAATATTGAAACACAAAGGTTAGATGGAACAAATATTTTATTTGATTTAGTTTTATATAATGATTTTGAAACCATAAAGACTATAATAAATTATGGCGTTGCTTTAAATATTAGGGATAAAAAGGGAAATACACCATTAATTTCTATGGTTGAAGATGGTTTAAAAATCAAAGAAAAAAAAGATAGGGAATTCTTTATAGAAAGATTAATCTATTTTTTAAAATATAGGGTAAATGTTGATATTCAAGATAATGAGGGAAGAACAGCAATTCATAAAGCTGTAATTGCAGATGATTTAACAGTAGTTGAAAAGCTTTTAACAAAAAAAGTAAATTTAAATATCAAAGATATTCATGGAAGAACAGCCCTTCATCATACCCAATGGCATGGTAATTATAAAATAGCAAGATGGTTAATTGCTGGTGGTGCAGATATGAATATACCAGATAATTCAGGTTTTACATTACTTAATTATGCGGCAATTTTTGGACATACGAAACTTGTTATGGCATTGATTAAGTCAGGAGTTTTAATGTATAACAAAAATCCAAAAAATAAAAAAGCTGCACAATTTTTTAAAGAAAGAGAAAGTAAGTTGGAAAAACTATTAAGAAATAATATTGGTGATGATAAAATGAGACTTGCTCTTGAGGAAGTTATCGAGAATTTAAAAAATGAAATAAATGAAGCTTTACAATAATAAGGATAAAAATGTTTAATAAATCAATAATAGTTTTAGCAGCAGGTGCAGGAACAAGAATGAAATCTGACACTCCAAAGGTATTGCATAAGATTTCTGGAAAACCAATGTTATATTATTCTATAAAAGAGGCTTTAAAATTAAGTGATGATATTACAGTTGTTCTATTTCATCAAGCATCACGTGTTCAAGCTGAAATGGAAAAATATTTTTCAAATATAAATTTTGTAATTCAAGACCATGCAAACTATCCAGGAACTGGTGGAGCGGTTATGGGGATAACGCCAAAATATGAAGAGGTTTTAGTTTTAAATGGAGATATGCCCCTAATTCAAGCAGAAGAACTAAAAAAATTTGATTTAGATGCAACTATTGTAATGTCTGTTTTAGAACTTGAAAGTGCTGATGGATATGGAAGAGTTATTATTGAAAATGGAAATGTAAAAAAAATAGTTGAACAAAAAGATGCAACGCAAACTGAATTAGCAATTACTACTGCAAATGCTGGAATTTATCAGTTTGAAACAAAATTTTTACTTGAAAACTTACCAAAATTAAATAATAACAATGCTCAAAAAGAGTATTACATAACAGATTTAATAGAGATGGCAATAGAGCAAGGAAAAGTTTTAAAACCACTTGTTGTAAATGAAGAGAATTTCAAAGGTGTTAATTCAAAAGTTGAATTAGCAGATGCTGAAGTAATTCACCAAAATAGAATTAAAAAAGAGTTTTTAAAAGCTGGTGTTATTATGAGACTACCTGATACTATTTATATAGAAGAGGGTGTTCAAATTGAGGGTGAATCAATTATTGAAAATGGTGTAAGTTTGCTTGGAAATTCAAAAATTGTAAATTCTCATATTAAAACAAACTCTGTGGTTGAAGATTCTATTGTAGTTGATAGTGATGTTGGTCCAATGGGAAGAATTAGACCAGGAAGCCAACTTAATAAAACACATATTGGAAACTTTGTAGAGACTAAAAAAGCTATCTTAAATGGTGTAAAAGCTGGGCATTTATCATATCTAGGAGATTGTTCTATTGATGAGGGAACAAATATTGGATGTGGGACAATCACATGTAATTATGATGGTGTAAATAAACACCAAACGATTATTGGAAAAAATGTTTTTGTTGGAAGTGATACTCAGTTTGTAGCACCTGTAAATATCGAAGATGATGTTTTAATTGGTGCAGGTTCTTGTGTAACTGGTGATGTTAAAAAAGGTGAGTTATATCTTACTCGTGCAAAAGCAAAAACTATTGGTGGGTATTTTTATAAACACTTTTCAAGTAAAAAATAGAAGTTTATAGATGTTGTTAAAAAATAAAAGAATTTTAGTTGCAGTTACGGGTTCTATTGCTATTTATAAAACATTAGAATTAATTAGACTTTATATAAAAGCAGGTGCTGTTGTAAAAGTAATAATGACTGATAGTGCTAAAAAGTTTATAAATCCAATTACTTTTGAAGCTATTTCGCAAAATAGAGTTTTAGATGAAAATAGTGAAAATTGGGATAAAAATCAAGATTATAATCACATAGATATTGGAAAGTGGTCTGATATTTTTGTAATTGCACCTGCAAGTGCAAATACTATAAATAAACTTGCGAATGGAATAGCTGATAATTTACTTTTACAAACAGCACTTGCGTATCCAAGAGTTAAAATTCTTTGTCCAGCTGCAAATACAAATATGATAAAAAATCCTATTACACAAGAGAATTTAAATAGATTAAATCTTTGTAATTTTAAGATTATTTCAACTGTTACAAAAGAGTTGGTTTGTAAAGATGTTGGTGATGGAGCGATGGCTGAACCTGTTGATATTTTTGATGTGACAGCAAGAGAACTTTTAAAAGATGAGTATTGGCTAAACAGAAAAGTTGTTTTAAGTGGTGGTGGAACGGTTGAAAAAATTGATGATGTAAGATATATTTCAAACTTTTCATCAGGAAAAATGGCTACATCTCTTGCAACTGCATTATATTATAAAGGTGCCGATGTTTGTTTAGTAAGTACAAGAGGATATGAAAATTTACCAAAAGGTGTTCATTTAATAAATGTAAATAGTTCTTTTGATATGTTTAATAGTTTATCTAATGCTTTAATAGAATCAAAAAAAGA
>JACCDS011183722.1_pt1 | contig 13380 bp, 14 predicted proteins | sample 7446441 | NCBI WGS metagenome assembly JACCDS01 (sample SAMN15323445, study PRJNA562643) | freshwater metagenome | isolation source: river surface water | place: USA:Blue River Watershed | collected 2017-08-17
CTCATGACCCACGTTGTTACCGAATCCTGCATCCGCTGCCGTTATACGGATTGCGTCGATGTCTGCCCGGTGGACTGCTTCCGCGAAGGCCCGAACTTCCTCGCGATCGATCCGGATGAGTGCATCGACTGCGCGGTGTGCGTCGCCGAGTGCCCGGTCAACGCGATCTACGCCGAGGAAGATGTGCCGTCGGACCAGCAGCAATTCATCAAGCTGAACGTCGAACTGGCGCGCAAATGGCCGTCGATCACCAAATCGAAGGATGCGCTGGCCGAAGCCGATGCATGGAAAGACACCAAGGACAAGCTGCAGTATCTGCAGCGCTGATCGCCGGGCGCCATGCGCCGCGATTGCAGCACACCCGACCCCGGCGCCTGCCGGGGTCGCCGCTTAATGTTCACCGCTTAACCGAATGAATACCTCTGTCAAAACCCCGATTGAAACCGATGCCGTCATCATCGGCGCCGGCCCCGTTGGCCTGTTCCAGGTCTTTGAACTCGGCCTGCTCGAGATCAAGGCCCATGTGATCGACTCGCTGAACGCCGTCGGCGGCCAGTGCGTGGAGCTGTACCCGGACAAGCCTATCTATGACATCCCGGCCGTGCCAAGCTGCACCGGCCAGGAGCTGACCGACAACCTTCTGAAGCAGATCGAGCCGTTCGGCCCGACCTTCCATCTCGGCCAGGAAGTCACCCTCGTGCAGAAGCGCGAAGACGGTCGCTTCGACCTCGAAACATCGATTGGTACGAAATTCATCACCAAGACCATCTTCATCGCCGCCGGCGTCGGCTCGTTCCAGCCGCGCACGATCAAGGTCGACGGCATCGAGAAGTTCGAAGGCAAGCAGCTGTTCTACCGCGTGAAGGATCCGGCCCGCTTCGAAGGCCGCAACATCGTGATCTGCGGCGGTGGTGACTCCGCGCTGGACTGGGCGCTGAACCTGCAGGGCAAGGCTGAATCGGTGATCCTGCTGCACCGTCGCGAAGAGTTCCGCGCAGCGCCAGCCTCGGTCGCGAAGATGAAGGAACTGTGTGAGCAGTACGAGATGCAACTGGTGATTGGTCAGGTCACCGGCTTCGAAGAAGCAGACGACAAGCTCACCGAGATCAAGGTCACCGGTGCTGACGGCGTCACGCGTCGCCTGCCGTTGGACGATCTGCTGGTGTTCTTCGGCCTGTCGCCGAAGCTCGGCCCGATCGCAGAGTGGGGCCTCGAGATCGAGCGCAAGCAGCTGGTGGTCGACACCGAGAAATTCCAGACGAATGTGCCGGGCATCTTTGCCGTTGGTGATATCAACACCTATCCTGGCAAAAAGAAGCTGATCCTGTCGGGCTTCCATGAGGCCGCGCTGGCTGCCTTCGGCGCTGCGCCTTACATCTTCCCGGAGAAGAAGATCCACATGCAGTACACGACCACCTCGCCGAAGCTGCACAAGGTGCTGGGCGTCGAGACGCCGGTGTTCGACTGATTCGCATGTAATCACGCCGATCCTTCGAGGTCAGCAGCACGTCCATACAGGCACCTTCGGGTGCCTGTATTTTTTGCGGGCGACCTGGGCAGCCCTCGCCTGTCTCCGCCGCCTGGCGACTTGTACGGCAGGACGGCGCAACGATGTCAGCGGCGTTTTGTGAGAGGCACTTCGGCTACGGTGACGACTTCGGCGCCTTCAGCCAGTCCGCCAGTACACCGTCTTTCGGCTCTCCCAATACAAACTTGGCATCACCCTTCCCTCCCGTGTAGGCCATGTACGGCGTCATGCCCCGCCACTCCGGATTCACCGAGAACTGCAGTGCCGACGTGCTGCCGCGGAAAGAGAACAGCCGGTCGGCTGGCGCGTAATGCGCATCGGCTAGCAAGGCTGAGTCATCCTCTGCATCGATTGACACGATATATAGCCGGACACGCGAGGTGGTCGCCTTGCGCTTCGCCGCGAGTCGTGCGATCGCGCCCGGGCAATGCGTGCAGCCGACCGAGGTGAACACGACAATCGCGGGCGCACCACCACGCACAATCGCCGGCCAGCTGCCCTTGTCGAACGGCTCGACCGCCATCGGCGCCGCGACGCTCGCGGATGCTGCCAGCGCCAGCAGGCTAGCGCAGATCGTGGACCTGAATTTCATGCTCGGTTCTCCAGACAACCACCATGCGTTCGCCCTGTTGCACGAGCCGCGGATAATCATTTTCCAGTTCAGTCGACGCCAGTTCGCGCAGCGTGAAGCGGTGCCCGCCATCCTTCGACATCCACGCGCGCAACCACATGCGCTCGCCATCGAAGCTGCGCCAGACGATCACGACCCGCTCGCCGGCCACCGCGACATCGGCATGGTCGGCTCGCTCGTCGGGCAACTCCATGACGGCACCCGTCGGACCGCCATCGCGGCCCAGCCGCGCATAGCGCGCGCGCTGGCGTCCATCGCGCTCGCCAAACCAGACCGCGTGATAACTGCCGTCGCCCGCAGGCGCCAGCCCCGGCCCATGATGCGGACAGGCCTTGACCACCCAACCGTCAAAGGTGGCGCGCTGCAGCGTCGGCACAGCGAGCGTGCCGACCTTCGCGAATGCATGATCACGCACGCTGCCCGTGAACACATGGCGCCACAACGCGGCCACGCCGCCACCGGGTGCGGCGGCCAGCGCGATGCGGCAGCATTCGCAGCTGTGGTCGGCCAGTCGGGTGTCCGGACCAAAGGTCTGGCCGCCGTCAGTCGACACGTTGTAATAGATGGCCGCGCCGTCATAAGCGGACTGATCGCCGCCATGCGCCGCCCACGCGCGCTCGGCATCGCGCTTGTCGATCCAGAAGGTGTACAGATCGCCACGCACGTCGAACAGCACAGACTCAAAACGATGCGTGATCACCTGCCTGTCCTGATGCACGGTGAACGGCGCGGAAAAATGATTGCCGCCGTCAGCCGAGCGCAGCATGCGGATCTCGCCTGTATAGGGCCTGGCCAGCGGCCGCGTGTAGCTGAGTACGACCTGCCCTGCAGCACCGAAGGCGAGCTTGGGCCGGTTGTCGCCGTTGGTCGCGACGGTCTCGCCGCCGTTGTCGATCTGGCGTCGCGCTTCCCAGCGACCATCGTCCGCGCGGCGCTGCACGAATAGCCGGCCATGGTCAACGCCCGCAACCCAGAGTGCGCCGTCCGACGCGAAAGCCGCTCCGGTGGCCAGCTGCGGCCTGCCATGACCAGCGTGATGCCCGGGCGGGTCCGTCCGCCCCTGCTGCCCGGGCTGCGCTGCCGCGACCCAGCCCACGCAGGCCAGCAGCGCGGCCGCGATCGCTCGTACTGTCGTCATCACCATCGGCCCTCCAGTACCACATACAGCGCGCGCGGCAGCCCCGGAGAATAGACAGCCGTGCCACTCGACACCGACGCGCTGTCAGCGAAACGCCGATCCGTCAGATTGAGCACGCGGGCAAACAATGTCCAGCGCTCATCGATGGCCTGAGTGACACGCAGATTGAACACATCATGGCCGTCATACTGGCCAAGCCGGTTCGACGCCTCCAGATAATAGGAACCGAGTTGCACCCATTCCAGCTGGGCAAAACTGCCACGACGCGGTGTCCAGCTCAGGCGCACGTTCGACATCAGGCGCGGCGACGCCTCCACTTCATTGCCTGAATAGTCAAAGCCACTGCCGACCCATTCGACATAGCGGTGCACCGCGTAGGATGCTGCGCCATCGAGCCGCCATCCCGGTGCGAGCTGACGACCGAGCCCGAGCTCGATACCCTTGTGGCGCGTCGCGCCGTTATTGGTCTGCACCGTCACGCCACTGGCGTCACGCTGTCCGAGCAGGTCATCATGCTTGTTCAACAGGTAGGCGACCGCTTCGAACTGCCAGCCGTCCTGATAGCCACGCACGCCCGCCTCGAATTGCTCGGCCAGGATGGGCTTCAGTCCCAGCGCCGCATTCATCTGTACGACCGACGCAGCGCCGGCACGGAACAGCTGGTTTTCCGAGGGTGTACGGAAGCCCTGGTTGTATGACGCGAACACGTGCGAGGTCGCCGACAGTGCCCAGGTCACGCCCAGCTTCGGGCTGAAACGCGAATAATCGACCGCTGTATCGGCGGGCTGCACATAGCCGCCAGCGCCGGTAGCGCCGACAAAACGGTTGTCCAGCGCATAACGCGCATAGTCATAGCGCAGGCCGGCAGTAACGCGCAGCCGATCGACCGGCGAGGTCTCCATATGCAGGTAGGGCGCGATGCTCTGGTAATCGACGTCATAGTCGTAAATGCGCGCACCGACCGTGTAGCCAGTGTAATCGGTGCGCACACCCTGATTGCCGCTGCGCGTCTGCAGGCTCAGCTTGTCTTCCTCTCGCCGGCTCGGGCTGTAGTCCAGGTCGATGCCGGCGATGATGCGCGTGCGCGGGGCATCGTCGAGGCTCTTGCGGTACTTCAGCATCAGGCCATACGACTGCACGGCCGTGCGCTCGATGCGCGCATTGCTGCTGGTCGGGGAGAAGTTGTAGGAGCCATTCAGGTCCATGCGGTTGTCGCGGAAGTACGGCGTGATGCTCAGCAGCTGACCGCCACCGAGTTCCTTGTCGATCGCTGACGAGACGCGCAGCGCATCGACGATGCGATAGGCCGGAGAGCGCAGGTTGACCGTCGGATTATCGAGATACAGATCGCGCGGCAGCGGCGAGTTCGCGCCGGTCTGCTGGTCGATATGGGTGGCGCCGACGATGGTCTTGACCACCGTCCACGCATCCGGCTCGTAGTCCCAGCGCAGATTCAGGCTCTGCCGGTCATAAGCGGTGCGGTCGCGCCAGCCGTCGGTATGCGTGAGATTGAGATCGGCGCGCACCACGCTGTTGCCAAGGCGTCCGCTGTCGATACCACCGAGCAGACGGCCCCAGCCAAAGCTGCCGGCCTCGATCGACAAATCGGCGCCGCGCGTTTCCTTCGGTGTACGGGTCAGCACATTGACGATACCGCCGATCGCATCCGATCCATACAGCGCTGAACCGATGCCGCGCACCACCTCGACGCCACCGGCCGACGGTATGTTCAGCTCATAGAGCGCGTTGTGATTGAAGTTGCCGGTCGCGCGGATCGGAATACCGTCCTCGAGAAAAAGATACAGCGGGCTGGTGCTGAAGCCCTGACGGATCGCCGTGGTGTGACCCTCGCCATTGGTCACGGCGATCGCTACGCCGGGGATCTGCCCAAGCAGCTGTTGCGGATGCGAAGGACGGGCGATGTCGATGGCTTCGCGCTCGATGATGCCGACCGCCGAAGGTGTCTCGGCCAGCGGTGTTTGTTCGCGGGTGCCAGTGACGGTCACTGGCGAAAGCATGAGCTCGCCAGCGATCGGTTCGGTGGCGGCAGCGGCGGGTGGGTTGGCAGCCTGATCGCTTGCCGATGCTGCATCGGCGATGACCAGTGCGGCCAAGCGCAGCGCGCGTGCAAAACAAGTGCGCATGAAATGCTCCTGAAAATAAGCCAGCCCCGCGCGTCAGCGACGCCGGGGATCACAAAAAATGCTTAAGGGGACTTCAGGAGAAAGCAGGCGGAGCGCGCGAGCGCAGTGCATGGCCCGGGAAGGCCGGGGGAACCTCGGCGCTCCGCTGTTCGGTAAAGACGTCGGTGGTCTGCGGTTGCAGGTAGCGGCGTGCATCGAAATCCGGCAAAGCACCGGCAGCCGCACAGAGTACGCAATGCCCATCGGCGGTGTGATCGGCCGCAGGCTGCGTATCGAGTTTCACCCATTTCACGCCGGAACTGGCGCACACCTCGATCCAGCGGCCCGATCCTTCGGAAACCGCACTGGCCATCGCCGGCAACAACGATTGCAGCATCAGCGCAAACAGCAAGATGCCGGCAAGCAGTCGTCGGTGGCGGGTGGGGTTGAACATGGCGGGCGGAGTTTATCACGGTGCAACTGACATGAGATTCCCCCGTCCGAATCTGGCTCAATCGCGCTCTCAGCGCACAAAAAATGAAGAAAAGCTCGGTTCCAGCGGTTTTTTCACGGCGAAATCCGGAAAAAATACGGTCTAATTCCTGAGCACGGCGCTCAGGCATTGACGAGATCGTTCGGATCGCGCCCGTGAGTGCATTTGAGAAAAACTTGGCAGTTCATGAAATTTATTGCCATTTGGCATGCCAACTGACTGTGTTACATTCAATCAAGCGTGACATGCCGTCGACAGGCCTTCTTGTAGGTTTGTTGTCAAATAACGAACAAAAGTCGCGAACTTCGGGCTTTGCATCGGCAAATTTTCGACTATTGCATTTGCTGCATTGCGGAAACACCGATTAACCGACAGAATTCGAGCGTCTTGAACGAGGGTCACCATGCTCTATCAACTGCACGAAATGAACCGTACGTTGCTCAGCCCACTGGTTCAGTGGGCCGAAGCTTCGTCGAAGCTGTTCACCAACCCCGTTTCGCCATTCGCACATACGCCATTTGCGCAGCGCATTGCTGCCGGTTATGAGCTGATGTTCAGGCTGGGCAAAGAATATGAAAAGCCTGCTTTCGATATCACGTCCACCGAAGTGAACGGTGTCAGAGCGGCCGTGATCGAAGATGTCGTCGTCAACAAGCCATTCTGCAAACTGCTGCATTTCCGCAAGGACAAGCACGCAACACAGCTGCGCGACCTGAAGCAGCCGACCGTGCTGCTGGTGGCACCATTGTCCGGCCACCACGCGACACTGCTGCGCGACACCGTCCGGGCGCTGCTACCCGAGCATGACGTCTACATTACCGACTGGACCGACGCACGCATGGTGCCGCTTGACCAGGGTGCTTTCCACCTGCATGACTATGTCTACTATGTGCAGGAATTCATCCGCTTCCTGGGCGAAGGCGTGAACGTGATTTCGGTGTGCCAGCCGACCGTGCCGGTGCTGGCCGCGATCTCGCTGATGGCCAGCGCAAAAGAGCCGGTGATGCCGAAGACAATGACGATGATGGGCGGTCCGATCGACCCCGGCAAATCGCCGACGGCAGTCAACGACCTGGCCACCAACAAGCCGTTCTCGTGGTTCGAGAACAATGTGATCTACAACGTACCGCCGAACTATCCCGGCTATGGCCGTCGCGTCTACCCCGGCTTCCTGCAGCACGCCGGCTTCGTCGCAATGAACCCGCGCCGGCACGCGCAGAGTCACTGGGAGTTTTACCTGCACCTGCGCGAGGGCGACAACGAGTCGGCCGAGGAGCATCGCAAGTTCTACGATGAGTACAACGCAGTGCTGGACATGCCGGCCGAGTACTACCTCGAAACCATCAAGACCGTCTTTCAGGATCATGCGCTTCCGCAAGGCACCTGGGATGTCGAGGGCAAGCGCGTGCGGCCGCAAGACATCAGCAACGTCGCGCTGCTGACGGTCGAAGGCGAACTGGACGACATCTCCGGATCCGGCCAGACCGAGGCTGCCCACGGATTGTGCTCTGGTCTGCCTTCCGCAATGAAGGAACATTACACGGCACCGAAGTGTGGTCACTACGGTATCTTCTCGGGCCGCCGCTGGCGCGAGATGATCGCGCCGAAGATTGGGGAATTCATCCGCAAGCACGCCTGAAGCTCACCGCACTCAGTCACCAAGGCCGCCGTCACTGGCGGCTTTGTCTTTTGGCCTTGCCTCACTGATGGCCTTGCCAATCGCAAATCGCGGATAATTGCTGACTATGTCAGACACCTCCAAAACGCTGGCCGACCGCATCGAGGACCTGCTACCGCAAACCCAATGCACGAAGTGCGGCTACTCGGGCTGCCGGCCCTATGCGCAAGCGATTGCCGACGGCAGCGCCGCTTACAACCAGTGTCCGCCCGGCGGTGCCGAGGGCGTTGCGCGCATCGCCGCGCTGCTCGGCCAGCCGGTCATTCCGCTGAATCCCGCGAATGGCGCCGAACGCGAGCGGCCGGTGGCTGTCATCGACGAATCGGCCTGCATCGGTTGTACGCTCTGCATCCAGGCCTGCCCGGTCGATGCGATCGTGGGCGCTGCCAAGCAGATGCACACCGTCGTGCCGTCGCTATGCACCGGCTGCGACCTGTGCGTGCCGCCCTGTCCGGTCGACTGCATCAGCATGCGACCTGTCACGCCGGGTCGTACCGGCTGGGATGCCTGGTCCGATGCCGATGCGCAAGCCGCACGTGCACGCCATGATGCGCGTGCGCAGCGGCTGCACCGCGACAAGGAAGAAAACGATGCACGGCTGGCGGCGAAGGCTGTCGCCAAGCTGAAGGAAGTTGATGCATCCACGCCAGCCAGCGAGGCCGAACGCGCCGAGAAGGAGCGCAAGCGCGCGATCATTCAGGCAGCGATGGAACGCGCACGGCTACAGAAAGAACAGGCCTTGCAGGCCGCTGCGAAGAAGGCCACATGAACGCAGAAAAACGCCGGCAGATTTTCGAGCGGCTGCAGCAGGCGAACCCGCATCCGACCACTGAGCTCGAGTACACCACGCCGTTCGAGTTGCTGATTGCCGTGATCCTGTCGGCGCAGGCGACCGATGTGTCGGTGAACAAGGCCACCCGCAGGCTGTATCCGGTGGCGAACACCCCGCAGGCGATCCATGCGCTCGGCGTTGATGGACTGATTCCTTATATACAGACCATCGGGCTCTACAAGACCAAGGCGAAGAACGTGATCGAAGCCTGCCGCCTGCTGGTCGAGCGGCATGACGGACAAGTGCCGCGCGAGCGCGAAGCGCTTCAGGCGCTGCCCGGCGTCGGCCGCAAAACCGCCAACGTGGTACTGAACACCGCCTTCGGCGTGGCGGCGATGGCCGTCGACACGCACATCTTCCGCGTGTCCAACCGCACCGGCATTGCGTCCGGCAAGAACGTCGACGTCGTCGAAGCCAAACTGATGAAGCACGTACCAGCCGACTACCTGATGGACGCACACCACTGGCTGATCCTGCACGGTCGCTACACCTGCACGGCGCGCAGTCCACAGTGCTGGAACTGCCTGATCGCCGACCTGTGCGAGTACCCGTCGAAGACGCCGTTGCCCGGTAAAGGAGTCTGAGCCTATGGAAGCCTTCGCCAACACCGCGCTGCTGGTCGGCCTCGGTGAAATGGGTGACAAGACCCAGTTGCTCGCCCTGCTGCTGGCCGTGCGCTACCAGCGCAGTCTGCCCATCCTTGGCGGGATTTTCATCGCGACGCTGCTGACGATGGCCGTCACCGCCGCCATCGGCAGCACCATCGCCGCCTTCCTGCCGCCGTCAATGCTGCGCTGGCTGCTGGTCGCGATGTTTTTCGCGATCGCCGTCTGGACGCTGATACCGGAAGGCGATGACGATGACGACGAGGTACCGGTACGCTCGACAGGCGGTCTGATGCTGACGGCGTTCATCACGTTTATCGTCGCCGAACTGGGTGACAAATCGCAGCTCGCCACGCTGGTGATGGCAGCACGCTATGGCGAGATCGGGCCGGTGCTGGCCGGCGCGACGCTGGGCGAAATGATCGCCATCTCGCCGGCTGTGCTGCTGGGTAAAACCACCGCACAGTGGATACCGATGAAATGGATACGAATGGCTGCCGCCGCGCTGTTCGCTGCGCTCGGCAGCTGGGTGCTGGTGTTCGGGCTGGAGTAAAGTAGCCGCATGTTCAATCCCACCAAGGACGAGGTGCGTCGCTTCTTCTGCGATGCGTGGCGCAAGACGCAGACTGGCGAGGTGCTGACACCGCTGGAAGCCATCGCGCGCGACTGGATACTGCAGCATCCGGAATATGCAGCCGAACTGGCCGATCCCGATGCTGCACAGGTCGCCGACTATGACATTGCGAAGGGGCAGTCGAATCCGTTCCTGCACCTGTCAATGCATTTGTCGATCGACGAGCAGATATCGATTGATCAGCCGCCCGGCATACGCGACGCATTTCGCCAGCTCGCCGAACGACTGGACTCGGCGCACGATGCGCATCATCAGATCATGGAGTGCCTGGGTGAAATGCTGTGGACCGCGCAGCGCAACGGCACAGCACCCGATGGCGTCGCTTATGTCGAGAACTTGCGGCAACGCGCGCAACGCTGACAGACAACAAAAAACCGCGGCAAGCCGCGGTTTTTTTCGGCGCGGTGGCGCGTATTACTTCCGCAGCACCAGCGAGCCCTTCAGGCTGGCCAGGTAAGCAGCGATGTCCTTGATCTCGGTCGAGGACAGCGGCTTGGCCATGCCACCCATGATCGCGTTGCCACGGCCGTTGGCCGAGTTGCTGCCGCGCTGGTAAGCCTTCAGCGCATGCTCGAGATAATCGGCATGCTGACCTGCCAGCTTCGGATAGCTCGGATCGATCGGGTTGTTATAGTCGGCGCCATGGCAGGACGCGCAGTTGTATTTCTGGGCGGCAGCCTTGCCCGCCTCGATGTTGCCCGCGAATGCGTTGGCGGACAGGGCAATCGCCAGCAGGGCGAAAATCTTCTTCATGTGGGCCTCCGGATCTTATTTCTGTTGCGCGTAGTAGGCCGCGACGTCGGCGATGTCCTGATCGGACAGGCCTTTGGCGATACCCACCATCGTCGGATGGTTGCGCTCGCCCTTCTTGTACGCGTTCAGCGCAGCGGCAATGTACTTCTCCGACTGGCCACCCAGCAGCGGAACCTTGTAGAGCTCGGGGAAGCTCGCCTTGTAGCCGGCGATGCCATGGCAACCGATGCACATCGCCACTTTGTTTTTGGCAGCGTTGGCGTCACCCTTGAGATCGGCAGCAGCCGACATCTGGGCGAGACCCGCGAGTGCGAGGAGAGCAAATACTTTTTTCATGATAGCCCGGTAGTTACGTGAAAACGGACGCCCGAAAACAGGCTTTTAACTGGAAAACCGCTTTTCTGTGCCTGTCCGTGCAAAAAATCTGGCAGATTCTAACCAAAACGCCCATTAGCGTCCATGCCTATTTCTGCCAGCGACTCGGTGCGACGATAACCTTGAGCGTAACAGGGGCAAGCCCGCTGTGCACACGAGCGATGGCGCCATTACACACTTCGGACCAGCGCGAACGCTCGTTTATACTGAGCCGATTGACCAGATTAATGATCCGACATGACCACGCCCAAGCGCTTTGACGGCTCCGCCCAGTACGTCGCCACGCAAGACCTGAAACTCGCAGTGAATGCCGCACTGACCTTGCAGCGCCCGCTGCTGATCAAGGGAGAGCCGGGTACCGGCAAGACCATGCTGGCCGAGGAAGTCGCGGCCGCGCTCGGTATGCCGCTGCTGCAATGGCATATCAAATCTACAACCAAGGCGCAGCAGGGTCTGTACGAATATGACGCCGTCTCGCGGTTGCGTGATTCCCAGCTCGGCGACGAGCGCGTGAAGGACATCCACAACTATATCGTCAAGGGCGTGTTGTGGCAGGCCTTCACGTCGGACGAGCCGGTAGTGCTGCTGATCGACGAAATCGACAAAGCCGACATCGAATTCCCGAACGACCTGTTGCGCGAACTCGACCGCATGGAGTTCTATGTGTACGAAACGCGCGAGATGGTGCGCGCGAAACACCGGCCGCTGGTGATCATCACGTCAAACAACGAAAAGGAGCTGCCGGACGCCTTCCTGCGACGCTGCTTTTTTCACTACATCAAATTCCCGGACAAGGAGACGATGCAGCAGATCGTCGATGTCCACTTCCCGAGCATCAAGAAAGACCTGCTGGCGCATGCGCTGCACAGCTTCTTCGAGTTGCGTGAAATCCCCGGCCTGAAGAAGAAGCCGTCAACCTCCGAACTGCTCGACTGGCTCAAACTGCTGCTGGCCGAGGATATTCCGGCCGAAGCACTGCAATCGAAAGATCAGAAGGCCATGGTGCCGCCGCTGCACGGTGCGCTGCTGAAAAATGAGCAGGACGTACATCTGTTCGAGCGCCTGGTGTTCATGTCGCGACAGAACCGCTGATGCAATATCGCACCGCCTGCGTCGCCTTGCCCAACCCTGCTGCCCGGCCCGGACTGCCATGCTGATCGATTTCTTTTTCACGCTGAAGGACGCGAAGATCCCGGTGTCGATCAAGGAATTCCTGATGCTGCTTGAGGCGCTCGACCGGCAGGTGATCGGGCCGTCGCTCGATGAGTTTTACTATCTCGCCCGTACGACGCTGGTGAAGGACGAAGCCCACTTCGACAAGTTCGACAAAGCCTTCGGCTACTACTTCCACGGCGCGCAGGCGCTGTTCGACAAGGCCCCCGAGATTCCGCTCGACTGGCTGATCAAACGGATGCAGCGCGAGCTGACGCCGGAACAGCGCGCGCAGCTGGAAAAGTTCGGCTATGACAAGCTGATGGATCGGCTGAAAGAACTGCTCGACGAACAGAAGGGCCGGCACGAAGGCGGCAATAAATGGATAGGCACGGGCGGCACTTCGCCGTTCGGCAACGGCGGCGTGAACCCGGAAGGCATACGCATCGGCGGCGAAGGCGGCAACCGTACTGCGGTGAAAGTCTGGGAAGCGCGCGCGTACAAGGATTACGACAGCGAGCGCGAACTCGGCACGCGCAACATCAAGGTGGCTCTGCGTCGGCTGCGCAAGTTCGCGCGCGAAGGGCTGGAAGAAGAGCTGGCGCTCGATGACACGATACGCGCGACCGCCAACAATGCCGGCTGGCTCGACCTGAAGATGCAGCCCGAGCGCAAGAACAAGGTCAAGGTGCTGATGCTGATGGATGTCGGCGGCACGATGGACGACCATATCGCGCAGGTGGAAGAATTGTTCTCGGCCGCGAAGACCGAATTCAAGAACATGGAGTTCTTCTACTTCCATAACTGCGTGTATGAAACGCTGTGGAAAAACAATCGTCGCCGCCATGCAGAACGCTTCGCGACCTGGGATGTGCTGCGCAAATATCCGCCGGACACCAAGCTGATCTTCGTCGGCGACGCGACCATGAGTCCTTACGAAATCGTGCAGCCGGGCGGCTCCGTCGAGTACAACAACGAAGAAGCCGGCGCCGTGTGGCTGCAGCGTTTCGCGCACCAGTTTCCCAAGCATGTGTGGCTCAACCCGGAACCTGAGGGACTGTGGCAGTACCGGCAGTCGATCGCGATCATCCGTCAGCTGATGGGCAACCGTATGTACCCGATCACGATGGAAGGACTCGATCGCGCAATGCAGCTGCTGTCGAAATGACGGCGCCGGCGATGCATTGAGCAAAGTCGAAATTCATTAAAATCGCAAGCCTTGCCCGCCGCGCGGCGGGCCGATGGCAATACCTCACCTCACGTCACGAATGGCCAGCAAAAAACCCGAATACAGCGAAGCGTCGATCCGGGTCCTGAAAGGACTCGAGCCGGTCAAGCAGCGGCCCGGCATGTACACCCGCACCGAGAACCCGCTGCACATCATCCAGGAAGTGATCGACAACGCGTCCGACGAGGCGCTCGGCGGCTACTGCAAGCA
>JACCDS012191955.1_pt1 | contig 13379 bp, 8 predicted proteins | sample 7446441 | NCBI WGS metagenome assembly JACCDS01 (sample SAMN15323445, study PRJNA562643) | freshwater metagenome | isolation source: river surface water | place: USA:Blue River Watershed | collected 2017-08-17
CTGGTTAATTTGCTATATGAATATATTGTGTAAAATTAGATAATATAAGTATCTGTTTTTCAATTAATTATGAATATGTTTTTAATAAAATCTAAAACATCAATTTTATACACAGTTAATTAAATAAATCATTGATTTTTGACTAAAATCCTTTAATAATTTTAGCACTTTTTTGATCGATTAATATCCAATTGTTTTTTCGTTTATTTTATTGAGAGAACCTAATATTAACACTCATAAATTCATTCTCAGTAGAAGCTTATTAATTAGGTTTTATTATAAAATATATATCTATATAAATGAATGTTTCACGTGGAACAATGTGTAATATGAAATATAAAAATTATGTATGTAGTATATATTAAAGTATATAATAAAGATTGAAATGGTTAATATTAAAATCCATAACATAAGGTAATTGATAGGGAACCATACAAAAAACTTAAAATTAAATTATCACTATATTTGCAGGGTAACGTGAAAAATAAAAACGTGTGATTTGATTTGTTTCACGTGAAACATTATAAATATTATGAATAATAAATACAATGTAATAGTAGTAGGGGCTGGGCATGCAGGTTGTGAGGCAGCTGCGGCGGCGGCTAATCTTGGGTCAAAAGTATTGTTAATTACAATGAACATGGGTGTAATTGCACAAATGTCGTGTAATCCTGCGATGGGTGGTGTAGCAAAGGGACAAATTGTAAGAGAAATAGATGCTATGGGTGGTTACTCTGGTATTGTATCAGATAAGAGCACTATTCAATATAGAATGTTAAACAGGTCTAAAGGACCAGCAATGTGGAGTCCCAGAACGCAAAACGATCGTATGAGGTTTGCTGAGGAATGGAGAATAATGTTAGAGCAAACACCTAATGTCGACTTCTGGCAGGATATGGTGAGTAGCTTAATAGTAAAAGATAAGGTAGTTATTGGGGTAAGAACTTCTTTGGGTATAGAGTTCGAGGCAGATGCTGTAGTATTAACTAATGGTACATTCTTAAATGGAGTTATACATATAGGTGAGAAAAGATTCGGCGGAGGTAGAACAGCAGAGAAAGCAGCAACAGGATTAACAGAACAATTAGTTGAATTAGGTTTTGAAGCTGGTAGAATGAAAACTGGTACTCCTCCAAGAGTAGATGGTAGATCATTGGACTATACGAAAATGGAAGAACAGAAGGGAGATGAAGAGAGAGGACAATTCTCCTATTTAGATGTGGAAAGACCAACTGATCAAAGAAGCTGCTATATTACCTATACGAATGAGGCAGTACACGAAACTTTAAAAGAAGGGTTTGAAAAGTCTCCGATGTTTACTGGGAGAATACAAGGATTAGGTCCAAGGTATTGCCCATCAATAGAAGATAAGATAAATAGATTTGCAGAAAGAACAAGACATCAAATTTTTGTTGAACCTGAAGGTTGGAATACAGTTGAAATATATGTAAATGGTTTCTCAACCTCTTTACCAGAGGATGTACAATACAAAGCACTTCGTTTAATACCTGGGTTTGAAAATGCAAAAATGTTTAGACCTGGTTATGCTATAGAATATGATTATTTCCCGCCTACTCAATTAGGTTTAAGTTTAGAAACTAAATTAATTAAGAACCTATTCTTTGCCGGACAAATAAATGGAACAACAGGATATGAAGAAGCTGCTTCACAAGGTTTCATCGCTGGTATTAATGCACACCTTGCAATAAATGAAAAAGATCCTCTCATTATGAAAAGATCTGAATCATACATTGGAGTATTAATTGATGACCTAGTTACTAAAGGTACAGATGAACCTTATCGAATGTTTACATCAAGAGCTGAACATCGTTTGTTATTAAGACAAGACAATGCAGATATCAGATTAACTAAATTGTCTTACGATTTAGGCTTAGCATCTGTAGAAAGATTAAATAGAGTTACTGAGAAAATTAGCAATTCAGAAAAAATAATATCATATTTAAAAACAAAGAGTATAGAAGGTGAACTCGTGAATCAGAAACTAATAGAAAAAGGTACTAATGAAATTCCTCATAGTGTTAAATTAATTAGTTTATTATTAAGACCTCAAATAGAGATCAAAGATTTAATTGCTGTTGATTCACAATTATCTGAAATAGTAAGAGGAATGAAAAATGAAGATATTGAACAGGCTGAAATTAATATTAAATATGAAAGCTATTTAAATAAGGAATTGGAAATGGTAAATAAATTAAAAAAATTAGATGATAAAAATATCAACCCTGATTTTAATTATAATAATTTAGTATCATTGTCTAAAGAGGCCCGTGAAAAATTAATGAAAATAAAACCTAGAACTCTTGGGCAAGCATCTAGAATTTCAGGTGTTTCTCCAGCTGATGTGAGTGTATTAATGGTTCATTTAAATAACTAATAAATTGAAAAAGAGAAAGTTACGTAAAAATTACGCCTGGTCTTTTGTAATTTTTATTACACTTTTACTCTATTCATGTTCTGTAAAACAAAGTCCAGATATTCGTGTGCTAATAAAAGCAAAATGCGTTTACAATACTGGTAAAGAAGCTAAATTCGTGAGTAATATTTATGATTACTCCGAAATAATTATACAAAGCGATGTTGGTAAATATGAAGTTGGTAAATTCTATTACATCGAAATAACTAAAAAATAATTTTAATTATAAGTCTTATTAAATAATATTGCATTAATGAAAATTCAACATTATTTAATTCGTTCGAGCTTATATTTCTTCGTCATATTTATAGTCTCTTGTGCAAATATGGTTAGCCCAAGTGGCGGACCAAAAGACACAACAAGTCCTTATCTGATTAGTTCTGTTCCTGAAATGAATTCGCTCAATGTAAATTCTAAGGAGATAGTTTTAACTTTTAATGAATTCATCGATTTAAAAAATATTCAAAATGAATTTATCATTAGTCCTGGAAACATTGAAGCTGATATAAAAAAAGACGGTAAAAAGTTAAGGATAAATTTATCGGAAAAACCTGCTGAAAACACGACATATATTTTAAACTTTGGAAATGCTATTATTGATTATACTGAAAATAATATTGCTAAAGATTTTAAATTTATTTTCAGTACTGGTAATACCATCGATTCTTTAAGTATAAGCGGAAATATTTTGGATGCATTTAAACTGGAACCTATAAAAGATGCATTGGTATGTTTATATAGTAATCCGGATAATGATTCTATTGTATATAAAAAGAAACCCGATTATACAGTAAGAACTAATGAACAAGGTGTTTTTAAATTCACTAATCTAAAAGAAAACGACTATAAAGTTTTTGCATTACTAGAAGAAAATAATAATAAAATCTATGATTCAGAAAATGAACAAATAGCATTTCTTGATACTATTATTAAGTTGAAAAATAATGTTCAACTTTCAAATATGAATATGTTTAAAGAAATACCTCTAAAGAAAAAATTAATTAATAAAGCAATTACTTATCAAAAAATAGAACTCACATATAATAAATCCAACAATACTAAAATTATGAATCTTGATGAAAATATAGATACTATAATTTACAGTAAAAATTCTGATAGCATCTCTGTTTACTTTAAAGAAAAAATAGATAGCACAAGTATCTATACTTATGAAGCTAATAAAACAGACACATTAAAATTTAAATTCACTAAAAATTTAAAAAAGAAAGATTTTAATATTTTTATTGATAATAAAATAAATGAAAAGTATGTAAGTATTAATAACTCTGATTTATTTAAGGTTGCTAATACTGATTCTATTATACTATTTGAGGATTCATTAAATGTAAAATTTAATCTAATAAGAAATAACTATAATAATTATCTAGTAGAGTATAATTTTATTGCTGATAAAAAATATGAATTATACTTAGGCGACAGTTCATTTATATCATACGAAGGTGTAAAGAATAAAAAGCTAAAATCAAATTTAATATTTAAGAAGATTGAAGATTATGGGTCTATCATAATAAATTTATCAAATAAAGAAAATAAGATATATGAATTGATAAATGAAAAAAATGATATCATTAGAAGATCAATAAATCCTACTGAAAATATAAACTATACATTTTTAAACCCTGGATCTTATAGACTTAGGATAATACATGATGAAAACAATAATGGAAACTGGGACACTGGTAACTATATAAAAAATAAACAAGCCGAAAAAGTTGAGTATTATTTAAATCCTATAAAGGTACGTGCTAATTGGGATTTAGAAATAAATCTTATTCCTTAAACCAATCAGAATACATAATATAATTATTAGGTAACTTGTTTAATAACTCTCTTTGTTCTGTAGTTATTTCTTTTATTTTTTTTGCAGGCGTACCAGCATACAAAAAACCTGATTCGCAAATTGTATTTTCTAATACAACAGAACCTGCAGCAATAATGCAATATTCATTTACCACAACATTATCCATAACAATTGCTCCCATACCAATTAATACATGATCTTTAATAGTACAACCATGCACTATTGCATTATGTCCTATGGAAACATCATTACCAATAGTGGTGCTAGTTTTTAAATATGTACAATGTATAATTGCACCATCTTGAATATTAGTTCGATCACCAATTTTTATAAAATGTACATCGCCTCTAATAACTGCATTAAACCAAACACTACATTGTTTACCGAAACTTACATCTCCAACAATGGTTGCATTTTCTGCTATCCAACAATCATCTGGGATACTTGGATATATATTTTTAACTGGTAAGATAACTGGCATTATAGTCCTAATTTTTCTGAAATATCTAACATTTTAAGAATTGGTGCTTTCGCTTCATTGATTAATTTATCCGACAATGTAACTTCTGGTAATTCGTATTTTAAACAATTATATAATTTTTCTAATGTATTTAATTTCATATGCGGACAATCATTACAAGCACAATTATTATTTGGAGGAGCCGGTATAAATTGTTTTGTTGGATTAGATAAAATCATTTGATGTAATATTCCAGATTCAGTAGCTACTATATATGATTGTGAATTATCTTTTTTGGTATAATTTAAAAGAGCTGTAGTAGAACCTATAAAATCTGCTAATTGTAAAACAGAATCTTCACATTCTGGATGAGCAATTATTTTAGCATCTGGATATCTTTCTTTTAATTTTATAATTTTCTCTCTTGAAAAAATTTCATGAACCATACATGCACCATCCCATAGTACCATATCTCTACCTGTCTTTTTCATAATATAAGCTCCAAGATTTTTATCTGGTGCAAATATTATTTTTTGATCTAATGGTAAACTTTCTACAATTTGTACTGCATTGCTAGAAGTACAAACAATGTCGCTTAAAGCTTTAATACCTGCTGAACAATTTACATAAGTAATCACTAAATGATCTGGGTATTTCTTTTTAAATTCTGCAAATAAATTTGGAGGACATGTATCAGCTAATGAACAACCAGCTTTAAGATCGGGTAATAAAACTTTTTTAGTTGGTGATAATATTTTAGCAGTTTCTGCCATGAAGTGAACTCCTGCAAATACAATAATATCAGCATTAGTTTTTGCAGCTTCTTGAGATAAACCTAAACTATCACCAATATAATCGGCAATGTCTTGTATATCTGAATCTTGATAATAGTGTGCAAGAATAACAGCATTCTTTTCTTTTTTAAGTTTATCAATTTCAACAAACAGATCTAAACTTGGATCTACAGTACGATTCAAGAAACCTACGCTTTCTAATTCTTCTAAAATATTATTTTCCATTTTTTTTCGATTTTCAAAGTTGTAAATTATTAACGTCTTATTAAAATCATCATTTAATTTTAAAAATAATTGAAGATGATGATTAGGCTGTTGGTAAGTCTAATAAGCTTAGCTTTTATCAACATAAAATGACTTATCAATATTTTTCAACAGCATATTAACATTAATTGTTCTTTAAATTACTGATAATTAACCCCAATTGTTTTCCTCAAAAATTGTTAGGATTTGTTCAGTGGATAAAACTTGTACTTAAAATTAGTTAATAAAATGTTAATAAGACTTCAAAAGAAGGGAGAACTAACCAACAACTAAATGATTTTTGTCATTTAAAAAAGTTATTACAAGGTTTTGAACATTTATACTAACCTATTAACAGGCTTACCAACATTTTTTGTGACTATTTATAAAAAGAACAAAATACATCCGTTAATTTGTAACTTTAAAAAGGCTTAGTTGTTATAAGTTAATGAAAAAAACAGATTATTTGGTAATTGGATCTGGAATTGCAGGATTAAGTTTTGCATTAAAGGCGGCAAAAAATGGAAAAGTGTGCATTGTCACAAAATCAAACGAAGACGAATCGAATACTAAATATGCACAAGGTGGGGTAGCAGTAGTAATTGATAAAGACGATTCGTACGAAAAACATATTGAAGACACATTAATTGCTGGCGATGGATTGTGTGATAAATCTGTAGTTGAGCTAGTTGTAAAAGAGGGCCCAGAAAGAATTAGCGAAATAGTTAACTATGGAACCAATTTCGACAAAACGATTCAAGGAGAATATCATTTAGCGAAAGAAGGTGGTCATTCGGAACACAGAGTGCTGCATTTCAAAGACATCACAGGTTTTGAAATTGAAAAAGTATTACTCGAACAAATACATCAAAACCCGAACATAGAAATTCTTACACATTACTTTGCAGTAGATATCATTACCGAACATCATTTAGGTAAAGAAATAAATAAATCGACAGAAGACATCACTTGCTTTGGAGTATATGTGTTTAATACTCATACTAAAGAAATCGAAAAAATTGAGTCTAAAATAACGGTTATGGCTTCGGGCGGTGCCGGACATATCTATAGTACTACAACCAATCCGACCATTGCTACTGGTGATGGTGTTGCAATGGTATACAGAGCGAAAGGTAAAGTGCGAAATATGGAATTCATTCAATTTCATCCAACTGCTTTGTATCATCCTGGAGAATACCCAAGCTTTTTAATTTCAGAGGCAGTTAGGGGTCATGGTGGAATTCTGAAAAATAAAAAAGGGGAAGCCTTTATGAAAAACTACGATCCTAGAGAGTCGCTTGCTCCTAGAGATATTGTAGCAAGAGCTATTGATTCTGAAATGAAAAAATCGGGCGACGACTATGTTTATTTAGACATAACACATGTACCAAAAAACGAATTAATGCAACACTTCCCGAACATTTATGCAAAATGTTTAAGTATTGGAATTGATATGAGTAAGGACATGATTCCCGTTGTACCTGCTGCACATTATATGTGTGGCGGTATTATGGTTAATGCTGATGGTGAATCGAACATAAAAAATCTGTATGCCTGTGGAGAATGTGCGTCTACTGGATTACACGGCGCCAATAGATTAGCATCGAACTCATTATTAGAAGCCTTGGTATTTGCACACAGAAGTTATGAAAGTGCATCTAAAAAAATAAACAACATTGGTTTTATTAATAACATTCCAGATTGGAATGAGAACGGAATAAGCCTCTCCAACGAAGATATTTTAGTAACACACAATATCCGAGAAATGCAGAGAATAATGAGTGATTATGTGGGTATTGTGCGCTCCGACTTTAGGTTAGAAAGGGCAATGCGTAGGCTACAATTAATATACAACGAAACAGAAGATTTTTACAAAAAAACAAAACTATCGGTTAAGCTTTGCGAATTAAGAAATCTTATTCAAGTATCATACATTGTAATAAAATCGGCAATGATGAGAAAAGAAAGCAGAGGCTTACATTATACTACCGATTATACAGAAAAAGATAATAACTTGCAGGAAACAATATTTTAATAAACATGTTCGAAAACACTTCACGTACAGAGCTTTCATCATTAGGTGAGTTTGGGTTAATTGATCATTTAACAAAACACATAGAGTTAACACAACCAACAACAATAAAAGGTATTGGCGACGATGCCGCTGTTTTACAATTTGAAAATGAACAAGTAGTAATAAGCACCGATTTATTGTTAGAAGGAATTCACTTTGATTTATCATATGTACCCCTAAAACATTTAGGCTATAAATCAATCATGGTTAACCTGTCGGATATCTACGCTATGAATGCCATGCCTACGCAAGTGTTAGTATCTATTGGTATTTCGAATAGATTTTCGCTAGAGGCAGTTGAAGAATTATACCAAGGGATGAACATTGCTTGCAAACGATATGGTGTGGACTTAGTGGGTGGCGACACAAGCGCGTCGAAACAAGGATTGGTTATAAGTGTAACAGCATTAGGAAAACAAGATTCAAAAAAAATCACACAAAGAAGTGGTGCATCAATTAACGATCTTATTTGTGTAAGTGGCGATTTGGGTGCAGCATACATGGGATTACAATTATTGGAAAGAGAAAAAAATGTTTACTTGAGTAATCCAAATATTCAACCAGATTTAGAAGGGTACGATTATATTGTAGAACGTCAATTAAAACCAGAAGCAAGAAAAGATATTGTAGAAATACTAAAGGAGAAGGACATCATTCCAACTTCTATGATTGATGTATCTGATGGATTAGCGTCGGAACTTTTACACTTATGTAAATCATCTAATTTGGGCTGTAGCATATACGAAGAAAAAATTCCTATCGATCCAATGACTTATGAGTCGGCACGCTCATTTAATTTAGACCCAACCGTTTGTGCTTTAAGTGGAGGCGAAGACTATGAGCTTTTATTTACGATTAAACAAGCTGATTTTGATAAACTTAAACACAACCCAGATATTACAATAATAGGACATATGACACAAGCATCGGAGGGTCCACAATTAATATCAAAATCCGGAAATCAGCATAAAATTACCGCACAAGGCTGGAACGCCTTTAACTTATAAAAGTAATATTTGCTCAACAATTTCTTTTAATCAATTCATTTCTTAACTTAGGATTGGTTAAAAGAATTGTTAGATGAGAGTATACCCAAAAAGCGTTCAAATTTTCGCAATCATACTGTTTTTTTGTGCAGCAAATATAGCTGTATCATTTGCTCAAATTACGAAAGTAACAGGAGTTGTTAAAGACAAAAACACCAAACAAGGTTTGTATTCGGCAGTGGTGAGCATCAAAGGTTCTACATCAGGAACGAATACAGATTTAGATGGAAAATTTTCTTTAAATGTAGATTTAACGAATCCACAAACCTTAGTGATTTCATACTTAGGTTATGAAAAAACAGAAGTACAAGTTTCAAAAAATAAAACATATGTAGAAGTTTCTTTATCGGAACTTGTAGTAACGAGCAAAGAGGTTACCGTACAATCGTCGCGATTAACAGAAAAACAAAAAGAAGCCCCACTTACAGTTGAGTCGATGGATTTAATTTCCATCAAACAAACATCAGCTTCAAATTTTTATGAAGGCTTAGGACAATTAAAAGGAGTAGATTTAACATCAGCCAGTATTGGTTTTAAAGTAATAAACACAAGGGGTTTCAACAGTACATCACCGGTTAGATCTTTACAATTAATTGATGGGGTCGACAACCAAGCACCAGGTTTGAATTTTTCACTAGGAAACTTTTTAGGTGCATCAGAATTAGACGTACAGAAAGTTGATTTAGTAGTTGGAGCAAGTTCAGCGTTTTACGGACCGAATGCATTTAATGGTGTAATTAGTATGCAAACCAGAAACCCGTTTAACAGTCCGGGTTTAACCGTTATGTCGAAAGTGGGTGAACGAGGATTGTTTGAAACTGCTGTTCGTTATGCAAGAGTATATAAGAACAAAGCTGGTGAAGATAAATTCGCGTTTAAAGTAAATTTATTTTTCATGCGAGCATACGATTGGGAGGCAAACAATGCAGATGCTACACCACAATCTGAAGTGGGTAAAGATAATCCAGGGGGTTACGATGCAGTGAATAGATATGGTGATGAAAATTTTGACCCAAGAGGAAACAACGCCACAAGTTTATCATCGAGAAGACAATTCCCAGGACTTAATATATGGCACCGAGATGGATATTGGGAAAAAGATTTAGTTGATTATAATACAAAAAACATAAAGTTAGGCGGGGCGGCACATTATAAAATTACTCCAAAAACAGAATTGATTTATTCTATCAATTTCGGAAGCGGAACTACCGTATACCAAGGCGATAACAGGTATTCGTTAAAAGACATTTTATTTTATCAAAACAGATTAGAATTAAAAAACGATAAGTGGTTTATAAGAGCTTATGCAACGCACGAAGATGCGGGTAAATCATACGACGCAGTATTTACTGCTCAATTAATGCAAAGTGTTGCCAAAGATGATTTCAGATGGAGTGGCGATTATCAATCGTATTGGGGTGGATATATTCGTAAAAAGGCAGAAGCATTACCAGGTTATCCTGTAAACACATTTCCCGATCCATTTGATTTTGATTCCGCTGCATATATCTTAAACCTTTATAGAGACTCATTAGTTAAATGGCACCAAGAAGCTAGGTCTTATGTAAACCTTGGAACGAGTCCAACAACCAGTTCTCCAACTGGTGCGATATACCAAAATTCATTTACCGATATGCCGAATGTAGATAGATTCCAACCTGGCACAGCAGCATTTGATTCGGCGCTAAATGCAATTACATCAAGAGTATCTTATTTAGAAAACGGATCAAGATTTTATGATAAATCAGCATTATACAATATACAAGCAGAACGAAAATTTAACATCGAAGGGTTTGAAGTAATTGTTGGAGGAAGTGGACGATTGTATACACCAAATTCCAGAGGTTCTATTTTCAGTGATACGGCTGGAAGAAAAATCACCAACTCAGAATATGGATTGTATGCAGGAATTGAAAAAAGATATTTAAACGAACAATTAAAATTAAACGCTACCATCAGAACAGATAAAAACCAAAACTTTAACAGGGTTTGGTCACCAGCAGCATCGGCAGTATATACTACTAAAAAGGGAGATGTAGTACGTTTATCATTAACCTCAGCAGTTAGAAATCCTACACTTGCCGACCAGTATATATTCTTCAATGTGGGTAGAGCAATTTTATTAGGAAATACAGAGGGGATAGATTCCTTGGTAACTGTTCCATCGTTGTATAGTTTCTTTAATTCTCAAAAACTCGACACACTTGAATATTTTAATGTAGATCCTGTTCAACCAGAGAAAGTAAAATCAATTGAGTTGGGATATAGAACCACGTTGTTTAACAGTTTATTCTTAGATGCAAGTTATTACTTCAGTGTTTACACAGATTTCATCGGATATAAAATTGGTGTGGCTACAGAAATTGATACAGCGTTAAAAAGAGTGTATACAGCACAAGCTTATAGGGTTTCGGCAAATGCAAAAGATGTTGTATTCACACAAGGGTTTTCTGCAGGCTTAAGTTATTTCTTTAAAAACTTCTATTCAATAAGCGGAAACTATTCGTGGAACATTTTAGACTTGAGAGGTTCCGACGATGAAATTATACCGGCATTTAATACACCAGAACATAAATTTAACATTGGTATTTCTGGACGAGATATCGATAGGTATGTTGGTCCGGTTCATATTAAAAATTGGAGTTTCAGTGTAAACTACAAATGGATACAAGGCTTTGTGTTTGAGGGCTCACCACAGTTTACAGGCTTTGTACCAACCTATGATTTGTTTGATGCACAAATAAGTAAAAGCTTACCAAACATCAACACAACCTTTAAATTGGGGGCATCTAACTTGTTCAACAAAAAAAGCTTACAAGTGTATGGTGGACCATATGTAGGCAGATTAGCATATTTTTCAATTACCTATGATTTAGCTAAAAACAAATAATAAATTGAACTAAATTGCTTTTTGTTTCAAAATCTTTATATTTATATATTAAATTAAAAATAAACTTTATGAGAAAACGTTTACAAATTTTATCGCTGGTAGCCGCATCGTTGTTTGCAACGAATGCAATGGCACAACGTTATGTAACGAATGTTTTTCCAAATATTAAAACAACATCTAACGTTGTTTTTGGACAAAACTTTTCGGTATTAACAGGACAGCCGGTATTATCGGATTTAAGGCTAGACTTCTATGAGCCCGACGGTGATACTTCAACAAGCCGCCCATTGGTGGTTTACTTACACACAGGAAGTTTTTTACCTAAAGGAATAAACCAATTGCCTACAGGATCAAAAACAGACAGTGCTGCAGTAGAAATGTGCATGCAGTTTGCAAAAAAAGGTTACGTTGTTGCAGCTGTAGCATACCGTACAGGATGGAACCCACAAGGTGACCAAGACACACGTACTGGTACAATTTTAAATGCTGTGTATCGTGCTATGCAAGATACAAAAACAGCAATTCGTTATTTCCGCTATATGGGTGCTACTAACCCGGGTACATACAAAGTGGATACTAACAGAATTGTAATTTGCGGACAAGGTTCGGGAGGTTATGTAGCATTAGCAGCAGCTACGTTGAACAAAGTTTCTGAAATTCAATTACAAAAATTCATCAACCAAACGAACAACACTCCATATGTTTTACAACAAGTGGTAGGTGATTTCGATGGTTTTGGTGGTAACCCAGTAGCTAACAAAGGCGATAATTATGTTGGATATTCTTCGAAAGCAAACATGGTTGTAAACTTTGGTGGAGCAATGGGTGATTCATCTTGGTTAGAGGCTGGCGATATTCCAATCGTGAGTATACAAGGTAAATTAGATCCATTTGCACCTTATACAACTGGTGGTGTATTCGTACCAGGAACAAACCCACCATTATTTGTGGTAGAGGTGAGTGGTGCAAGAGACATTTCTCGCAGAGCTGATAGATTAGGTGTAAACAACGATTTAAAAAGCCCAGCATTTAACGACCCTTACACAACTGCAGCAAACAACTACAACGAAGGAATTCCTGCATTGTTCCGTATCAACGGAGCAGCAAATGCAAGTGGACCTTGGGAATGGTGGGATCCAGCAGATCCATTTGATGCAAATGGTAAAGCTTCAAACCCATTGATGTCGAAAAGCAGAGCTTTATTATACATCGATACACTTCAAGGGTTCTTTACTCCACGTATGAAGAGAATTTTATTCGACTTAAATACAGGTGTAAATACATTAGCAAAGGAAAATGTAAAAATTTATCCTAACCCAGCAAGCAATGTAGTAACAATTGAAATTCCTAACTTAAACAATGAAGTTTATAGCGTGGCAATTGTAGATGCTATGGGAAGAGTTGTATTAGAAGAGAAAAACATTGCGGTTTCAAGCAAAACAATCGAAACTTCAAACCTTAACAATGGTTTCTATTTTGTAAGATTAAACAGCGGTGCTGAAAGCAGAGTAGAAAAAATAATAATTAATAGATAATTATATCTAACCTAAAATTTGAAAAAGCCCGAGCGAAAGTTCGGGCTTTTTTGTTGCAAGAATATTTTTTTATTGCCAAAA
>JACCDS011613466.1_pt1 | contig 13376 bp, 7 predicted proteins | sample 7446441 | NCBI WGS metagenome assembly JACCDS01 (sample SAMN15323445, study PRJNA562643) | freshwater metagenome | isolation source: river surface water | place: USA:Blue River Watershed | collected 2017-08-17
GATCAAGACTGTTGCGCACCAGATGGGTCAAAGGGTCGACCAGTTTCTCAATTAAGCTTTTATCAATTTCGGTATGCCCACCCTCAACCACCAGCTCAACCTGTTTGCTGAGCTTTTGCGAGAGATCGCGTACAACTCGGGGAAAACGATTGAAAACAAAGGACATTGGCAACATGCGAATAGACATGATGCCTTCCTGCAGATCACGGGTGTTGCGTTCAAGTTCACGCAATGCGGTGGCAAGACGCTCGCTGAGATTCTCAGCAAGCTCTTCGCCGATAAGGGTCAGCATCGATTGGGTAATGACCAATTCACCAACGAGGTTTACCAGGCTATCTACTTTGTGGATATCAACCCGAATACTGCTGGTGTCAGTGTCGGTTTTTCGTCTTTCAACCAGGACTTTCTGCTCAGCATCAACCGGGGCAGCCTTCAGTTCTGTGTCTTTTATGCTCGGGGTTGCCGCTTGAACTACTGGTGGTGCGGTTTGCTCCGGCAGGTCAGAGTGGCCGCCGTTGGCAGGTGTGGTCAGGGGTTCAAAGAAACCAAAACCGTCATCTTTAGTTGCTTGCGGCAATGGCTCAAAAAAGCCAAAACCGTCATCTTCAGTTGCTTCCGGCAATGGCTCAAAAAAGCCAAACGCGCTGTTATCAGTCTTGCTGACCAGGGGTTCAAAAAAACCAAAGCCACTATCCGGCGCATCCTGTACAACCACCGCTGCCGGCTGAAGCAGGTTGTTTACTTTTTCGGTAGCATCCGCGACTAACTGCCAATTTACTGCTTCATTACAGCCATAGGCGGCTAACAAGCGGCGCAGCGTGTCGACAACCACCAGTAAGTCATCGACCACTTTCTGGCTGATATTAAATTGGCCCTGGCGGGCCAGATCAAACAGGTTCTCCATGACGTGCGTGACAGAAATCAGCGCGTCAAAGCCAAAAATGCCGGCGCCACCTTTAATAGAATGTGCGGCCCTGAAAATGCAATTCAGGTCTTCAATCTCTGGCTGTTCCGGGTTTAACGCCATCAGCAGATGCTCAATATCATCCAGATGTTCTGCGCTTTCTTCCAGAAAAACACCATGAAACTGACTCATGTCAATCGTCATAGAGGCACCTGCAGTTGAACAGTTAATTCAATACTTTGGCTGCGATTTGCAATAACTTTGCCGGGTCAAACGGCTTCACCATCCACCCCGTTGCCCCCGCAGCCCGTCCTTGTGCTTTCATGGCATCACTGGCTTCAGTGGTAAGTACTACAATCGGAACACTGCGGTAGCTACCCAAACCCCGCAATGATTTAATCAGTGTCAAGCCATCCATTCGTGGCATGTTCTGATCTGTCAGTACAAAATCGAAGATTTTGCTCTGACATAACTCATATGCTTCCTGACCATCTTTGGCAGCGGTAATTTGGTATCCGGCTGATTTCAGCGTCACCTCAACCATTTGTCGGACAGATGCAGAGTCATCTACTATCAATATATTTTTTGCCATATTCTCATCCTATTATCACGGCAGTTACTTCATTGCCGCAGCCCTTAAAATTCACCTCGGCGCACAAAGAATAAATCATATTAATCCCGCGGCCGTAATAAAAATCATCTGTTGAACGTTGAACATTCATTGCCTGATAATCAAAACCCGCTCCAGAATCTGCAACCGTCAGATGAATAGAATTATCACTCATACACCAATCAACAACGAGAGATATAGAATCGTCTGAAAATAACGACGATAAGCGCTGCTCTCTGAGACTGTAATATTTAATAAATCCATCTTCCGCCTGCTTCAACTCTGAGTTCAGCTTTAAAATTCCATGCTCCAACGCATTTAAATACAACTCAGTTAATACAGAAAAAAGTGTGTTATTTAAACTCTGATGCATTCCATAGGCACTTACTGTTTGCACTACTTTCAGTGGAGCATCAACTTGAGAAAGTGCTGAGCCGGTAATTTTAAACTCTAAACATAATCGTCCGTCTTTTTTGTCATTCAATTTCATATCAGCAACATTTAAATCTGCATACTTATCAAAATGAATTGAAAAAACAGAAATGTCGTCGACTGCATGTGATAGCCCGTCAATACATTGTTCGAGGCATTGAAAAGCCTCTTCTGGCTGTTCCAGCCAGGTTTCAGCTAAGAAATCCGCACTGAACTGGCCGTGGCCAACAAACTCTGTATCAGTCAAACCGTCAGTGAATCCAACCGCATAGCTGCCAGTAGTCCATTTGAACTTTTCCACGCTGACATCGATTTCCTGTTCATTGAGAATTCCAAGCGCCATATTGTTTGATTCAGCTTTTGAGATTTTTTTCTGAACGCATTCGATGATTAATAGCGGTGGCATGCCACCATTCCAGACTTCTAACTCCGAAGTTCTTGGGTCTAAACGGATAAAAATAGCGGCGACAAAACGGTCTGTCGGCAACTGACGGTTTAGCTTTCTATTCAGTTCAAACACGATGTTAGACAATGGCAAAGATTTCTGACTCATACTCTGAAACACCTCGAGTACCGGCATCAATGAAATAGCTGCCGCTAATCCATGCCCCATGGCGTCAGCCAGCAACAGATACTGCGAGCCATCTTGGCCTTGCTGCTGTAACAAAATATCCCCGCTAAAACTGCTGCTCGGTTTGGTTTTTACCTGAATATATGCCGGCATCTGTTGCAAGCTCTGCGTTAAGGTTGCCAGCACATGTCCGGCTAATTCTTGCTCCTGCTGCTCTTGCGCCACCCAATTTGCCAACTCCGCCTGCTGTTGCCGCGATACACGCTGCAATTGGCGGACTTCAACCGCCCGGCAGATTTTGACCCACAACAAGTCGACATTCACCGGCTTCACCGCATAGTCATCCAGACCCGACGCATAGGCCTGCAAAAAGAAATCTGCACTATCGTTTGCACTGACCATCAAAATAGCGGCGTCAGGATACTGCCCGATTAGCGGCGGCACTAACTGCAGGCCTTCTCCATCGGTTAACTGGTTATCCAGCACAATAGCGTCAAACTGGGCGCTGGATTGCAGAATATCCCGTGCCTCGACAATGCTGTAAGTTGATACAACACTGACGCCTTTTGATTGAAAAAACATTGAATAAAATTGATTAAACAATAAATCATCTTCAATTATCAGGATGTTCACAACAATCCCCTACTCACTTAATTGAATACAATTTATTTAAATTTGCCATCATCAGTATATCTAACGCGGTCCCCTGGGCACCTTTTATCGATACAGACACATTTTGAGTTGATGCTTTTTTCGCTAAAAGTACCAACATCCCCAAAGCCGAACTATCAAGATATTGGACCTGAGAAAAATCCACCTCAATAGACTTCACCTCACCCCGCGCAAATGCTTCTTCTGTATGCTGAGAAAACAACTTATGATGACTAAAATCAAACCGGTTCGGTAAACGAATAACTGCAATCGCATCAGCCATATACAATCCTTTAATTAAAATAATTCTATGTCGCCAGCCTGTACAGAATGTGAAGATACCGGATTTGCGCGCCGCTCATTATGTTTGGACAATAAGTTGCGGGCGTTATTTATTTCATTGACTAGTTGGTTATCATCCGTAATTTTTAATAATGACTGTTTAATATTCGATAAATCTTCGTTTATAAATTGCAGGTGTTGGGCATTGATATCGCCAAACTGTAAGCCACGAATGGCCTGATTGATTGAGTCAGCCAACGCTTGGGCTTTTTCATCCAGCTGTTTGGCGATTTCCGTTTCAGTAGCGGATTTACTCACTAATTGAGAAAAAGCCGCCTGCACTTCTTTTTTAGACTCCATAACATAGGTCACATCCTGCGACGCCACTTTGCCAATATCCACAGACAACTGTTCAATCTGCACTGCGATATCACGCAATTTCTGCTGGATTTGTTCACTAAAACCGGCACTGCGATTTGATAAAGCACGGACTTCATCAGCAACTACGGCAAAACCTCTGCCCGCATCGCCGGCCCTGGCTGCTTCAATCGCGGCATTTAACGCAAGTAAGTTGGTTTGAGAGGCGATTTGGTCGATGTCTTTGAGTGCTTTCATAATGTCGGGCACGGCATTATTCACCTTGTCGACTTTATTCACTAAGTCCATCGACGCCGCCGACATACTGACCGTCGTCTCGACAAAGCGGTCCAAAGTGATAGCGGTGCTACCGGCAAATTCACTCATCCATGACACACCTGTCGTCGAGCTTTGACCGCCTCTTAACAGTGCCTGGATGTACTCGGTTTGTTTCTGTGTCGACTCGAGTAAGCCTAGGAAACTGTCACTGAGTGTATTCACCGCATCGGTCTGCGTTTGCTCGATTTTTTGCAGGTTTTGCTGACCTTGCTGCAGCAAATCCACCAGCAGCCTTTTGTATTCCGCAAAATGCGCGACAAAACGCGATAAATCCGGCGCAGGCTCCCGGTCAGCCAGTGGCTCCGCGGTCGCGTTGACAGTGAATAGACGCCAAAACAGTACGGCGGTACAACCCGATAACAACAACAGTGCAATCAATTCAAAATCCACCAGGAACAATATCCAGGCGACAAACACTGAGACAATTAGCGCAATTTTGTGGATCAATAACACGAGGCTTGTCTCCATGTTCAGGGAATATTCATTCTCTATGGGGTGTCTATTGGTTATAGTCAGCGCGCCCAAAAATAGCCAATGTATCTCAGTTAAATTGCTGATATTTATAGGATGGCTGCACGCAACCGGTGTCGACTTGCTTCGAGCACCTGCTGTAAATGCAGGATGGCGCTGCGAATTTCCGATAGGCTTGCCGTGTCGTCAGCAGGTGGCAATCCCGGCTGATTCAGACCTTGCGCGTATTGTTCAACTACGGCGGCAGCCTCTTTCAGCTCCGTCAGCAGCAGTTGACCGGACGACCCTTTTAACGAATGTGCTTTTAATTGAATTCCCCGCCAATCCTGCCGGGCGAGCATGTCATCCAACGTGGTCGCAATCGAATCTGTTTGCTCAAGGAATACCGGGATCAACTGCGGAATAAGACTTGCCATCGAACCAAACTGGCTCTGTAACGCCGCCAGATCCCAGCTAACTTGCGTTATTGAAGGAGGGGCGATTGCATTGGATACTGATCCGGTCTGGTTGCTTGCAGTTGAATTCTCAGACGAAACTCCCGGACATAAATACTCAGCGATTTTTGCTAACAATACCTTGGCTTGGATTGGCTTACTGAGAAAGTCGTTCATGCCGGCATCACGACACTTTTTCTGCTCTTCAACGATAGCGTTGGCCGTTAAGGCAATGATTGGTATGGTTTGCCAGCAGGCACCAGCTTCACCGCGCCGGATTGCCCGGGTCGCGGCAAATCCATCCATTTCCGGCATCAGGCAATCCATCAGTATCAATTCAATCTGCGCAGTCCCAGCCGACGACTCTGCTGCGAGTACTCGCAAGGCATCAAGCCCATTTTGCGCCTTGCTCACGACAACGCCTGCCTCTTGCAACATCATGCTGGCAATCATCGTATTAACTTCATTGTCTTCCACCAGCAGCACTTTGCGCCCCGCTAAAGCCTCAGCCCGCTGCGGATAAATCACACTACTGCGGCTTTTATTGGTTAAAGCAGTATCGAGTGCCACATAAAAACTAAAGCACGAACCCTGACCTAGCTGACTGCTTACCGAGATGTCACCGCCCATCAGACGGCATAACTGGCGGGAGATCGCCAACCCCAACCCAGTGCCGCCAAATCGTCTGGTCGTGGACACATCAGCTTGAGTAAAGGGACTAAAAAGGACATCCTGTTGCTCGGTCGACATGCCAATCCCTGTGTCAGTCACCTGCACATCACAAATCACTTTATTTCCCTCGAAGCGGCTGCTCAGTTCAATAGTCACCGCCCCTGCGCTGGTGAATTTCAGCGCATTCCCCAACAGATTACTGATGATCTGTTTAAACCGAACCTCATCCCCACAAACGTCTATCTGCTGCAGCGGCCCATATTGCACATGCACGGCGACATGCTTGGCGACGGCGACATGGTCCAGCAAACTGACCACATCTTGCACGGCGCCGGTTAACGAAAAATCGGTTGACTCTAATGACACTTTACCGGCTTCAATTTTGGAGAAGTCCAATATGTCATTGATAATACTCATCAAAGACTGGCCCGAGCGGATAGCAACCGCTAAGTGCGCCTGCTGCTGATCAGTCAGCGGTGTCCGGGCTAATAAATCGAGCATGCCAATGACGCCATTGAGCGGGGTACGGATCTCATGACTCATATTTGCCAAAAACATCGACTTCATTTGCGCTGCTGATTCAGCCATGGCTTTGGCATTTAACAACGCGGTTTCCGTCGCTTTCCGTACTGAAATATCTTCAACAATCGACCAAATCAAATCCCGGCCACTGCCATCTTTAAACAACACACCGTTGAGCACGACCGGATAACGGCTGCCATCGCGTCGCAGATACTCTTTTTCGTATGGCCCATATCGGCCGGTTTGTTGCAGGATCTGCAGTTGTTGCTGCTCACGTTCAGCATATTCAGGCGGCGTCAGCTGCCAATAATCCAGCTGCATAAACTCATCAATTTCATAGCCTGAAGGTTGAACCATCGCCTGGTTTACGTCGACAAAGCGGCCACTGCGCAAATCATTCAGCGCAATCCCGACCGGTGACAAGGCAAAAAAGCTGCGTAATCTGGCCTCGCTCGAGGCCAGCTCAAGTGCGGTATTTTTTTCTTCTGTAATATCATGAATGTAACCGTGCCAAAGGGTACTGCCGTCTTCCAACCTTTGGGGTTGCGCGCTGCCTTCGAGCCAGCGCACGACACCATCGCTTAACAAGGTACGATACACACAGTGCCATCGGGTTAAAGTCGCGCTGGAGTCTTCAATCGATTGTTGAATTTTTGCCAGATCATCTGGATGCAATTTACTAAAGGCGATGGTTGCGTCCTGCTCAACTTGCGCCGGCGTCACTTCGTAAATAGCCGTAATGCCGGGGCTACTGTACGGGAAGGCGGTGCGGCCATCTGGCCAACTCTGAAACTGGTAAAGCATGCCTGGCAGCTGTGATGTGAGCCGTTGTAGCTGAGCTGAATGTTCAAATCGTTCTAAAGTTGCGTTCAACCAGCGTACAAACAAGGTGACAAACATTTTTTCGGAAGAAGTTAAGTTCAGTGTGAACCAGACATCCGTCGTAAACATCAACATGCCTTGCTGCTCACCCCAACGTAAGTACACCGCATAAACACAAGACCATTGATTTATCGCAAGCCAGGAATCAAAAGCGGCATTCATACCAGGTCGGATTTCCTGTAACTCAGCGGCATTGAGCTGCTGCAGCAACGCAATGGAAGCCGGCATCGGTGTATAACTGGGCGATTTGTGGCACGAGAAAGCCAGCTGCAGCATGCCATTCCTAAGCTCTAGAACCATGGCATCATCAAATCCCAGATGAGCTGTAGTTTTCATCAGCGCATCGCTGATCTGCAGCTCAGCATCAAGTTCGGCGGTCGATGCAATGTCACTGAGCGTCTCCAGAGCTGTCAGTTGACGTTTGATCGTTTGCTGAGCGGCAACTTCATCAGAAATATCCAATAAAAACCCGTCGTAGCCAACACACTGTCCCTGCTCATCAAAACGCTGATGTACCCGCTCGTTCACCCAAACCCAATGCCCATCGCGGTGACGCAGGCGGAAATTGGCGTTCCAAAAACCCTGGGTGGATGCTGCTTTCGTTGCTGTCAGGTAGTCATCAACATCATCCGGATGCATCAATTCAGTCAGTCGCTGGCCATGCAACTCAAATTCAGCATGGGCGACTCCGGTCAACTGATAGATTTGCGGACTGATAAAGGAGAAATTACCCTGTACCGTTTGCCGGTAGCTGACAGCAGGCATATTGGTTAACAAAGACTCCATGTCATCTTTATTTTGCTTTAGTGCCAGTTCAATCGCTTTTTGGGCGCTGACATCGGCATGAGTGCCATACATCAGCAGCGGCTTACCGTCCGCAGTAAAGGTTTTTACCTGGCCGCGATCATGTACCCACACCCAGTGCCCCTGTTTGTGCCGCATACGACAATACAGATCGTAATGACTGGTTTTGCCGGCAAAATGCTCTTGTAAGGCGGCATTACTAGCCTCTAAATCATCAGGATGGGAGAACTGCACCCAGGTGTTGATCGAGAGCGGCTTTAACTCAGCAAGGGTATAACCGATGATGTCCGACCAGCGTTCGTTGTAATTGGTTTCGCCGGTTTGAACATTCCACTCCCAGGTGGCGATTTGCGTCGCATCGAGCACTGCAGTTAAACGCTGTTCATTTTGTTCAATCTGCGCGGTTTGCTGACGTTCGGCGCTGATATCACTCTCAATGGCAATAAATCCCTGCAACTGCCCGTGTTCATCCAGCACCGGGTCACTTTGAATGCGCACCCAATAAGGCTCACCGGCTTTGGTGTAATTGACGATATCAACTTTAAATGGTTGATCGTGCTGGATTGCCTGTCGCATCACGTCAATTTGAATCGGATCCGAAGCCGGGCCTTGCAGCAAATCGCCGGGCTTCTGCCCTATCACTTCATCCAGCGTATAGCCGGTCAACTGCTCAAACGGCTGATTAACCCAAACAATTTTGCCGGAGACGTCGGTCAAAATGACTTGATTGGTAGTTTTGGTTGCAACGGCAGACAGTTTTGCCAGTTCCGTCTGGTATTGTAGATTTTGTGTTTCGACGCGACGGGCATGCACTAACTGACCAATCGCAGCAAGCAGTGGCTGTAAAAACTGTACATCAGCTGCGCTGTAACCCTGCGGTTTATTGGCCAGACCGACCATCGCATTCATACTGCCATTAAAAAAAACCGGTAAACCTAAAAAGGTATTTAATGGAGGATGACCGGATGGAATACCGTTCGCGCGAGGATCCGTTGCCGGGTCGTTTGCCATCACTACTTCGCCGGTTCTGATCGCAGCACCAAACAAAGTATTTAAGTTGCGAAACTCCAGCCCCAAGGGGGCATGCTGTTGGTAAAAAGCCCGGGTGGTGTCGTCCCAGGAGATATTGGTCAATGCAAAGGTTTTTAAATAAGGCTGCCCTGCACTATCAATTAAGATCTCACCAACAAAGCCATATTCACTGTCCATAACCTGTAACAGCTCTTCGAGTAACTGATCATAAGCCTTATGGTTGTCGCGGGTTTGAATAAAAGCTGACTGCAGCTGCGTGACCGCCGAAACTAGTTTTTTACTTTTAATCAGACTCAGTTGCGCTTCATAGAGCAAAGAGTTTTGAAGTTCACGCTCACACAAAGCAGCAAAACCTGCCAACCGCTGTTTTTCCACTGTGGTTAATTGACGCGGCTCGCTGCCAATCAAACACAAAGTCCCCAGAGCATAACCGTCAATACTTCTTAAAGTATGTCCCGCGTAGAAGCGGATAAATGGTGCCGATGTGACTAACGGATTATCGGCAAAACGCGGATCTGCGGCGGCATCACAGATCTCAAACAGACCGTCTTGCAAAATCGCGTGGCCACAAAATGAGATATCACGAGAGGTCTGGCAGGCATCCAGCCCCTGACGGGATTTAAACCATTGCCGATCAGCGTCAACCAGCGACACCAAGACAATCTGGCAGTTAAATGTCAGGCTGACCAGATCGGTGATCTGGTCAAATCGACTTTCAGCAGGCGTATCCAGCACGTGCAGATCACGCAGCGCTGTTAAGCGGTGGATCTCTGTATCAGGCAGCTCTGGCTTTAACAAATACCACCTCGCTTGGCGTCGTCACTACACTTTGAATTGATCGGCTGACTTCAGGCTGCAGGAACGTTATCAACAGCTTTGCAGCTTGCTCATCACTTTTTCGATCAATTCTTTTTGCTGCCGACCGTTGGCAATACTCTCGTCAAACAAGTCACTGGCCTGCCGCAAGCCTTCGTCGATATGTCCAAGCAGCACTTCTTCTTCACTTTCAATTAAATTGAACTGAGCCAGCTCGGCTTTAATATTGGTCTGCATATCGAGCATAATCCGTTCAAACTGCTCGGAATAGGCGCGACTGCTTTGTTCACTCTCTAACGCAATCGCAGCCAGAACATTAGAGGCACTCTTCATTTTAGCTTGCTTTTCAACGTCTTTACGCTGCATCAGCAATGCGGTCAGCCGAGTATCCATACCATTGAATAACAAACAAATTTGATCTTTCAGTACGCCATAACGCTCTTCATCTTGTAACGGCATATTGTGAAACAACAATGAGACATAGTCATAGTTGAGGAACGTCAGCTGCTTCCAGTGATACATTCTGCCTCTGGCGCGTGTTGCCAGCATCGTTTCGCGCTCTATCGACTTTTCCAGGCCATCAAAGCGGAAAAACAATGGTTCAGTCTCGTGGAAAAACATGATGGAGGCCTGCAAGTCGAAATGCTGCAACACCTCAAAACTAGCTGCCGCAATGGCCGCCGCATCCGGCAAACGGTGAATATTTTCCTGATAACGCAAGATTTCGCCTAATTCAGACGATGTGCGCATCGCGCTAAAGGCCATTTGCATCGCGGCTTGCGCCTGTTCAGCACGGCTGACAAACTCAATGCGCTGCTGATGTACCTGTTGTAGCTTGATACTCAACTCAGCCAAACGCACTGGCTTCACTAAATAGTCATCAGCACCAACCTCAAAGGCCTTGATGATGTCTTCATCATCCATCAGACCTGAGGTGAAGATCACGCCGGCGCTATCCGGTAAGTACTCCTCCCTGAAGCGCTGACATAACTGATAGCCGTCAGTCCCGGGTAAATTCACATCCAGGATCAGAATATCCGGCATGTCGGGCATTTGGTCGCGCACAGCACTAAAGCCGTTAGCCGGCCATTGGTCAAAATGGACCACCCGATGTCCCTTTGATTGCAGGTAGTCCAACGTCATGGCAGCAACCTGATGATCGTCTTCAATGTAGATAATTTTTAATTCGTTCGTATCGGTCATCAGCATTTCCTTATAGTACGACAGCTTTGAGTAGTTCTGTGGCCTGCGGGACAGTGAGCGGCGGGTGGAAAAAATAGCCTTGCGCATAATCACAGCCTATGGCCTGCAATGCCTGTAGCGTCTCCGCGGTTTCGACCCCTTCGGCCACAGTCCTGATGTGCATTTTGTGCGCAAGATTGATACACGTTTCAACAATAGCCTGACTTTCGGCTTCATGCAGAAAATTGGCAATAAAACGCCGGTCAATTTTTAACTCGGTAAATGGGATCCGCTGCAGCTGGGCTAAAGACGAATATCCGGTGCCAAAATCATCGATAGATAATTCAATACCGTTCATCCGTAAGCGGATCAGAATATCTAACGCTGTGACCACTTCATTCATGAAGGCTGATTCGGTCAGTTCCAGCACCAGTTGCTGCGGTTGTAGCTGATGACATTTGAGCTCGTGCAATAACCTTGCAGGAAAATTGATATTCTGCAGATTGATCAACGATAAATTCACCGCCACACAAGTTGATAATTTTTGCTCCGCCCAGCGGGATAGTTGCGCGATGACCTCGGCTAATACCCAGTCCGTCAATGCATCAATAACACCTGATTGCTCGGCCAGTTGAATAAAAACCGTCGGCGGTACCTGACCAAACAGCGGCGATTTCCAGCGGGCTAACGCTTCAAACCCAACCAGTTTGTTGTCTGTCAGCTGATACTTCGGCTGATAACACAAACTGAGCTCTTTGCGCTGCAAAGCCGCCACCAGATCAGCCGCAGTGATAGCAGGTTGATTGCCGGTCCCGGCCTTCGGTTGCAGCTGCACTTGCAACAGTTGCTGAATTTTCCTGCTAAACGCCTGCATATCCAGTGGCTTGGTCAGTGCGTCCGCCACCTGCAAGCCCTGTGCTTTGGCCAGTTCGCGGGCGGCATGCACAATAGAAATATCATGACCACTGACAATCACCAGGTGGCCTGAAAAAGCTTGCCGACTTAGCCAGCGCAGCGCTTCAACACCATCAATATGTGGCATATCCAAATCTAAAATCACCACTTTGGCCTGACAAACCGCATCGGCAGCATCATGCAGACAAGTAAAACCCTGCACTGCAATATCGACAGACGCCAAAAACTGCGAACACATCAGTAAGTAATCTGAATCGTCGTCGATCATACAGACAATATGCGACATTCTGTGGCTCTCCGTATCCTAAGAAACAGCCGACAATAATTCCCTGACCCGCTTGATTAACAACGAGGCCCGTACCGGTTTTTCCAGACGTTGCTGGTAGCGTATTCGGTTTGCTTCATCGTCAATCAGGTTTTCATCGGCAAAAGCACTGACCAGCAGCATGGCTAGATCAGGCTGCTGCAGCGCAGCCGCAGTGCATAACTCAAAGCCATTCATCTCCGGCATCACAATGTCGCTAATCAACAGCGCAAAGCGTTGTTGTTCCAGTTGTTGCAACGCTGCTTTTGCGCTGTTACAACTGCAAACGCTAAAACCGGCGGCCTCTAAAATGGTCGCGTGCACATCGAGTAGCTCAACATCATCGTCAACCAGCAGAATTTGCGCCGCCGTCGCTGTTTGTGACTTGTCTGCGGCCACGGGGCGAAACGTCTCAGACTGCGCAGCAGGCACAGGGGGGCTTATCTGTGTGGCGACCGGCAAATAGAGTTCAAATCGGGTACCTACCCCTTCGGTGGACTCGACCGTAATGCCGCCCTGGCTACGCCTGATAAAGCCAAACACCTGGGCCAGCCCCAACCCGGTGCCTTGCGCACCTTTGGTCGAAAAAAACGGTTCAAAAATTTTATGCTGAACTTGTTCAGACATCCCCCGGCCTGTATCGCTAATCGTCAGGCAGGCGTAATGCCCCACCGGTACAGGTTCGACAAAATGTACGGAATCCCGGACTTCTTTCTGGCAAAAACCAACCGTAATGACACCGGCAGGGGCTGTCGCATGGACCGCATTGATCACCATATTCAGCAGCACATCTTCAAGGCCACCTTTTTCAACAGTGACCCACAGCGGCGCTGCTGCTGGCTGCAAGACCAGCTTGACACCACCGCTGGGACCGCAGGCCTCTTTCAGCATCGGTGTTAACTCTTGCAACAATTGTCCAAGTTCAGTGGATTGTGTTTGCCGGCTGCGATTCGAAGAAAAATCCAACAGGCTTTTGGTCAGCGCACTGCCCCGGTCTGCCGCCTTGATCAGGTTATGGGCAGTCTTCACCACTTTTTCATCTGACTGCATACTGAGCAATTCAGCGTATCCGCGCACAATGCCCAGAATATTATTGAAATCATGAGCGATCCCACTGGTCAGGGTGCCAATCGCGCTCAGTTTACTTGCCTGCACGAGCTGATCTTGCTGCTGCTCGGCCAGAGTCAAATCATGCA
>JACCDS011023286.1_pt1 | contig 13370 bp, 8 predicted proteins | sample 7446441 | NCBI WGS metagenome assembly JACCDS01 (sample SAMN15323445, study PRJNA562643) | freshwater metagenome | isolation source: river surface water | place: USA:Blue River Watershed | collected 2017-08-17
TACTCAAAACGCAGTTAAAACCTATGTAGATGCAGCTATTGCAACAACAGCTGTAGCAGACGGCTCTATTACCGACTCAAAAATTGTAAGTGTAAGTGCTAGTAAATTAACGGGTGTAGTTCCTGTAGCAAATGGGGGAACTGGCGCAAGTACAATCGCCGCTGCTAAAATAAGTTTAGCGCTCAACAATGTAGACAATACCACCGATTTGAATAAACCAATAAGCACATTAACACAAGCTGCTTTGGATCTAAAAGAAAATACATCTAATAAATCTGCTACTACTACTCTTGGTACAAGCGATGTTTTATTTCCTACGCAAAACGCGGTTAAAACCTATGTAGATGCTGCGGTAGCAAGTGTTACAATAGCAGATGGATCAATTACAGATGCAAAAATTGTAGGCATGGCAGCATCAAAATTAACGGGTGTAATTGCCGTTGCTAATGGTGGTACGGGATCGGGAACACTCTCTAGTGGATATGTAAAAGCTGGTGCATCTCAGTTTACAACAACAGCAACCATTCCTATTAATGATGTTGCAGGTGCAATTAAAAAAGTGAACGGAGTTGCTCCAGATGCAAATGGAGAAATAGCACTAACCTTAAGTTTAACCTATACAGGTGTTTATAATGGAGGAAATTTTTCTGCAACGGTACCAACACCTGCAAATAGTAATATTTATATTGTTTCTTCCGATCCAACACCTGCAAATAATGGTAGAACCTTTATTTATGACGGTTCTGTATGGAGAGAAATTACGGCCAATCAAGCATCCACCGATGCGCGTTATTTAAGATTAGATGGCGGTACAGTAGTGGGCAATGTAACCATTGCTGCTACAAAAAAAATAACCCTCACCGATTTACCAGCAACTGGAACAGACGCTGCCAATAAAACCTATGTGGATGCTGCAGTAGCTGGAGTAACCATTGCAGACGCTTCCATCACCGATGCAAAAATAGTAAGTGTAAGTGCATCAAAAATTACAGGGGTATTATCTGTTGCAAATGGCGGCACAGGCGGAAGTACCGTAGCTGCTGCTAAAACAAGTTTAGCCCTAAATAATGTTGACAACACTACGGATTTAAATAAACCAATAAGCACACTAACCCAGACTGCCCTTAATAACAAAGAAAATACGGCCAATAAATCTGCAACTACAACTCTTGGTACCAGCGATATTTTATTTCCTACTCAAAATGCGGTTAAAACCTATGTAGATGCAGCGATTGCGACCACTACTATAGCAGATGGTTCTATTACCGACGCAAAAATTGTGAGTGTAAGCGCGGGTAAAATAACGGGCGTTGTTCCAGTAGCAAATGGAGGAACGGGCGCTAGTACAGTAACTGCCGCAAAAACCAATTTGGCGCTTAACAATGTTGACAACACTACGGATTTAAATAAGCCCATTAGCACATTAACACAAGCCTCTTTGGATCTTAAAGAAAATGCGGCTAATAAATCTGCTATAACAACGCTTGGTACTAGTGATGTTTTATTTCCTACGCAAAAAGCAGTTAAAACCTATGTAGATGCAGCGATTGCAACCACTGCTATAGCAGACGGTTCTATTACTGACGCAAAAATCGCGAGTGTAAGTGCTTCAAAAATAACTGGCGTTGTTCCAGTAGCAAATGGAGGTACTGGTGCTAGTACAGTAGCAGCCGCAAAAACCAATTTAGCACTTAACAATGTAGACAATACCACCGATTTAAATAAGCCTATTAGTACGCCCACCAGTGCGGCGCTCAATGCAAAAGAAAATGCAGCGAACAAATCTGCTGCTACCACACTTGGCACCAGCGATGTTTTATTTCCAACCCAAAACGCGGTTAAAACATATGTAGACGCAGCGATTGCTACCACTGCTATTGCAGATGGCTCTATTACTAATGCAAAAATTGTAAGCTTAGCAGCTAGTAAATTAACGGGCATTGTTGCCGTTGCAAATGGGGGAACAGGCGTTGGAACGATTACAGGTATTGTAAAAGGAAATGGGGTAAGCGCTGTAACTGCTGCAGTTAACGGCACCGATTATTCTTTGGTAAGAGAAGTGTCTGACGAGTTTGCTGCTAATGCTTCGCAGACAGTGTTTACATTAACGCAAACAAAATCTGTAAATAGTAAAGTTAAAATGTTTATCAATGGTGTAAGAATTAGCAATAGCGCTTATACATTGGTTGGCACTACACTTACTTATGTGCCAGCAAGTAATGCTAGTTATAGTTTAACACTAAGTGATAGAATTCAGTTTGATTATTATTATTAATAGATATTTTATGCGTGCACTTATATGTATCCTTGTTTTATTTTTTTCATTTAATACTGTTTATGCGCAGTTAACTATTAATGGAAAAATAAGTACCATTCCTACTACGTATGTGAATACAAACGGTAAAGTTGGTACAGGTGAAGGTCTTGAAAATAGTGGCAAAAAAACAAAAACATTTGTATGTGGAGATGATATAACGATCAATCACGTAACTACAGACGGTGTAGCACCCGTTGCAAAAACAGTTACATACAAAACAGTATTGACGACTATAAGTGGCGTCAGTAAATGTTGGATTACTTCAAACTTAGGTGCTACGAACGAAGCAAGTAGTGCAACAGATGCTACCGATAATGCAAGTGGTTGGTATTGGCAGTTTAATTATAAGAGAGGCTATAGGTATGCTGGAACTACCAGAACGCCAACAGCATGGACATCTTCGGGAACTCAGCCTACACAAGATTGGCAACCAGCCAATGATCCTTGTACCATTGAATTAGGAGCCGGTTGGCGCATACCTAATTTAACAGAGTGGACAGCCGTAAGAAATGCAAATGGTTATTATAATAATTTTTCTTCGGTACTAAAATTACATCCTGCAGGATATTTAGCATATGGTAACGGTACGCTAACAGATAGAGGATCTGGGCATCATTATTGGTCTAGTGATTACTCCGATGCAACATTTGCTAGAGCATACGTCGTTTTTCCGCCTAATACATTTACGGTTTCAAACAACAACAGACTTGCAGGATTTAGCGTGCGCTGTATAAGAGATTAAGAAAATTATTTTTTTGCTATCTTAAATGTTTTGGTAGCGGTATTGGTAGCAGTAGATGCAGACTTTACAGTGATAGTAGCGGTACAAACAACGTTGGTGGCTAAATTAGTGATCATGCCATTAATAGGAACCATCGTACTTGCAGCTAGGGTAGAACTTGATACGGTTGAACCATCAGAATCTTTTTTGACAACAATATCTGTAATTACACCTGCTGTAGGCATTTTAGAAGTAACTGTAATTTTCACTTCTTGCGTAGTACCTAGCGCTGCATAAATATTTGAACCCGGATCAATATCATAGGTGAAAACAATATTTTCTTCGGTTGGTGTTGGTGTAGGAGGAGTTGGTGTAACACCGCCGCCACCAGAGCCGCCACTGCCTTTTCCACAAGCTGCACTCACTAAAATAACAAACAGAGAAAACACAATAAGTCGAAAAGAAAGTTGCTTTAACACGAGCCTATAATTTTAATTGTTGTCCTTAAATATTATCCAAATATCATTAAAATTTACCGACTTTGTATTTTTTACACGTTGTTTTTATACCTGATTTATAGTGAGTCAGTTATGCATTAAGAAAGCCCTTTTATCGTGTACGGTGCCCGGTGTGGACGATTTAATAATCCATTGGCCTCGTCGTCATTGATAAACCTTTCATCAGTGGCATCCCAATATAGTTTACGCTTCGTTTTCATGGCAATAGAATGCACAATACAGGTAGAGCAGGATCTATGGCCTACTTCTACAGGTGCAATAGGTTGCTTTCTTGATTTTACACAGTCTAGCCAGTTGCCATGGTGCTCGTCGCTTCTGTATAGATTAACCTCGTTTTCGCCAATTACAGAAGTAATAATACTATCATTACTAGCCGTTAATGCTTTTTGTCCCGAGGCTACCACAGGGTCACTAGCGCTTGCTTTATAAGCGCCTCTGGTTACAAAAATCCAACCTTCGGTACCGATATATTTGATGCCATTAGGTAGTTCTGTGCTGATGGTCATTTTTACCCCATTTTCATATAAGCCATAGGTTGTAAAATCGCCCATCACATCCCATAAGCCAGAAGTTGGATATACGGCATTACCCCAAATTTCTTTTGGTCCAGTGTATTCTGTGTTCATGGCCCAGTGCGCACAATCGATATGATGTGCACCCCAATTGGTAATCATGCCAGCGCAATAATTTTCACCACGCATCCATCCGGGTCTACTATAATCGTTTTGTGGGTGTACTCTTTTTTCGGTGTAATAAACATATGGCGTAGGCCCAATCCATGCGTTGTAGTTTAAATTACTTGGAATGGGCATTTCAGGTTCTATGTCACCACTTGGATCTTTTGGAAGTCCAATAAGTACTTCTTTTAATTTTCCAATGCGTCCGTTTCTTACAAGTTCTGCAGCATATCTAAATTGAGTACTAGATCTTTGTTGACTACCAATTTGTAAAATGCAACCTTGTTTGTGAACGGCGTTACTTAAAGCACGACCTTCATGTATGGTAAGCGCAGTAGGCTTTTGAAGGTATATGTCTTTACGCGCTTCGGCTGCTAAAATACCTAAGTATGCATGCGAATGATCGGGTGTACTAATGAGCACAGCGTCAATATCTTTGTTGTTTAATAACTCCTGCGCATCTCCATACATTTTTACACCATCATAGGGTTTACCATATTTTTTAGTGTAATAATCGTTTACATATTGTTTCCCTTCCTTCAATCTTTTACTGTCTACATCACATACTGCCATGATATTTGCATGGTTGTATTTGAGGGTTTCAAACATGTCATGTTCTCTAGAAATACGACCAAGACCAATGGCGCCAATATTAATTCTATTACTAGGGGCGTTTGGTCCAAAAACGGCAGCGGGTACAATGGTTGGAAAGCCAACAGTAGCAAGGGTTGCACCGATGGCGCTTTTCACAGAAGTTTTCATAAAATCTCTTCTGTTTGGCTTTTTATTTTCTAGCATGACAAATATTTTTTTTAAGGTAATAATTTATTTGATAGGTATTCTGTTTTATTTGAAAATTATTTCATTGAATTCAATTACTTTTAAGGATAAGACAATGCTTTTATGAAACGCCGTTTGATTATAATTTTTACCCTACTTATTTGTTATGCCGCTCCAATTTTAGCACAAAAAAGCAGTGCAAAAAATAACCGCCCCAATGTTATTTATATCTATTTAGATGACATGGGTTATGGTGAGTTAGGATCTTATGGACAACAAAAAATTAAAACGCCCAACCTCGATAAAATGGCTAGTGAGGGCATGCGTTTTACAAGGCATTATTCATCGGCACCGGTTTGTGCGCCTGCACGTGCCTGTTTAATGACAGGCAAGCATACGGGTCATTCCTATATCAGGGGCAATTATGAATTAGGTGGATTTGAAGACAGCACCGAGGGTGGACAAATGCCATTACCAGAAAATACGCTTACCATCGCCAAACTCATGCAGGGAGCGGGTTACACTACAGGGGCCATTGGCAAGTGGGGACTGGGCATGCACGATAATACGGGTAATCCAAACGAGCAAGGTTTCGATTACTTTTATGGATATTACTGTCAAAAGCAGGCACATAATTTTTACCCAACGCATTTATGGGAAAATGGCAAGTGGGATAGTTTGCACAATCCATTTATTTATGTGCATCAAAAATTACCAGAGGGCACTACCGCCGATTCTGCGTTTGATAAATTTATAGGAACCGATTATGCCATTACTAAAATGGCGCAAAAAACAAAAGCATTTATTAGTAAAAATAAAGACAAACCATTTTTCTTATACCTGCCTTACACGGGTCCGCACGTTTCATTACAAGCACCAAAAGAAGAAGTTGCCAAATATTTAGGACAGTTTCCGGAAGTTCCTTACTTAGGCTATAAAGGCGGTTACGCACCTAATAAATATCCGCTTGCTACATACGCTGCCATGATTACTTACATTGATACGCAGGTTGGTGAAATATTTGCATTATTAAAAGAATTAAAATTAGATCAAAATACAATCGTATTATTTTCGAGTGACAATGGTGCAACATTTGATGTGGGGGGAGTACAAACAAACTTTTTTAATAGTGTTGCAGGTTTTAGAGGAAGAAAAATGGATTTGTATGAAGGGGGTATTCGTGTTCCATTTATAGCACACTGGCCTTCAAAAATTAAAGCAGGAACGGTTTCTGATATTCCATCGGTTCAGTATGATATGATGGCAACACTTGCACAGTTAACCAACCAAAAAACGCCAGCAACAGATGGCATATCACTACTACCTACTTTATTAGGAAGCCCTCAAACACAGGCCAAACGTGGCTTTATGTATTTTGAATACCCCGAAAAAACCGGACAAGTTGCTGTTATGATAGGTGATTGGAAGGGCGTAAAATCTGATATTAAAAAAAATAAACAAGCCCCTTGGGAAATTTATAATTTAAAAACGGACCCATACGAGACTAACAATGTTGCTGCACAGTATCCAGCACTTGCCGCGCAAATGGAAAAAATTGTAAAAGATAATCACAGACATCCGCACGTTTCTGATTGGGAATTTATAGATGGAAAATTACCTACCAAAAAATAATTGAAACTTGAAGCGTAACTTTTTACATAAAATTATTTGTTGTTTTTTGTGGTGCACAATTTGTCTTGCGCAGTTGCGAGTAGACGCGCAAACTGCTGCACCAGTAAGCCTGCAAACGCAAGCCGCATCAAGCATTGGCGCCAGGCCCAATATTATTCATATCATTATTGATGATATTGGCTACGACGATTTTTCAAGTTACGGATCGTTGTATTATAAAACACCGCACATCGATGCAGTTGCAAAAGAAGGTACCATCTTAACTAATTTTTATGCACCACATGGCACATGCACACCCACGCGCGCAGCAATTATGACCGGTAGGTATAGTCCACGCGTAAATGACAAAACCGGACTTGGTGTTTTATTTCCAACCAATACCAATGGACTCGATAGTAGTAAAGAAATTACGTTTACAAGGCAACTTCAAAAAGTTGGATACGCAACAGCCCTTGTGGGCAAATGGCATCTAGGTCACCTCCCAAAATTTTTACCACCCGCACACGGTTTTGATAGTTATGTGGGCATTCCGTACCCTAATGACCATGGCCCTGAAAGGCTTGGTAATACTGGGTCTAGAGGCTATCCACCCATTCCACTGATGCGCGGTAGTGTAAAAGAAAAGGATTTAAACAACAACGAGCTCGCAGAAATACCTGCGCAGTTTATTAGAGAAGCATGTGCGTTTATAAAAGAAAAAGCAGTGAATAAACAACCTTTTTATTTACAGTATTCTAATATTGAAACACATACACCTTATTTTATTCCCAAAGGTTTTGAAGGACGTTCTAGCTATGGCGCATTTGGTGACGCAGTTGCCTATATCGATTATACAGTAGGTGTTTTAATGGGTTATCTCAAACAAGTGGGCCTCGAAAAAAATACACTGATTGTTATTCATTCTGATAACGGCCCCTTAGTAGAAAAATATCCTGAACTAGAAGACAGCTATGGGAAGTTTGGACTCGTAGACACCAGTTTACAACACAAATTACGTGATGGAAAATACCAACAACGTTTTGAAGGTGGTGTAAGATCGGCGTGTTTTGTAAAATGGCCAGGCATAATTAATGCAGGTGCTGTTAATCAGAACATTTACAGTGGCGTTGATTTATTTACCAGCTTTTTGCAAGTAGCTGGTGCTGAAACGCCTACTGGTAGAGTGATTGACGGCAAACCCATGATTGAAAGTATGATCACCAATAAACCTGTGCGCAACACTTTTTATGCATTTGCGCCGCAAAAAGAAGTGCAAGGGGTGCGGTATAACAATTGGAAATTGGTGCTTGATAAACGTAACGGAAAAACCAATCTATTGCTTTTTGATTTGGTGACAGACGCTAAAGAACACAACAATCTTGCTGGCACGAATACAAAAATAGTAGATACTTTATATGCATTAGCTTTACAAGCACAAAAAGCAGTGGAAGAAAACAAGCCTTTATCAGAAACAAATTCATTTAATTTTTAGTCTTGAAAAAACAAGCTCAATTATATTTCATTTTTTGCTGCGGTCTTTTTTGGACTTGTACATCTGGCGATACGACTGCAAGAGCAGTTCAAGATTCTATACAGGCAAAAAAAGATTCGGCATTACACTGCACCAGTAATATTCCCAATCGTTTTGGTGTTGGTGCTGCAACTGACACGCTTGCTATTGTAAAAGGCGTGGCAGATAAAGCAGGCATGGTACTTATTAGCGGTGGCGAATTTATCATGGGCTGTTCTGATAAAACCGGCCGTGCCGATGAGTATCCGCAGCACGCAGTAACCGTTTCTAGTTTTTGGATGGATACCACAGAAGTAACCAATGCGCAGTTTGCAAAATTTGTAGCAGCAACGGGTTATGTTACCACCGCCGAAAAAGCACCAGACTGGAATGAAATAAAAAAACAATTACCTCCAGGCACACCAAAGCCAGCCCCTGAATTACTCGTGGCTTCATCACTTGTATTTGTAATGTCATCTACGCCGGTAGACATGAACAATCCAGCCTCCTGGTGGGCATGGACAAAAGGGGCCAATTGGAAGCATCCGCGTGGCCCTGGATCTAGCATTAAAGGAAAGGATAATGAGCCCGTAACACAAGTGTCTTATGATGATGCAAATGCCTATGCCCGCTGGGCTGGCAAGCGTTTACCTACAGAGGCAGAATGGGAATACGCAGCTAGAGGAGGACTTAAAAATCAAACATTTCCTTGGGGGAATGAACCACTTGACAAGGGTGCTACCAAGGCAAATACTTGGCAAGGAAAATTTCCAAATACCAATACAGGAGCAGATGGATATATGCGCATTGCACCCGTAGCAAAATTTGCACCAAATGCATACGGCTTGTATGATATGAGTGGTAATGTTTGGGAATGGTGTTCCGATTGGTATGACGCCAATTACTATGCATCCGTAGCGCAACAAAAATTAGTGAACCCAACTGGAAGCAATAAAAGTTTTGATCCTGATGAGCCTACCATTCCTAAAAAAGTAGTGCGTGGTGGATCCTTTTTATGTCACGATTCTTACTGTGCAAGTTACCGTGTATCTGCGCGCATGAAAACGGCTACCGATACTGGACTTGAACACACAGGATTTAGATGCGTAACAGACGCGTCATCTAAAAAATAATAATAGCATCTTCACCAGTTAGTGTATTATTTTATCAATAATATAAACCTAGATCGGTTCTATTTTTTTCTACTCTTTTTATTGGTTATATTGAATCAAAATTGCGTATGAAAAAATGGATCGCTTGCTGCTTATGTATAAGCATGCTGCAGTTGCAACTTACAGCACAAACCTACCAGCCTAATTGGGAATCGCTTGATGCTAGGCCTGTTCCATCATGGTTTATGAATGAAAAATTTGGCATTTTTATTCATTGGGGTGCGTATAGTGTACCATCATGGGGACCACAACATAGTTATTCGGAGTGGTACCAAAATGGTTTGCAAGCCGACAAAGACAATGTGCGAAAAAAATTTCACAAACTACATTATGGTGATATGTCTTATTATGGCTTTGGTCCTATGTTTAAGGCAGATCGTTTTGATCCGGATGCCTGGGCTAAAGTGTTTGAGCAGTCTGGCGCTAAATATATTGTACTCACGAGTAAACACCATGATGGCTTTGCCATGTGGCCTAGTAAAGAAGCAGATAAAACCTGGGGCTTTCCTTGGAACAGCGTAACGAGTGGTCCTAAAAGAGATTTGTTAGGTGATTTGTTTAAAGCCGTAAGAAAAACCAGCGTGCGCGCGGGAATGTATTACTCTTTATACGAATGGTATAATCCACTCTATAAATCGGACATCAATAAATATGTAAGTGACCATATGTGGCCACAAATGAAAGACCTGATTAATACCTATCAGCCCGATGTTTTTTGGACAGATGGTGATTGGGATGTATCGGATGCAAAATGGAAATCTCCGGAGTTTTTAGCATGGCTCTATAACGAAAGTCCAGTAAAAGAAAAGATTGTTACCTATGATAGATGGGGCAGTGGCATTCGTTTTCATCATGGTGGTGTGTATACGCCAGAATATCAACCTGATTTAGATTTTGAAGATCATCCATGGGAAGAAAGTAGAGGCATGGGCTACTCTTATGGTTACAATAAAGAAGAAGATATTTGGGATTATAATTCAGCGCAATCACTGGTGTTAGCACTTGTAGATAAAGTAAGTAGAGGTGGCAATTTTTTATTAGACATTGGACCTGATGATCATGGAAAGATTCCGCCGATTATGCAGGAGCGTTTATTACAAATTGGTGCATGGTTACAAGAAAATGGCGAAGCGATTTACAACACCAGACGCTGGATACGAACATCGCAAGCGTCTGCAAATGATAGCAAAGAAAAAGAATTGTATTTCACGTATAACCCTACTAGCAATGCATTGTACGCGGTTGCACCCACTTTTAATAATAGTGGCCAATACGTAATTAAAGACCTTGACTTACCAGCTGGCACCAACATTTCTTTTGTTGCTACCAAAGAAAAATGTGCATGGAAAAAACAAGGGAATGATATTGTAGTTACCATGCCGGCGTACAAACCTTCCATGATTAAAGCGCCTTATGCGTATGCACTTAAAATAGAAAACTTTGGTGCATTTGCTGCAAAACCAAAAATAGAAATCACGTATCCAAACGCAGCACAAACTCCAACCGTAACGGTTACTGCACCTGTGGGCGCAGTCGTGCATTACACAACGGATGGAACCAATCCAACGTTATCGTCACCAAAGTACACAGCTGCATTTACATTACCCAAAACAACTGTTGTAAAAGCGCAAATATTTGACGATAAAAAATTACCAGGTAAAGTAGCGGAAGTAACTGCAAAAGCCTACACCTGGATGCCTGCTGTTAAAACAAGTAGCGCTTTACAACCAGGCATTGCTTATAAATATTTTGAAACAAAAGGCAAACAAAACTTAGCCGCACTACCTAGCTTAACACCAGCATTAACAGGGGTTACACAAGATATCAGCGTAGCTGTAAAAAAGCGTGAATCAGAATTTAGTTTACTTTTTGATGGCTACTTAAAAATAGAAAAAGATGGCATCTATCATTTTACAACGCGCTCTGATGATGGTAGTATTTTATACATCGATGACATTGAAGTAGTGAACAATGATGGGGATCATGGATCTGTGGAAGCGGCTGGAAAAGCAGCGTTAAAAAAAGGATACCACAAAATTAGAGTAGCGTATTATGATGGCAGCGGTGGTAACGAATTAACGGCTACTATGCAATTAGAAAACACACCAAAAAATACATTAAACAGTAAACTCATTTGGACAAAAAAATAAAACATGAAAAAAATAATATTTATTGCTGCTACTTTATTTTTTGTAACAGCAATTAGAAGTAATGCACAAGAACATACAGCAAGTTTAAAGTATACGGTTCCTGCCGATGCTAAAGTGCGCGAAAAGTTAGCGGACTGGAAAAAAATAAAGTTTGGATTACTCATGCACTGGGGTACATACAGCCAGTGGGGCGTGGTAGAAAGTTGGAGCATTTGTCCAGAAGACGAAGGCTGGACGCAGCGCAGGGGGCCATATTCAGCGGATTGGTATACCTATTTAAAAGCCTACGAAAATTTGCAAACCACTTTTAATCCGGTAAAATTTAATCCAGAACGATGGGCTGCTGCAGCAAAAGATGCGGGCATGAAATATGTTGTATTTACCACCAAACATCATGATGGATTTTGCATGTTTGATTCTAAAGAAACCGATTATAAAATAACCGGATCAAAATCGCCATTTGCAAACAATCCAAAAGCAAATGTTGCGAAAGAAGTTTTTAGTGCATTCAGAAATCAAGGCTTTATGACGGGTGCTTATTTTTCTAAACCCGATTGGAATACCAAAGATTATTGGTGGCGTTATTTTCCACCAAAAGATAGAAACGTTTCTTACGATCCAAAAAAGTATCCGCAGCGTTGGGAAGATTTTAAAACATTTACCTACAATCAAATTCAGGAGCTCATGACAGGTTATGGTTCTATGGATATTTTATGGCTTGATGGTGGATGGGTAAGACCTAAAAGTAGTATCGATACCACTGTAGAATGGCAAAGAACCATCACCCATAACCAGGACATTGACATGCCTAAAATTGCTGCGATGGCCAGAACGCATCAGCCGGGACTCTTGGTGGTGGACAGAACCGTACATGGAGAGTATGAAAATTACGTTACACCGGAGCAACAAGTGCCCGCTACTTATTTACCGTATCCTTGGGAAAGCTGTATTACCCTTGGTAATTCATGGTCTTATGTACCCGGCGATCAGTACAAGTCGTCTAGAAAAGTCATTCATATGCTTACCGATATCATTTCTAAAAATGGTAACCTCCTATTAAACGTGGGTCCAGGGCCGGATGGTGAGTGGGATTCATTAGCGTATAACCGTTTAGAAGCTATTGGAAAATGGATGAAAATCAATGGTGAAGCGGTATATGACACAGAAGCAGACCCTAATTTACCGCGTCAGGGTAAGTGGGCATTTACCAAAAAAGGCACAAGTATTTATGCGATTTACCAAGTAGCAGAAAATGAAATGGTTGAGAATTCACTTGCCGTTACCCTACCAGCGGGCATACAGGTTAAAGCCGTATCGGTGATTGGGGGTCCACAAAAGGTGAAATTTACCCAAACAGGGGGCCAAGTTGTTTTGTTTACAGCTGATAAATCGATTGTTAAACAAACCGAAGCCCTTGTTTTTAAGTTAGTTACAAACTAAAGCCTCCCTTTTAACTATGTACATTTTACACTAAGTCTATTTTAACACCGAAATGTAAAGAATATGTTAATAGAATGCTATAAATTGATAATTTCACCGAATATTTTAATCTAAATATGACTCAACTTTAATATGCTAAAATTTAGCTCTGGTCCATTATAATGATGGGCTAGTCAAAGATTTTTATTTAACCAAAATTCTAAACAATGAGGACAAAAATTCGTTTACTGACACTCCTTGTATTGATGTTTGCGGGCACTACATTATTTGCCCAAGACAAAGCAATATCGGGTGTTGTAAAAGACAACACTGGCGCAGAACTTTCTGGCGCTACAGTGTCTGTTAAGGGCACTTCAAACAGTGTCATGACAGATGCAAAAGGTAAGTTCACAATCAAGGCAAATGCAAAAGCAACACTTGTTGTTTCTTTTGTGGGTTTCGAAAGCAAAGAAGCTGTAGTTGGCGGTCAAACAA
>JACCDS010216002.1_pt1 | contig 13368 bp, 13 predicted proteins | sample 7446441 | NCBI WGS metagenome assembly JACCDS01 (sample SAMN15323445, study PRJNA562643) | freshwater metagenome | isolation source: river surface water | place: USA:Blue River Watershed | collected 2017-08-17
CAAGAGCGGGAGAATTAGGCCGAGGATTTGCAGTTGTGGCCGATGAAGTTCGTAAATTAAGTCAACAGACAGATGAAGCGTTAACACAAACAACCAATGTTATTGCAGATTTAGTGAGCAATATTCAAACGATAGATAGTGATGCTAAAATCAATGCAAGTAAAGTCGTAGAAACGCAAAAAAATATGAGTGAGGCTGTTGATGTTTTAAATAAAGTCGTACATGCGATTGAACACGCACAGCATGAAGTAACGGAATCTTCAAATTCCTGGGTCAATATACACAATATCGTGTCACATATTGACAGTGAAGTATTATCTATGGAGAAAAATTTAGAAAATTCCACAAAGCTCTTGAATATTGTAAAAAGTTCTGCTAATAATGTATTAGAACATGCGAATACAACCCTTCAAAGCGTTGAAGAATATCGATGCTGATTTAGATGATTTGTTAAAAAACCAACCGTTTTCTGAACAAACGGTTGGTTTTTTTGAGTTATATGTTCAATATCATTATGATGCGATACCGCCTAATAAAAAACTGGAATATCTTTTATGGTATATTGACAAAGGTATTCCCTATCATCCAGATGTTCTTCTTTTGTTTAAAGAATGTGTTTTATCTAATATTTCTATGTTAGATACACTACCTATTAAAAAGGTTTATAAATTTTTATCTACGATGGAATGGCCATATCCATTATGGTCGGATGCTCGTTGGAATAATTATTTATTTTACTTATTACAAAATCATAAATCTATAGAATCATACAGGAATTGGCTATCTTCAGAGGAGTATTCTAACATATTTCAGCGTTATATATCGTATCAAAAAAAATGCTATTTTATTAAAAAATGAGTGTTGTTTTTTTGTAAAATCGTGTGCTGAACAGGGTTTTTTAGATGCTTGATTTATAAGGCTTTTCATAAAAATATAAATAGACCCATTGAATCTATAGGTGTTTTTTGTTATACTGTTTTTATAACTAAGGAGCACTAATTGTGAGTCAAAACATTCGAAAATCTCTTGCTTATGTGATGTGTATGATCACAATAGGTGTATCATATAATGTTGTTAAACCAGTACAGCAAGTAAATGTCAATAGTAGTTTTACTGTCGCAAAATATGATACAATAAAAACTACTATGAAAGTATCGTATGTTAAAAAAACACATTAATACAGCTTTAGCAATTGCGTTATTAGCACTTTCCAATACGGCTTTCTCTGAAAATGTTAAGTTTTCAGAAAAAATGATTGATAATGTTCATATTACGTTAACGACGAAAGAGAGGACAACCCAATCGTGGATTGTTCCTCATATTATTATTGATAATAGAAGTTCTGTGGTATTAAACTTAAATCATTATATGATTAACGTTCCTAGAACACACTTTTCAGCACAACAGAAAACGTTATATGAAGAAGTCGGTAGATGGGTAACAAACTTTAATATTTTTTTAATGAATAATAACATCGCTATAGGAACAGAAACGTATGAGTTAATCGGTCAAAAAACTAACGTTATTTCTGGAAATATACATTATCAAGATGATTTTTCTTATTCTGAAAGTCAAGAAGTATGTGAAAAAGAATGTTCTTGGAATGATACACAGGGAAATACATGGCATGTCAGTTTTGACCAACGATAAAAAATCGCACTGTAGTGCGATTTTTTTATTATCTACCATAACTATCTTGGGTCACATTTCCTTTAGAACTTTCGCTAGGTAAAGTAACTTGTTGATTTTTATAAGGGTCAATCATGATAGCAGGTTGTTTATTCGATGCGGTTGTTGTTGGAATCTTCCCAACACCATTGCTAACACCTACGCCACTACTTACGCCGACGCCATTACTTGTTCCTAAAATAGTTCCTACGGTATTAGCAGTGTTATTGGTACCTGTTAAAATACCTAATACGCGTCCGGAGTTGCTATTGTCGTCCCCGAAAACAGCTGTTGATACTACAGTTCCCATTTTGTCTACATTCGACATAGAGCCACCTTTGGCCATATTTTCTAAAACATTGGAACCTGCGGACCAAACACCGGCTTTGTTAATACCACTTTCAGTTGTTTGGGTAGCGCCATAAATATTTGCAGCTGTTTCGACGGTGTTAAGTAATACCAGCTTTTGGTCTGAATTTGGATTTTGTGTTAAATCATAAAGCTCTAAACCACTACCGACAGCACTCGCTCCGGTTAATACACGCGCAGCATCAATTTTGCCATTGCTAGCGGCCCACGCTGCACCCGCATTCAAGAGGATTTGGGTGTTATCATTGGTCATTACATTTTTAGCGGTATCCAGAATTCCCGTGTTTTGTGCAGAACTTCCGCCGCCAAACACGTTATTTGCTGCCGTGCCTAAATTGTTAAAATCGCCAGATGTGACAGCACCCACACTTCCTAAAATAGCGGCACCTCGACCAAAGTCTTTAACTTTATCTTCATCTCCAGAAGTTGCGGCATAAATTGATCCCGCAGCGGCAACCCCTTTGAGTATTGTGGAGCCATCAGCTGTTCCATTCATAACGTCTTGAGCCACATCCCCTGCTCCTAGGATACCACCTGCACCAAGTAAATATTTCGCAGTTTTTTCATCGCCTGTTTCCTGAGCGATGACGGAACCAACTTGTAAAATACTAGCGAATTCACCACTAAAGATATTACCAAAAATACTAGAACCTGAACTTGTTTTTTGTGCTGTAGATTGTTTATTAGCAGCTGTTTCTACTTTAGTTTTTTTGTTTTGTTGAACTTGTGTTGCTACTTTAGCTTTTGCTTGTCCAGGAGTAGCACGCGACGGTTTTTCTACATTCGATGTTTTTGATGGTATCGTACCAGAAGGTTTTTCCACATTGGTTGTTTTTGTGGGGGTTGCAACGATAGGTGGGGTGCCATATGTTGTAACAGGAGTAATAGTAGGAGATTTCGGTATATTAAGTCCTGTAGTATTAATAATAGATGTACCGTTATTGCACAAGCTGGGTGTCGCTATACAAACAGGATCCGCAGCAAAGGCAAGATGTGTTGCAAAGGCCATCATAGTGAGTGTTAATTTCTTCATATTTGTTCTTCCTTCAGTGTATTATAACGTATTTTTTTAATTATTGAGCTCTCTTCTTTTTTAAATATTTGCGTGTTATTTTTTTAAGATCTTTTAAATATTGTTTATCACGCGGGGAAGCTTTGTATTGTATCGCCTGTAAAACAAGAGGGCTAAAATCAACATAGTCATCCGAAGTGTAATCTAACGATGGGTAAATACCCTCTGAATAGTTTAGGCAAACGTCGCCGACCATACTAATATTTGAGATTGTTAATGTTTCTAATGAGCCATTTTTGTTCAAAAGCACATAGAGAAAAGCAATAAAATCACCGTCTGTTTTATGCGTAATGCTTTTGGTCATGTGCGATAAATACGTAATATCATATGTGATATTATCTTGTAATGCGTATGAACAGATCAATTCTAACCATGGAATGGTATAAGCGGGTTGATATTGTATCATTAAATTTAAAATATTTTTTTGAATATTTTTTCGTGTGGGTAAACTAAACCAAATGGAGGTACATTCTTCTCTAAGAATCTCAGGAAGATTATCCATTTTAAATGTAAACACCTTTTCACAAATTTTTAATATTTGATTATTGGTTAATGTATTATCATGTAATAATGCGTTAAGATAGAACCAAGATTCTATTGTCATATCTTTATGTTCTAACAATAAAGCATTGGGATCATTGTGGTGATCCCAATGCCATTCAAGAGGAAGCCATTCTGGATACATAGAAAATATTATAAATTAAATGTTGCATTTTGCAACCTATGTTCGAATGTTTGTTTAAGTAATGCATATAATTCTAAAGGATTTTCTCCGGGGATATCTTTAATGATATTTTTAACATAACGAGGAATCTCTGAGTAATTCATGGGTAATGTTAATTGTGAAATATCATAAGAAGAAACTGGTCCTGTATAAGGTAATACCTTTTTGTGAATAAGGTGCAGATATGTCCATGTTACCCCTTGAATATTAAGGTTATACATTTCGGTGATGTGTTCAATATTAATGGTCTGATGCGCATCAAAATATTCTACAAGAGCATGTTCATATGCATTAATTTTTGGCGCTTGCTCTTTTTTCTTTAAAACATCCTTATTGAATTGATTCATAAAAGGTTTCCATAAATCAGGATTTTTGGCGTAAACTTCATAGACCATTAATGCATCCGATAAGGCACGGTGTGCAGTTTCAGGTGGATTTGGGTCTACATATTTAGCATAAAGTTCACCTAAAGAAATAGTGTGGTCATATTGTGTCATTTGCATTTCTGCATTTTGTAAATCTAAAAATTCGGGTAACTCAAAAGGAATATCTAAAGCCATCATTCGTTTAAATAGGAATTTAAGGTCCGAATTTTTAATGGCAAATCCGGCGAATACATGTGTTTTAAATAATTCTGCAATGTGTAAGAGCACCTCTTTTTCATCTTTTCCAGACATTGTCATTTCAGTATTAATGCCTGTTAATTTTCGGATGAATGAACCGACATGTTCTTGTTTTACTAAAATGGATTCTTGTTCAAGTGTATCTATAAAAAAGGCTCCCCATTCAAGCAAAAATGGGGAGTTCATTTCCAGGTCAAAAAATAAAATTGGTTTCATAGATGTATTATAGCATACATTTATGGATTAGAACGTTTTTTCATGGAGTTAGCCTGTAATGCTTGATGGTATTCAAGCAGTTGTTTAGTTTCATTGGACATTGCTTGATTGGTAGGTGCGCCATAACGATTACTACTCATTTGTTGTAATGCAATATAGAAATTTCTGGAGGAGTCTACAAAAAGCATGAGTAAAATGGTTAGAATACCCCATAGTGCAATATTGGTATAGGCATTAAGGTTCTCCAATGCAATAACACGCAAAATAACGAGAACAGCAAAAAGGACCAATGAAAAAGTAGCTGTCATGAAGACAAAAAAACGTATAATTGCTGAGTTCATAATTCATTCCTATTAATTTAATATAGCGAGATTTAAACTTGATTTCAAGTTGTTTTATGGGATAATCGCGCTATGTTGATAAAAAAAGATTTATTGGAATATTTAAACACACAGATTTTAGGAAAAAATCATAAGATGACGGTCGTGTTGGCGGCTTTTATAGCTGGAGAACATATTTTATTGGAAGACCATCCGGGCAATGGTAAAACCACATTAGCAAAGTCATTGGCGCAATTATTTTCATGTGAATTTCAGCGGATTCAGGGTACAAGTGATTTATTACCAAGTGATATTACAGGTTCGTTACGCTGGAACAAAGAATTACAAGGTTTGACTTTTATTAAAGGTCCCTTATTTGCAGATTTTGTGATGATAGATGAACTCAATAGAATTCCACCTAAAACACAATCGGCCTTCTTACAAGCCATGGAAGAGCATGAAATATCTTTTGACGGTGTTCATTATCCACTTTCTGAAGCTTTTTTTGTTATTGCCACACAGAATCCTATTAAAGAATTAGGTACCCACAATTTACCTATTGCGCAAAGAGATAGATTTGGAATTTCATTATCTCTTGGTTTGCCTGAACGTGATATTCAAAAAATGATATTATTTGGCGATAAAATAGAAAATAATAATTTGTGCCATCCAATATCTGATTTATTTTTAATGAAAGAAAATGTACAAAAAATTGAATTCCCCAATAATTTAAAAGAATTTATGTTAGATGTTTTTGAACGAATCAATGAAATTGAATACGTTTCTTTACGTGCGATGCAATCATGGATTAATGTGAGTCAGGCGTACGCATATTTGTTGGATCATGATGTCGTAAAAATGCGCGATTTGATTGAAACATTTACTTATGTGATTCAACATAGAATATCATCTAAAGATATTGAAAAGGTTGTTTTACATGTCTAAAAAATTTAAATGGGGTAATTTCAATGGTTATTTATTAATTCTTGCATTAACCTATTTAATTGCTTTAGATGGTTTTAAGATATTCCCTACATTATTAATGCCATTATATTTTGTATATGTTTATGCCGTATGGAAGGCACCAAGGCCTCAGGCTGTTGATCATTATATATTGCAAGAATCTTTCAATCATTTTTCAATCACGGTTACACCCGAGAGAAAAAAACTGGGTGATGTTTTGAATATCGTTGAATACAGCTTAGATAATCAAACCATTACTATTGTTTTACCAATACCCGATATGATTACACATGAGCAAGAGAGTGATAAGTTATGGATGCAACGATTAACACCTTATACGGATCCTGTATATCGAACCGTCGAAAGAGAAGAACAACCACTTGTTACACGTAAAGATTTAGAAAACAATACGATAGAAGTTTTGAAGTGGTGTCATATGATGTTAAGGGAGAATATACCATTTCAGATTGATGATACCGTACATTTTTTTGATAGCGGAGATCCCAAAGCATGGTTCACATTTTTAAAACAATACAAACTTGGCAATATATCCTAATTTTATTGAGTGCATGTGTTATTTTGCCCTACTGGATTCCTGCGTTATTTATTGGATTGTATACATTTATTAATTTTTTACCGTATTCGAAAAGAAAATTACTCATTATTAAATGTGCAGTCATTATTTTTTCTGCCTTATTTTTTCTTCTGCTCTTTAAGTTTTTTCCATTTGATTTTCAGGAAAAAAGAAATATTGCGATTGCTGTTTGGGCGGCTATTACGAATATTGTTTTACATTTTTTGGGTAAAAATAGAACCACAGAATGGTTTGTGTATGTATTTTTTATTGGGGTTTTAAGTAATTTTAATATTCAATACACATTAACGTTGTATACACTATTCTTTTTTTATATGGTCAAAAACCATATTAATAATTGGAAAGTAACAAGTTTTATTTTTATATTTTTTGGTTTTATTAATTTTGGTTTTATTCAGTTTATGGAATCAAAAGATTTGAATTTGACCAAAATAACAATGTTTTTAATTGACCCTAAAACATCAATGGATACATCATTTAATGGGTATTCATCTAATCCTGAAGGGATAATTACACTGAATAAAAAATCATCCTATTTGGCCATTAATCGTTTTGATACTTTTAATAAAGAAAAACAAATTTGGGAAAAATCGTCTTCAGAGTTTTTTGATTTTTCAGATAAGCGAAAAAAAGAAAAGTTAATATTGAATTATGATTGTCCTTGTTCAGATCTTTTTAAAAAATCTATCGAACCAGCGATACAACCAGGTATGTCTGGTGTTTACATGTATAAAATTAATAATAAAAAAGAAGATTTTACCTTTGATGCGTTACCTCTTAAGCAACAACAGAATAAAAATATAAATGTTAAAAATGTGATTAAAAATTTAGAACAAAAGTTAATTCAAGAACGATTTGTGTATGATAAAAATGTAACTAAAATGGTTAGTCTATATCAAAATGATGATTTTTTTAAAACATATAAGATTGGATTATGTCGACATTTTGCGAGTTATGCTGCGCATTATTTAAGAGAGCATGGCGTTAATGCGAATGTTGTTATAGGTTTTGCATCTTCAAATGGGTTAGATTCACACAAATTTTATTTCAAAGATGCACATGCGTGGGTTGAATATTTTGATATCCAGGATAATCAATGGAAACGTTTTGATGGTACGTCTCTTGTTCCACAGAATAAAGAATCATCATGGGTATTGTTGGCTAAAATTATACATAATGAATATTCCCATCTATATATTCTTGCATGTTTCATACTTTTTTTGTGGGCTCTCTCTTTTTATATTCGTAGTCGGTTTATTCAATTGAATATAAATCCGTGGCTTTTATATAAAGAAAATAAAATATCTTTAAAGGATTACGAATATTGGGAAAGTATATACAATAAAAAGTATTGGAGAATATTTTGGTTTATCTATTGTATGAAAAGAAAAAAGAGCCCATAGGGCTCTTTATTGTTGTGAACAAGGATTATCTGGACTTGGTAAACAAATAGTAGATGAACTTCCATTATAGTTACTACTTTTACGTAATTCATTAATGTAAGAAGAGCCGCCCATTTGTAACATAAGGCTTTCATTGTTAGCAATTTTACGTAGCAATTCAATATCATTATTTTCCTCTTGAGTTTCTTTGGAGGTATTCTTATTAAATGTATTATTGACCATACGATTATTGACATCATTGGCATTGCCACCAAAATTAGTTTTAATGGTTCCATCAGGATTCACCACAAAAGCACTATTTCTAATGTATTGATTCATAATGCTGCCAACAGGGTTAAAGTTTCCTTTACCAGCGATTTCATAGCGGTTAGCTGCAAGAATTTCTCCTTTGCCGTATACACCTTCACCTGTATTGAGTTGTGCTGCAGATTCGGTAATTTTTTGCTGTAATGCTTTATAGGCTCCCAAAACTGCTTCACGACTTTCTTGTGCATCTTGTAATTTAGAGTTATCAATAGAGCTGGCTACCACTGTTTTTTGTGCGTTTTCCAAAGTTGCTCTGTCAATTTTTTTACCATTAACACTAATTAAGGTACTGTCCGTCGTTCCGCCCATACCGCTCGAGCCAACTTGTGCATTTTTATTTTCATAAATATAACCAGCTAATTCAGATTCTTCTGTAAACATACCGCCCGCTGCAGCAGCAGTAACGGGGTTTAAAGCTGTCATAACTGCAGAAATGCCCATTTTATCAGTAGACATATAAGAACCTGTTAAACTATTTCCTTGCAACAAAGATTGTGTTAAAAACATGGCAGAACACATAGGGCAACCTAATGCAAGTCCAACAACAGCCACAACTAAACTGTTAAAGCCAGAATCATATTTAACACCGCCAGAATCATGGACAAGTGAGAATTTTGTTTTAGCATCGCCATTCGTGTTAATTTGAATAAATTTTAAGCCACTTACGACATCACAGTTCACGGTACAATTAGGGATTTTATACGATGTAATCGAACCCATTGTACCTGCATTTTCACGGTAATCAGCCATAAATATTTGTGGTTTTACCCATGTTTTAGATTGGGCATAGTAATCTACTGTTATACCCCATTTATCTTTATCTTCCCATTGGTGCACACCCCATACGGTTTGTAGGTTAATCATACCAACTTTTTGGGCATTATATTTAAGGGCAAGAGCACTTAAAATAGCTGGTAAAGCCATGGTGTTAGCTTGCATCCAATTATATTCAGAAAGACCATCATCCATACCTATAGTTGTTAATCCACGTGTTTGAATGAATTGAGAAAAAGGGTCTACAGGACTATCTTGTCCGCCATAAATAAATTTACCTCGAGGAGAGTCCATCCAAGAACGAGCTTCTTCTCGTGGGCTCAATCGACGATATTTCATTTTAATATCACCAGTTTTGAAGTCCTTTTCACTGGAGACCATAAAAATCATGGTAACGCCTTCGTCTGGGTATTGAATGGCTGTAATAAATGGCCGCCCGGATGTTTGTGCATAAAGCGTTTGTGTTTGGACACCACTAGGAAGTGATGTCATAAATTCACTCAAATTATTTTTAGTGATGGAGGATGATACCGTATCAATCATATCAATATTATTACCCGCCAAACTGACGCTTGGCGTTAATAATGCAGTAATAAGAGTGGTGACTATAGTTTTCTTAAACATAATGTACTTCCTTTATGATTTATATTTTCGACCAGTAGATGTTTCACGCCATTCACAATAGCCTTGAGTCTTAGGTCCTTGTCCACTATAACACGTTTCTGTGCAAGGTTGACCTCCTTCTGGCAATGGAAGATCCATATTTGTTGATTGCTCCCAACTGTAAACATAATTACCTTGAGCATCTTTAGCTACATTACAAATGGATTGTACTGTCATAGAAGCTTTGCAGTAACCGCCCATGTCTTGAATTTGCACGTTTGAAACACTTGGTAATGTGCCACAGTAATTCTGATATCTTTGAGCTAAATTGTTGACAGGGCCATTAAATGATTCTTGGCAAGACCATGTTTTTTCAGTATCAGTTTCCCCGGTGGTTTCTATCTCAATTTTTCCCAAAGGATTACCTAAGTTAAAGACTTGAGGAACACCTGCTTCATTGAGAGACGCTTCCGTCGGGTTAAAAATAAATTGAGAATACAACTGATCTGTGATTCGCCCTTCTACAAGTTCATTACGATTGAATGATGTACTAAAATAATATGAAATAGGCTCAGGTAACGGAACAGAGGCATGTTTGGCTAATGGTGCAATTGTATTCAAAATAATTTCACCACCAGAATTTCTAGAAAACTCTTTCGTTATTTTATATTGATCTACGGTCGCTAATACATCTGTTTGTTCTTGTAATTTCGGTTGTAAACAATAATCAAAATCAAATTTTTTCAATGTTTCTGCTTTTTGAATACCGCTTAAAATGAAAGGTGAAAATTCAGTTATTTGTAATGTTTTAGCATTTTTTTCAATCATGAGAGTTTTAGCATCCACAATACATGTTTGTCCATTTCCAAAGAAACACTGAGAACTATTATTCAAACTATTTCTGACCGTGCCATATTTATCTGTAATATCAACAGCTTGTTGTGAACCGTCTTTATTACTTACAACGCTAAGTGCAAGAGGTAAAACGCCGTTAAATGTATTAACACGTTCATGTAAATTCATATTAGCGCCACCGAATGTACCTTCAAGCCATCCGTAATATTGGTATGCTAATTTTTGAGTAAGTTCACTATTTTCACCATTAGGTTCATAATTTTTTAAATATTCTCTATTTCCTGCTGTGAGATAAAAGTCTGGGAAAATAACATCCGAATAATATTTCACAGAAATATTTCCAGAAGGTGGAGCACCTGTGGAACTGGATGATGTTGAACCTTTGTCTGGGTCTTCTTCCACTTTAAGACCATAAAAAGTACCTTCAGCATTTACGTCTTGTCCTGCGGCGATTTTAAAAGTAGCTAAAATACGCTTTAAACCATTGCTATAACAATTAGCTGTAAAACCATTCATATTGCAGGATATATCATCAAACTGTTGTTCAAAGTCAAAATTCATATGTTGAAGTTTTTGATTATTTAAATATTTCAACAATTGAACTTTGGTACGTTGTCCTGCATTCATAGCGCGAGATTGTGCTAATGTTGGTGCACCTGTTAAGTAAGCTGCTCTGTTAGCATCTAGGTTTTGTGTATAAAGGGAAGTATTAGAGCCTGAAGACCATAAACCTGTACCTGTTCTTCCATTAATAAGCCAGCGATTAGCTAATGGAGAATATGTCACATCATTTTGGTTATTTTCAGGTAAATTTTCATAAAAATATTCCGCCGAGCTTGAATTCAATTTAAATGTTGCAATCCCAGCAATGACATCCGAGTTAAGAACAGAAGGTCCATACATAAATAAATAAGCAAGAGCTTCGGGTGGATATTTATTACTGGTACGTCCATTTTCATCAGTGTAACTTAAAGGTCCGCCATCTATGAGCTCATAACGAGTTTCATATTGCTTGGTTATTACGTTGTTTTTATCTGCATTTTCGCCGCGCTCAGCGTAAGCGTTAACGGACATGGTTCCCAATGCTATAGCGACATACATACCTATTTTGTTTTTTTTCATATTAATCTCTCCCTGCCCGTTTGTTGTGAACAACAAAATTATTAGCAATGTAATTATGGTCTTTGTGGTTTACGGCAAACGTAAATACATCTTGGTATTCATGATGTAAATCAATATTGTGAATAACAGTTTTTTCTTGGTTATACATTTTTAATTCATCACCGATGTTCAAGGTATGTTGAACGTCAGGATGTAATTCTTGTGTTCTTTCTAAATCATAACTAGCCCATTGCATATCATTGCGTAAATAAGGGTGATCTTGTGTTGAGGTAATTACATTATTGATGGTTATTAAATTATTCTTATGTCCTTTAAAAGTTTTAATAACTTCAGTAGAAATAAAAGATTGAGACTCAAAATCAAAACTTAACACAATATCGCCAACTTGAATGTCTTCAATATTTTTCAAGCTACCATCGCCCATCGTGATTTTTGTACCAGCGATAAAACATTTATTAGAGGTATCCTCAGGTGTGACAGTGTCGCAATTGGTACATACTTTAATTTCACGTACCGTTGGCGCTCGTTTACTGTTTTGAACATTTAAAACTTCATTAAAAGCTTTTTGATTCGCAATAACGTTACAGTCAGCAGCGGGCTTAGTTTGTACGGTTCTGCAATGACCTTTTTCTCCTGTGCAACGATCTTCGTAAGAAGCTTTAGATGCAGGATCAGTGCTGCACCATAAGTAATAGGCTCGTACAGCTTTTAAATATTCTAATGTTGCGACCTGATAGCCTGCAATGTCCAGTTTTTCGATTAAAAGATCATCAGAAGGAAAAACACTTGTTGATTCGCCGACCATATCCGACTCACCTAAAACAATAGCGCCAACGTCTTGGGTAATGACACCATTGAGCATCATGGGCGTTGTAATAGAGCCGAGGACCTTTCTTCCAAAGTTTCCTTTAGTTTTATCTTTAAATTCAATTTGTTTGACATTCAATATTTTAGAATGCACGGGATTAACCGGAGCAGCGTGTGCTGCTCCCATGGTTAATATCAAGCTTGCAATTATTGTTTTTTTCATAAAATTCCTTTTTAACATGGAGATGCGGCGTTAGGAGAGCATATTGGAGTTTCACCATTATAATAATCACTTCTACGTAAATTATTAGAATAGGTATTACCACCTAATTGCATCATAAAACTCTTTTCATTTCCAACATTTTGTAATAATTCAACGTCATTTGTTTCTTGTTGAGTCACTTGACGTGTGTATCGATTATTTAAGCTGTTTAATATGGGTATACTGAAAGTAGGATTAACATTAACACCGTCTGTTGTAAAATTATCATTTCTAAAGAAATTATTTAAGATATTATTATAAGGACGGAATGCATAATCTTCTTTACCCATTTTGTAATTGGTAATTGGCATAGTACTACCAATACCGGTTGTTGTACCACCTTGAATGGTCGCTGTCAAAATACTGTTATAAATATCACCCTGTACTTTATCAATACTTGCACGGTTTTCTTGTACCTCATATAAATCAGTATAACCTTGAGCGGACTTATTGAGAGCTGTTTGTGCGCTTTCTAATGAATTACGATCGATTTTCATACTTTTAATTTGTTTTAAAGAGGAATCAGTTCCAGTAATAGGATTCTTAAGACCCAATAATTGTGGTGCTTGATAACCAAAAGTAGAGTCAGTTACATCTTTATCTGAAAATAAACTACCACCTAATAAAGCTCCTGAGGGTCCTAGTGATGTAATAACAGCTGCAGTGAGTAATTTGTCTGAACTTAC
>JACCDS012460996.1_pt1 | contig 13367 bp, 13 predicted proteins | sample 7446441 | NCBI WGS metagenome assembly JACCDS01 (sample SAMN15323445, study PRJNA562643) | freshwater metagenome | isolation source: river surface water | place: USA:Blue River Watershed | collected 2017-08-17
CTGCGCAGCAGTACTACGCGCATCCGCGCAACCAGTTCTGGCGGCTGCTGTCGGCCGTGCTCGGTGATGACCTCGTCAGGCTCGACTATCCGGCACGGCTGGATGCGCTCGCGCGGCACCACATCGGCCTGTGGGACGTGATCGTCGCCTGCGAGCGCGAAGGCAGCCTGGACGCATCGATACGGCGAGCGCAGATCGCGGACTTCTCGATCCTGCAGCAGGGCTTCCCGCAGCTGCAGACCATCGCCTTCAACGGCAAGACCTCGGGTCGCTTCGCGCCGCAATTCGACGCCGCCGGCTTCCGCACGCTGGTGCTACCGTCCTCATCGCCGGCCAATGCGCAGCTGTCGTTTGAAGAAAAGCTAGTAAAGTGGCGGACCTTGCTGTCCTGAGTCCGTCACCATGAAACGCAGCCCCGCCCCCAAATCCCGCAGGCCGAAATTCGCGCCGATCACGCTGTCCGAGCATGACGGCGTACGCTACCTGCACTTCGGTACCGAATGGGTACAAGGCGCGATGCGTGTGCGGAAGCCCGAATGGATCGAACTTGAATACGCGCAGCAGATGATGGCGTGGATGCTATTCATCGACCGGCCGCGCCGCATTGCGCAACTGGGGCTGGGCACCGGCGCGCTGACCAAGTTCTGCTACCGCGAATATCCGGACGCACAAGTCACTGCGGTTGAGCTGAACCCGAACGTGATCGATGTCTGCCATTCGATGTTCCAGCTGCCGTACGATGACGACCGGCTGCAGGTGCTGCAGATGGATGCCGACCTGTTCGTCAATGACCCGGCCAACCGCAAGTCACTCGACGTCCTGCAGATCGATCTGTATGACGCGACCGCACGCGGCCCCGTCCTGGATTCGCCCGCGTTCTATCAGGCCTGTGCGCGCTGTCTGACCGATGAAGGCATTGCCACCATCAATCTGTTCGGCGACCACCCCAGCTTCCTGAAAAATATGCCTGCCATTTGCAGTGCGTTCAACCATGTGCTGACGCTGCCCGAGGTCCATGATGGCAATGTGGTCGTGATCGCATTCAAATCCGAACCTGAATTCGACTTCGCCGACCTTTATCAGCGTGCGGCCGTGATCCGCGAGATGACGAAGCTGCCGGCGCGCTCGTGGGTCAATGGCATTAAGTCAGCGGTCGGCGCGGCGGGCTGAGTGCCGTTAACAAAACGCCGCTGGCATCATTGCACCGCTTTGCCGTACAGGTCGTACTGCCTGCAGCGGCGCGCCTAGCCAGCGGCGTTTTGTTAGGGGCACTTAGGTACGTGCCGTGCCGACGCTGGCCAGCAAGTCGGCCACGGTGGGCCAGGTCAGCCGCACGCCAAGTTCGCGCTTCATCCTGTCGTTCTTCAGCCGGCGCGACTCCGACATGAACGACAGCAGCATCGGCGACACCCGCTCGATGAGCTGCGCGCGCGGCAGCCGCGGCGCACGCGCCAGCCCGAACGCATCGGCGACTGCATCGAAGTATTCCCCCATCTTCAGGTCGGAATCGTCGACCGTATGAATCACGCGCTGCGGCGCCGCCCGGAAAATGGCCAGTGCAACGATCTTTGCCAGATCGTCCGCATGGATATGGTTGGTATAAGGGTCGTCGTCCGGCAGCAAGGCCGGCGTGCCCTGCCGCAGCCGGTCCAGCGGCAGCCGGTCGGCTGCATAAATGCCCGGCACGCGCAGGATGCACAAGCGCGCACTGGCCCGCACCGCCCAGCGGCGCAGCACCTGTTCGGCATCGACCCGCCGGATCGCCCGTGCATTCTTCGGCGCCACCGGCCGGGTTTCGTCGAACAATTCGCCGCCACAGTCGCCATAGACACCGGTCGTGCTGACATAAACCACTGTGCCGTGTCGGGGTAAAATGGCGGCCAAATTGCGTGTGCGGCGGTCCTTCGGGCCGTCCGACGGCGGCGGTGCCAGATGGACAACCGTATCGGCCAGTCCCCTGAGCCGCTGCAGGCTGTCCGGCTGGTCCAGATTGGCCACCACCGGTACTGCACCGGCCGCACGCAGCTCGGCCACGCGCGCCGGCTGGCTGGTGACGGCAAATATGCGGAAGCGATCGCGCAGCAGCGGCAGCAGCCGCAGGCCGACATCGCCGCAACCGACCAGCAGCAGGCGCGGCCTGCACAAAGTTTTCAGACCATTGTTTTTCATTCGCGAGATTGTATGACGTTCCAGGTAAGCGTTAATCCGAGCGGCCGCCAGTTTAGCTGCGAGGCTGATGAAACCATTCTGGCGGCGGCCATCCGTGCCGGCGTCGGCCTGCCGTATGGCTGCAAGAACGGCGCCTGCGGCAGCTGCAAAGGCAAGCTCGTATCAGGCAGCATCGAACTCGGCGCCCATCAGGAACGCGCGCTGTCGGCGGCCGAGCAGACCAGCGGCCATACGCTGTTCTGCTGCGCAGTGCCGCAGTCCGATGTGACCATCGAGGCGCGTGAAGTGCTCGGCGTCGGCGAATTCCCCATCAAGAAAGTGCCGGTGCGCGTGGCAAAGCTAGAGCGCGCTGCCGATGACGTAATGATCGTATCGTTACAGCTGCCGGCGACCGAGCGCATGCAATACAAGGCCGGCCAGTATGTCGAGTTTCTGCTGAAGGACAACAAGCGCCGTGCCTACAGCATCGCGACGCCGCCGCATTCGGACGATCTGCTGAGCCTGCACATCCGGCATATGCCCGGCGGCGTGTTTACCGACCATGTATTCGGCGCGATGAAAGAGCGCGACATCCTGCGCTTTGAGGGCCCGCTGGGCACCTTCTTCCTGCGCGAGGACTCGGACAAACCGATCGTGCTGCTCGCGTCCGGTACCGGCTTCGCACCGATCAAGGCCATCGTCGAGCACTGGGCACATGCGAAGTCGTCACGGCCGGTCACCTTGTACTGGGGCGGCCGCCGTCCGAAGGATCTCTACATGCATGCGCTGTGCGAGGAATGGGCCAGGACGCTGCCGAACTTCCGCTATGTGCCGGTAGTGTCGGACGCACTGCCGGAAGACGGCTGGAGCGGCCGCACCGGTTTTGTTCACCAGGCGGTGATGCAGGACCTTCCCGACCTGTCCGGACACCAGGTGTATGCGTGCGGCGCGCCCGTCATGGTCGACGCTGCACAACAGGACTTCACCGCGCAATGCCGGCTGCCGGAAGACGAGTTCTACGCTGACTCGTTCACGTCCGAAGCGGATCTTGCTGCGGCATGAAGCCTTCTGCCTGAGCCTGTCTGCCCGGCCCCTCTGCACTCTCTTTTTTTTCGCGACACGATGAACAAGCCCGAAGCCGTGAACAAGTCCTTCGACCAGTACGACACCAACGCGCTGCTCCACATCACCAATCGCCCCCCGCTGGTCTTCACCGAAGGCCACGGCATGTGGCTGACCGACCATGATGGCAAGCGCTATCTCGACTGGCTGCAGGGCTGGGCGGTGAACTGTCTCGGTCATTCGCCGCAGTGCATACAAATTGCGCTGACGGAGCAAGCGAAAAAAGTGATCAATCCGTCGCCGGCGTTCTATAACGAGCCGTCGATTCGTCTTGCGTCACTGCTGACGCAGCACTCGTGCTTCGACCGTGTTTTCTTTGCGAACAGCGGCGCCGAGGCGAACGAAGGGGCAATCAAGCTCGCGCGCAAATGGGGCAAGCTGAACAAAAGTCCGTCTGGCGAGAACCGTTACGAAATCATCACTTTCGATCACAGCTTCCACGGCCGCACGCTGGCGACGATGTCGGCGTCCGGCAAGGCCGGCTGGGACGCGATGTTTGCACCGCAGGTGCCAGGCTTTCCGAAGGCGACGCTGAACGATCTCGGTAGCGTCGAGGCACTGATCACCGACAAGACGGTGGCGGTGATGCTGGAGCCGGTGCAGGGCGAAGGCGGCGTGATCCCGGCATCGAAGGAATTCATGCAGGGGCTGCGCGCGCTGACCAAAGAGCGCAACATCCTGCTGATCGTCGATGAGGTGCAGGCCGGCATGGGACGCACCGGGCAGCTGTTTGCGTACCAGCTGTCTGGCATCGAGCCGGACATCATGACGCTGGGCAAAGGCATCGGCGGCGGCGTGCCGCTGGCCGCGCTGCTGTGCCGCGAGCCGTTCGCCGTGTTCGAGCCGGGCGACCAGGGCGGTACTTACAACGGCAATCCGCTGATGACGGCGGTCGGCGTGGCGGTGCTCGAGGAACTGCTGAAGCCCGGCTTCCTGCAGTCGGTGACGGACAAGGGAAATTACCTGCGCGCAGGTCTGCTGAAGCTGTGCGACAAGCACGGCCTCGAAGGCGAGCGCGGTGAAGGCCTGCTGCGCGCGCTGAAGCTGGGCGCGCCGATCGGCGGCAAGATCGTCGAGATCGCACGTGACCTCGAACCGCAGGGCCTGCTGCTGAACTCGCCGCGTCCGGACCTGCTGCGCTTCATGCCAGCATTGAATGTGACGAACGAAGAGATCGATCTAATGCTGGAACTGCTGTCGAGCGTGATCGTGCAGGTGAAGCAGGCCTGACCTGGCGCGCTGACCTGTTATTTCCTTGCTGATGCGCTGTCCTTCGGGCGTGTTTCATCGCACCATGCCCTGCGTAGCAGCAAGCACCTCCGAGTCCGACGAGGCGAAGATCACCTCGCGGTATTCGGGTGGAGGTGGCTGCTTCATATCGCGCGCCGCGTCGCAGGCCACGCTATCGATCTCTGGGTCGCCGGTGAGCGCGATGACGACTCGCCCGCTCAGGCTGTTCAAATGCGTGATGAAAAAATCCTTGGCTGCCGCATGCGTGGTCTGGTAAAGACCGGGGCGCGAAAAGGCAAACAGCCTCTGCGCCGGTAAATCGCAGGCCGGCAGTTCGATGACGGCTATGCCCCACTGCTCGGCTGAGCGCGTCATGATGGCCTGTGCCTCGCGCCCGACCAGCCCGTCGTTTTCGTAGGCTTCGGCATGAACTCGCTGCAGCTCCCCGTGACCGGCGCGCTGCGATACCAGTGCCTGCTGGCGGACCTCTTCCGGATGCAGGAAGAGCGCGTCGGCCGCCAGCTGCGCTGGGTCGCCATGCCAGAACGAGACGAAAGGATTTGACGACGGCGCGCATTTACCGGTGACGTCCATTCCCTCGCGTTTGGCATGCGCCGCCTGCGGCCCGGCGAGCACGCGCAGCGCGGCCGGCATGGCGACCGTGCCGCTCCCGGGCTTGGCCGGCGCGCGCGCCGCCGTATCGAGCACAGCCTTCCTTTCCCAGATGCGGTCGGCCAAGCCGGGCTCGAGCTGGCTGCTGCCAACCTTCAGCCCCCGCCTCAGCTCGGACGGTGACCACGCGCGTGGCTCGAGCAGGGACATGCCGAGCAGCTTGCCGATTTCGGGATGGGTCTCGGCCAGCTTCAACATGGCGTCGCGCGATTTCTGCGCGGCCTCGCGTGCCGCGCCCGGTGAAAACAAGCGCCTCACCCGCTCCCGCAGCCCCACCTCGCGCAGGTAGACGGTGCTGGCCTCGGGATGCCGCACCACGGCTTCGACCTTCGAGAACACGCCGAATTTTTCCAGCTGCTGCTGTATGTGCAAGCGGTTGGTACTGGCGTCGACCTTGATCTGCCCCATGGCGTCAGGCCCTTTTCCATTCCGCCGTGGGCAAGTCATCTTCGTCGAGATCAGGGTTGTCCTGTTCGGCGATCACTGCTTCCCAAGCGGCGGCAACTAGCCGCTGCAGCCCCGGCTCGGGAATGGCGAAAGCCACGGCGAGCCGGGGATTGGCCTCGCAGGCCTGCCACGCGGCCCGTACCATCTCTTTAATACTTTGCTGGTCGGTGGCGATCGGGTAGAGCACGACCCGGCCATCCACTTCCCTGCAAGAGCTTCTTATAGCGATCCTGCACCTTGCCAGGCGCAGTCAGTGCCTCGCTGTCGGCCACGTCTTCCGTCATGCCGACCAGCTGCATGCCGCTGGCGCCCGGCGCCGGCGCCAGCCCGCGTCGAAGCCGTTCGCCCAGCCCGACTTCATAAAGGGTGACGACAGTGCCCGTGAGCTTTCCGCCCACGGCGGAGAACGGCTGGAATTTGTCGAGTTCGTCGCAGACGGACATCCGGCTGGTTTGAGCATCGACTTTGAAATACGTCATGGCAAGGCTCCACGAGAGGTACCGGCGGCACACCTTGTAGAAGTCACGGCAGCAAAACGCATGTCCCGCATGCACACCGCACTGGTACACCGGTGACGCAAATACGCAAATGGAAAACGGCCCACACAGGTGGGCCGTGCGGGCCGTTTTCCTCGTCGGAATCGCTTGCGCGCGGCGATTACTTCTTCGGCGGGATGTAGAGACCGGTAATGCTACCCAGCCCCATCTCGGCCGCGACCTTCGCCTCGTTGGTTGCCTTGTGCGCGAGCATCGGATCGCCGCGGGTATCGCCGATCACGAAGACGTGCGGCAAATTGGTGCGCTGCTGACGGTCGATCATGCAGAGGCGGGCTTCGGGAGTTCATCCCCTCAGGAATACACCGGTACCGTCATCGTCGCTATCGTCACTGCCAACCCTGCTGTCGGAATCGGATTTTTGTGCGGAATCAATCACAATTCTGCGCACATCCGGAGGACGGGGCCCCCGCCACTCGTCCATAATCTGAGCATGCAAGCTCTCGATGCGCTCGAGCAGCGCCAGATCGGGCGACACAAACGCTATCACTCGATTGTGGCCGCTATTCTGCGCATTCGATTTGGCACGCATGGCAGCGAGGATCTGCGCCTTCAGCCCGGCGTTGCTGAAAGCGGGCATGCCAAGCACGACCCGGTCAGGCTGAGGCTCAATCACGATGCGCCCTGTTGCATCGCCGATTGCATTTCGGATCAGTTCAGACATCTCTCTCGGCGTGCGGACTTCCGTTGAGGATTTGTCTAAGGGTGGACAGCTTGCGATGGTTTTCGCGAGCGAGAGCTTGGCGCTGAACTCATGGATCATCGGACCACCGTTCGCGTGGGAGCCCACGCTCCATACCTGAAGGCTTGACAGTTTCTCCTGCTCACGGAAACTGGAATTTTTCATATTGGCGCCCAGTACCTCTTCGGCGGTGTCATATCCGACGATGCAGCGCTCCGACTCGAACTCAGTTGGCCTGCCGCTCAGGATGCGTACCTGCTGCCCCTGCTCAGGCAACAGGAAAGGCACGTCCGCCTTTGCTACGGCAACACGACCCTCCTGCATTGATTTCAGGTTTATTGCGAGGAAGTCTCCGGTGAGGTGGCCTTGCTTCATGATCTGCTTGCGTACGTTCTGCAGCAGTGAGTCGTGGCCCGGTAGGTTACGGAATGTCAATTGAAGCTGGTTGCAGATCTGGTCGGCCTTTGTCTTTCGTGCGCTCTCACCAGACAGCCACGCACGCAGCTGCTGGAAGATGCCACCCGACCTGATGAAGATTGGCTTCTGATCTGGTACTGTTTCCTGCTTCGATATCAACAGCTCGATGATCCCGCACCCTTGCAGGCTGTCGATCGCTTCCTTGAGTTGCGATCGATCGAGGACAACCGCTTTATCCAGTCTCATTCCGATCTCCATAGCGAAGCTCTATGGCAGACCACAGCAGGTCGCCATCAGGGAAATTCTGTACAGGCCGCTATCACCAGAGTCGCGAATACGGAGGCGTAGTTCGGCGTATACACACCGTCTGGTAGCGCGAGAACGCAAAAAAAAACGGCTCGCATCAGCGAGCCGCATTTGCCGGACAAACGCCTTATTTCTTCGGCGGGATGTACAGATCGGTAATGCTGCCCAATCCCATCTCGGCCGCGAACATCGGCGTCTCCGACAAAGTCGGATGCGCATGCACGGTCAGCGCGAGGTCTTCGAGGTCCGCACCCATCTCCATTGCCAGCACCGTCTCGGCCAGCAGTTCGCCGGCATTCACGCCGACGATGCCTGCACCGATGATGCGCTTCGTGGTCGGATCCCACAGCAGCTTGGTGACGCCGTCGTCACGACCCATCGCCAGTGCACGGCCGCTCGCAGCCCACGGGAAGTTTGCCTTCTCAAACGGAATACCCTTGGCTTTTGCTTCGGCTTCCGTCACACCCATCCACGCGATCTCGGGATCGGTGTACGCGACCGACGGAATCGTCATCGCATCGAACTCGACCTTGTGTCCGGCAATCACTTCCGCCGCCACCTTTGCCTCGTTGGTTGCCTTGTGCGCGAGCATGGGGTCGCCGCAGATATCGCCGATGGCGAAGATGTGCGGCACGTTGGTACGCTGCTGACGATTCACCGGAATGAAGCCGCGCTCGTTGACGATCACACCCGCCTTGTCGGCGGCGATCTCCTTGCCGTTCGGACGACGTCCGACGGCAAGCAGCACCATGTCGTACTTCTGCGGCTCGGCCGGTGCATTGTCGCCCTCGAAGGTCGCAACCAGGCCGTCGGCCTGCGCTTCGAGCTTCGTGACCTTGGTCTTCAGCATGATCGCTTCATAGCGCTTCTCGATGCGCTTTTGCAGCGGCTTGACGATATCGCGATCGGCCGCCGGAATCAGGCCGTCGGCGAATTCAACCACCGATACCTTGGCACCCAGCGCGTCATATACGCAGGCCATCTCGAGACCAATGATGCCGCCGCCGATCACCAGCATGCGTTTCGGAATCTGGCGCAGCTCGAGCGCGCCGGTCGAATCGACCAGACGCGGATCGTCATACGGGAAGCCCGGAATCTTCGCCACCGATGAGCCGGCAGCGATGATCGCGTTCTTGAACGCGATGGTCTTCGCACCTTCGGGTGTCTCGACCGTCAGCGTGTTCGACGATGAGAATGCGCCTTTGCCCTGCACCACCTGCACCTTGCGTGCCTTCGCCAGGCCCGACAGACCGCCGGTGAGCTTCTTGATCACGCTTTCTTTCCAGCCGCGCAGCGCGTCGATATCAATCTGCGGCGCGCCGAATGTCACGCCGCTGTGCGACATCTCTTCGGCTTCAGTGATCACCTTCGCCGCATGCAGCAGCGCCTTCGACGGAATGCAGCCGACATTCAGGCAGACACCGCCGAGCGCTGGATAGCGCTCGACCAGCACGACCTTCTGGCCCAGGTCCGCCGCGCGGAACGCTGCGGTATAGCCGCCGGGGCCGGCGCCAAGCACCAGCGTGTCGCATTCGATGTCAGCCGTGCCGGCGAAGCTGGCTGCAGCGGGAGCGACTACAGCAGCAGTTGGTGCCGCAGGCGCAGCCGCGGGTGCGGCAGCAGGAGCCGGTGCCGATGCTGCCGGCGCTGCCGCGGCGTCACCCGAGGTCTCGAGCATCAGCACCACGCTGCCTTCAGCCACCTTGTCACCGAGCTTGACCTTCAGCTCCTTGACGACGCCGCCGGCCGATGCCGGAATTTCCATGCTGGCCTTGTCGGACTCGACCGTGATCAGCGACTGCTCGGGCTTGATCGTGTCGCCCGGCTTGACCAGCAGTTCGATGACTTCGACTTCCTTGAAGTCGCCAATGTCGGGGACTTTGATTTCGATAATGCTCATAGTTTGGCTCCGTTATTTTTGTACCGGAAAACTGATCACGCGGCAGGGCAGCGACGAACTCTTGTCGAACTCCGCGCCGGCCTGCACACCCAGCTCGGCGATTTCCTTCGCACTGCCGAGGCGCTCGTAGGCCGCATACATTGCGCCGAGCGCAAAGCATTTGCCGCTGCCGATCGCCCAGAAACGGTCGAAGCTGAATACTTCGCGATACGAATACACGCCAAAGATGCCGTGCGGGTTCGCAATGAGCGTGGTGATCTGCGACGACTCGTAGGGATCGTCTTCCTCTTCCTTCACGTTCAGGAAGTACTTGTCCTTCAGGATCTGGTGCACGCGCGTGAAGGTGTCGAACACCTCGTCGCGCGAGCCCAGCTTGCATTCGTCGCCCATCTCGGTCAGCAGCTTCCTCATCACCGGAAAATGCGCGGTGGTACCGGACAGCGATACGTACGATCCGTTGATCTCGATGATTTTCTCGTTCGCCTCATACGCCTGCGAGAGCCGGGTGTCCCCGAAGGTCACCAGCGAGTCGGCGGCGATGGCGATCTGGTCATCCTTGCGGACGACGACGCAGGTAGTCATCGCAGCGCACTTACAGCAAGGTCCGGCGCATGTCCGCGAGGACGTCGGCAAGATAGACGATGAAACGCGCACCGAGTGCGCCGTCAACCACGCGATGGTCATACGACAGCGACATCGGCAGCATCAGCCGCGGCGCAAAGGCCTGGCCGTCCCAGACCGGCTTGATCTCGGATTTCGACAATCCCAGGATCGCGACTTCCGGCGCATTGATGATCGGCGTGAACTGCGTGCCGCCGATACCGCCGAGCGACGAGATCGTGAAGGTCGCGCCCTGCATGTCAGCTGGCTTGAGCTTGCCTTCGCGCGCCTGCGCGGACAGCTCGCCCATTTCTTTCGCAATCTGCGAGATGCCCTTCTGGTCGGCGTTCTTCACCACCGGCACCACCAGCCCGTTCGGCGTATCGGCGGCGAAGCCGATGTTGTAGTAGTGCTTCAGGATCAGGTTTTCGCCGGCGGCGTCGAGTGAGGAATTAAATGCCGGGAATTTCTTCAGCGCCGACACGCTGGCCTTGATCACGAACGCGAGCATGGTCAACTTGACGCCGGACTTCGCCAGCGACTCGTTGGCGCTCTTGCGGAATTCTTCGAGGTCGGTAATGTCCGCCTGCTCCCACTGCGTCACGTGCGGGATCATCACCCAGTTGCGATGCAGGTTAGGGCCGCTGATTTTCTTGATGCGCGACAGCGGCTCGAGCGAGGTCTCGCCAAACTTCGAGAAGTCGAGCGACGGCCACGGCAGCAGACCGAGTGCGGCACTGCCACCGCTGCCACCACCGGCCGGTGCGGCACTCGCGCCGGACATCACGCCCTTCACGAAACCCTGCACGTCTTCCAGCAGAATGCGGCCCTTGGGCCCGGTGCCGGCAACACGCGTCAGGTCCACGCCGAGTTCGCGCGCGAACTTGCGTACCGACGGCGATGCATGCGACTTCGCACCGTTCGCTGCGGCGGGCGCAGGCGCGGCGGGAGCGGGTGCCGCTGCAGCAGCGAGTGCAGCGGCCGGCGCGGACACGGCGGGTGCCGCAGCAGGTACGGGTGCGGGTGCGGTTGCAGCGGCCGGTGCCGATGCAGCAGCAGCGGGCGCTGCAGCCGATGCGCCATCAGCGGGCTCGAGCATCAATACCACGCTGCCTTCAGCCACCTTGTCGCCGAGCTTGACCTTCAGCTCCTTGACGACGCCGGCATGGCTGCTCGGGATTTCCATGCTGGCCTTGTCCGACTCAACCGTAATCAGCGACTGCTCGGCCCTCACCACATCGCCCGGCTTGACCAGCAGTTCGATGACTTCCACTTCCTTGAAGTCGCCAATGTCGGGCACCTTGATTTCTACTTGGCTCATTATTTTTGCTCCGTTGTCCCGCCAACGCGGGAAGATGTCGCCGATTATGGGCGAGCTTTGCCGCTACGGGTTTCTGTGCTGTTAAGACAGGATTAAAATTTCGACCAATTTTTGCTTCGCGATCATCGATCGGCAGCATTTAGTGCTGCCGATCGATGATCGCGAAGCATAAGCTGCGAACGACTCGGAATCAGACGTTGACCGGATTCGGCTTGTTCGGATCGAGGCCATACTTCGTGATCGCCTGCGCGACGATCGCGGCGTCGATCTTGCCGTCGTCGGCCAGCTGCTTCAGCGCGGCGACAGTGACGAAGTGGCGGTTCACCTCGAAGAACTCGCGCAGCTTTGCACGGGTGTCGGAGCGACCGAAACCGTCGGTGCCGAGCACTTTGTACGAGCGGCCTTTCGGGATGAACGGACGGATCTGCTCGGCATAGGTGCGCATGTAATCGGTTGCGGCAATCACCGGGCCTTCGCTACCCTGCAGCTGGGCAGTCACGTAGGCCACGCGCGGCGTTGCGGTCGGGTTCAGCATGTTCCAGCGATCAGCATCCTGGCCCTCGCGCGCGGCCAGCGTGAACGACGGCGCCGACCAGACATCGGCAGCGATGTCCCAGTCCTTCTCCAGCAGCGCGGCGGCTTCAATGACTTCGCGCAGGATCGTGCCCGATCCCATCAGCTGCACGCGCTGCTTGGCCTTGGCCTGCGACGGCTGCAGCAGGTACAGGCCCTTCAGGATGCCTTCTTCCTGGCCCGGCTTCATGCCCGGATGCGCGTAGTTCTCGTTCATCAGCGTGATGTAATAGAACACGTCTTCCTGCTTCTCGACCATGCGCTTTAAGCCATCCTGCAGGATCACCGCGACTTCATGCGCGAGGTCGGGTCGTACGGCATGCAGTTCGGGATCGTCGAGGCGAGCACATGGCTGTGGCCGTCTTCATGCTGCAGGCCTTCACCATTCAGCGTGGTTCGGCCCGACGTACCGCCGAGCAGGAAGCCGCGCGCACGCATATCGCCAGCCGCCCAGGCAAGGTCACCGATACGCTGCAGGCCAAACATCGAGTAGAAGATGTAGAACGGGATCATCACGCGGTTGTTCGTCGAGTACGACGTCGCTGCGGCGATCCATGAGCTCATCGCGCCCGCTTCGTTGATGCCTTCCTGCAGGATCTGTCCGGCCTTGTCTTCGCGGTAGTAGCTGACCTGGTCCTTGTCGACCGGCTCATACAGCTGGCCCTGCTGATTGAAGATACCGATCTGGCGGAAGAAGCCTTCCATACCGAACGTACGTGCCTCGTCAACAAGGATGGGCACCACGCGCGGACCGAGGTCCTTGTCACGCAGCAGCACGGTTAGTGCGCGCACATACGCTTGCGTGGTCGAGATCTCGCGGCCTTCGGCAGTCGGGTCAAGAATTGCCTGGAATGCGGACAGCTCGGGCACCGGCAACTTCTCTTCGGCCTGACGGCGGCGCTGCGGCAGGTAGCCGCCGAGCTGCTTGCGGCGCTCGTGCAGGTACTTCATTTCCGGCGCATCGTCGGACGGCTTGTAGAACGGCACTTCATGCAGCTTGTCGTCCGGGATCGGGATACCGAAGCGATCGCGCATTTCGCGGATCGCCTGATCGTCGAGCTTCTTGGTCTGGTGCGCGGTGTTGCGCGCCTCGCCCGATTTGCCCATGCCGTAGCCCTTGACGGTCTTCGCCAGAATCACGGTCGGCTGGCCCTTGTTCTCCTGCGCTGCCTTGTACGCTGCGTAGATCTTGTGCGGATCATGGCCGCCGCGGGTCAGGCGCCAGATGTCGTCGTCCGACATGTTGGCAACGAGTTCGAGCGCGCGCGGGTCCTTGCCGAAGAAATGCTTGCGCACGTATGCGCCGTCCTTCGCCTTGTAGTTCTGGTACTCGCCGTCGACGGTTTCCATCATGATCCGCTGCAGCACGCCGTCCTTGTCGCGCGCCAGCAGGTC
>JACCDS010079106.1_pt1 | contig 13366 bp, 12 predicted proteins | sample 7446441 | NCBI WGS metagenome assembly JACCDS01 (sample SAMN15323445, study PRJNA562643) | freshwater metagenome | isolation source: river surface water | place: USA:Blue River Watershed | collected 2017-08-17
AGGCCCGCACCTTGGCCATCGTGCCCCCGGCCGCCGACGCGGGCGGAGCGAGCGCGACGGCGGCCAGCCTGGTCCTCGGCGTCGACCGCGACGGAAAGCTTTTCCTGGAGGGCAAGCCGGTGACGCGCGCGGCGCTCGATGCTGCGCTGGCCGCGAAGGCCTTGGCGTCGCCCGGCGCGGAGATCCTCATCGTCGCCGACGAGCGTTCCCTGACCGGCGCCGCCATCGGCGCGCTCGATGCCGTCGCCAAGGCCGGCCTGCGCCCGCGCCTGCTCACCCGCCCCAACCGCTGAACTTTCCCCGCCATGCCCGCCGACAAGACGCTTTCGCTCCTCGAGGAGTATACCCAAGCCCACGGCATCTCCGGCCATGAGGACGCCGTGCGCGCGATCTTCGTGCGCGAGATGCGCGGCCGCACCTTGAGCGCCGATGGCCTCGGTGGCGTCCTCGCCGCGCCCGCCAAGCCCGGCAAGGGGCCGCGCGTCGTGCTCACGGCCCACATGGATGAGATCGGCTTCCTCGTGCAGGAGATCGCTCCGAACGGCTTCCTGCGCCTCGTCCCCATCGGCGGTTGGCCCGATGGCGTGCTGTCCGCGCAGCGGCTCCGCGTCTTCGCCCGCGCGGCGCGCCGCGAGTTCGTCGGCATCGTCGTGGCGTTGCCTCCGCACCAAGGCGGCGCGCAGGCCGCGACGGTCGACAAGGCCTACGTGGACATCGGCGCGCGCTCGCGCGAAGCCGTGCTGCAGCTGGGCATCCGACCCGGCGACCCCGTCGCGCCCGACGGCCCGTTCACGCCCTTGGCCGAGCCGGGGCTCTTCGCGGCCAAGGCGTTCGACAACCGCGTCGGCATGACGGCCCTGACGTTGGCCACGCACCAGCTGCAGGCTAAGCCGACGCCCAATCAATTCCTCGCGCAGGCGACCGTCCAGGAAGAGGTCGGTTGCCGCGGCGCCACGGTCGCAGCCCGCCTCTCCGAGCCCGATGTCGTCATCGTCCTCGAGGGGCCGCCGGCGGACGACGTCCCGGGCATGAATCCCTCGGAGTCCCAGGGGTCCCTCGGCGCCGGGGTGCAGATCCGCGCGTTCGATCCGACGGCGATCATGAACCCGCGCCTCGTCGACCTGGCCCTCAAGGTCGCCGCGGAGCGCGACATCCCTTGCCAGCTCGCGGTGCGCCGCACCGGCGGCACCGACGCGCGTTCCTTCCAGATGCATGGCTTAGGCGTGCCGGTCATCGTCCTCGGCGTGCCGGCCCGCTACATCCACACGCATAACGCCGTCATCGACGTGGCCGATCTCCGCGCCTGCGTGGACCTCGCCGTCGCGTTGGTGCGGAAGCTCGACGCCCGCGCCGTGGCCGAACTCACCGAGGTGCTGTGAGCGCCGGTCTGGTTCGGCTCAAGGTGAAGGTCGTGCCCGGGGCCTCCCGCACGGAGATCGTCGGCCGCCTCGGCGACGCCTTGAAGGTGCGCGTCGCGGCCCCGCCGGAAGGCGGCAAGGCGAACCGCGAGGTCGTCGCCGTGCTGGCCGCCCAGGTCGGCCTGCCGCTTGCCGCCGTGTCCGTCGTCGTCGGGCAGTCCTCGCCCGCCAAGGTCGTGGCGTTCCGCGGCCTGGACGAGGCCGCCCTCCGGGCCCGGCTCCCTTTTTGATTCCCGCACAATCCGCTTGAGAGCCCGGGCAAGTCGGCCGACAGTCGAGGCCCATGAGCGCGGACAAGAAAGCCACCCCTGGCTCCGGCAAGGAGTCGTTCGAAGCCGAGATGGCCAAGCTTGAGAAGCTCGTCGACTCGCTCGAGTCGGGCACGGTCTCGCTCGACGAGCTCGTCGCCAAGTACGAGGAAGGCATGCGCCTGCTGAAGTCCTGCCAGACCAGCCTGCAGGCCGCGGAGCTGCGCATCGAGCAGCTCGGCAAGAAGGCCGCCGACGGGGAGCAGGGCTGAGATGGCGCTGCTTCCCCAGATCCGCGGTCCGCGCGACGTCCAGGCCTTGGCGCCGGCGCAGTTGCCAGTCCTCGCCCAGGAGATCCGCGAACGTCTCATCGCCGTCACCGCGAAGAACGGCGGGCATGTCGGTCCCAACCTCGGGGTCGTCGAGCTCTCGATCGCGCTGCACCGCGTGTTCGAGACGCCGCACGACAAGTTCGTCTTCGACGTCGCCCACCAGGGCTACGTGCACAAGCTGCTGACCGGCCGCAACGGCGCGGATTTCGACGGCATCCGCAGCACCGGCGGCCTTTCGGGGTTCCTCAACCGCGAGGAGAGCCTGCACGACGTCTTCGGCGCCGGTCACGCCGGCACGGCCTTGTCCGCCGCGGTCGGGCTCGCCAACGCGCGCGACCGTCTGGGCGAGGACACGCACGTGGTCGCCCTCATCGGCGACGCGGCGCTGACCTGCGGCGTCACGATGGAGGCGCTCAACAACGCCGCCAACTCCTCCAAGCGCCTGGTCATCATCCTCAACGACAACGAGTGGTCGATCGACCGCAACGTCGGCGCGATCGCGGACATCCTCAACAAGCTGATCGTCACGCGCCCCTACAACCGCTCGCAGCAGGGCCTGAAGAGCCTGCTCGGCCGCACGCGCGTCGGCACGAAGCTCCTCGACTTCGGCCGCAGCTTCAAGCGCCACGTCAAGAACTGGTACACGCGCAGCTCGTCGCTCTTCGAGCAGTACGGCATCCGCTACATCGGTCCCATCGACGGGCACGACCTGCCGACGCTCGAGAAGTACCTCCGCTTCTGCAAGGACGCGAAGGGGCCCGTGCTGCTGCACGTCCGCACCGAGAAGGGCCGCGGCCTCGGCGCCGCGCTCCGCAATCCCGAGAAGTTCCATGGCACCGGCGCGTTCGACCCCGAGACCGGCGACAGCCTGGCCACGGGTCAGCCGGGCGCGCCCAAGGCCTGGCAGGACGTCTTCGGCGCGCTGCTCGTCCGCGAAGCGCAGGCCGACGCCAAGGTCGTCGGCGTGACCGCCGCGATGCCTTCCGGCACCGGCCTCAACCAGCTGAAGCAGGTGCTGCCCGGCCAGTACCATGACGTCGGCATCGCTGAGGAGCATGCGGCCCTGTTCGCCGCCGGACTCGCCGCGCGCGACCTCCGCCCGGTCTGCGCGATCTATTCCACTTTCCTGCAGCGCGCCTACGACATGGTCATCCATGACGTCTGCCTGCAGCAGCTCCCGGTGACGTTCTGCATGGACCGCGCCGGGCTCTCGCCGAGCGACGGCCCGACCCACCACGGTGTCTTCGACATCGCCTACCTGCGTTGCGTGCCGAACGTGACGCTGATGCAGCCGAAGGACGAGGACGAGCTCGCCGACATGCTGCACACGGCGCTGCGTTCGGGCGCGCCGATGTTCATCCGCTATCCGCGCGGCCCCGCCGCCGGTACGGCGATCAAGGCGCGGCCGGCGCTCATCCCCCTCGGCAAGGCCGAGGTGCTCCGTCCCGGAGCCGAAGTCCAGCTCTGGGCGCTCGGCGCCATGGTGCCGGAAGCGCAGGCGCTCGCCGCCCGCCTCGCGGCGGAAACGGGCCTGACCGTCGGCGTCGTGAACGCGCGTTTCGCCAAGCCCATCGACAGCACGTTGCTCGTGGAGCAGGCGAAGACCGCCCGACTCATCGTGACGCTCGAAGACGGAGTCATCACCGGCGGTTTCGGCACCGGCGCCCTCGAGGCTTTGGCCGAACACGGCGTCCGTACGCCGGTGCTGCGCCTCGGCTGGCCCGACCGTTTCATCGGCCATGCGACCGACGTGAAGACGCTCCGCGCGGCCCATGGCCTCTCCCCTGAGCAGATGCTGGCGTCGATCAAGTCCGCGCTGAAGTGAAGGATAGGGACGCGAAATAGCCGCGTCCCTATCCGTTTCTTGCCCTGCTCAGAACTCCCAGGACACCTTCAAGCGGGCTTCGTAGGGACTGTATTCGCTGACGTTGAGGCTGCCTTTGTTGGCCGGAGCGCCGGTGAGCTGCGCCAGGCACGTGAAGGTGGCCGAGAAGCCGTCCTTGCGGTAGTTCAGGCAAGGTCCGACCTGGACGCCTGATTCTTCGAAGTCCGCGCCCTCGATCCACTCGGCGGCGGCAAGGGCTTCGAGGCCGACCGTCCAATCCTTGTTCAGTTGGTACGAAATCCCCTGGGTCACGAAGCATTCGAAGGCGTCTTCGCCGCCCTTGGTGTGCAGCGCTTCCACGCCAAGGTTGGCGACGTACATCCACGGGCTGTTCTGGCCGAAGTTATGCTGGAGGATGTACTTGGATTCGAGGAACCAGCGGTCGCGGAGGTGCCCGTCGTGCATGCTGGCCTGCGTGTAGCCCAGCTCGAAGTAGAAGGCCCGGCCCCAGGCGTTAGTGTCCGGGTTGGCGAGCATCTTGATGTACTCGACGTTGAGTCCGTCGAAGCGTAGACCCTCGCGGCTCGCGGAATCCATGTAGAGCTGGTTCACTTCGATGGCCACCTGCTCGGTAGGGGAGAGGCCGAACTCGAATTCGCTGCGGAGGTCGAAGCCGCGGTATCGGGCGTCGTAGCCCGCGCCGAGATCCTTGCCGAAGCGTCCGGTGATGTACTGCTCGAACTCGAACTTCCCGGGCTTGAGCGTTTCCGCGATATAGGAGTAGCCGAACGGATTTTCGCAGGCCGCGGCGGCGGCGGTGAGCAGGGCCAGTGAGGCAAGGGAGGAGGTGCGCATGGGGGCATAATCCCCTAGACCCGAATGGCATCAAACAAATACGCGGTAGCGGTGCCTCAGTTTTGTCCCCGCCCCGGGCGCTTTTCGAGTTCGCGGATCTGGTCCGCGGCTTTCTGGACTCGCTGCGCCGCCTCATCTAGACGGCTGCTGAGCAAGGCTTCGCGTTCGATCATCTGGCTGATCCGCGTATCCCGTTCCTTGACCGCTCCTTCCCAGTGCCGTTGGGCGTCCAGCCATTTTTCGGTGCGGGCATTGAACTCCGCTGTTTGACGTGATGCCGCCGTGAGGGCCTCTTCGCGTTGCGCTTGCGTCTTCTCCAGCTGGACGCGAAGTTCCGCGAGGTCCTCGCGCAGTCCGGACGCTCGGCTTTGTTCTTCGGTCAGGGCGGTGCGCAGGATGCCTTGGCATTTGGATTCTTCGGCGAAGTCTTGACGCAGGCGCAGTTCACGCGACCAGAGCATCGCACAGCCGACGAGCAGGACGACGAGCAGCGTCGTGTTCAAGGTGCGAAGGTTCATCGGCTGGATTCCGTTTCGGCCGCGAAACGGACCTCGGTGAAGCCGGCCTCGCCGATCGTCTCGAGCGCCTTTGTCATCGCCGCAAAGGGTGCGCGGGCGTCGCCCTGGATGAGGACCTTTCGTCCGTTGGCCAAGCGAGCACGGAGGGCGGCGAGGAGCTCGTTGCGAGCCAGCGGCCGCCCTTCGAATGTCGTCGTGCCCGTGGCGTCGACGGCCACGATGAGGTCCCCGGCCGGCGTGGTCAGGGTTTGACCAGCGGTCGGGAGCTGCACTGGGGCGAGCGCCTGGGCTTGGCGGAGGCCGAGCGTCGCGAGGATGAAGACCGCGAGCAGAAAGAACATGATATCGATGAGCGGCACGATCTCGATGCGCGCTTCATGGCCATCCTGCTTGGGGCGGCGGAGTTTGATGGCCATGCTCAGGAGTGTTTCGCGGGGTGGTCCTGCTGCGGGGCGAAGTCCGCGACCGGGAAGCCGGCCATGGCGGCGGAGCGGAGCGCGAGCTCGGACTGGTTGATGGCCTGCTCGAGGTCGTGGCGCAGTTTCTGGGCGCGATGGTTGAAGAGGTTATGCGGCAGAAGGCAGAGAATCGCCGTACCGAGGCCCGTGGCCGTGGCAATGAGCGCCTCGCCGATGCCGCCGCTGACCTTGGCGACGGCCAGCTGCTCCGATCCGATGAAGTCGAAGCTTTGCATGATGCCGATGACCGTTCCCAGCAAGCCCAGCAGCGGAGCCAAGGTGATGAACGTGCTGAGCAGCCACTGGCGGACGCCGGCTTCCTCGAGGCTCTCCTCGGCGCGCAACTGCATGGCCGTGACAGGGTCGGTGCGACCGTTGGCCAAGGCGGAGCGCAGCGCGATCAGGAATGGCGAGCGGGCGCCTTGGGTGCGTTCCCAGGCCGGCGCGTAGTTGCCGAGCCGCAGGTCCCACAGCGCCTGCGCGAAGTCCTTGTCATCCCGCAAGCCAGGCACGCTCCGCCACCACAAGGCGCGTTCGATGACCACCGCAAGGCTGAGCAGGAGGCAAAAGAGAAGCGGCCACATGATGGCCCCACCCTTGATGAAGGTTTCGACTACGATGTTGGCGAGCAGCATGGGTTCAGCGGATTTGGAATTGGATGGTGACTTGGTATTCGCGCGTTTCGCCGGCGGGAAAATGCCAGCTGCGGAGAATCGTGGCGGTGGCGGCGCGGTCCAAGCGCGGCCAGCCGGAGGAACTGATTACGTGCGCCTCGGCGACCTCGCCCGTGCGCGATACGGAAAATCGCACCTGCACGGCGCCGTATTCGCGACGGCGCAGCGATTCCTGTGGGTATTCGGGCCAGGGTTGATGGCCTTCGCCCTCGCCCATGGTCAGGGTCGTCGCGCCGGGTGGGACGGCGCCGCTGGCGGCCTGACCGGGAGCCGTGGTGGTCGCTGCGGTGTTTGGGGCGACGACAACGGGTAGGGTCGGGAACGTGGGCAGGTCGGGCAAGGAGTTGACCGGCAACGCGGAGATAGGGCGTAAGGCCACGGGCGTCGTCGGGACGGATGGCAGTTCCATCGGCGTCGGCGTCGTGGGCGCGACGCGTAGCTTTGCCGGGTCGAGTTTCACTAACGCCGGCTTGGGGGTCTTGGCTGGATCTTTTTCGCGGAAGTCCGAGACGCGCGGGCGTTCGCGCAGGAAGCTCGCGATCAGCAGGCCGAGCGCACAGACGGCGCAGCTCAGGACGAGCGAGTCGCTGAGCGTGCGTTCGGAGGTGTTGCTCGGTGCGGAGGTCATGCAGCCGGAGCACGGGACCGCCAGGACCTCAGACGGAGGATGGAAAGAGTCGTGCCGCTCCAGAGCAGAAGAAGGAGCGCAACGGATGTAACCAGCGCGACCGTTTGCCCCCACAGTCCGAAGGCCTCGCCGGTGTGGGTGTAGCGGACCCAGGCTTTAAATTTCTGCAACGCAGTCGACTCATCGTAGCGCCGTAGCGGCAGCAGCTGGCCGTTGGCGCCGACCTCCGCGGTGTCCTGGGCAAAGCCCGGCGCGTCGAGTGCGGGACGAATCCTGACCTGCCACCCTCCCGAAGGAGCCGTGCGCAGGTCGAGTTCGGTCCAATGCGGAGCCAACTCCGTCAGCTGGGCGACGGCTTCCGTGGGGAATCCCACGACGGACGCCGGCGCGCGCGGTTGACGGTTGCCGCCCTTCGTCGGCGTCGGGTCGAGCAGTCCTGGGAAAGCCAGCAGCGTGCCCGTGATGGCCGCGATGAGGACAGGCAGGAGGAGCCAGAAACCGACGGCGAGGTGGAGTTGGCGCCACCACGTCTTGCTGCGCCTGAAGCCGCGCGGGAAAGCCAGCGTCGTGCGCCATGCGGCGCGCGTCCGCGGCCACCAGAGGATGAGGCCGCTCAGGCTCAGCGCGATTAGGACCGCCGCCGAAAATCCCGTGACGAGCTTGGCCTTGTCGCGCAACGGGCCCTCGGCCGCGAACCAGCGATGGATTTCTTTGGTCGTCGTCAGCAGCCCCAGGAAGGCCGGCGGCTCGGCCGGGCTGGCCGTCGCGGAGGGGAGTGAGAGCAAGCGTCCGTCGGACAGCTGTCCTTGTGCGCTGTGGCCGCCGTCCTTGCGGATCAGTTGCCAGCGGCGAAAGGGAAGTTCCTTGGCCGCGGTCTCGATTTCGGACCACGTCTTTGCCGTGGCGGCGGGACGTGTGATTTCCAGGGCGGCCGGTTCGTAGGCCAGAAGCGCGCCAGTCACGGCTTGCATGCCTAGCACCAGGCCCGCGGCAAGGCCAAGGGTGAGATGCAACCAGAAGACGGCCTTGCGCATGTGGGAATCAGTAGCTGTAGGTCGCGCGCAGGGTGATGGTACGCGGGGCCTCGACCTGGAGGTTGGAGCCCGTGGTGCCATCGACGAAAATGCGGCGATCAAGCAGATTGCGGACGTGCAGGGATACGCGGAATTTATCATTCACTGCGTATTCCGCCCCGACATCGACGCGGGTGAAGGCGGGTAGCATGATGGGGTCCGGTGCGGTCGGCGTGCGGGAGCCGTTGCCCGAGAGGCGTTCATCCTGCCAGACCAGACTGGCGTACGAGGTCAGCCTGCCCCGGCCGAGGACCTGCCCATGGTTCCATCGAGAGTTTAGGCTGAAGGAGTATTCGGGCGTCTTCGCGAGCGTGTCGCCAAGCGCCGTCTCGTTGTAGGAGCCGCGGATCCAGGCGAAGGTCGATTCAAGCGACCAGTCCTTGGTCACGCGAAAGGTGCCGCTCAGTTCGAGTCCGTGGGCTTCCTGCCCCGGGATGAGGGTGTAGTAGCGGTTGCCGTTGAGGTTGGTCACGCCCGTTGCGGACTGCTCAAGCACGTTCTGACGGCGGGCCGAGAAGAGGGCGGCGTTCACGTTGCCCTTCTGGTCGGGCAGCTGGTATTTCACGCCGATTTCGCGGCTGTCGCCCGTGGTAGGCGCGGGGTTGATCGAATTGCCGGCGGAGTCCTCATAGGCGACGGCCGGGTCGACGTATTGGAAGGTGCGGTCGTAGCTGACGTAGGCCGAGAGGTCCTTGTTGAAGTTCCACATCGCCGCGATGTTGGGCGTCACGTCGCTCTTCGTCGTGCCAAAGCCTTCTTTCGAGAACTGGCCGTACCCGAGTCCACCCGTCAGGACAAACTTCCCTCCGAGCAACGAAGCCTGGTCCTGGAGGTAGCCGTTCCACTGCGTGGATTCGGTCAGCGTGTAGGGTTTCCAACCTGTGGAGACGTCGTTCAGGCCGGCTCCGGTCAGCTGGCCGGTGTAGATGTCGATCGGCGACTGGGCGGTGGTCAGCGGGCCGTCCGCGCTTCGGTTGCGCGCATCCGTGAGCACGAGTTTCATGCCCACGAGGAGACGGTTCTTGAAGTCCTTGGAGGAGGCCGTTTCGACCGTCAGATAGGTATCGAAGTTATGCGCATCGGACTCCGTCTGGGTCTTGGTCTGCTGGCGGGTCATGATGCCTCCGGACGTCAGCGTCTTTGGGGACCACTCGTTCTTGTCGGCGTCGAAATGGATGAAACGGTAGTTGGCGTTGAGCTTCAGGGTCGGGTCGCCCGAGGCCTGGAAATCAAAGCCCGCCAGCGTGATATTGTCACGTCGACCGCCGCCGTAGAGGTTTACGTCGAGGGGGCTCAGGTCATGTGCGTTGAGGGTGCTGCTGCCGTCGTTGTTGCTCAGCGAGCTCGTCGCCGAGGCGACCATGCCGCTGCCGGCCGGGGTAATCGTCTCCCAGCGGTGGACGAGCGGGGTGAGCGACAGGTTGTCGTTTGGGCCGAATTTGATGGTCGCCGAAGCTCCGTAGTAGCGGGTGCGATCGAGCGTGTCGGCCACGTATCCGTTGGTGTTGTCGGCCGCGTAGCCGAAGCGGAAGGGCGTCTTACCGATCGAGCCGTTATGGTCGAGTTCGAGGCCGAGCCCATTGCGTTCGAAGGCCGACGCGCCATTGCCCGCATAGGTCTGCGTCGTGAGGGTGAGCGTCGACGGCGCGCCGAGTTGGGCCTTCTTCGTGGTCAGGTTCACCATGCCGCCCGGGAGGTTGGCCTGCCCGTAGATAAGGTTGGCCGGGCCGCCGAGCAACGAGACCGACTCGATGCCGTAGAGCGTCAGGGCTTTCTGGCCGCCACCGGCGAGGAGGCCGTTGAAGCCGTCGACCATCGTATTGCCCGGGAGCATGCGGAAGCCGCGGGCGATGAAGTGGTAACCCTCGTTGCTGCGGCTGTTGGCGAAGAAACCGGGGGCGCTCTCGTAGGCATCGTTGACCGACTTCATGTTGCGCTGTTCGATGGCTTCGGCGTCGATGACCGTCACGCTGCGGGGCGTCTCGTGGAGCGAGGCGGGTAGTTTGATCGCCGTGTTGTCGAGAGGGGTGCTCGGTGCAGAGCCGGTCACTTGGATGTCCGACAGCGTGACTGGTTCGGGGGCCTTTTCATTCGTCGCCTCTTGGGCGAGGAGGGCGGGGAGCTGGCTGGCGACAAGCAGAAGGCCTAGGTTGATGTGTGGACGCATAGTTGGTTGACGAGTTCTGATAATGAGACTCACTCTCAATTGTAAATAATGAAATTGAGTCTCATTCTCATCTCATTCTGAACTTGGCATGAAAGGTTGAATAGTGGGCGTTTTATAGGACTTTGTTTGGCCTACCCATGCCGCTTTGTATCGTAATCCCCGTTCGCGACGAAGCAGCCCGAATAGGGGGCGGCTTGGCGGTTTTGGCAGATAGCCTCCGATCTCAGGGCCTGGCAGATGCCCAAGTCATCGTTTCCGATAACGGCTCGACCGATGCGACTCGGGCCATCGCGGCTGCTTGCGTCGGGCTTTTTCCTCGTCCGCTGATCTATCTTCGAGCGGCGGAGGTAGGGGATAAGGGGCTGGCGATCCGCCGCGGGTGGGCCGCCGCGCCCGCCGATTGCGATGTGCTCGCTTATTGCGACGTCGACATGGCGACCGATCCACAGGCGCTCGGCGCCGGCTATGCGCGGATCCGCGCCGGGGCCTGCGACGCCGTCGCCGGCTCACGCTGGCACGACGACTCCGAGGTGCGTGGTCGTTCCTTGGGGCGGACGTTTCTCTCGAGTCTCCTGACGTTCTTCTGGCGGTGGCTGCCGGGCGCGACCGTCACCGATCCGGGCTGCGGATTGAAGCTCGTGCGCCGCTCTTGCTACGAGTCCCTCGCGCTGCCGGAAACGGCCACGGGGTTCTCCTTCGGCGCGGAAGTCCTGGTGCGGCTGGTACGCGCCGGCGGGCGCTTGCGCGAGATCCCGGTCATCTGGACCGACGACGATGCCGGGCGCATCCGTCTCGGGCGGGCGGGTGCCGACTACGCCGCGGCCTGGCGTCGGCTTTGGCTAAACTGAGCCTTCAGCCGCGGCGGCGGTCCGGCGGGCGTGGTTTGCCCGCGCGATCGTCGTAGAGGCGGAAGTCCACCTGGCGCTTGAAGCGGTCGACGCGGTCGACGGTGACCTGGATCGTGCCGCCGGCGGCGAAGACGCGGCCCGTGCGGCTGCCGCGGAGGGCCGTCCCGGCGTCGTTCATGCGGTAATAGTCGTCGGTCAACGTCGACATGTGCACGAGGCCATAGGCCTGCGAGGCCGTCAGTTCGACCATGAGGCCATGCGGCTTCACCTCGGTGATCATGGCCTCGAACGGGCGCTTGTCCTTGCGCTCGACCTCGCGCTCGAAGAGTTCGAGCAGCTTGACCTTCACCGAATCGCGTTCGGCTTCGGAGCTGTTGCGTTCGGTGATCGAGATGTGCTCGCAGGCCCGGACCAGTTCGCCGATGCCGGGGGAACGGATCGGATCCTTGGGCGCGGAGGCCACGCCGAGCTTGGCGATGTGCGCGTCGAAGATGCGGTGCTCGAGCAGGTCGGCGTAGCGGCGGATCGGCGACGTGAAGTGCGAGTAGTGGCGCTTGGCCAGGCCGAAGTGGCCGTCGGGCGAGGCGCGGTAGCAGGCCTGCTTGAGCGAACGCAGCAGCTGGATGCGGATCGTGTAGCCGTCCTCGCGCGTCTTGAGCAACGCGAGCAGCTTCACCATCTCCTTGCGTTCGGTCAGGTCGCCGACCTTGAGGCCGTCCACGGCGAGCTGGTCGCGCAGCGCCTGCAGCTTCTCGGGGTCGGGCTCGTCGTGGACGCGGCAGACGTGCGGCGTGCGCGCCTGGTCCAGCGCCTTGGCGACCGTCTCGTTGGCCAGCAGCATGAACTCCTCGACGAGCTGATGGGACTCGTCGTGTTCGACGACCACGGTGCGGTCGGCCCAGCCGTCCTTGTCGCAGTAGATCTTGATCTCCTTCATGTCCAGGTCGAGGGCCCCGACCCTGAAGCGTTCGGCGCGCAGCACCTTGCCGACGGACCAGAGGTCCGTGATCATCGAGCGGATGAGGTCCAGCTCGGCGTCGGTGAGTTCGGCCAGCGGACGGCCCGGCGAGCCGGTCTGGTGCGGCGGCGGCGCGGGCAGGGCGCGGATGGCCTCGTTGGTGTCGCCGCGCAGGAAGGCGTAGGCCTGCTTGTAGGTCAGGCGCTTGCGGCTGGAGATGACCGAGTTGGCGAACTCGGACTTCACGAGCCGGGCTTCGGGCGTGAACTCGCAGATGACCGTCTTCACGAGGCGGTTCTCGGCCTCGACCAGCGAGCAGAGCCCGCTGGAGAGCGCGTGCGGCAGCATCGGGATGACCGTGCCCACGAGGTAGGTGGAATTGCCGCGCTCCTTGGCCTCGTTGTCGAGCGGCGAGCCCGGCTTCACGTAGTGCGAGACGTCGGCGATGTGGATGCCGAAGCGCAGGTTGCCGTTGGGCAGGCGCTGCACGGAGAGCGCGTCGTCGAAGTCCTTGGCGTCGTCCGGGTCGATGGTGATCGTCGGGATGTCGCGGAAGTCCTCGCGGCCGGCGAGGTCGTCGGCCCGGACCTTGGAGCCGAAGGAGTTGGCCTCGGAGGAGACCGCGGGAGGGAACTCGGGGTTGAGGTTGTAGCGCCGGAGGATGGCGAGGTACTCCGCCATCGGGGTGTGGGTCACGCCCAGCACCTCGGTGATGGTGCCCGTGGGGCTCATGTTGCGCCGCTCCCAGGCGTCCAGGCGGACGACCACCTTATCCTCTTCCTTCGGGATGGGCTTGAGCCCGGCGCGGATGGGATCGCGCACCACGATGTCGCGCGAGACGCGGGGATCGTCGGGGACGACGTACCAGACCAGACGGGTGCGGCGGAGCGTCCCCGTGAGGGACGTCAGGGCGCGTTGCGTGACGCGGACGACTGCGCCCGTGCCCCAGTCCTCGTGGTCGCGTTCGCGGCGGGACTGGTTGAGCTTGATGACGACCTTGTCGCCGTGGAGGGCGACGCCGGTGTCCTTCGCGTCGATATGGACGGGGTCGCGCGCCTTTTGACCGGGCTCGGCCGCGAAGACCACGCGGGCGGAGCCGCTGGAGCGGAACAGGATGGTGCCTTCCGGCAGCAGCTTGCCGGGAGGGAGCATGAGCAGGTCGCGCCCCTTGACCGCGACGGCACCGGAGCGGATCAGCCGCGGGATCACCTTGCGCATCAACCGGAGGTCGGACTTGTCGCCGCCGATCGCGTGCATGATGTCCTCGAGGCGCATGGGCGCGTAGTCGGGCCGGCCCATGAACGCCAGCATCGCTTCCTCGACCCTCATGACGCGTTCGCGGACTGGTTCAGCAGGCCCGCGAG
>JACCDS010331436.1_pt1 | contig 13366 bp, 12 predicted proteins | sample 7446441 | NCBI WGS metagenome assembly JACCDS01 (sample SAMN15323445, study PRJNA562643) | freshwater metagenome | isolation source: river surface water | place: USA:Blue River Watershed | collected 2017-08-17
CGAGCTTGCGGAAATTCACCGCCAGCTGCGTGTGCGTGCCGCCGTACAGCGTGCGTGCGGCGACGATCTCGTCACCGGCCTGGCAGACGTTCAGCATCGCGATCATCTGGGCGGCCATACCGCTGCCGGTCGCGACGGCCGCACGGCCGTTTTCGAGCGCGGCAATGCGTTCCTCCAGCACCGCAACGGCCGGGTTCGACAGCCGCGAATAGACATTGCCGAAGGTCTGCAGGTTGAACAGGCTGGCCGCATGCTCGGCGCTGTCGAAGACGTAGGAGGTGGTCTGGTAGATCGGCACCGCGCGCGCGCCGGTGGCCGCATCGGGAATCTGGCCCGCATGCAGGCACAGCGTGTCGAAGTCGTAGACGTGGTCTTTTGCCATGGTCGTTCCGGTAAAAGCAGGGGAAGGTCAGACGGGGCGGCGCGCCGAGATCACTTTCGTGTTCACGCCGAACCAGCCAAGGCCGCCGAACAGTCGCGCGTATTCAATCTTCACACAGCGGTCCATGACGACCTCGAGCCCCGCCTCCGCGGCGATGCGCGCGGCCTCGTCATTGATCACGCCGATCTGCATCCATAGCACGCGGGCGCCGATGTCGACGGCTTCGCGCGCGATCGGTACGCAGTCCTGCGGTTTGCGGAAGACATCGACGATGTCGACCTTGTGCGGAATCGATTTCAGGTCCGGATAGCATTTCTCACCGAGGATCTCGTCATACTTCGGGTTCACCGGGATGATGCGGAAGCCATGCTCCTGCATGTACTTCGCGGCGAAATAAGACGGACGGAACCAGTCAGCCGACAGGCCGACGACCGCGATAGTGTGGTTCTCCTTCAAGATGCGCCGCAGTTGCGCGATCGTGCTCACGGCAGTCTCCTTGTCATTGCGCAAAAACTGACCCGCGCCGCGGGGGCGGCACACGGTCTGAGCATTGTAACGGTCGCCGCCCGGGCCGGATTTGGCTGTTTAAAAGGGCGCGCGCAGCTGCGCCGGCCCGGAAACGCCTGAAATTTCCGGGACTTGCGCGTTCCGGCTATCCGCCGTCGAATTGACAGTCGGGACTGCGGTATGTTCCAATCGAGAAAGATTGCGGCGCGCCAACTTGTCTTTTTGAATATAAATTCCATCAGCAGGCTGGCGCGCCGGTTCCGGCTTTTCTCCCCCCTTATTTCATGCGCCCGGTCAACCCCATCATCGGCAACAGCCCGCCTGTCCGGGAAATTCGCAAGCTGATCGACACGATCGCGGATTCGACCGCCACCGTGCTGGTCACCGGCGAGTCGGGCACGGGGAAGGAACTGGTGGCGCAGGCGCTGCATTACCAGTCGCCGCGCGCGGATGCCAATTTCGTTCCGCTGAATTGCGCGGCCATCCCGAAAGAGCTGATGGAGTCCGAGCTATTCGGACACCGCAAGGGCGCGTTTACCGGCGCGCTGGCCGATCGAGTCGGCCGCTTCGAACTGGCGCACGGCGGAACCCTGTTTCTTGACGAGATCGGCGACCTGTCGCTCGACATGCAGGTCAAGCTGCTGCGCGTGCTTCAGGAAAAGACGGTCGACCCGATCGGCTCGTCGCGCGCGGTCGAGGTGGATGTGCGCGTGGTGGCCGCAACCCATCGCGACCTCGAGGCCGAGATCGTCGCCGGCCGCTTCCGCGAAGACCTGTACTACCGGCTGAACGTGCTGCCGCTGCGCACGCCGCCGCTGCGCGAGCGCGGCGACGACATTCTGCTGCTGGCGCGCCACTACGCTGAAAAATTCGCGCACAAGGGCACGCCGATCAGTTTCGCTCCGGACTTCATCGATGCGCTGAAAACCTATGACTGGCCGGGCAATGTGCGCGAGCTGTCGAATCTGGTTCACCGCTTCTCGACGCTGTTCTCCGGGCAGAAGCTGATGCTGCGCGCGATGCCGGCAGCGATGCTGCCGCGCGGCCTGCAGAAGATCCGTGACGAGCGCTGCACTGACGCGCCCGAGCCGGAAGAGTCCAGCAGCACCGATGTCCTGCAGATGTTCGCAATGCAGGACAACGCGCCGGTCGCGCAGCAGGACGAGGGCGTGGCAGCGATGCTCGCGCCGGCCGCCGAGGCGCACAACGATGTCGAGGACATCATCCTGCTCGCGCAAGGCGGCACGATCCTGCCGCCGGAAGGCGTGTCGCTGAAAGAAAAGCTGGCCCAGATCGAGCGGGCGTACATTGAGCAGGCGCTCAATCGCTCCGAGGGCAATGTCTCCAAGACGGCGCGCCTGCTGAATCTGCAGCGCACGACCCTGATCGAGAAGATCGACAAATACCGGCTGCGATCGGTCTGATCGCGCCTCAGCCAGGAAACGCACGCGATGGATATCGTCAGTCTGACCGGGATGGTGGGCGCGCTTGCGCTGATTGCATTGGCAACCGGCGGCAAGTTCGCGCAGTTCATCGACTGGCCGGCCGTGATGATCGTCTTTGGGGGCACTTTTCTTTGCGTGCTTGCCAAGAGCTCCGTGGCCGAATTCCGCGGCGCGTGGACCACTGCGCGCGAAGTGCTGCGCGCACAGCCGACGCCGCTGTCCGACCTGATCGATGAACTGATGGAAGTCGGCCGCATCGCGCGCCATGACGACCGCTGGATGATCATCCTCGAGGACCGTCAGTACAAGGATGCCTTCATCGCCAAGGCCGTACGCATGTGGGTCGATGGCATCGACCACACGCTCCTGAAGGATGCGCTACTGCGCGAGATTACCGAGATGAAGATCCGCTACGAGCAGGCGCGCGACTTCTTCGGCTATGCGCAAGAGCTCGCGCCTGGCATGGGCATGATCGGCACGCTCGTCGGCCTCGTGCTGATGATGGGCAGCGTCAACGATCCGCGCACCATCGGCCCCGGCATGGCCGTCGCGCTGCTGACCACGCTGTATGGTGCGGTGCTGGCCAACGTCGTGCTGGGCCCGCTGGTGCAAAAAATTTCCGGCCACGGCAAGCGCGTGCGCCGCAACTACGAAATGGCGATGGCCGGCGTGCTTTTCATGCACAACGCCGGCGACCCGCGCCTGCTGCCTGATCTGTTGCTGGGCCGCTTGCCCGAACAGCAGGAAGCCGATACGGTCGACGCCTTGCCGCCGCCCAAGCCGGACAGCGACGCCGCCGCCCGGAAGGCCTGAGCGGCGATGAGGCACCGCGAGATCGACGCCGATGCCGAGGCTGCGCCGCCGCCGCCGTCGCTGTTCGACGCGGCCAGCGCGACCGCCGAAGACGAGGCGCCACCCCGGCAGGGTGCGCCGCTGTGGGTGGTTACTTTCGCCGACATGGTCACGTTACTGCTGGCCTTCTTCCTGCTGGTGCTGTCCTTCGCCGAGCTCAGCCCCGAACGATTCCGCGATGCCAGCGGCTCACTGCAAAGGTCGCTCGGCCCGGCCGACGGCCGTGGCGTGGTGCAGGCGCCGAGCGCAGAGTCGCAGCTCGCCGGCGGCCAGAGTGCGCAGCCGCTGCCCCTGCCAGAACAGCTCGCGAAAGATCTCGGGCACCTGCAACGCGAACTGTCGACCGACATCGCCGGCGGCCGCGTGCAGCTGCGGGCCGACCACGGTCGCCTGCTGATCCAGCTACCCGCGCGCAGCGAGGGCCTGCTGCCGCAGGAGCTGATCGACCTGTATGCACAGATCGCCGAACTGCAGGCGCAGGTCGAGACGCCCGTTGAAGTGCGTGAAGGCGGCACGGAAGACCGTACGCTTGAACTGGCACAGCAGATCCGCCAGCTGCGCGAAGTACTGGCGAAAGAGATCGAGCAGGGCGATGCGCAGGTCGAGCGCGACGGCGAACGCATTGTGATCCGCATGGCCGTGCAGGGCAGCTTCTTTCCCGCCAGCGCCGACCTTGCACCCGAATCGCTGCCGATGCTGAGGAAGATCCGCGAGGCGATCGCAAGGGCGGGCGGTCGCATCACTATCGAAGGCCATACCGATGCGCTGCCGCTGGTCGGTCACGGCCGCTTCCGTTCCAACTGGGATTTGTCGGGCGCGCGAGCTGCGTCGGTCGCCGATTACCTGACCGGTCATGCCGGCGTGGCGCGTGCGCGCGTGGTGGTGCGCGGCATGGCCGACACGCGGCCGGTGGCGCCGAACGACTCGCGCGAGGGCCGGGCAAAGAACCGGCGCATTGAGGTGCTGGTGGATGCTTATGGCGGCTGAGATTGCCAACGCCCGGAGCGGCATGCTGCCCAAGTGTGTCGGTAAATGCGTCGCCCGCCTTTTTTTTGGCCTCGATAGATGGCTCGAAAAAAATTCATCGCGGTTTGTCCTCAAGGGAGACGGTGCTGCGGGACTGCTTCTGCCGGAGTTTCCGCATATTGACGAGGATCCGGTCGAGATAAAGCATTGAATCAATCGGGTCGACGGGGCGAGCCCTCCAAGCTTCGACTTCAGCGTCATTCGTACGGGTGAGCCAATGCGATCGGGCTGCCCGACAAATCGGTTGCCTGCATTACTTCTCGAAGTGCATGATCTTACGTCCCGTGCTTCCCGTCATGGAGTGAGCGGGTCTTGCATCGGCCCGCCTCTTGCCGTCGGTATCGAAGCGATCATGTGCATACGAAATCCGACGCATTTGCGACTACCGATCAGGGTTTTAGGTATGGACGGGTAATGTCAAAAAGATAATTATTTGCAGCCCGCGCCACATGGCGGCTATCAATTGTTCGGAATTAAAAACACATGGATCATCGAACAGCGGTGGCCGGCAGGCAATGCATATTCAGGAAAATTATTCGATGAGCGGTATTGCATATGAAGACATCGCGAAAGAAGTTGCAGTCAATGGCTTCTCCCGCCCCGTATGTATTTTCTCTGAGATGCGACTGGAGTCGGCATACCTGATGATTGGCTAAATCAAACTTGCGAAGCACTCAGCCCCCAGCGCAGGTTCGTCGCCGTGGTGGTTGTAACGGGCGAAATTTTCCTGACGGATGAACTGTCGGGAATGATCAAGCGGCCTTGCGCATCCTGCAGAAACACATCGGGTTTTGCTGTCGCTGGCCGGCAAATCGCTTCGCTGAAAATTTATCGCACCGCTTCATTACAGACATTTCGTAAATAATATTCGCAAATCAGCGCCTCCAGCTTCTTGTCGAGTTGCTCCGATGGCATCATATTTTCGATCTTGCTCATATCGAGATTAATTTCTGTCAAATGGCTTTTATTGGCATCGCTGATAAAAACTTTTCTGCTTCGCCGGGCGAGTTCGGAAATATCCTCGGAAGTACATTCCTGAGGAATTTCTCCGATAAGGAAAAGTGCCGCAAGATCAGGCGTTGGCAGTCCGGCAAATTTCAGATTTGAATCCCAATTAATCAATATGGCATCCACTTCCCTGTTCTGAAGAAGCAGGCTGAAGGTGTCAAATGCACCGTTTTCCAGAATGCCAGGAAGTTGAGTTTCACCTGCCCATGCGCCCTCTGTCGTCGCAAAACCTGACCGAATATTTCTTTTCATTAGTCTGCGAGCCAGACTTTTATGGATTTCAAGATCAAAAGATTTTCCAAGAGTTAAAATGGAAGGAATTCTCCCCGTTGACGGGAAAAATTCGTTGAACAAGTAGCTGATGGCATCCTCGCCGAATTGTGGCTTGTGATTTATCTCGCAAATTCCTCCTCCTGCCACTCGCCAGGAAATCTCGATGTCAGGTGTAATGAAATCGACCGCAGCAATATCTATGTTGACAGCTTTGACTGCCGATTCGGCGAGAATGATGTTGTCAGGATGAATCCGATCCATCGGAAACTCGTTCGTTATGCCGCCTACCGAAACATTGGCAATTGATCTTAGACGAACAAATTGATTCTCCGAAGGAACATCGGAAATATTCAAATCTTGCTTTTGCAACATTCGATGAGTTTCCTCATCGATGTCTATTCGCGTCAGCTCTGTATTGGCACCCGGGGGACCTCGTTTGGGATCACGATTTAACCGGGCGATAAGTGTTTCGATACTCGAAATTCCGTCACCGCTGACCCCGCCGGGAATTCTTTCTCTTGCCCTGTAAGCCTTCCCGTTCATGACATGAATGCGAAAATCACGGCCCTTCAGATATTCCTCGACAATCACCCCGTCGCTGTAGGCCTTCGCTTTTTTAAATGCATCGCAGACCTCTGCACGCGTGGAGATGAGACTTGTCACGCCTTCTCCACGGTCTCGATTTTTTGGCTTTATGACGACCGGATAACCCAGAATTTCGGATTTTGAAACGGCTTGTCCTTCATCAAAGACGAGAAAGTTTCTGGGGACGGGGATTTTTTTTTCTCGAAGAAATTCGGTAGTTATGTCTTTGTTTTGAAGTAAATAGCCGGTTAATGAGGGCGCGGCGTCTGAAAGCGAGCTGTCAAACTAGCGAAGGGCGCTGCCTTCACCAAATTGATAGACATTGCCCCACAATTTCTTCCACGGCACTCCACGCTCATGGGCGATCCGAAGCATGCTGAGAGTGTTTTTCCCTCGCGGAGCCAGATTTTTAATCTCACGAATTATGTCCAGGATTTCTTTGAATGTGGTTTTCGGATGATTTCTTTCACCCGAAATCGAGAAAATGCTGATAATTTTATGAAATAATTTTATCGTAAGCGATTCGCAGCCTTCCATTCGAGGAAAAGTTATCTCGTATTCTCTTTTTTCTTTTGGCTTTATTTGAGACTTTTGAAAAACAGGAAATTTCAGTTTTTCGAAAATTTCCTCGGAAATTTGTGTGATTGCGGCGATGAATTGATCGGGTCTGGCTAATTGGCTATGCAATTCAACTTTGAGATTTCTGCTTACTTCTCTCAGTAGAATGACATCTCTTTCTGATATATTTTTTTCATCAATTTCAATCAATATCGATATGCTTGGCTGGCTGAATCCGGTTAAGGTGCCTGGAAAAATTTCAGTACGTATTATTCTCATGTTCATTGGGTGGCAGTTGTTTGTTTTCCCGAATAAATCATGGTGGTGAATATGAATGTCCTGAATGGGAATGTTTCGTAACTTCTCATTTTTTCCATTCCAGGTGCATGTCACGTGATAAATATCGGGATCCCGGGCCATAGGCCTTGATGCCAAGCTCATCGCCCAAAAGCGGTGCGCACTGATCTGCCCACATCCTGCCGAGTCCGTAAGGCTCACGTAAAATTAATTGCGGTCGTTTTTTTGCGGTTCGAACAATTTGCTTCATCACATCTATTTTTGGGCGGACCATATTTGCAACGTATATAACATCACTATCGCCGAAATCGTATTCGGTGCCGCTGCAAAGTCGAAATTTTATATTTTCCAACCCGAGTTTTTGTATTATCTGTTCTGCGGAAGAAATCGCGGTTTCAACCACGTCCAGGCACACTATTTCCCGGACCTTGCTTTTTTCGGCGAAATGAATCGCCGTAACTGGCAACTGTCCGCATCCCACCATTACCACTTTCATGTTTTCTTCAAGTGTCAGTGAATCAAATATTTCACTCACACGGTCATATGCCATCCTGGCAGGCTGGCTGGCAATCTGTATGAATTTCCCTTCTTTTTTCGAGGACTCAAGAATCCTCGCGTATTCGATAGACTCCATCCTCAAAATATATTCTGAGTAAATGTCTCGAAGGCGCTCCGACAAAGTTTTCACATCTTTCAGGTCATTTTCGATCGAGTCCCACAATTCTGGTTCGGTGGCATCTGCGAGATCGACCATCGCATTTATCTTGGCCTCTGCTGACGAACTGCTTTCCAAAATTTCTTCGAGAAGACGCAGATGGGCAATTTGTTTTGGTCTGTGCATTTGGAATTATTTATTAAGGATTTAAATAAACAATGTTTTCCGGTTTTGGTCGGGTGACTTTGGCCGGATGAGGGCTTCTGATGGGGTAACGATTCATCGTTTCTCCTCGGCACTTCTGAGTTCGTCGGCGCGTTCCGGTCATCTGGCTCGTAGCATGCCGTCAAAGGAGTTTTCAGCGGGCCGTCGCCATTATTGACATGCTTTAACTCAAGCGACCGATTTTCTGCGCCGCCGTCGCGACATGTGAAGCCAATGCCGCCATGCAGGGCGCGAAGCGCGCGCTGAAGCCTTTGGCCGAGCCCAGCCGTTCCATGAAGCGCTGCGCCAGCGCATGCGCGCGGCGCCACGCTGCGTGCGGCACGTCGGCGTGCAGCACCGCCTCCGCCAGCGTGTCCGGCAAGGCACCGCCGGCCGTCGGACGCAAGGCCATCGCCGTCATGTCGTAAGCCGGTGCGAGTCCATAAGACCCGCCATGGCCGGCGATGAAAGACAGGTTCCCGTTGTGCATGTCGCTGTTGCCGATCAGGGTGCCGAAGGCCCACAGCAGTTCGGTGTCCTGCACCGCCGCAGCGCGGACCAGCCGCGCTATGGCCAGCTTGCGCACGATGACGGGCCAGCGGCCGTTGCCGGAGCCGACGAACTCGGCATCCAGTGCCGCCAGCGAGAACAGCGCGTGCCGGCCGAGCTCGCCGTTCCGGTCGAAACGCTCGACCTCCAGAAAGCGCTGGCCGCCCGTATCGATGACCCGGCTGGCCGCCGCCGCCACGCCGGCTTCCCGCAAGGTCTCGAGCGCCAGATGTTCGATGAGCAGCAGGTCGCGCCAGCGTTCACTGACCGGACCGGCCTCGCTTTCGCTGAACTTGACGAGTACATGGCGCGGCCCCGACTGCGTGTGCACGAACGCTGCAAACTTCGGCTGCCCGCCGCCGGCCGACGAGCCGGGGCGTTCGCCGCTGGCAGCCCGCCGGGCGAGCTGCGCATACTCGGTCGGCTTGCGATCTTCGGCGATCGGTTCCGGCAGGGGCGTGGCGAGGAAGCGATCGCGTGCCATGTCGCCGACCAACAGGTTGCCGACCACGTCATGGCCGTGCATCAGCAGCGCGCGCAGCGTATGGCTATCCGTCCAGTCATCCAGCCGGGGCGGCAGCCCCAGCGCGGCGGCATGGCGGGCGACATAGGCACGGCCCAGATAGCCCTGCGGGCGCATGTCGAACAGCCACCAGGGCAGGCCTTCACTGTGTAGGGTCCGGCCGTCTTCCTGCTGCATCACGAAGCCCTCGGCCCGCACCGGCACCAGCGTTCCGAGCGGCTGTATCTGGCCGTCCCCATCGACCCGGTAAATCCGCAGGTCGGGTACGCCGCGGGCATCGTCGCGCAGTGCGTACTGAATGGATCGGGCCGCCCCAACCCGCACGAGCTGATCGCCCAGGCTAGCCAGCGCGCGCGACAGAGTCGGCTGGCTTATCTGAAGAAAATCAATGAGTTGCCGAGCCGGCACCGGGCCGGAAGACAGGCGTGTGCGCAATGCGTCGGCATGCGGATGCATGGGTGTGAATGGATACGTGAATGGATCGATGAATGGATAGTGGCGCGGGAAGTCTACCCGGCGGGCGGGGCGGCAACGCAACTTTCCCGTTGCGCTGCCGCGACCCTTGTCATCGACCGGCCGCCATCACTCGGCCTTGGTGCCCCCGTTGGCCGTGTAGGACGGCACCTTGGTGCCGGGGAGGGTGCCGTTTGGCTTGGACTGGTCGCGCGCGTACGAGACCACGCGATCGCGGGAAGCGTCGCGCTCGGCGGCGGCCTGTTTTTCCTTCGCCGCCTCGCGCTCGCGCGCCAGCTCGCGTTCGCGTGCGGCGTCGCGTTCGCGTGCGCGTTCACGTTCGCGCGCCAGTTCGCGTTCCTTGTCCTTCAGTTCTTTTTCGCGCCGCGCCTTTTCGGCGGCCAGCTGCTGCGCCATCTCTCTCTCGCGCTGGCGTTGCTGCGCGGCCTGCGCCTCCGCTTGGGCGACCGATCCCTGCAGTTGCTCGAACTGGCCTGACAGGTCCTTTACCGCCTTCGACTGATCCTTCAGCATGCCGTCGAGCGCAGTCAGCTGCTGCAGCAGCTGGCGGTTCGCGGCTTCGTTGCGGGCTGCTTCCGCGCGGGCAGCGTCAGCGCGTGCCTGCGCGGCCGCCTTGCGCTTGGCCTCTTCTTCAGGCGACACCGCTTTCGCGGCGGCGGCCTGCGCTGGCAGCACGGCTGCCGGCGCGGCTTTTGGTGCCTCGGCCAGCTTGGCAATGCGATCCTCGATCGCTTCCTGCACCGACTGCGTGTTTTCCTGTGCCAGCTTCAGGTCTTCCAGCGCTGCATGGATCTCGTCCATGCTTTCCATCCGCCGCTTCAGGTCGACGGCGCGCTTGCCGACGGCCAGCATCATCTCGTCAAGCTGGCTGACCTTGTTCTGCAGCTGCACGCTCATGAAACTGAACACACCGGCCGCACCGACCAGCACCGCACCAGCGATGCCGAGCGCGAGCTTGGCCTGCGTCGACGAACGCTGCGCGCCGTCGATCAGCTTTTCCGCCGCGGTATTCAGGTGGCTGCCCGTGGTCGTGACGGCGGCCGCCGAGCGATTCGCGACTTCGGCCGCATCCAGCACGATGCCCATCAGCGACTCGAGCTGCTGCGATGCCGAGCGATTGTTCTCCACCAGCACCTGCACCGCTTCCAGCGCGCGCCGGGCTGTGTCCTGCGGCACGGCGAGGGTACCGTCGGGCAGCTCGCCCGCCAGCCTGATCTCGGGCGACGCGGCGGGCGTAGCAGACTCTGCGCCGGACTCGCCGGTGGCCCTCAGGTTGGGATCGGCGTCGCCGATTTGCGGAGGCTGCGGCTCGGGCATGAAACCGCCGGCCGCTTCCAGCGCGATTTCCGGTTTTGCTTCTTCGCTCATTTTTTAATCCGTTTGCCCAGTCGTTTGATCGATTCCTCGAGTGCGTCCAGCTGATGGCCGACCCGGGCGGTCGACACGCCGAGGCTGGCGATACGCTCCTGCAGGTGGATCGACAGCGCCCACGGGGTCGCGTCGTCGGCCTGGAAGGTCAGGTCCGGGTCGCTGATGCCGCCGGTGGCGGCAGCGGCGGTTTCGGGCTGTGCTGCCGGCGCTGCCATTCCACTCGGCGCACCCGTCGCCGCCGGTACGCTGGCGGGAACGTCCTCCCGCTGTCGAAGTTCTGCCAGCCCATCGCGCTCGTCTCGCTGTGCTGCGGCTGGCGGAAGCGATTCGGCATCCGGCTGGAAATTTGCGCCCGGCCGGGCCACGACCGGCTCCTGCAGGCGGCGTGCATCGGCCGGGCCGCCGCGATTGTCACTGCCGTGGGCCGGCACGATCACGCCTTCCTGTGGCGGCAGCGTTCCGGCAGCGGGCAGCGCCACCGCCGTATCGTTCAGCTGGCGCGCGTCCGACGGAACGACGCGGCCGTCGCCAGCCGCGTCTGCCAGCGGCAGCGTGGCCGTGCTGTCCGCGATCGCATCGGCCGGCGGCAGCATGACCGTACTGTCCCGGAGCGCTGCGCCGGCGGGTGCCGCCACGCTCGTGTCCTGCCACGTGCGCACTTCTGCGAGGCCTTGCGCGACCGCCGTTGCGCCTGCCACCGGCTGCGCTGCGTCCGGCGCCGGCGCCGGTTCTTCGTCCGGCGGCAGCAGCGCCGTGCTGTCGTGCAGCTGGCGCAATTGCGGCTCGCGCGGGTCGCCGGCTTCGCCGAGCGTGCGCTGCGACGCGCCGGCGTCGGCCGCGTCGGCGGGCAGCGTGCGCGAGTCCGCCGGCCCGTCCTTTGCGTCACTCAGCGTGCGTTGCTCCGCCGGCGGCGCGGCTGCCGGTTTCGGCTTTGACGCCGTCCTCGACTCCGCAAACGTGATTTCCGGCGCATCGCTGCCCCGGAATACCTGGGTACTTTCTTCCGACACCAGCCCTCTCCGTTCTGTCAGTGCAGGTTTCAGCGGCCTGCTGGCAGCAGTGCCGCCTGCAGTGATTTCAGCGGCCTCAGCCAGGGCGCCGCCGGCACGCCTTCGCGTGCCGCGAAGGTTTCTGCTTCCTTGCGCGTGGCGAAGGGGCCCGACACCACCGCAAACTTGACGCCCTTGTCCTGCGTGTTCACCGCAACGATCCGCGCTTTCGACAGTGCGCGGTATTGCCCACGCCAATCCTGCGCTTCGGCCATCGAGCCAAGCGACACATGCTGGACAAAGAAGCTGCCCGTCGGCGCGCTGCGGATAAGCTGATCGACGCCGCGTTCGGAACGCGGTGCGAGCGCTTCGGCCGGGCTGACGGGCTTCGCCGGCTCCGCTTTCGCAAGCTCCGTCTTCGACGCACCGGGCCTGGCGGCCTCGGACTTTGTCGCTTCGGGCTTCACGCCGCCGGGTTTGACGGCATCCGCTTTCGGAGGCTCGGCCTTGGCGGCTTCAGATTTCGCCGCTTCTGCCTTGGCAAGATCGGCTTTCGCCGCCTCCGACTTGGCAAGTTCAGATTTCGCCGCCTCTGCCTTTTGCGACTCGCTCTTCTGCGCGTCGGGCCGGGGCAGCTCCGTTTTCGGCGCGCTGGCTGCGGCACGTGCGCCGTCGGCCGGCGGTACATCCGATTTTGCGCTGTCCGTACTTGCCGCGGCCGCAGGCTTTTGCGCATCGGCCGGCGCATCCGCGACCGCTGCGTCCGTTGTCGTCGTCTCGCTTGCCGGCTTCGCTGCACTCTTATCTGCTGAATCGGCAGCAGCGGCCGGAACTGAAGCCGGCGCCGGCGGCGGCGCTTCGATGAACGAAGCCAGCGTGTCGATCGCCCAGGGCGGCAGCAGCTGCTGTGCCAGCGGCGAGCGCACGACATGCGGAGGCAGTTGCGGCGCGAACAGCAAGACCACGACCGTGGCCGATACCAGCATCATCAGGAGGCTGGCCAGCGTCCAGCGCAGGAAAGACGACAGTCGACTGCGCGGCGGCGGCACCGGTTCGTCCGGCTGCGGCGGCGGCACCGGCGGTGTCGTGCCTGCGCCGGCGAACGGGCCGTCCAGTGTCGGCTCGGTACGGCCATCGGGGTAGGCGCGGCTGTCGGGCGCGTGGCCTTCGGGATGGGAGGAGGCCGCGTCCTGTTCACGCCGCTCGCGCCGTGCGATCGCCAGCTGCGCCTCGAAGCGCGACTGCGCGGAATCCGGGCCGGCGGACTCATCCCGCTTCGGTTTGGCAGCAGATTTCAGTTCAGCGAAGCCGGTTGCGGCCAGCACTTTTTTTACCTCGACTTCAAAGCCGGCTGCGCGCGCGGCTCTCAACAATGCCTCGCCCTCAGTTCGGGTCGGCGCCTCGACCGGCCAGCGCAGCAGCCGCTGGCCGAAGCCGTCCAGTGTGCGCTCGTGCAGCGGTATGCCGGTGCGGTCGACCAGCAGCACCAGCGACACGTTTGCGCCGGGGAAGTCCTGTACCAGCCGCGCCAGCAACTGCATCTCGCGCTTGCCGATCGCCTTCGCATCATGCGCGATCAGCACGCGGCGCGGCGCCGGCGAGCCTTCGGTCTTGCGCGAATCTTCCAGCGAAATGCCGACCAGGATCTGATTGAAGCGCTCGAGCAGC
>JACCDS011263965.1_pt1 | contig 13364 bp, 8 predicted proteins | sample 7446441 | NCBI WGS metagenome assembly JACCDS01 (sample SAMN15323445, study PRJNA562643) | freshwater metagenome | isolation source: river surface water | place: USA:Blue River Watershed | collected 2017-08-17
AAGTTGTTCACCTTCTTCATCTTCGCAGTGATGAAGCGCTCATAATGGCCAAGGTCAAGGTCGGTCTCGGCACCGTCATCGGTGACAAACACTTCGCCGTGCTGGAACGGGCTCATCGTTCCGGGATCGACGTTGATGTAGGGGTCGAGCTTGAGGAGGGTGACTTTGAGGCCGCGCGATTCGAGGATCGCAGCCAGAGACGCTGCCGCGATTCCCTTGCCGAGGGAAGACACGACGCCGCCAGTGACAAATACAAACTTGGTCATTGCAGGATGGGTGCCGGGGACGGCACTAGCGGGAAATTCGAATTATACCGCAAAGCCCATCGCACAAAGAGGCCGCGCGCCTTGTCTTCCTTGCATCGCCGTCACGGCGAATAGCTGATGGCCAGCCGCACGAAGTCCTGCCGGCCTTGGCTCTCGCTCGCCCCCCGGATTTCGTTGCCGCGCATGACGACCGACACCCGCACTGCCCAGCGCCCGGCCTGCCATTGCATGCCGGCCTCGACCTCGCCGGTGACACGCCTGGGGTCAACCGTGCGCTGGTGTTCGTGCCTGAACAGGCCGCCCTGCAGCGTTGCATCATAGCCGACGGCGCGTACCCCCGCACGCAGAAATCCGTAAACGGTCGAGGCGTCCGGCAAGGGCTGCAACTGGCCGGCACGCAGAGTGATGTCGGCGCTGGCATCGGTGAAGATATTGCCGATGCGCACAGCAACGCCGGGGCGCAGGTCGACCGAACGGCCGAGCCGCCAGTAGGGCCCGCGTCCGCCCAGATGCGCGACCGCACCCAGTTCGGTCGACAGCTGCGAACTCCAGCCCTCCGGTTGCGGCTGGCTCAACAGATGATGCAGCGCCTCCTGCGTCTGCCGGCCAAGGGCGCAAGGACCGAGGCAGCCGAAATCGAGTCCGAATGCCGTCTCGCTGCCGTCGAGATTCTCGACACGATAAAAGAAGCCGGCGTACAACCACCCCGCATAAGGCCGGTCGAACTGGCCCAGCTGGTCCGGACTGAGCTGAGCATTTTTCGACGTGTAAAGCTGCTGACCCAGGCGCCAGCCGGCCGACACCCAGCCATCGCCCTGACGCTGCCGGTAATTCTGCGTCAGCCGCAGCCCGCTGGTATAGAGGCCGTCGGCCCGATTCAGCAGCAGCGAGTCATTGTCGATATCCAGCGTTGTCGTCGGCCGGCCGTTGCCGATGATCTGGCGGATCTCGTCATTCGCCGCAACAGCGGAAGTCAGGCCCAGCGAAGTTGCCAGCAGGCAGACGATATTCAGGGACGCGCGCATGATCCAATGTCGGTGGGAATCGCGCCCGATGCTGACACGCCTGAATGCCCTGACTATCGATCATGCGCAAAAGACATGGCCAGTGGTTCGCAGCGCTGGCTGGACCAATAAGAAGGAGACTCGCAGGCTTGCTTGGCCCGGATCTGCCGCCCGTCCAGATCCAGCACGACCGCGCCCGTCCTGTCGCTGCGCAATACGCGTATGCCGCGCGCGTGGTAGCGCTCGACCACCTCGGTCTTGGGATGCCGGTAGCGGTTGCGGTACCCGAGCTGAAACAGCGCAAGCTGCGGCTTCACAGCATCCAGGAACCCGGCCGTTGACGAGGTACCGCTGCCATGATGCGGCGCCAGCAGCACGTCGGCGCGCAATCGTCCGTGATCGCGTTTCAGCAGCGCCCTCTCCTGCGGCGCCTCGATGTCGCCGGTCAGCAGCACGGCCTGTTCGCCGACCGAGATTTTCAGCGTGCAGCTGCGCGCATTCGGCTTCGCCGCCGCATCGCCCGACGCCGGATGCAGGAATTCAAAGATCACGCCGTCGCGCATCCAGCGCTGGCCCGCGACGCAGTCGACGTGACGCGCATCGATGAGCCGGTGCGAAGGCGGCAGCGACGAAGCGACCCATCCGATGTCCATCGACTCCATCAGCGTGCGCGCGCCGCCGGCATGGTCGAGGTCGCTGTGCGAGATCACCAGCGCATCGAGCCGCGTGATGCCGCGCGCCCTCAGATACGGCAGGATCACGCGACTGCCGCCGTCAGCTTCCGGCGAATACGCCGGGCCGGTGTCGTACAGCATGCGGAAATTCGGCGTCTCCAGCAGCAAGGCATTGCCCTGACCGATGTCGAACGCCGTCACGCGCAGTCCGGATGCAGGCGAATCCGGCAAGGCGGTGATCATGGGCAGCCAGGCCAGCGCGCCGACCCAGCGCAGCGGCCAGCCATGCGGCGCGAGCAGCCACAGCGTGCCCGCCGCCGCAACCAGCGTCGCCAGCCAGTCCGGACGCGGCGCCTGCCACACCGCCAGAGGCATGGCCGACAACCATGACAGCCAATGCGCCAGCCCTTCGAGCGTCGCATGCGCAATCTGCAGCAGCCAGCCGCACAAGGGTGCCGGCAGCACGCTGCCCAGCAGGGCCAGCGGCGTGACCATAAAACTGAGCACCGGAATCGCGACCGCGTTGGCCAGCGGACTGAGCAGCGAGAACTGCCCGAACAGCAGCATCGTCAGTGGCAGCAGGCCGGCGGTGACCGCGAGTTGCGTGCGCGTGGCGGCCTTCAGCGCATCCGCCCAGCCGGCAGCCGGCACCGCGCCGTCAATGCGCCCGGCCGATGCAAACAGCAGGCAGGCCATCGCGCCGAATGACAGCCAGAACCCCGGCCACAGCACCGCCCACGGATCGAAGATTTGCACCGCCAGCAGCGCGCAGGCCAGCACCTGCGACGCTGGCAAAATCCGATGGGTCCACACCGCAAGCGCCGCCACCGCCAGCATCAGCAAGGTGCGCTGCGCCGGAATGCCGAAGCCGGCCAGCGCAACATATAGCAGCGCAACGGCAAGACCGGCGGCCGCCGACACCTTGCGTGCCGGCACGCGCAATGGCAGGGTACTGCCGATGAAGAAGGAATGACGCCACAGGAAATGAACGAGCCCGGAGAACAGCGCCGCGATCATTGTGATGTGCAAGCCCGAGATCGAGACCAGATGACCCATGCCGGTACGGTTGAATACGTCCCAGTCGGACTGCGCGATGCCGCGCTGGTCGCCAATCACCAGCGCGACGATCACGCCGGCATAGCGGGCATCGGCCAGCGCCGAGCGGATCCGATCGCGCAGCCAGCCGCGCACTCGCCCGACTGCATCGCGCAGGCTGAACACGAAGCCCGACAAGCGCTGCGCATCAGCCGCACGCACCGTGCCGGTCGCGCGCACGCCGTCGGTCAGCCACCAGGCCTCGACATCGAAACCGTAAGGATTGGACTGCCCGTGCGGCTGCTTGAGCCGCGCCGTCAGATGCCAGCGCTCGCCGGGCAGCAAAGCGTGGATCGCGGCAGCGTCGTCATACCAGCCGAGCGCAATACGATGCGGCACCTGCACCGGATTGCCCTGATCGGAGGCTAATTCGACGTCGAAGCGGAAGCGCTGCCCGTTGTCGACACGATCCGGCAGGCTGGCGACCACACCGGTCAGTTGCAGGTCGCGCCCTTCGAGCGCGGGCGGCAAGGCGTCGGCCAGCCGCTGCTGCGCGACCTGCGACGACCAGCCGGCGCCGAGGCTGATGCCTGCCAGAAGCCATCCGATGATTCGCCACCGCTTTAATGACGCAGTGGCCGCTGGCAGCAACAACGCGCCGAACGCGAGCAAGGACAGCGACAGGACAGACGACGGCAGCGCCTCGCGCGTCTGCAGCCACAGCGTGCCGGCCAGCCAGCCGAGCGCCAGCGCGCGCACTAGTTCATCATCAGGTTGCCAAGGCGGGGCAGCGCGCGCGCGACGTTCTTCGACGTCTGCGCAGCGATTTCTGCCAGCGGCTGGCCGCGCAACTCGGCCAGCACCGCAGCGATATGGGGCAGCTGCGCCGGCGTGTTCACGCCGGGATGCAGCCATGCGGGGGAAATATCGGGCGCGTCCGTTTCGAGCACGATCGCGTCAGATGGCAACCCGACGGCCAGCCGGCGGATCTGCAATGCGCGCGTAAATGTCATTGCGCCGCCGAAGCCCAGCACGAAACCGAGGTCGATGAAGGCCTGCGCCTGCTGCGCGCTGCCGTTGAACGCGTGCGCAATGCCGCCGCCGACCCGGATCCGCCGCAGGTATTTCAGCAGCACGTCCTGCGAGCGGCGTACGTGAAGAATGACCGGCAGGTCGAAGTCGCGCGCGATCCTGAGCTGCTCGGCATAGAAGAACTCCTGCTTGTCGCGCAGTTCGCCTTCGATCAGTTCGGGGAGGAAGAAGTCGAGGCCGATCTCGCCTATGCCGACGAAGCGCGGATCGGCCAGCGACGCAGCCACGCGCTCGCGCAGCAGTACCAGGTCGCCTTCGCGCGCCTGCGGCACATACATCGGGTGTATGCCCAGCGCATACACGCAGTTCGGCAAGCTCGCAGCCAGTGCCGCCACCGCGTCGAAGTTTGCGACCTCGACCGCCGGAATCACGATCCAGCGCACGCCTTCATCAGCGGCGCGCTGCGCGATGGCGGCGGGCTCGCCGCCGAATTCGGCGGCATCGAGGTGACAGTGGCTGTCGACCAGCATGGGCCGGTCTTAGTTGAGTCCCTGCGCGGACAAATGCAGCACGCGGTCGCAGCGCTGCGCCAGCTCGGGATCGTGCGTGACGATCACGAACGCGGTGCCCAGCGTTTGCGACAGCTCGAGCATCAGGTCGAACACCTGATGCGCGGTGCCGCGATCCAGATTGCCGGTCGGCTCATCGGCCAGCACGCAGGCCGGTTGCGCGACCAGTGCGCGCGCCAGCGCAACGCGCTGCCTTTCGCCGCCGGACAATTCGCCGGGCAGGTGCGACATCCGTGTCGCCAGACCCACCCGTTCCAGAATGCGCGCCGCGGCGTCGCGCGCCTGCGGCCTTGGCATGCGCCGGATCAGCAGGGGCATCGCAACGTTGTCGAGCGCGGAGAATTCCGGCAGCAGATGATGGAACTGGTACACGAAACCGAGCGAGCGATTGCGCAGCTCGCCGCGTTCGGACTCGGACAGGCTCACGAAGTCCTTGCCCAGCAACTGCACGCTGCCGGTGCTCGGCAGGTCCAGCCCGCCCAGCAAATGCAGCAGCGTCGACTTGCCGGAGCCGGACACGCCGACGATAGCGACCCGTTCGCCCTTGCTGACCGCCAGCTTCACGCTGCTCAGTACCGTCAGCGCATTGTCGCGACCTTCGGAGAAGGTCTTTCCCAAGCCTTCGCAGGCCAGCACGATGTTCATGGAATCACTCATAGCGAAGCGCCTCCGCCGGGCGCACGCGCGCGGCGCGCCAGCTCGGATACAGGGTCGCAAGGAAGGCCAGCAGCACTGCCATGCCCGCAATGCGCGACACGTCGGGCCAGCGCAGGTCGGATGGCAAGGCGCTGATCAGGTAGATATCGCGCGGCAGGAACTGGACGCCGAACAGATGCTCGATGAAGGGAACGATCACGTCGATATTCAGCGCGACCAGCACGCCCAGCGACACGCCGATGGCGGTACCGATCAGCCCGACCAGCGCGCCCTGGATGATGAAGATCTTCATGATCGATGCCGGCGACGCGCCCAGCGTGCGCAGGATCGCGATGTCGGCCTGCTTGTCGGTCACCGTCATCACCAGCGTCGACACCAGATTGAATGCGGCCACCGCGATGATCAGCGTCAGGATGATGAACATCATCCGCTTCTCTGTCTGCACGGCAGCAAACCAGTTACGGTTCTGCTTCGACCAGTCGCGCAGGTACAGGTTGCCCTTCAGCGTCGCGCCCAGATCGGCTGCGACTTGCGGCGCGCGCTGCATGTCGGCCACCCTCAGCCGCAGCCCGCTCGGGCCGGACAGGCGGAACAGCCGTTGCGCGTCTTCCATATGGATGAACACCAGCGTCGAATCGAATTCGTAGTGGCCGGCCTCGAACACGCCGACCACATTGAACTGCTTCAGGCGGGGCAGCACGCCAGCCGGCGTCACCTGCCCCTGCGGCGCGATCAGGGTCAGCCTGTCGCCCAGGCGCAGCCCGAAACCGCGCGCCATTTCGCTGCCGATCACGATATTGAACTCGCCCGCCTGCAGCGCCGCCAGGCTGCCGCGTACTACCTGCGACGCGACCTCGGACACCTTAGGCTCCTCGGACGGCAGAATGCCGCGCACCATCACGCCGCGCACCGTTTCGTTGCGCGTGACCATGGCCTGCCCGTCAGCAAACGGGGCGGCGCCTTTGACTTCGGGGTTTTTCATTGCCTGCGCGGCCAGCACAGGCCAGTCCGGCAAGCCGCCGGAAACGTCGAACACTTCCACGTGCGACAGTACCGACAGCATGCGGTCGCGCACTTCCTTCTGGAAACCGTTCATCACCGACAGCACCACAATCAGCGCGGCCACGCCAAGCGCGATACCGGCCATCGAAATCAGAGAGATGAAGGAAATGAAGCTGTTGCGAGCGCTGCGCCGGCTGGCGCGGGTGTAGCGCAGGCCTATCGTCCATTCGAACGGGGGATTGCGGAACAGGGGCAAACTGGACTCCGGTGGTGTTTTCAAGGCGGGAGTTTGCCATAGACGGTGCGGCGCGACAAAAACTCGTCAACCACGCGCATACCCTACAATGCGCCCTCATGCGCGAGACCACCCTGCTTATCCCGTTCGCCCTGCCCCCTGCCGAACACGCGAAAGACCTGATCGCTGCGCTGAATGCGCCGGCGCTCGCTTTGTTGCTGTCGCGCGGCCGGGAATCATCCGCCATCGAATTCGACCCCTTTGCCGCGTCATTGCCGCACGAAGCGCTGCTGACCGGAACCAAAGGCGATAACAGCCCCGCGCTGGCGCACACGCTGATGCGCGAACTGGGACTGCCGCCGGCCGAAGGCTACTGGTTCGTGCTGCAACCCGCGCATTTTCATGTGGCGCGCGACCATCTGGTAATGACCGACCTGCGCCAGCTCGACATCGAAGAACGGGAATCGTCCGTATTGTTCGATGCCGCGTTGCCGCTGTTTCAGGAGCTGGGGCACGACTTGCGCTATGGCGACGCACGCCGCTGGTTCCTGCGCGCCGACGAATGGCACGCATTGCGTACCACCACGCCCGACGCTGCCACCGGACACAATATCGATGTCTGGCTGGCGTCCGGCGAGCGCGCGCGCGACTGGCGCAAGCTGCACAATGAAGTGCAGATGCTGTGGCACATGCACCCGCTGAATGACGAACGCGAGGCCCGCGGTCTGCGGCGCGTGAATGCGCTGTGGCTGTGGGGCGGCGCGTCGCCGTCGGATCTGCCGGCACCTGGCGCTGCAGCACTGCAAGTCGACGACTCACTGGTCTCGCACGCACTGGCGGCGGACTGGGGCCGCTGGCTGGCTGCGATGACAGATTTAGAGACGAGACAGGCCGCGCCGCTGCTGGCGGCGCTGAAGTCCGGCGGCACCGATCGCGTGAACTTGCTGCTGACCGACGCAACGCGCGCACGCAGCTGGCACGTGACGCGCGCCAGCATGAGAAAATTCTGGGTCCAGCCCTCGCTGTCCCGCCTTGCCTGACGCTTGATGACACGACTTTCCCAACGCCCCTGCCCCATCCGCGACGCAGAAATGCTCGCTCAGCAAGGCCTGCACCCGGTGATGGCGCGCCTGATGGCCGCGCGCGGACTGCGCGAACCGCGCGAGCTGTCAACCGAGCTTGATGCGCTGATCAAGCCTGAGCAGCTGACCAATGTCGCGCATGCGGCCGAGTTCCTCGCCGACGCGATCGACGCCGAACAGCGCATCGTGATCGTCGCCGACTACGACTGCGACGGCGCGACCGCATGCGCCATCGCACTACGCGGCTTGCGCGCGATGGGCGCGACGGTGGACTACATCGTGCCGAACCGTTTCGAATACGGCTACGGCCTGACGCCCGATATCGTGGAACTGACGGTGCGCGAGAAATCGCCGGACATCATCATTACCGTCGACAACGGCATCGCCAGCATTGCCGGCGTGGACGAGGCCAACCGGCGCGGCATTCCGGTCGTCGTGACCGACCATCACCTGCCTGCGGCCGAGCTGCCCGAAGCGGAAGTGATCGTGAACCCGAACCAGCCCGGCTGCGGCTTCCCGAGCAAGAATCTGGCCGGCGTCGGCGTGATGTTCTACACGCTGCTGGCGCTGCGGGCTGAACTTCGCCGGCGCGGCACGTTCGACGCGGCGACCCAGCCGAGGCTCGATCATCTGCTGGACCTGGTCGCGCTGGGCACCGTGGCCGACGTGGTGAAACTGGACGCGAATAACCGCATCCTGGTCGCGCAGGGCTTGAAGCGCATTCGCGCCGGCCGCGCGCATGCGGGCGTTGCCGCCCTGTTCTCCGTGGCGGGACGCGAAGCCCGCAAGGCCACGCCTTTCGACCTCGGCTTTGCTGCCGGCCCGCGACTGAACGCGGCCGGCCGGCTGGCCGACATGTCGCTGGGCATCGAATGCCTGCTGACCGATGACAATGGTCGCGCGTGGGAGATCGCCCATCAGCTCGACACAATCAACCGCGAACGGCGCGAAATCGAAGCCGGCATGCAGGAAGCGGCGCTGGCGTCGCTGGAGAACATCGATCCGCGCGACAGCGCAACGCTGACGCTGTTCAATCCGGACTGGCATCAGGGCGTGATCGGCATCGTCGCGTCGCGCCTGAAGGAAAAATTCTACCGGCCGACGATCACCTTCGCGCCCGACAAGAACGGCCTGGTCAAGGGTTCGGGACGCTCCATCCCGGGCTTCCATCTGCGCGACGCGCTCGACCTGGTTTACAAGCGGCATCCGGCGCTGATCGACAAGTTCGGCGGTCACGCGATGGCGGCCGGGCTGTCGCTGCGCGAGGATGACTTTGGCGCGTTCGCCGAGGCCTTCGAACAGGTCGGGCGCGAATGGCTGTCGACTGCCGACCTCGAACATGTGCTCGAACATGACGGCCCGCTGGAGCCGGAATACTGCACGCTGGATTTCATCGCGCAGCTCGACGCGCAAGTCTGGGGCCAGGGCTTCGCGCCGCCGCTGTTCTGCGACGAATTCCGCGTGCTGAACCAGCGCGTGCTGAAGGAACGCCACCTGAAATTGCAGCTCGACAGGGATGGCCGTCAGTTCGACGCGATCTGGTTCAACCATGCCGACGGCCTGCCCGACCGCATCCGCGCCGCATACCGGCTTGGCGCAAACGAGTACAACGGTCGCACCTCCGTGCAGCTGCTCGTCGAGTTCGCCGAAGCCTCCGCCTGATCACCTGATTGGCATAAAAATAACAGCCCATAGCGCATTGGCATAGTGCATCACGCGCGTCGCGCGCAGCAGTGCGGAAAATAGAATCGACTTCATGTCGATATCCCGCACACACGGATCAAGCCGACATCGCTTCGGAGAGACCCATGAGCCTGCGCACATCAGTCGATAGCCACGCACGAACCGACTATCCTTCTGAAAATATTTCCGGCCATAGACAGGCGGTGGACAAGTCGTCTGACATGGAAAGTTTGTCGGCAGATTTTGACGCCGACGATGCGGCGTCTGAAGAAGAATCGCTGACTTCATGGAATCCTGCCTACGATCCCCAGGACCTGGACGCGGCACTCAACTTACTCGCCCGATTTTCCGATAACCCGCCCGGCAACGAAGGCGATGCTGATTCGACCGACGAAGACGAAAGTGATCTTCCGGCGGTGGCGCTTAAAGCCATGCCGGACATCGAAAGCCTGCAAATCAGGCTGGCGAATGCGCCGCCTGCATTGAAAGACGATCTGGTGGCGCAACGACTGGTCAAAGAATTAAGAGAAATTTGTGACAAGGCTGCCGAACGCGCAGCGCTGCCGAAGAAAAAGGAACAGTCACTGCACAACATCCGCGAAGGACTGGAACGCCGTCGCGAGATGTTGATGAAACTGGAGGCGCACGGCAATCAGGCAAAGGCCCGGAACGGCAAGGACAAACTCCTGATCGTCGAGGAAACGCTGGGCGCTTTTGACATCGCCAGCGCAGCGATCCGCCATAACAGCGGTGCGCCGACCAGAGAAAACATACAAGCGCTCAGCGATGCGATCAACTACGTGCAACAGACGCTGGATAACCTCGCCAATGACGCCACGATGGCGCCCGACCTGCGCAACGATGCCGTGGCAGAGCTGGGACTGAAGCTCAACGAACTAAAGGAAATGCAGTTCGCTCAGCAAGATTACGTGGGTCCCGGTCACCAGCGAAAGCTGATTGAGGAGCGCATGCTCTACGTGGACGCGGCCTGTGAGATCTTCGAGTCCTTGCTGCGAGATGCCTCCGACAGCGCAAAGGGAAAGTATGCTCCGGGACGCACGGCGTTCGACCAGGAGGCAAGGAAATTCCTCAGCTGCCTGCAGGCACGCCGCAACGCGCTGGATGAATGCATAGCCCATCCACGCGCCGCGAGGACCGGAAAGTATGAGGCGGAATTCCTGTCGCTGTTAATGAAGAAAGATCAGGTCGCATTCGAGACCATCGCGCTGGACGACCAGACACCGGAGGCCGCGCTGATGGCCGCCGTGGTCAATACTTTCCTGCTGCATCATCCGTGGGCAGATTTCCGTTCCGGGAAAGAATTGATCGCGGAAATGAAGAAGTACGTTCTGAACCGGCGGCGGGACTGGAGCGTGATCAGCAGCGAACTGCTGATTCCGATGGAGGCCGCTGCTGCGAACGCAGCCAGCCCCGGCAAGACAGTGCCGGCAGAACTGGCCAAGGCAACCACGGTCACCACGCCGGCCGGGCATGTATTCAATGCCCCCGGCATGCAGGTCCTGAGCACCGGGTCCGCTATCACGGCCCCTGACCTGAACGAATACCGGCAGCCAGACCCGACTGCCCCGGGGAAAACGCAGACGACGGGATTCAACTCGCACTCGACGACCGAGCACAAGCATGGGGTCAATGTCGCGCGCTCTGAGATTTCGGTGGCCGGCAAGACCTTGTTCTCCGGCACCCGCCATGCCACGCTGTCGGCATACGAACTTTATCCGGATACGCTGAAGAAAAAGCCGCTGGTGTTCCTGAAGCAGATGTTCAGCGACCTGACCCGAAAGATCAGCGAGGTCACGCAGATCTGCACCAGCGCCGAGATCGCTGCCGGGGTGCAAAGCAATCCCCCGCCGTATTACTCGCCGACCGAGTTCGACATGCTCTGGCAGGAGGCCACTGACAAGCTTGATGAAGCGGAATTCATCGCGAAAGCGAAGAATGACGAGAAATTCGGCGAACTGTTACGCCGGAAAAGCGCATTGAACCGCGCACGCGAAGTGTTTCTGAGCGAGATGCTGGCCAACCCGGCATTGCTCAGTCAGATACGGGACGGCAAGCCTGTCGTGTTCACCTCAATTTCGCTGATTACACCGGACCCGTTCCGGAATTTCCTTGCAAAGCTGTTACCGTCGAAATTCAGGGTGAATGACGAACTCAGCATGCGGCGCGACGAAGCGCAGGCATGGAAGGACCTGCAGGCAGCGATCGATAAAGGTCAGATCGAGATCGACGGACAAGCGGTCAGGGGAAAGATCCTCAGCTTTTCGGTCGGCGTCAATCAGCTGTCGCTCGGCGAAAGCATGGGGGCGTTTGGCCGCTGGCTGACCAGCGGCTGGAATCAGGTCGCACAAGAGAACAGTGAAAATTTCGATGCACTGGTGGGCGACCCCGCAAAAGATGCGACCGGCGGAAAACTCGGCGAGCACATCAGGGAGCAGCTGCAGGCTCTGGGCAGGCATCAGGCGGACATGCGCGCCAACCGGGACGAGATCGCCAGCACCGCGCAGGACATCAAGGGCTTGCCAACGGATCCGGCAAATCGCTCGCGCGAGCAGCAGGCGCTGATGAACTCTCTGCTCGAATACCAGAACCTTTTGCTGAACAAGGACAAGGAACTCACGGCCACGGAAAGTGCGATGCAAAGCCAGCTGACCGAGTTGACCGAGCTGCGCGAACAGTTGACCGAGATGTGGCGTAGCGGCGCGTACCGGCGTGCCGGCGAGCAGCCGTACAAATTCGCGGCACGGCTCGCAAGGCTTGCCTGCCTGATGGGTTCAGGTATCGCGTACAACTGCAAGAGCGGCAAGGACAGGACCGCGCAACTCGATCTGGAGGTCAAACTGATGTCGGTTCAGAATGAATACCGCCGTTCGGGCAGCAGGCAGCGAACAAACGACACCGGACATATCGAAAAGCACGGGATCGTCCCGCCCTATACCGGACGCACCGATCTGGAAAAACGCCAGCTGCAGGCCTTCATTTTCCAGGACAAGACGCGCACCAGCATGCAGCGCTACAACACCGGCGTCGAAGGGTCGAAGCTGAACTGGTGGCAGGAACTGTACGCCAGCTTCCTGGTGGCAGGAGATGATCACGAATACATTGGTCAGGAGTTCAGGGGACGATCGCAGGGCGTGGCAACCTAACTGCAGGCCGCTGCGGCGGGCTGCGTCCGGTATAATGCGGGGTTTTGCCGGGACCCCGACATCCATGGAAGCCGAACGCCTCAACGCCCTCTCCGCCCTGCTCGCCGACCTGACCGTGCGCGAGCAAGAACTTCGGAGGTATCTTTGACTTCGATCTGAAGTCAGAGAAACTCGAACAAGTCAACGGCGAACTCGAAGACCCGACCGTTTGGGACGATCCCAAGCGCGCTCAGGATCTCGGCCGTGAAAAAAAATCCCTCGAAGCCGTCGTCGAATCGCTGACTGCCATCAAGAGCGGCCTGCAGGATACCTGCGACCTGATGGAGATGGCGCGCGAGGAAAATGACGAGGACACGCTGCTTGCCGTCGAATCCGACGCCAACGCGCTGAAGGAACAGGTCGAAGGCCTGGAATTCCGGCGCATGTTCTCGAACCCGCTCGACAAGAACAATTGCTTCATTGATATCCAGGCCGGCGCCGGCGGCACCGAGGCGCAGGACTGGGCATCGATGCTGCTGCGTCAGTACCTGCGCTACTGCGAGCGCAAGGGCTTCAAGACCGAGATCCTCGAACAGTCCGACGGCGAAGTAGCCGGCCTCAAGACTGCGACCATCAAGGTCGAGGGCGACTACGCATACGGCTTCCTGCGCACCGAGACCGGCGTGCACCGTCTTGTGCGCAAGTCGCCGTTCGACTCGGCCGGCGGCCGTCATACCTCGTTTTCTAGCCTGTTCGTGTATCCGGAAGTCGATGACTCGATCGAGATCGACGTCAACCCGGCCGATGTGCGCGTTGACACCTACCGGGCGTCCGGCGCCGGCGGCCAGCACACCAACAAGACCGACTCCGCCGTGCGCTTGACGCACGCGCCCTCGGGCATCGTCGTGCAATGCCAGAACGACCGCAGCCAGCACCGCAACCGGGCCGAAGCCTGGGACATGCTGCGCGCCAAGCTGTTCGA
>JACCDS011454871.1_pt1 | contig 13364 bp, 10 predicted proteins | sample 7446441 | NCBI WGS metagenome assembly JACCDS01 (sample SAMN15323445, study PRJNA562643) | freshwater metagenome | isolation source: river surface water | place: USA:Blue River Watershed | collected 2017-08-17
GCCCTTCACGCCGTCGTCCAGCGCGGCGCGCGTGCGGCCGGCATAGGCCTCGGTGTCGCCGCGGGCGGCGATCCAGTCCGCGCGCAGGGCCGGCAGACCGCGCCGCACGTCGATGGCGGCCTGCGGGTCGGTGTAGGGACCCGAGGTGTCATAGACCGTGACCAGCTCGCCGTTGCTCAGCGCAATCTCGCGCATGGGCACGCGCACGCCGGGCTGCGCGCCGGGCACGTGGATCTTGGTTGACGCCGGCAGCGGCGCGCGGGTGAGGGAAAGGAACTGGGTGAGCTTGTCGGGTGCGTTCATGCGCGGTCTCCTTGAAACAATGGTGTTGCTCCGAAGGAGGCTCACAGAACGCGAACCTGGGGACGGCACGAGGCCGGCAAGGGAGACAGACCGGGCGACCCTCACCAAAGGCGAGGCAGCAGGTCAGGCACTTCTTACGCCGGTACAAACCGGATCAAGTTCGCGGGTTCGGATCACCGTCTCAGCAGGTCTGACATGCCAGCCTGCACCCCGGGCAGGGCGCAGTGTACTGGAAAGCCTGCGCCCCGGGGAACGAACTCAGAACGATTCCCAGTCATCCGTGCCGGACTTCGTCGCCGCCGGCAGGGCCGCCAGCTTTTGCGGCCGCGCGGTGGGCGCGGGGCGCGGGCGCAGCTGGGCTACGTTGCCGGGCCGGCTGGGGGCGGCGGGCGGCGCGTAGGCTGGTGCTGCCGGGGCGGCGGGGGCGGCGCCTGGCGCGGCGTCGAGCCGGAACAGGCTCACCGCCTGCATCAGCTGCTCGGCCTGCCCCTTCAGGCTGCTGGAGGCGGCGGCGCTCTCTTCCACCAGGGCGGCGTTCTGCTGCGTGGTCTGGTCCATCTGCGTGATGGCCTCGCCCACCTGTGCCACGCCGGCGCTCTGCTCGCTGCTGGCCGCGCTGATCTCGCTCATGATGTCGGTCACGCGGCGGATGGCGTCCACCACATCCTTCATCGTCTCGCCGGCCTTGTTGACCTGGCCGCTGCCCTGCTCCACGCGGCCCACGCTGTCGCTGATCAGGCTCTTGATCTCCTTGGCCGCCTCGGCCGAGCGCCCGGCCAGGTTGCGCACCTCGGCCGCCACCACGGCAAAGCCGCGGCCCTGCTCGCCGGCGCGCGCCGCTTCCACTGCCGCGTTGAGCGCCAGGATGTTGGTCTGGAAGGCGATGCCGTCGATCACGCTGATGATGTCGGCGATCCTGCGCGAGCTGTCGCTGATGCCGCGCATGGTGTCCACCACCGCCGTCACCGCCTGGAAGCCCTCCAGCGCCACGCCGGCGGCGTCCTGCGCCAGCTGGTTGGCCTGGCGCGCGTTGTCGGCGTTCTGCTTCACGGTGGAGCCCAGCTCTTCCATGCTGGCCGCGGTCTGCTCCAGCGCGCTGGCCTGGCTCTCGGTGCGCGCGGACAGATCGGCATTGCCCTGGGCGATCTGCGCGCTGGCGCTGGCCACGCTCTCGGCGCCGCTGCGCACGCGGCCCACCACCTGGGCCAGGCTGTCCTGCATCGCCTTCAGCGCCGCCAGCAGCTTGCCGGTCTCGTCCAGCGTGTGGACTTCAATGCGCGTGCTCAGGTCGCCGGCGGCCACATCGCTGGCCACCTGCACCGCCTGGCCCAGCGGGCCCGTGATGGAACGCGTGATCGCGATGCCGATCGCCACGGCCGCCAGGGCCGCGATGCCCGACAGCACCAGCGTCATGAGCACCGCGCTGCGGCCCTGCGCCTGCGCCTGCTCGCCCAGCGCCTTCATCTGGCGGTCCTGGAAGTCGGTCATGGCGTTGACCGCCGAGAAGAACGCGTCCTGCGGCCCCTGCACCTCGTGCAGCAGGTAGGCGCCGGCCTCGTCGGGCTTGCCTTCCTGCAGCAGCTTCAGCGCGGCATTGCGTGCCTTGCCGAAGGCGGCCCGCCCCTCGGCCATGCGCGTGAACAGCGCGCCCGCTTCGGAAGCGGGCTCCAGCATGGCCTTGAGCTGGTCGAAGTTCTCGTTCTGGCGCGGGATCCCGGCCTGCATGGCGTCCAGCCACTTCCTGCTCTCCGCCGGGTCGCGGCCCGCAATCAGGGCGTTGCGGAAGTAGCCCGCCTGGGTGTGCACCGCGGTGCGGATGTGGGTCGCCAGCTCGAACTTGCGGTAGCGGTCCTTGATGATCTCTTCCGTCGCCGCGTTGATGCTGTTGATGCGCGTGACCGCAATGGCGGCCACCGCGACCAGCAACGCCAGCACGATGCCAAAGCCCACGGCCAGGCGCGCAGCCACTCGGATCCGACCCATGATTTCCATGATGACTCCTCCCTGTGGGGCGACGCCCCGGTTTTTTTGCACGCCAGGCGCAAACCAGGGCAGCGGGCAAGGAGGCAGGACTCCGGGCCGGGAGGCGGCAGGCAGGCAAGCGGGTTGCCGCGCCCGCCCCCCTTGGCCGGTGCCTGGGGCCGCAAGACCTGCGCCCCAGCGTGGCAACCCCGCTACCCTGCGGCTATCCGCGTCAGGCCGGAGGCTTTGCGACCCCGTCTTTCGTCCGGGTGTGCGTTTGACTCGAAAGCCCAATCTATAGGCCGCGTGACGGCCTGGCTATCCCCCAAAAGGGGGATATCGAGCCACCCCCGGGCCAGGTCAGTGAGCGCCTGCCGTGGCCAGGCCAGGCCCTGCGCCTTACTTCTGGCCGGCCGGCTGGGATGGGCCGAACACCGCCGCCAGCTCCTGCAGCTCGGCGTACAGCGGCGCCTGGGGCGTGATGTCCAGCGCGCCGTTGGCGATGACGGCGGGCAGCTGCTCGCAGCGGCTCTTTTGCACCGCGGGCTCGCTGCCCAGCAGGGCCGCCACCGACTGCGCGGCGTCGCGCTGCACCGCGGCCATGAGCTGCTCGTAGGCGCGGCTGGCGGCCTCGCGCCCCTGGGCCTGGGCCATGGCCGTCAGCAGCATGCTGGTCCAGCGCTCGGCCGCCGTGGCGTAGCGGCTGTTGCGCTGCGTCCAGTCGTCGGCGATGGCGCGCATGTACTGCTCGTCCTTGCCCAGCAGCTCGCCGCAGGTGCGCGCTGCCCGGCCGACGGCGAACTTCACCGTGCCGGCAAAGCCGGCGGCTGCGTTGCGCTGCTCCATCAGCGCCTGGCTGGAGCTGGACGCCGGGCTGGCGCCCTGTGCCTGCGCGGCGGGCAGCAGCGTGCCCAGGGCCAGCGCGACGAGAAGGGGTTTGAACATGGTGGAGTCTCCCTGGAACCGGCCGCCACGCGGCGGCCTTGGTGTCATCAAAGCTGGCCGTACTGCGTGCCGCCGCTCTGCTCACCGGGCTGCAGCGGCGCGTGTTCGGACTGGTAGTCCAGGTGCTGGACCGAGATGGCGCCCAGATGGCTGGCCTCGGCCTGGGCGCGCGAGAGGCGCTGGCGCGCGGCCGATACATCGCCCGCCACTTCGGGCTGACGCGCACCGCTGGCCGCGCGGGCGTTCGCGCCCTCACCGGCGCGCTGGCTGCGCACGAAGGCCGATTCGACCTCGTTGACGCGCCAGAAGATGGATTCCAGCCGCACGTTGTAGCGCTCGAACGTGCGCTTCTGGATGAAGGCCTCGATCTGGTTGAAGCCCACCGGAATGCCGCCCATCTTGGCCTCGAAGCTGTTGGTCACCTCGATCATGGCAATGAAGCGGTGCTGCCGCGCATCCAGGTTCATGATGCGGAACTTGTACATGCTGGAGATCACCTGCAGCTGCAGCAGGCACTCGCGGATCGACTGGTAGAGCATCTCGCGCCGGTAGGCCATGCGCTCCTCCAGGGACATGCGCTCCGGGTCCGTTTCGGGAGGGGTGGAATCCGGCACATCGTTGCGCCGGTGCAGCAGCCGCTGGAAGAAGGTGAGCATGGGCAGGCCTGTCGGGGTCAAGTTGCTGGCATCCAATCTACCACTGTCGCCCGGTCTTGCGGCATCGGCCGGCCGGCGACCTCAGAAGAAACGCCGGTAACCGAAGGTCAGGAAGTCCTGCCCGTTGGCGCCGTAGTTGTTCAGCAGGTCGTAGATGGTGCAGCGGTGGTGCAGCCGCACGAACACCTCGTGCTCGCGCGCTGCCCGGCGCGAGAAGGTCAGCTCCAGCATCAGGAAATTGAGGTTGCGCTGGCCCTCCCCGCTCTCGCTGACCTCCAGCGGGCTGACCATGGTGGTGTGCGACCAGCCCAGCGGGCCGGCGCGGACACTGGTGGGCAGCACATGGTTCCAGGGAAAGCCGCTCCAGCGCAGCACCGGCGCAATGGCGAACTCCTGCAGCGTAGCAATGCCCCACTGGTGGGCCAGCGTGGCGTCCAGCTCCAGCGCCAGCGGCCAGGAGGCCGCGCGCCACAGCGTCTTGCTGCCGGTCAGCGCCACCATGTACTGGCTGAGGAAGGTGCCGTCGCCCTTGATGATGCCGGCCGGCTCGGTGTCGTAGTACTGGCCGGCATAGGCGCCCAGGCTCCAGTCCTTCTCCGCGGCGCGCACCGCGCCCGGCAGGGCCAGCCAGGCCGCCAGGGCCAGCGCGCAGCCGGTGCGCAGCAGCGGGTCGAAACGGGGGCAGGAAACGGGGGGGAGCAGCATCAACGGCGGGCCTGGAGATCGGTCGGCAAGAACAGCCTGCAAAGCATACAGGCTTTGCCGCCCGGGGGTGCCCCCGCCGCCGGGCTGCTGCGGGCGCCCGCTCCTAGGCCGCCCGCACCGGGTGCTGGCGCAGGGCCTCGCGCACGGTGGGCTGCACGGCCGCAGCGCCTGCGCCGCCAGCCTCCAGCTGCGCCAGCAGCTTGCGCCACAGGCGCGGCTCCCGGAACTTCTTCAGGTGGGTGGCAATGCCCGCCAACGCCTCGGCGCCGCAGGCTTGGCAGGCCTCGGCCCGGCAGACCTGCACCACGGCGCCCTTGGGCGCCTCGCTGCGGAAGTGGTGGTAGTAGGAGATGACCCCATGCACCTCGGCGCTCGAAAGGTTCAGCGCCTCGGCAATCTGGGGCACGGCCTCGGGCGGCACATGGCCCAGCTGGTCCTGGATGTCGTGCAGGATGGGGAGCAACGCCCCGGGCTGCTGGCGTTTTGCGTCCAGCACCCGGCGGATGGTGCGCTGGGCGGCGTCGGCCGTGTTGTTTGTCATGCTTGCCTCGCTGGGTCTGTCGGCGCGCTCAGGGCGAACGCGTCATGCGAGGCGGAGTGTCTGCCCTGATCAGCTCAGGGGCAAATTGTTTCGAGACATGCAAGCATTCGGTTTGGAAATGTATGCAATGGGGTGCATAGATGGTGTGCATGAAAATGCATATCGCCCCCCGCCCCCTTGCTGTACTCAATGGCCAGCACAAGGCTCACTATGGTGATCAAGGAATCCCAAGTTGCGCCTTTACCGCCGCTAGAATGCCGGCTCCGGCGGCCTTTGCTGCGCCTTCGGCAAATTTCACGGCAACGTTTTTAAACATCTTCTTTCGTTGTTCAACATCTGCAGTCTTCTGAGCGCGGTCGTATCCCGCCTTAAAGGTGGCCGTCTGCTTCGAATCAAAGATAGTTGCAAGAACTTCAAAAAGTCCGTCCGCCGATACTCGAACAATTTCGGTACTGAACGGATGATCAAAGATCTGTTGATGTATCTTTAGCTGTCCCTGAAGCCAATTCTTGGCGAGGGCATCTTCGATGATCAGGCAGATCTTCTTGCCTTCTGGCTCAAGCGAAGCATTGGCCAGTGCAGTCAAGAGTCGAATCCTCGCTTGATCTTCAACACGACCACCAAATTTCAGTGCAGCCTCATAGCGAAGCCTCTTAACCTTCGCAACAGGTGTCCTGAGGCGCTCGCTCACAACCTGATTTGGCAACTGCGATAGAGGCCCGGAGCCCCCTAGTCCATGCTTGTCTAGCAGGAACATGACAAGTGCATCAACATCAGACTTGGGCATCGACCCTAGTCCAAACTTAAGATAGCTTTCGAGAAATTCTGATTCAAACTCATTCATATTCGACTCTCACATATGTCGACGCCAAGGCATCGATAGCAGACAACAAATTTCCTTCGGGAATGGCCCAGCAGGAGGGGAAGTGATTCAGGCCGTTCGGACATTCGGCTTGGAAATTTATGCAATGGAGTGCATAAAGGCTATGCACGCATCTTCAAAGACTCGACCATCTCCTACCGAGACTCCCTTGCACGATCACGCTTTGCCTCCAGGTCCTCCGCCTCCGCAGCGTGCTTCCACGAATCGGCTATTCGCTGACACAAAGCAATGGACCGCGTCCACTTCGGACCAATCCGAGAGGCGTAGGATCGCCAAATCCGCTCTAGTTCACGCTCCTGACGGCCTCCCTCATATAGCGCCCGAGAAGTAACTCCGCGTGAGTTGATGCTTTGCATCTCTATTCCGCGCTCAATTTCTGGTGACTTCAAGTGTTCAAGCAAGTTTCGTAGCGCGAGCGGAGGAAATACGTCGTCTCCAGAATCCTTAGGCAAGTGATAAAGCACCTTCCCTATCTGCTGGTCTCCGATCACTGCACGATCACGTACCAACAATTGAGCGCGCGCTTCTGTCACCCAGATAGATAAAGTGGGCTCATCGACGTGGCCGTCAACTACACCGGGCGGCGTCTCCCAGGACTCGAGCAGATCGAAAGCGGTGTGCGCACGGCCCCTGGCAATCTCCTCATTCTCCTCAATTGGCTCTTCGTTTCCAGACGCTGACTTGTATAGATGGCACACGATGTCAGTGAAGAACTTTGGTTGTTCACGCAACAACCGATGAAGTGCCAACTCACTTCCGCGATCACCATATCTCCTGAGCAGTGGAAGGACCGCGTACTCACGCTTGGCTATCTCAGAATGATCGGATTCGGGCTGTCGCCTTAACCAATCGAATACATGCTGCACATCGTGATCCAAGCTTCCATATGAACGGATTTCTTGCCCGTCTGATAGCTTTGCAATGAACGAATCCACAATCTCTAGGACCTGTTCATAGCCAAGTAGATGCAAATCGCCCCAATTCTGGTCGATCAAGTCAATTGCCCGACCATGAGCAAGAAATCCGTCGACCGCAGCCTGAAACGCCTTTAAATCGCTCTTCGCACCTCTGACGTACCCGAACCTGCGTGTCCAATATTCGTGTTGCACGTCCTGCGAGAGGCGTCCGATAAGGTCATATGTCTCAGACTTGTCCGGATAGTCCACAAAGGCCATTGCAGTAGCTCTTGCTGACCATACGTTCCCTCTCGCAAAAGCCAGAACAACGTCACTCCACTCCTGACCTCTAAGAATCAGCCGAGAGGATGAGACCGACCTGAACGCCATCCAATCTGCGTCGCCGCCTCTTACCTGCCAGGCGTTCATCAACCGCAGGATTTCCGCGTCTTCGCAATTCAAAGCGCCGACGACATCTCCAACAATGTAGGAGAACTGTGCCGTCGATACAAGGTCATCTACTCCGGTCCATCCCCGGAGTTGAATGATTTCATCAAGCGCAGACTTTCTACGCTTTTGAAGTTCGGCGACCTGCTCGCTGTGATCTTCACCACGAATACCCAAATCGGGGAACTGGTCATCAAAGAGCCAGCGGTGCCGTAGCACAGGATCAGGCAGTTCAAGGCCATCAGCAATTTCGATCAGTCGATCAACCTCAGCCGGGGGCAACGCCCAATCCGCACTTGAGAAACTGCGATGGTGATTGCAGAGCTTGTGAAGCTTTGCCCTTAGACGTTGCACTGCCTCAGGCAAAGAAGCCGTCTGCCCCGCCTGTCGTAACGCAGATTCCAATCGATCCCTATGGTTAGGGGCTAGATTTGGATAGTCATCAATCAGGTCACACAGCTTTTCAACGTCTGCTCCCGCAAATTGAAGTGCAATATCAACAATTAGTTCGTATGCAGAAATGACCTCACTTCGGAGAATTGAGTGGCGTTTAACTTGGCCAAGACTTCGCCATTTCGGGCGATGGGTCGGCACCGCAGTCCGGTGACGTCCTGGCATCAAGTCAACGATCAGCTGCCATCCAAGCTTCGGGTATTGCTCAACGATGCTGCGAATGACCTTCGCACGATCGGTCGGACTAACCGAAGTACCCGGGTGCCACGCAAGGAAGAAACTGGTCAGACTTCTAAATGGGCGATTTGACAACTGCCCCCCTGGGTCAATCTCACTTAGCGCCGCCAATACCTGAGCGACACGCGGTAGGAAGTCGGCTGACCAAGCGAGGCCCTCCAGCCCCCAGAGCAGCCCCGTATGAAACGATTTGCCAAAGATCCCCGCTTCGTCGGCCAAAAGTAGGCGAACTTGATCAGGATAGCCCTGGATCAGGGCGTCCAGGGCATCAAGGAAAGGGATTGGAGCCGCCTCTATCAGGTCTGGCAGCTGCCGATCGAGGGAAGCAAGCACTCTAGCGTCGTTATACAAGCCGGGAAGCGCCCGTACGAGATGATCAACGAAGGATTGCGCCGAAGTAAATCCATCTAGTGCCCCGCTCTTGACCAGCGGATCACCTAGCACTGCGATCCTTAGGAGTGTCTCCGCAAGCCCATCCCGCAAGCCATCAGATATCTCCTCTCGTCTGTTCCGCATATGCAGCTCTGGCGGCGCGGAGCGCCATCGATCCTGAACCACAGGAGAGACCGTACTGAATACCTCGTTGCATGCCACAGACAGCCGTTCAATATGATGTCGATTAATTCGGCGGCGAATGAACTCAAATGCAGCAGTTGGCGCAATAACGAGTCGATCTGGACCGATATATTCAAGTAGCGGCGTAACACAATTTGCGTATGGCGTAAGACAACTAGACAGCTGCGCTTCACTCATACCGGCCAACTGCGACACAACCAGCATGTCGGGCGTAGAGGGCTCATGCCAAGACCCCACAAAGACAGCCGCAATCACTGCGTCAATATTTGTCGGGCTCGCCCACTCCGGAAGCGCTAGCTGAGTACCGTGCCCAAACAAATTTCGGATATGCCAGATCGATACGCTGCTTCCACAAGCTCTAGCCTCGGCATCTGAGCTGGCGCTTGAGACTCCCATGGATGCTGTGAGTGCCGCAGAAAAGTCACTTACGCTGGCTCTCTCAAATTGCAGGACGACCGAGGAGTCATCGTTTCGTCCAAGTGCGTGAAAGACCCTGAAGCCTGCTTGTTTAAATCGATTTGAGTGTTTCGTGGCCGGCGGTACGAGCACGACAGTTGGCATCACTTTTGCCGCCATTTGTTGATCAACAAGCCGATCCGCCTTGGATTCGTCATCAACGAAAAGCGTGCTTGATAAGACCAACCGCGCATCCGACTCAGGCAGTGACTTTGCAGCACAGTAAACAAGTGCCGTGGCTTCTTCAACTGAGTCACACTGCAACCTTGTGACTGGATCGCCATCAAGCCGAAATGCCGAGCGCAGTTTTGTTAGATCACGCCCACAGACAAGAAGCTCCTCACTAACTGTTGGATTTGTTTGATGCGACCATGTTGTGAACCAATGCTCAAGGGCGCGTCCATACCTACCTGTTCCAATCTTGAACTCCTCGGTGGCCCAGTCCTCGACTGACGGCACCTTCTCAAGCCATTGGACGATATCGTCTGCTGCCAGCAAGACAACGCCAGCCCAAGGGCACCCCGATTCCTTAATTAGCCCACGTCTGATCTTGGCAAGTGCTGGAGGCGTAACACTGCGAAGCGTCAGCCCAACATAAATGACCTCAGATTTCAACCATTCATTGGGGAGCCGCTTTGAGACCGCACTTTTGTAATCCCGTCTGAACTTGGCCTCGAATTTTTTGTCGGTACTCAGCTCCCAAACTGAACGATGTAGCCGTGGTTGCCCCATTTCTTCGAAAGAAACCTCAGCCCATCCGTCCCACCCAGGATAACCATTGCTTTCTCCGGCCAAGAAGTGAAGCTTGGGTTGACATCGCGCGACGGTTCCGTAGATCAGACGTCGCACAAGCTCGCCAAGCTGAGTCTTCCCGGTCGTTCGTTCTGCCAGATCTTGCAGGTGGCGAATATCAATTGTTGACACTATTCTTACTCCCTGGTCTAGCCGTAGTTGGCCGACATACTAGCGACCGAATAGCAGGCACTGACCCGCAACGATAGCTGATTGTTGTTTCGACGAACAGCGTGTATCTTGTCTACCAGCCAAAGGATGCGAAGAGTCCCTGCCACACCCATGCCCCTGTAGTATCCTGCCCTTGTCCTTCTCAGCATCAAGGGGCAGCAATACAGCGCATCGTCATCTGCGGCGCCGCGGGGCGCGACTTCCACAAATACAACACGGTCTATCGCGACGATGCCACCGTGCGCGTGGTGGCCTTCACCGCCACGCAGATTCCCGGCATAGCCGACCGGCGCTACCCGGCCGGCCTGGCCGGGGCCCTGGTGCTCTTATCCAAGCTGAGCGTCAGGCGCCCTGCCTGACCCGCGCCTCCGCCGCAATGATCAGCTCCGCCGCATTCAGCGCCTCGACAGCAAGTCACAGGGCCAGGTCTTGCATTCACACAAATTGCACCTCTAGCGCTCGCACCCGCCGGCCAGCAGCTACCCGTGTAGCGAGCAAGTAGGCACGTCAGTGTCGAGGTTCTCTCAATCTCTCTGCTTCTTGTAGGCGTGCACAAACCGCCCAAACGCCCGGTCCTTCTTGCGCCGCTCCTGCTGCGACAGGTCGTGAAACTCGGATTCCTTGCGCAGTTTCTCGAAGTTGCGCAGGTGCGCTGCGCTGATCTCCCCCCGCTCGACGGCGGCACGCACCGCGCAGCCCGGCTCGCCGCCATGGCTGCAGTCCGGGTAGCGGCACTGGGCGGCCAGGGCGTGGATGTCGGCAAAGGTGTCGGTGATGCCTTCGCCGGCGCCCAGCAGGCCCAGCTCGCGCATGCCCGGCATGTCGATCAGCATGGCACCGTGCGGCAGCACGATGAGGTGGCGCCGGGTGGTGGTGTGGCGCCCCTCGCCCGTATGACTGACCTCGCCCGTGGCCAGCGTATCGCCGCCGAGCAGGCGATTGATAAGCGTGGTCTTGCCCACGCCGGATGAGCCGAGCAGGCAGTAGGTCTGGCCGGGGGCCATGCGCTGGCGCACTTCGTCCACGCCGGCGCCGGTGACGTTGCTGAGGCAGACGATGGGCGTCTCCACCCCCAGGCCGCGGATGCGCTCGACCAGGCCTTGCAGCTCCTGCGGGCTGACCAGATCGGTCTTGGTGAGCAGCACCACGGGGGCGATGCCGCCGTCGCGCACCATCACCAGGTAGCGCTCCAGCCGCGGGAGGTTGAAGTCGAAGTGGCAGGACTGCACGATGAAGGCCACGTCGATGTTGGCCGCAATCATCTGGAATTCGACGTCGCGGCCGGCGGCCTTGCGGCGCAGGTAGGTGCGGCGCGGCAGCAGGTGATGGATGCTGGCCTGCGTGCCGCCGTCGCGGACCTGCACGCACACCCAGTCGCCCACGCAGGGCAGCTCGGCAGAGGTTTCGGTCAGATGCAGGAACTTGCCGGTCAGCTCGGCCGGGATCTCGCCACCCTCACCGCGCACCAGATAGCGGCCGCGGTCCACCGCCGTGACACGGGCCGGGGCCAGCTCCGCGCCGCAGAGTGCCGCGGCCTCCTGTGCCCACCCGCTATCCAGGCCTAGTTCTTCGAGCTTCATGGCGCCAGTGTGGCACAGGCGCTGGCGGTCACGGGGTCGGCAGTCCGGTCGCGGCTCAGGTCCGGCGCTCTGCCGAAGGCACGGTCGCGCTCATGCGCTCCGCGGGGTAGGCTTCCAGGAACGCGCGGCTGTGCGCCGCGTCGGCCCGCAGCCAGTCCTCATAGCGATCTTCCGGCAGGATGACGACCATGCGCTTCTCTTCGCCGGGCTTGTGAAAGCGGTTCATCAGCGGGTGCGTGTCCGCGTTGATGGTGAGCATGGTGTAGCTGTGCACGATGCTGCCCTGCGGCGAGCGCCAGCGGGCCCACAGGCCGGCGATGCCCATGGGCTCGCCGTCGCTCAAGGCGATGCGGGTGGGCACGGCGCGGCCGCTGCGCCAGTCGGGCTCGAAGAAGGCATCGGCGGGAATGATGCAGTGCTGCCCCCGCTTCCACGCCTCACGAAAGCTCGGTTTTTCGGCCACGGTCTCGCTGCGGGCGTTGTAGGTGTGGCGGGCGATGGTGGTGTCCTTGGACCAGTGCGGCACCAGGCCGAACAGGCCCGGCAGGGCCTCGCGTTGCGGCACGGCCTCGTCGCCCACGTCGGCCTGTTCGTGCCGGCGGATGAAGCAGCCCTGCAGCATGGGCCAGACATCGTACGTGGACGGCTCCGGCGGCGGTTCGATGCCGTAGCGGCGACGGAATTTCTCGCGGTTGCTGACACCCTGGTAGTGGCTGCACATGGAACTGGCTGGCCAAGGCTTGGGCCTGTATTGACGATGGCGCCAGCCTACCGGACCCGCGCGCCCGGCGCAATGCGCAGGTCGTTCATCTGAAAAACAAAATTGCCAAAAATAGGTTTCTTGGCTAATATAGTTTCCAAATGAGCATGTCCACTACCCTCTCCATCCTGGATCGCCAGCTGCTCCACCAGCTGGGCGACCGGCTGCAACGCCTGCGCAAGGAGCGGGCGCTGGGCACGGTCGAGCTGGCCGAGCGGGTAGGGATTTCGCGCCCGACGTTGCGCGCCGTGGAGTCCGGAGATCCGAACACGTCCATAGGTATCTATCTGCGGGTCATGTCCGCGCTGGGCATAGGCGGCGAGCTCGCCATGCTGGCTAGCGATGTGCTGAGCCCTGCGGCGGCGAATACTGCGGCGGCGCGCTCGCTCCGGTCACGCCCAGCGGTTCAGGTGACGGTTTCTGCGGACCGCAGCTCCAGCGCTCTGCATGACCTGCAGAGTCTGGCACTGCATGCCGCTGGGATAGAGATGGTCAAACGCGACGACCAGATACGGGCGCGCGCGCTGGCGACCGTCGACAAATGGCTTGCGAACGATCCGAAATCGCGCTCTGCGCCGCTGTGGCTGGAGTGGAGAAGGATCCTGGAGGAGAAGACATACCGGGCAGTTCTTGGACGCTCTTCGCGTTCCCAGCAGTTGCGCCAAGCCTCTCCGATCCCAACGCTCCTTCCCAATGAGGCTCGCCGGGCGATTCTGGATCAGCTTATCGAACTCAAGGGTGGGCTGTCCTTTGGTGGCAAAGCCAAGGCGGCCGAAACATGAAGCGGCAAGACCTTGAGCACCTCATCCGCGTCAGCAGCGACATCACCAAGGAGTACGAGCTCGTGATAGTGGGCAGCCAGGCGATTCTTGGTACAGACCCCAATCCGCCGGAGGCCCTGACCGTCTCGGTGGAAGCCGACATCTACCCGCTGCATCGCCCGGAGCTCGCCGACAAGATCGATGTCTTCATCGGCGAGGGATCGAGGTTTCACGAGCAAC
>JACCDS011938455.1_pt1 | contig 13364 bp, 3 predicted proteins | sample 7446441 | NCBI WGS metagenome assembly JACCDS01 (sample SAMN15323445, study PRJNA562643) | freshwater metagenome | isolation source: river surface water | place: USA:Blue River Watershed | collected 2017-08-17
ACCGTCAGCGGCGGCGACTTGAGCGCCATCGTGCAAGACAGCACCAACCCGCTCGTCTACACCGCCTCCTTCAACCCCAACAGCAACCCCACCACACCCGCTGGCGTCAAGACCGCGCTGAGCATCGACCCCGTCACAGGCGACAACGTCATCCTCAACTCCGAAAACACCGGCAGCATCAACGTCACCGGCAAAGTCAGCGGCACCTTTGCCGCAGGCGACACCGTCACGCTGACTGTCCACGGCACTGACTTCACGGGGCAGGTAGCCGCTGACGGCAGCTACAGCATCGCCGTGCCCGCCTCAGACCTGGCCGCCGACACCGACACCAAGGTCGACGGCACCGTCACAGGCACGGGCGGCGACACGGCGACCGCCGCGCAAGACTACACACTGGAGAGTGGCAACACCGTCACCAAGACCGCGTTGTCCATCGACCGCGTGACGGCCGACAACACCGTCCTGGCCAGCGAAGCCGACACCAACGGCAACATCGCCATCACCGGCCGCGTCAGCGGCAAATTCGCCAACGGCGACACCGTCAGCCTCGTCGTCAACGGCGTCACCTCCACCGGCAGCGTCAACAGCCTGGGCTTCTACAGCATCAACGTCAAAGCCACCGACCTGCTGGCCGACAGCGACACCACCATCGACGGCACTGTCACCGGCACCGGCGGCACCACCGCCACCGCCGTGCAAAACTACGCCCTGACCGACCTGGCCCCGCCCACCGTGGCCATCAGCCGCGCAGGCACCGGTGCCATGACGGCTGCTGAGACCATCACCTTCACCCTCAGCGAAGCCAGCACCACCTTCGCCAGCACCGATGTCGACGTCTCTGGCGGCCTGCTCAGCAACTGGGCCACCTCCGACAACATCACCTACACCGCCACCTTCACGCCCACCAGCGGCTTCTTTGGCAGCGGTGCCATCGGCGTCAAGGCCGGCACCTTCACCGACGCCGCAGGCAACAGCAACAAAGACACCTACGAAGCCTTTGTCACCGGCACCGTGCTCGAAGAAAACAACCTGCTCGACCTGAGCATCAACACCGACACCACGCCCCCCACGGTGATCGTCGACCGCAGCACCAACAGCACTGTCACCGGCGCTGAAACCATCACCTTCACCCTGAGTGACAACGCGGGCACCAGCTTTGATGCCAGCGACATCTTTGTGACCCCCGGTGCAGGCACGCTGAGCAACTTTGTGGGCGACGGCACGGTCTTCACCGCCACCTTCACGCCCACTGCCAACAGTGCCGGCAGCGTCACCATCGGCGTCAAGGCCGGCAAGTTCAGCGACCCCGCTGGCAACCTCAACAAGGACACTTTCGACAGCGCCGACACCGTCAGCGGCAAAGTGGTTGAAACCAACAACGCCGTCACCTTCAACTACAAGACCGACAACACCGCGCCCACCATCGCCATCACTGGCCCCTCGGGCGCCGTGTCCGGGCCCAGCACCATCACCTTCACCCTGAGTGAAGTCAGCTCAGACTTCATGTGGGACCCTACCAACCCGAGCGCCAGCACCAACGACATCGTCGTCACCGGCGGTGGCACGCTCAGCGCCCTCACGCCCAGCAGCACCACCCCAGGCGTATTCACAGCCACCTACACCCCGCCCACCACCGCAGGCACAGGCACCGCCACCATCAGCGTGGCCAGCAACAAGTTCAGCGACGCAGCGGGCAACTTCAACACCGACGGCGGCGAAACCAACAACAGCCTGAGCGTCAACTTTGACACCGTCACCCCCACGGTGATCGTCAGCCGAGCCACCAACGCCACACTGGGCGGCACCGGATCGACCGCCGCCACCGAAACCATCACCTTCACCCTGAGCGAAGCCAGCAGCGACTTCACCAGCACAGACGTGGTCGTCTCAGCCGGTGCGCTGAGCAACTGGACGGCCGTCAGCAGCACCGTCTACACCGCCACCTACACCCCGCCCACGGGCGCCAGTGCCGCCACGGGCACCGCCACCATCGGTGTGCGTGCAGGCAAGTTTCAGGACGCCGCAGGCAACCAGAACGCCGATGACTTCACCCTGACGGGTGGTGCCAACAGCAACGCCGAGAACAACAACAACGTCGTCAGCGTGGCCTACGACACCGTGGCGCCCACGCAAACCGCCAGCTTCAGCTCCATGACCAAAGACAGTGGGCTGAGCACCGGCAACGCCAACTGGACCACCGCCGACGCCAGCGCGGGCCGCTTGGTCTCGGGCTTTGTGAGTGCGCCGCTGGGCACGGGCGAAACCGTACAAATCTGGGTCAAAAAAGACAGCGGTGCAGCCGCACTGCTGGGCACCGCCACAGTCGATGCCGGCGGCACCACCTGGGCCTACACCGACACCACCAACTACGTGGGCGCCACCGGCGCCACCGGCAACACCGCCGGCTGGACCTACAGCGCCCAAGTGGTCGACGCCGCAGGCAACGCCGCAGCCACAGCCAGCCAAGTGGTCAACGGCGACTACACCGAAGCCGCACCCGTCATCACCGCCGCACGCGACACCGCCAGCACCCCAGTGCTGGTGGGCAACGACCCCGCCGCCACAGCCAGCAACCCGACCACCACCACCAACGCGATTGGCAGCGTCAGCGGCACGGGTGTGGCCGGCAACACCATCTACCTGTACGACAACACCGTATCCAGCGTTGTTGGCTCTGCTGTGGTGGGAGCCAATGGGACCTGGACTGTGACCAATTTGGTTGGAACATACACAGGTTCCAATACCTTTAGCGCCAAACAAGTCGATCCTTCAGGCAACGAAAGTGTCTTGTCGAATCTGTGGACTGTGACCGCAAAAAGCCCCAACAGCGTTGCCAATGGCAATTTTGATTCGGGCAATACTGACTACACATCTACCCTCGCATCAAGCGGAAGCGTATATTCGTTCAGCACAACGACAGGGGGTTATGCAGTAGGCACAGTTGCAAATTCCCCTTTCAGCAGTTCTTTCCCTAATAAGACTACAAGCACTACAACGGCTAATTCAGCCTACACGTTTGGAACGTGGACCAAAACCTCTGTTGCCGACTTTGGTAACCCCGATGGTTCGATAAGTGGAAACGTTTACTATGGTGAAGTCCAGCAGGCTACCGGTGTTGCGACTATTTTGTCGCAAGACGTTCAGGTCGTTGCAGGTCGCACTTACAACTTTAAATTTGACTATGCTGTTGGCGCATTCAACACACAAGGGTTAACCGTCGTGATCGACGGTGCGTCAATCACTGTCACACCCGTTAACGGCACCAATGAGTCAGGTCATTTCAATGCGACCTACGTTGCCACCAGTAACAAAACCATCAGCCTGGCGCTAAAGGCGGCTCACACCATTGAAGCTAACGGAGACTTCTTTCTAGATAACTTCAGTTTTGCACCCTCGGCAACGGCGTCAGACAATACGCTCGTTGCCGGAACTACACCGCCAGCAACAGCAAGCGTGGATGCTGCTTTGAGTTACACCAACGGCACCCTTGACGCCCTGTCCGGCAACGACACCATCACCGTCACCAGCAGCAGCTTGCAAAGCACCTTGGCCGCAGGCGGCTTCATCGACGGCGGAGCCGGCATCGACACCCTCAAGCTGGCCGCAGGCACCACGCTCAACTTGGAGACACTGACCGGCAACCAGACGGTGCAAAAGATCCAGGAAGTTGAAATCCTGCAAATGCAAGGCAGCAGCAGCCTGACGCTGAGCGCCAACAACGTGCTCAGCCTGGGCGGCTCCAACGCCAGCACCATGGCCCCCTTCAGCTTCAGCAGCACACAGCAGGTGGCCGATGGCAGCGTTGCCGCCACCGGCAGCACCAGCAGCACCGGCAAGGTACAAATGGTCATCCAGGGCGGCACGGGCGATGCGCTCAAGCTCGACGCACTGGCCACCGACGGCGTCAGCAGCACCGCCGGCGTGCTGGGCAACTCCGGCCTGACCGGCACCTGGGCCTACAAGGGTCAGGTCCAGATCGGCACCATCACCTACAAGGTCTATGACCACAGCACCACCCAAGCCCAGGTGCTGGTCGACGTGCCGGTGGTCGTGACCACCGTCAGCCCCATTGCCATCACGGCCATCGACGATGCCAATGGCTCCAGCACATCGGCCAACGGCTCCAAAGACACCGGTACATCGGCCAGCGACTTCATCACCAGCGACACCACGCTGGTCTACAGAGGTACCGTGCCGGTCGAATACAACGATGCCAACCACGACGTGTTCGTGGAAATCCTCAACAGCAGCGGTACCGTGGTGCAAAGCGGCACTGCCACCATCAGCGGCAGCAGTTGGTCATTGGACAAAACCGCCACGGCACTCAGCGCTGGCAACTACACCATCCGCTCCACCATCGTGAACCAAGGCACCACCACCACGACCAGCAGCTTCGGCTCGCAAGGGGTGGACACGCAGGCCCTGGTGATCGACACCACAGCGCCCACCATCACCGTGACACGGGCCAACAACAGCACGGCCACCTTGAGCACCGGCCAAACCGAGACCATCAACTTCACCCTCAGCGAGGCCAGCACCAACTTTGATGTGAGCGACCTCACCGTGACCGGTGGCACGCTGAGTAACTTCAGCGGCTCGGGCACCAGCTACAGCGTCACCTTCACGCCCACCGTCAACACCAGCGGCACCGGCAGCATCAGCGTGGACAGCAGCAAGTTCAGCGACGCCGCAGGCAACCAAAACGCCGACGGCGCCGAGGCCAACAACACCGCCAGCGTGCCCTATGTGACCGCTGTGCCCACACAGACCGCCACCTTCAGCAGCATGACCAAGGACAGCAGCCGCGCCCTGGACAACGCCGACTGGACCACCGCCGACGGCAGCGCCGGCCGACTGGTGTCCGGCACGCTGGACGCCGTGCTCATCACCGGCCAAGTGCTCAAGGTCTACAGCAACGGCACCTACATTGGCGACGCCGTCGTCAACGGCAAAGCCTGGGAGATCACCGACACCACCGCCTACACCGCCGGCTGGACCTACACCGCCAAAGTGCAAGACAGCGCAGGCAACACCGGCCCCACCACCACCCGCATCGTCAACACCGACTTCACCGAAGCCGCCCCGGTCATCACCAGCGTGGTGGATGCAGCCAACGCCAGCATCGCCAACGCCGGAACCACCAGCAACGCCCTGAGCAGCGTCAGCGGTACGGGCGTGGCGGGTGACACGATTTACCTGTACGACAACACCAGCACCAACTTGGTGGGCTCCACGGTGGTGGGGGCCAACGGGATGTGGACGGTAAGTGGTCTGGACGTGGGTGCAGGCAGCAACACCTTTAGCGCCAAACAAGTCGATGCACTGGGCAATGAGAGCGTCTTGTCGAACTTGTGGACCGTTTCAACGGCTGGCACCAATTTGATTGCCAATGGTGACTTTGCAAGCGCCACGGCATTCAACAGCGGCTTTGGCACCAAGTTGACGGGTGCAGACTATTTAGCCAATACGTCAAACTACGCCGTGCAGGACACAACAACCTGGCTGTCTGTGGTCAACACGACCTCGTCCACGAGCCCCGCTAGCTATACAGGCGGGACTTGGTCCAAGAGTTTTGTCAATTCGACAGGCAGGCTGGCCACCATGACCGGCAACATGTTGGTCGGTAATATGGTCGGTTCAGGCACCACCTGGTCGAACACCGTGAACGTTGTTGCCGGAAAGACTTACCAGTTCAGCTTCGAGTACAACGTCAACTTCAACACGGATTCGGGTTCGACATCCACCAAGGGCCTGCGTGTTTTCATTGACGGCATGGCCATAGACGTGGTCAACACAGGCATTGAAACGGGTCGTTTTGTGGCCACTTACACCGCCACAACGACCAGAGCGATCAACCTCAGCACATTCAGTGACAACACACGTTCCATCAGCCCCAACAACGCGGGCGATTACGTGTTGGACAATTTCACTTTCGCGCAAACACCGCCTGCAAGTGACAATAGTCTGGTCGCAGGCTCAGCGGCACCGGGCACTTCAGGCAACGACACGGCTTTGACCTTCAGCGCTGGCAGCATCGACGCACAGGCCGGCAACGACACCATCACTTCCACCAGCACGGCTTTGCAGGCCACCCTGGCCGCGGGCGGCTTCATCGACGGCGGCGCGGGCGCAGACACGCTCAAGCTGGCCGCTGGCACCACGCTCGACTTGACGGCCCTCACCAACAACCAGACGGTGCAGTCCATCCAGCAAATCGAGATCTTTGAGCTGCAAGGCAACGGCAGCCTGACGCTCAATGCCAACGACGTGTTGAGCCTGGGCGGTGCCAACGCCAGCACCATGAGCGCCTACAGCTTCACCAGCACTTCGGGCGGCAGCGCCTCGGCCAACAGCACCGGCAAGGTGCAGATGGTCATCACCGGCACCAGCAGCGACGCGCTCAAACTCAAGACACTGGCGCAAGACGGCATCACCACCAACGGGCTGCAGGGCAACACCGGTCTCGGCGGCGAGTGGCTCGACATGGGCACCACCACCATTGGCAGCACCAGCTACCGTGTCTACAACCACAGCACCACCAATGCCCAGGTGCTGACCACGCTGACGGCCAGCACCGAGTCGGCCAACGTGGCTTTCACCAGCATGACCAAGGACAGTGGCCTGACAGGCACCGGTGCCAACACCGATTGGCGCACCGCCGATGGCACGGCGGGCCGCCTGGTCTCGGGCACGCTGGCCACTGCGCTGGCTTCGGGCAGCGTGGTCAAGGTCTATGCCAACGGTACCTTGCTGGGCAATGCCACGGTGAACGCCGCAGGCACCGCCTGGGAATACACCGACACCACGGCGCACAATGCCAACTGGACCTACCGCGCCGATGTGGTCAACAGCAGCAGCATCGTGACGGGCAGCGCCACTCAGGTGGTCACGACCGACTTCACCGAAGCGGCTCCGGTCATCACCAACGTGGTGGATTCATCCAATGTCAGCATCGCCAACAGCGGCACCACGACGAAAACGCTGAGCAGTGTGAGCGGTACGGGTGCGGCGGGCGACACGATTTACCTGTACGACAACACCAGCACCAACTTGGTGGGCTCCACGGTGGTGGGGGCCAACGGGACTTGGACAGTCTCTGGCTTGGCCACCAACACGGCTGTGGGCTCGGGCGTCAACACCTTCAGTGCCAAGCAGGTCGATGCCCTGGGCAACGTCAGTGTGGCGTCCAATTTGTACACGGTGACGCCGACGTACTCCAACCTGATCACCAACGGTGAGTTCGCCACCTTTAACCAGAACTTCACCACCACAGGCATGACGTTGGCTGTGAACACCACACCGATCAACGGAACGAGTGACGAATACCAGATCACCACAGTAGAGAACGCCGGCTGGACAACGGTGACCAACACCAACGCCAGCAGCGGTCCAACCGCCTATGCCAAGGGCACATGGTCCAAGGTTTACCAAGGCAGCAATGCGGTGGACGCCTCCAACGCTGCCGGTAACCCGGATGGCGCATTCACGGGCTACTTCCTGTTCGGTCAGGTGAGTTCTGCGAACACGCGCACACTTTGGAATGTGGACGTCGCCATCGAAAGTGGCAAGACTTACGCATTCAAGTTTGATTACGCGAACCGCAATTTCCGTGGGCAGGAAATGGGGGTTTGGATCGATGGCAACTTCATCCAGTTTGTGACCAATGATTTTGAAAGTGGTCATTTCACGGCCATTTACAACGCCACCCGAACTGGATCAGTCAATCTGAATATCACGGCCAAACACGATGGCGACAGCCGCTGGGGTGACTTTGCACTGGACAATTTCAACTTTGCCCAAAGCCCGCCCTTGGTCGACAGTAGCCTGGCGGCTGGGCAGCCTGTGGGCGCCAGCAGCGGTGCCAACACCGTTGCTTTCACCAGTGGTTCGATCGATGGCGTCGCGGGGGATGATGTGATCACGGCAGGCACTGACGTGCAAGCCAAACTGGCGGCAGGTGGCACCATCAACGGCGGCGCGGGTCTCGACACGCTCAAGCTGGCCGCAGGCACCACGCTGAATCTGACGACTTTGACCACCAACCAGACCGTCAAGCCGATCCAGCAGGTCGAAATCTTCGAGCTGCAAGGCACGTCGACGCTGACCTTGTCGGCCAACGATGTGTTGAGCTTGGGCCAGACCGATGCCTTCTCGGGCTCGGCGGGCAAGGTGCAGTTGTTGGTCAAGGGCACCTCCAGCGACAGCGTGGCTTTGCAAAACCTCTTGTCCGATGGCGTGGGCGGCAACACCGGCCTGGCAGGCATGTGGTCCAAAGAGGCCAGCACGGTCACGGTCAGCAGCGCCACTTACAACGTCTACACCCACAGCACCACCGGTGCGCAGGTGCTGATCTCGGCCGCCATTCCAGACAGCAATGTGTCCTTGTCGGCCTCGCCTCTGGTGCTGGACTTGAACGGCGACGGCGTGCAAACGCTCAACCTGGACCTGGGCACGCAGTTCGATTTGCTCAACACCGGTGTCAAGCAGTCGGTGGGCTGGGTGGACCGGCACGACGGTTTGCTGGTCATTGACTTGAATCACGATGGCATCGTCAACTCCGGTGCCGAGCTGATGGGCACCAGCACCCGTCTGGCCAGTGGTGCTTTGGCCGAAGACGGCTGGGCTGCCTTGGCGCAGTACGACCTGAACACCGACGGCCTGATCGACGCCAAGGACGCGGTCTTCCAAGACCTGCAAGTCTGGGTGGACGCCAACAGCAACGGGGTGAGCGAGGTGGCTGAACTCAAGACCCTGGCCGATGTGGGCGTGCTGCGCATCGACCTGAAGCACGACAACGCGCTGACGTCGCAAAACGGCAACCTGCTGCAAGGCTTCTCCAGCTACACCCGCACAGATGGCACCAGCCACGAAATTGTGGATGCGTGGCTGGAAGAAGCAAGCACCAACGTGGCGATCGTCAATCAAGGCGTACGGGACATCACCGGTGACGTGCAGGCCAATGGCCAAACCAGCGCCAATGTGCTGAAGCTGAACCTGACGGATGTTCTTGCGGTCCAAGCCAACGCCAACGGTCAGCATCAGGTGATCGTTCACGGCGATGCCAATGACACCGTGAACCTGAGCAACTTGCTCGACACGGGCGCTGCCCAAGGCAACTGGCAAGCCAGCGGCGTGGTGATGCAAGCTGGCGTGACCTACAACGCGTACAGCAACAGCGCCGATGCATCCTTGCAGGTGCTGATCGACCAGCACATCACACAAGTGCACGTGGGCTGATTTTTTACCCACAAAAGGGGCAGTCTCTCGCAAGGGAGGCTGCCCCTTTTTTCTCAAGTTGTGAATTAAAATTGTATTTCTGTAGATTTATTAATTTTTCAGTCTTTAAGCAGAAATATTCACCATGACTTTTGCCAATGAAATCATCGTCTTGATGCTCAATTTGATCATCTTGGGGATGACGGTCCATGCCAAGTCTTTGTATGCAGGTTGGCAAGATGCCCGGCCCAGTCGTGCTTTGATCATGACATTTGCATCGGCCAATTTATCGGCCATTTCCGCCATGTCGTTCATTTGGGTGTCCCCGGTCTTTTTGACATTGACCAACACCCTGTTGTTGGTGACGTTGTGCTGCGCTGTGTTAACCGTCCGTTCATGGCGCCTTCCGTTGAACATTGGCTTGGTACGCGGGTGTGTCGCCTTGATGCTGTTCATCGCTTTGGTCTTTGAGGTCTTGCGACAAAACGGCAACTATTTGCAACGGGTGGTCGTTTATTCGATGCTCAGCGCTTTGTTTTTTTCCTGGCTGTTTTATGAAGCTTGGCAAAAGCAGCGGCAAGAAAATTCCTTCCAGCTGAAATTCCTCATGGGTGTGACCGTTGCCAGTCTTGGTTTTCGTCTTGCACGAATGACGGCAGTGTTGATGCAGGATGTGCAGCCTGCCACGCTTTTTCAAGAGGGCTCTGCGCCTGCGGTATTGCGGCTCATGTCACTGTCAATGGATGTTTTGATTTTGAGTTCCTTGCTGGGCTACAGCACTTATGTGCTGACACTGCGTAACCAACGCGCTGAAGAAGACAACCAAAAAGTCCGGGCTGCCAATCTGGCTTTGGACGCGGCGCTTGCTGAAAACACCCAGATGGTCAAAGCGCTGACGCTTTCAGTCAAATCGCACAACATGGGCATCTTGTTGGCTTCGTTGGCGCATGAGTTGAGTCAGCCTTTGCAACTGATGCGCATCAAGACAGAACTGCTGGCCAGCATGCCCGAGCTTCAGAACCAAGAGCGACAGCAATTCATACAAGGCCTGCTTCAAGACAACACCCGTGCCGGCGACATCATTGTTCAGTTGCGCAAATTCTTGAGAAGTGGCTCTTCAGAGTTCGCGCTCATTTCGATGAGCGATGTGGTCAAAGAGTCTGTGGCCATCATTCAAGCCGAGTTGATGCGTCACGAAATCACCCTGGTGCAAGAGGTGGACAGCACTGTGTCGGTTTGGGCCGATGAGGGCCAGTTGCAGATGGTGGTCCTGAATCTGTTGAAAAATGCACTGGACGTCTTGCGCGCTGCACCTTTGCCCCGAGCAATTCATGTGCACTTGAGCCAGACAGCGCAAGCGAATGTGCTGACCGTATCTGACAACGGGCCAGGCATTGCTGAATCAGACCGGGCTCGGGTGTTTGAAATGTTTTTTTCCACCAAAGCCGAGGGCATGGGCTTGGGCCTGTGGTTGAGCCACTCGATCGTGAGAAACCATGGCGGCGAACTGCAAGTCAGCAGCAGCCCGACTGGCGGGGCTTGCTTCACCTTGACGCTGCCCAAAAAGATCGCCTGAGCTGAAGTCAGCCCAAGTCTTGGCCCCGAAAAAGAAACAGCCTGACTGGATTCAGGGGGCCATATTCGCATCACCGATAATTCGCGGATGCTGCAATACCAAACCATCCCCGTCACGCCCTTCCAGCAAAACTGCTCTTTGATTTGGGACGACCAGACACGTCAGGCGGCGGTCATCGACCCGGGTGGCGATTTGCATGTGTTGCTGGGGGCCGTCAAACAACTGAACCTCAAGCTCGAACAAATCTGGATCACCCACGGCCACGTGGACCATGCCGCTGGCACGGCCGATCTGGCCGAGCAGTTGCAGCTGCCCATCATCGGCCCGCACCCGGGTGACCAGTTCTGGATCGAAGGCCTCACACAGGCTGCGTCCATGTATGGCTTCCCGCCTGCTCGCGCGTTCAGGCCGACCCGCTGGCTTGCTGATGGCGACACCGTGACACTGGGCAGCCACACGCTGCAAGTGCGCCACTGCCCTGGTCACACACCTGGTCATGTGGTGTTTTACTCACCCGACATCCAGCGCGCCTTTGTGGGCGATGTGCTGTTTGCCGGCAGCATCGGCCGCACCGACTTCCCGCAAGGCAACCACGAAGACCTGATCAACAGCATCACCCAGCGCCTGTGGCCCATGGGCGATGACACGGTGTTCATTCCAGGGCACGGACCAGAAAGCACGTTCGGGCGCGAGCGCAAAAGCAACCCTTACGTGCGCGGCACCTGAAGCAGGTGATGCAGGCATGGATCCCGGCTCGGAGGCCGGGATGACAGTGGGGTGAGGACTTTGTCATCCCGGGCTTGACCCGGGATCCATCTCTCGGACTTTAAAAAGCGTACAGTCACACCAACCCAGCGCCTTGTGAGTTTCGTCCGTGCGCTGTCACGATTGCGCTTCTGAACGCCACACAACCCGGCTACCTGACCAAACAGCAGAGCATCGCCGTATTGGGTGTGAATGACCTGATCATCCGCTCCCTGCTCGACAAAAACCAGTTCCACGACCCGCTGGATGAGGCACTCAACTTGGGCATCTCGTCGGCCACCTGGCCGCTCTTTGGTCTGTTGTGGCCATCAGGTGCACGCATGGCCGAGCGCATGGCACTGCGCCCTGTCACCAACGAGCGGATACTTGAAATCGGTTGCGGTCTGGCACTGTCGAGCTTGGTGGCCCACCGGCGCGGCGCCAATGTGACGGCCAGCGATTGCCATCCACTGACGCATGCGTTCCTCGATGAAAACACCCGCTTGAACAAGCTCCTGCCCATCGAATACCGACACGGCTTGTGGGGCATCGCCGCCGGTCGAGAAGATGGCCAGCCCGTGCTCACCCGGGCGCTCGACGCGCCGCTGACTGGTCTGTTCGATTTGATCGTGGGCAGCGACATCCTTTATGAACGCGACGACGAAGGCACACTGGCCCGCTTCATTCATGAACACGCAGCCGTGAAGTCAGAGATTTGGGTGATCGACCCCAACCGTGGCAACCGCGCCGCATTTCACAAGCACATGGCAAGGGTGGGCTTTGCCATGCACGAACAGGTGCTGGACAAGACCGCGGACAAGGGTGTGGATGCTTATAAAGGGCGCATGCTGACTTACACAAGATGAAGACATGGATCCCGGATCAAGTCCGGGATGACAACGGCGGGGATGGATCCCGGGTCACGCCCGGGATGACAACGGTGGGGGTGGATCCCGGGTCACGCCCGGGATGACAACGGTGGGGGTGGATCCCGGATCAAGTCCGGGATGACTGTGGAGATCGGGATGACAGCGGGAACTGGGATGACATTTCAGAGTTGTCACCCCGGACTTGATCCGGGGTCCATGCTTGAGCCCTTGCGCAGCGCAGTGATCGAGCCTGCGTACAGCGCACCTCGTGCGCCCGGTCCTCACAAACTCAGGTCGTAGCCAATCGTGATCGGCGCGTGGTCTGAAAATTTTTCGCCTTTGTAAATGTGCTCGGTGCGGGCCTTCTCGGCCACGGCAGGCGTGGCCAAGTGGTAGTCGAGGCGCCAGCCCACGTTCTTGGCATAGGCTTGGCCGCGGTTGCTCCACCAGGTGTAGCAATCGTCGGTGGTGTCGGGCTTGAGGCGTCGGTACACGTCGACCACGCCACCTTCGGTGGTCAGCTTGGTCATCCAATTGCGCTCTTCGGGCAAGAAGCCGCTGTTTTTGAGGTTGCCCTTCCAGTTCTTCAGGTCGGCTTCCTTGTGAGCGATGTTCACGTCGCTGCACACCACAAAATCGCGCTCGGCCTTGAGTGCCATCAGGTGCGGGTACATCTTGTCCAAAAATCTGAATTTGGCTTCTTGCCGCTCGGGGCCCGACGAGCCACTGGGAAAGTAAACGCTGATGATCGACAGCTTGCGGCTGGGCGTGTCAAAACGCACTTCGGCATAGCGGCCCTCGGCGTCGAACTCGCCGCCGTCAAAACCCACCACCACTTCGCTGGGTTCGTGGCGCGTGTACACCGCCACGCCGGAGTAGCCTTTTTTCTGGGCGAAATGAAAGTGACCTTTCAGACCGGCCAGTTCTTCAAACTTGCCAGCCACATCGGGCGCCAGCAG
>JACCDS010024605.1_pt1 | contig 13363 bp, 15 predicted proteins | sample 7446441 | NCBI WGS metagenome assembly JACCDS01 (sample SAMN15323445, study PRJNA562643) | freshwater metagenome | isolation source: river surface water | place: USA:Blue River Watershed | collected 2017-08-17
AATTGAAACTGCTGACAAATGCGGGTCAAAGCAACGTAGCCGTCACCCGGAAATCGGATATAGCCCCCGGCGAGACATCCCGGTGCTAAGTCGTCGTAGTAGGCCAACCGGACTAGGCGGATCGAACAGCGCGGCGCCAAGAGGAAGGCTCCGCTTTCGCGGACACCGCCCTGCCGTCGTAGAGGCGGCGGCGATAGCCGTTGGTTGCAGGAAACAGGGCACGGTAGTTTCCGCGCCCGAGCAACAGGACGTCGATCAAGAGGTTGCGTGAAGCCTGTGGGTCACGGCGCAGACGGCCCTTCTAGCGTAGCGGCAATGTCTTCGCCCGTATCGGCTGCGCCCGCTTTTGTAGCGGCTAAACGCGGTAACGTAAAATCTAAGGTAATTGTCCCGCCGCTGCATATTACCGCACGATCCCTCTCAATCCGATGAAAGGAATCTCCAGTCTCAAACTGCGGGAAGTTCTCGCTGCGTGGCAGGTCTCACCACCATCCGCGCCCGATTTTAAGTGCGCCATGTGGCCGCGCATCAGACCTCGCCTGAGGTCATGCTGGCGGGGATCATTCTGAAGCTACCATGACAGTCGGGAAGTGCGCGACCTCGTCAGCCCCAAGATTTCAGCGTGACGCCTAGCTTTGCCCGCGCGCGCGCGATCCGGTTCTCAACGGCCTTGGTCGAGGCTCCCACCGTTTCCGCGATCTCCGCGTAGGACATTTGTTCGTATTCGAACAGGATGAGCGCCTCGCGTAGTTCTGTCGGCAGATCGGCGATTGCATCGCGCACCGCCTTCACACGCTCGGCACGTTCAAGTCTTCGCGTTCCGCTATCATCAACGGCCCCGTCGTCAGTCGGAACTTCGGTCCAATCATCGAGTGCCACAACCGGACGCAGCTTCCACCAGCGTAGTCGATTGCGCGCCAGATTTACCGCGATGGCAAAAATCCATGGGCGAAAAGGGGCATCCGCACGATACCGCCCGCGCTGCTGCCAGACGCGAACGAACGTCTCCTGCGCCAGTTCTTCCGCTTCGCTCGTATTCAGGACTATCCGCCCGATGACTGCCTTCAGGGAAAGCTCCCAGCGCTGCATCAGCGCACCGAGCGCGGCTTCGTCACCTATCTGCACGCGCCGCATGAGCTCCGTGTCTTCACGCGGAGTGGTCATCTCGGCCGCGTCGGGTGACATGAGTTAATGTCCGTGTTTGTTGAGCTGAAGATCAGGCGGAGCCTGATGGTCGAAATCTTTGATCTTCGGTAGCACCAGCGCAAGGTAGCGCCGGCCTGCTTCCGGCGACATGTGCGCGGCGCATTCACGGACGTGCGTGGCGATGGCGGATTCGCAGACCAAGCGCAGTTCCTCGACGCGTCGGTCGGCGGTCGCGATCGCAGAGGCATTCGTTTGCGGCGCGGCCTTCAGCTCATTGCGCACGCGCGCTGCGCGCATGATTTCACGACAGTGCTCTTCGCACACGACGGAATAGGCATCGTGCAGCTTCTTGATCGCGGCAAATTGCGCGTCGGTGAGTTTGAAGTCCGCACGCAGCCATTCCATGGCATCCTGCTTTGCGAGCGCCTGTGCGACCTCGTCATTGCCGGTGGCTCGAAACGCCACGAACCCCGTGGCGCCGGCAGCGACCGCAAGAAGGACGACGGTGGCAATCAGATGCTTCATGGCGTTCAGGGGCGGAGCTTCGCCATCACGCGTGGATCGAGATTGCCAAGGTAGGACACGACCATCTGCTCGCGGCTCGAATCGATCTTGGACCGGGCAAACGAGTGGCCAGTCCAACCCGCGACGACGAGGGCAGCAGCACCCGTAACAGTCCAGGCGACGAGGTGAGCCCGCACATAGGCGGCCCAGGTCTCACGCGAGCGTTGCTTGATGCGCTGCCACACCGCCGGACGGAAGGTCGGGTCGGGCTTCGGATTCACGCGCCATTCGGCGAGTGTCCGGGAGAAAGGGTCGTTCGGAGGAGACGGGTTCATGGTGGGTTCTACCGACTATAAACCTGAGACCGCAAAATCCCCTGAAGAATTTTTGAGGGATTCTGCGTTTCGAGGGTTATAGCCCGTGAACACTACTCTATGCATCTCAAATCCTCCCTCTCCACCCTCGCCGTAACAATTGGACTGATGATTGCCGCGCCGGCCTCTGCGCAGCACGGTCAGCACGCCGCGCCCGCCAAGGACCAACCAAACGCCAAGTCCGGCCAGTTGATCAAGGTTGGCGAAAAAGATGCCGCGTGGGCGGCCAAGGAGCGCGCGAGCTATCCCTTGGATGTCTGCGTCACCTCAGACGAAAAGTTGGGCAGCATGGGCAAGTCGCCCGAATACATCTACCGCCTGGATGGGAAGCCGGACCGCCTTGTCGTGTTTTGCTGCGGCGGTTGCGATGAAGATTTCCTGAAAGATCCCGCGAAGCATCTCGCCAAGATCGACGCGGCGAAGGCCGGCAAGGCTGGCGGCTCTGGCGCGGCCAAGGACGCGCACAAAGGGCATAACTAACCGCACTTCGCCCGGTGTGTAAGACTCGTAAGTCAGCTCCGACTTCACTGCCAATGCGCCTCACTCGATACCACCTCTGGCTCGCGTTTCTCGTGGCTCTGCCCGCGGGAGTCGACGCGCAACAAGCGTCTTTGCCGAACGAACAGGTCGATCTGCTGCGCGCAGTCGCCAGCGCCCCTGCGTTGAACGCGGCGTCGCGTCGCACCACTGCGGCCCGCGAGCGCGTGGACGCCTCGGGCCGACTGCCGGATGTCGAGGTCGAGGGCATGGGTTCGCGTATGGTTGGACCGATGGGCGAACGCGCCACCATGTGGGAGGTCAACGTGCGTCAGCCTCTGCCGAAACGTGGCGAGCGGGCGGCGGATCGCGAACGCGCTCGTGCCGCGGTTTCCATGTCGGATGCGGACTACGCGCTGATGGCCGGAGAAATGGCTGCCGATACCACAATGGCGCTCGCGGAAGCGGAAGGCGCGAATGCGCGGATTCGCCTGCTGGAAACGCAGGTCGGCCGGCTTGATGCGGTGCTTCGCAGCATTGAAGCTCGGATTGCGTCGGGCGGGGGTCGTCTCGCTGACCGGCTGACAGTGCAGTCGCGCGTGGCGTCGATGCAGTTAATGATTGAAGAAGAGCGACTGATGGCGGCTGATGCGTTGGCCGAGGCGCGCGGGCGTCTCGGGCTTAGTCCGGAAGCGCCCTTGCCTGCGTTTGCGGCTCCTACCGCTCGTGACATCAAAGCTGACGAGGCGGCCGTCGTTCGACTCGCCGCCGCGCGCACGGACGAGGCCAACGCGATGATGAAAATGGCGCGGGCTTCCGCGAATCCGATGACTTCGGTCGGCGTGCGGTTCGAAAATGAGCGGCGCGCGATGGGCGACGAGAATACGCTCGGGGTTGCGTTCATGTCCGAAATTCCCTGGCGCAGCCGCCGCTACGCCCGCGCGGAAGTGCGCGCCGCAGAAGCGGAACGCGGCGCCGCACAGACGGACGCGACAGCCGCCCGCTATCGCATTTCCGCGGCGGTCACACGCGTGGATCGCGCCGAGCGTCTTGCCGCGACCGCGCGGCGTTTGAGCAGTGAAACGCTCGCTCGGCTGAACGCTGAATTCGACTCGATGATCCGCACGGCCGGTGTGAGCACCCCGATGGGCGAATCGACGATCCTGCAAACTGTCGAAATTCTCGAAAAATCCACGGATACCGAAATCCAGGTGATCCGGGCCGATACCGCGGTCCGCACCGCTCGCGCCGAACTCTGGCGCTACATGCCGGCTAGCCAATTCCAGAACGCGAAAAACTGATCCTTACCATGACTCGAAACATCTTCATTTTCCTCGGCACTTTTGTCGCCGGTGCGCTGATTGCCCTCGTCGCTCGTGCCGCGATGTTCGCCCCCCACAAGGGCCATGAAGGCCACCCCGCTCCCGGGGGCGACTATGCTGCCATGGTCTCTAATCCACTCGCGCCCGCGAACACCGGCGCGAAACAGGCGGAAAACACGGGCGCTGTCGCGGCGGCAAAAGCGACGGCCAGCGATCCGCATGCGGGCCACGGTGCCGCCGCGACGACGACCGCGACCGACAAACCGGTAAACACCGTTTGCGCAATCTGCGGCATGGACGTCGATCCGAAGCTTCCGACACTGGAATATCAGGGGAAGAGAATCGGGTTCGGCTGCAAAATGTGCCCTCCGAAGTTCAAGGCCGAACCTGACCGCTACGGCCCGTTCTATCTGCGCAACGAAGTCATCAAGAAGTAAACTGTCATGCGCTCTCTCACTGTCATTTTCGCTGTGGCCGGCTTGGCGCTGGGCGCTGGCCTGATCGCATTCCTGCCGCGAGACGCGCTCTTTTCTGTCTCCGGCCAGCATGACCACGCCGCGGAAGCCGCCGTGCCCGGTGAGCGCTGGGCCTGCCCGATGATGGACTTCATCGGCAACAAACCCGGCGATTGCCCGGTGTGCGGAATGAAGATGACGAAAGTCACCGCAGGCGAGCTGAGTCGCGAGCAGCAACGGCGCATGGACGTGCAAACAGCCACGGTAACGGAGGGTCCGGCCCGCAGCCTGATCCGCGCTTATGGCGCAGTGCGTTATGATGATCGCACGTTGCAGGTGGTGATTCCGCGCGTCGGTGGACGGATCGTGAAGCGCCACAATGCCGCACGGCACGTCGGCACGCTCGTGAAGGTCGGCGATCCCATTGTCGATCTCTACAGCCCGGAGACATTCGCAGCGCAGGGCGAACTTGCCGCCGCGGTAACGCTGGGCGACCAGCCGACGATTCGAGCACTCTCCGACCGCTTCGAACGATGGAATCTCGGCGCCGTCGCGAAGGCCATTCTCGATGGTGGCGCACCGGCGGACACGCTCACCATCGCTAGCCCGTTCTCGGGCCGCGTCGTGCTCGCGCTCGATGGCGAAGGTGACGGCATGAAAGGCGCGGCGCTGCCGCAGATCGGCCAGGAGGTCATGGCCGATGCCCCGTTGCTGCGGCTCGTCGATCCGAGCGCTTACATGCTCGTGATTCACGTGCCGGAGAACCGCGCGCATTGGCTGACGGAAGGCCAGCCCACGCGACTCTCGTCCGACGACAAAGGCGACCTGCGCGACATCGAGGCCACCATCGCCTGGGTCGCCCCGGAACTGAATTTGGAAATTCGTGCGCGCGAAGTGCACATTCACTTGCGCGACCCCAAAGGCCGGCTTTTGCCCGGCAGCCTCATCAGTGCGCGCTTTGAAACCGCGCTCGGCGGTGACTTGGAGGTCGCCGATGTGGCGAAGCCGGAAACATGGGGCAAATTTCCGCTCATCCCGAAGACGGCCGTGCTCTCCACAGGTGTGCGCCATGTCGCGTGGCGTGTCGCCGAGCGCCAGCGCGACGGCCGGCTGCGCTTCGAACTCGCGGCGCTCGCGCTCGGACCGCGGCTCGAGGACGAATCGGGGAACGATGTCTATGTCGTGCGAGCCGGCCTTAAGGCAGGCGACGAGGTCGCGACACAAGGCGTCTTCCTGATCGACAGCCAGGCCCAGCTCGCGGGCACGGCCAGCCTGCTCTTCCCCAAAGGCGCGGTCGCACCCGCTGGCAGTCACCAGCACTAAACATCTCAACTGCGCACCCGGACTCCGCGTCGCACTCACGCTCCCGCTTCAATGCTCTCGTTTGTCATCCGCAATACTTTCCTCACGCTCACCGCGTCGCTCGCGCTCGCGGTCGCCGGGTTCTGGGCGTGGCGTCACGTGCCCGTCGACGCGATTCCCGATCTCAGCGACAACCAGGTCATCGTGTGGGCAGAGTGGCCGGGGAAGAGCCCGCAGGACATGGATGCGCAAGTCACGTCGCGACTCGCCCGCGAACTGCAAGGACTTCCCGGCGTGCAGACGGTTCGCGGCATGTCGCTCTACGGCGCGAGCTATATCTACGTGATTTTCGAAGAGCGTCGCGATTTGTATGACTGCCGCACGCGCGTCCTGGAGCGGCTTTCTCAGCTCCAAGGCATTTTACCGGCCGGCGTGAATCCGCGCCTCGGACCGGATGCGACCGCGATGGGACAGGTCTATGCCTTCACCCTCCAAGGTCCGCAGAGCATCGAAAAGAAACGCTTCATCCTCGATCAGATCGTCGTGCCCGCGTTGCGGGCAGTGCGGGGTGTGGCGGAGGTCGCGCCCGCGGGTGGCGTTGTGCGTGAATATCAAATCGACGTTGATCCCACCCGGCTGGAGGAACAGGGCGTCACGCTGGAAATGCTGATGATGGCGGTCCAGAACGCCGGCCGCGACGTGGGCGCGATGAGCGTCGAGCAGACCGGCGTCGAGACGATGATTCGCGGCGTTGGGTTCATCCGCTCCGTCGCCGACGTCGAGAACATCATCATTCGCGGAGATCGGTTGAAGGGAGCGGGCCTGCGGCTCGGCGACATCGCCGACGTGCAACTCGGCGGCCAGTTCCGCCAAGGCCTGCTGGCCGACGGGTATCAGGAACACGTCGGTGCGGTCATTGGAATGCGCGTGCAGGAGGATCCGAAGACGGTGATCGGCGCGGTGAAGCAGCGGCTCCTCGATCTCGGTCCGACATTAAAACGCGAACAGCTCAGCGTCGTTTCGTTCTACGACCGGTCCCAGCTCATTCGCGAGACGACCGATACCGTCACGAACACGCTCCTCGAGGCCATCCTCACCACCATCATCGTAGTCGTGGCGTTTCTGCTTCATGTGCGCGCGAGCCTCGCGGTCGCGGTGAGCCTGCCGCTCGGCATGCTCTTCACATTTCTGGTGATGCATCTGTTCGGTGTGAGCGCGAACATCATGAGCTTGGCCGGCATCGCGATCGCGATCGGCGTGATGGTCGATTTTGGAATCATCATGACCGAAAATATCACGCAGCACCTCGTGGACCTGCAGGAAAAGTGCAAGCGCGAGGGCCGGCCGATGCCCACATCGCCCTTCAATGCTGAGATCACAGATACAGTGGTGCACGCGGCGCAGGAAGTCGCGCGACCGCTCCTCACGTCCGCAGCGACCACGGTGATCGGCTTCCTCCCCATCTTTGCGCTGACGGATCAGGCCGGCCGGCTTTTCCAACCGCTCGCACTCACAAAGTCGCTCGCGATCAGTGGCGCGGTTCTTTTCGGAACGCTTTTGGTTCCCGTGCTCTGCCGGCTGCTGCTGCCCCCGTGGCATGTGCGCAAGCCGCTGCTCATCGCCTTGACGGGAGTGGCCGGCGGGCTCGCCTTCGGCTGGTTCGTGCGCGACGGCTGGTCGCTGCCGATGGAATACGGACGCTGGGCGATCACGATCCCCGGTTGGATTTTTGCGCCGCTGTTCGCGGTGCTGGTCGGCTCTGCCATCTGGCGGATCGGTCGCGAGCGGCTCGTGAACTACGAGGAGAATCCAATGAGCCGCGGGATTCACGTCGCCTACGAGTGGGCTTACGAACGAATTCAACGGCACAAGGTGACGTTCACCATCGCCATCGTGTCGATGGCGCTGGGCGGTTACCTGCTCGGGGCCGGCTGGCAGACGCTGAGCTGGCCGTTGCGAAAAGTGTTCACCGTCGCGGGTGCTGATTTTTCCCAGACCCATCTCGACGCGGCCATGACGAAGTGGTTCCCCGGCGTAGGCTCCAGCTTCCTACCACCGCTCGACGAAGGCTCGCTCTTGTTCATGCCGTCCATTCCGGCGACCGGTGGCTTGGGTGAAACGCAGCGGATCATGCTGGCGCAAAACCGGCTCATCGAATCGGTGCCGGAGGTAGCAAGCGTCATGGGGAAAATGGGTCGCGCGGAAACTGCGCTCGACCCGGCGCCCATCGGCATGATCGAGACGGTGGTGTTGCTAAAGCCTTACGCGGAATGGCCCACGCACGAAATCACGCGACCCGATGGAAAGGTGGAGCACCGGCCGCGCACACTTGCGGAGGTGCGCGCCGCGCTCGCCGCCATCAGCGACATTCCGGGTGTCGCGCCGAGCTGGCTGCAACCGATCGAGACGCGCGTGGTGATGCTCTCAACCGGTATTCGCAGCCTCATCGCATTGCAGATCCTCGGTGACGACACGGATGCGCTCGAACGTTTCGCGGAGGCGGCGGAAAAGGTCATTCAACCGACTCCGGGCGCCGCCGACGTCCAGATGCAGCGCGAGGGAGGCAAACCGTATGCGGAGATCCGTCTCGATCCCTCCAGAGTCGCTCGCTTCGGGCTCAGCAACGAGCAGGTCATGAAATCGGTCGAAACCGCGTTCGGCGGCATGGCCGTCACGTATTCGGTCGAAGGCGCGCTCCGCTATCCAATCCGCATCCGCTACCTGCGCGAGCGGCGCGACGATCCCGATGAACTGCTTCAGCTCCAAATTCCCGCCGCCGTGGGTCACGGCGCCATCCCCATCACGAACCTTCTCGCGATTCCAACCGTGCACACGCTGGAGTTTGCGGAGAACGGCCCCGACGCGGATGCGCTCCTCAGCCGACTGCCGCTCGCGGTGCAGCGCAATTTCACGATTCTCGCGCCGCGCCGCGCCGAACTGACGGTGCCCGCCGGCGATCCGTTGCCGCGTGAAGTGCGTGACGTCATCGCGGCCCAGCAGGTCCGTGTCTCGCGCGAACGACCAAGCGAAGCCGGCCTTACGTATACGATTGGCCCTATGGCGATTCGCTCCGAGGGCGGCAAGCGCACACAATACGTGCTGCTCAACGCTCGGGGGCGCGGCGAAGTTGAAGTCGTGCGCGATGCCGACGCTCGGGTGCGGGCCGCGCTGGCTGACGGGCGCTTGGAGTTGCCGGCCGGCGCGACGTATCGCTGGGTCGGTCGCTACGAGCAAAAGATCAAGGCCGACGAGACGCTGCGGTGGATCATCAGTGCGTCGATGCTCGTCATGGTTATGCTGATCTACATCGGCACCCGGTCCTGGCTGATCACAAGTATCATCATCCTGTGCAATGCCACCGTGACGACGGCCGGCGGATTCTTTTTCGTCTGGCTGTGGGGCGCCGAGATGACGACCGCCGTGGTCGTTGGCTTCCTCGTGCTGCTCGGCGTGATGTTCAACGACGGCATTCTGCTCGGCACTTACATTCAGGAGCAGTTCAAGACGCATCCCGGGACGGTGGCCGAAGTGCATCGTCGCGTCTTCATCGCCGGTCTACGACGTCGCCGCCCGGCCATCATGACGAACATGACGGCCATGCTGTCCCTCATCCCGGTGCTGTGGTCGACCGGCCGCGGTTCGGAGTTGATGACGCCGATGGTGCTACCGGTGGTCGGCGGAATGATTTTCGACATCGTATCCCTGTTCTCCGTCCCGGTGTTCTTCACCTGGTATTGGGAGCGGAAGCTGGCCCGAGAGGCCGAGACTGGAGTCGCCGTCTCCGATCCACAGCCAGCGAGTTGAACGAACTGAGGGATTTCGGCAGCCGCAGCGTTAAACGTTTGAGATGAATCCAGACCCTCTTGAACGCCGGCTCGAAGCCTATGCCAAACAGCCGCTGCCGGCAGCCCCTGCGAATGTCGCCGACGACGTATGGCGCGAAATCGAGCGTCGCCGTCACGAGTCCCTGTTAGCGCGTCTTGGCTGGCATGAATTGTTGAAACGCCCATCTTGGGCGCTGGCGGGCCTCTCGTTCGCGCTGGCAGTGGGCGCGATCCCGGCGGTGGCATTCAGCCGTATGCAGCAAGCCGATGAGCTTGCCCGCGACTCATTGCATTTCGAGGTGTTTTCACCGCGTCCTCGCGGCCAGATCGTGAGTCTACTGGCACATCCGAAAAGTTCGCTCCTTCACACCCCATGAAAAGAGTCGTGTTGTTTTTTGTCGCCGTCGTCGTGGTTGCCGCCCTTGCAGGCTTCGCCACCCTGAAACTGTCGAGGCATGGCCCGCGTGAGCATGTCGCCGCCCATGATTGGCTACACAAGGAGTTGAAACTGACCGCGGACCAGGAACGCGCGCTTGAGCCCGTCGAAGCGAAATTCACCGTGAAGGAGCGCGAGTTCGCTGCGGCATTGCTCGAAGCAAATCGTAGCCTGGCGCGCGTCATGGGCGAAGAGAAAACCTTCACGCCGCGGGTCGCCGCCGCCGTCGAGATCGTTCACCAGCGCATGGGTGATTTGCAGAAGGCATCGATCGAGCATGTCTTCGAAATGCGAACCGTGCTCTCGCCCGAACAGGGCGACAAACTCCTCGCGCTCGCTCAGAAAATCCTCGAATCGCACTGAGCGCGTGGATGATCCGGACCTACCGCTTATTCAGGCGCTCCAGACAGGAGACGACACGGCGTTGAACGAACTTATCAACCGGCATCGCGCGCCGTTGTTTCATTTCGCTTTCCGCGTCGTGCGCGATGAAAGCGCGGCGCGCGATGTGGTGCAGGAGACATTCGTGCGGGCGTATTTTGGCGCGGCGAAGTTCAGACCGCGGGCGACGGTCAAGACGTGGCTCTACGCGATTGCGCTTAATCTTTCGCGCGATTTTATGCGGCGGCGGATGCGGCGCCGCGAAGCGTTTTCGCTGGATGCAAATGCAGGGATGGCAGCAGAGGCGGAAGTCGTTGACGGCTCACCGCCCGTGAATGATGCGGCCGGGAAGCACGACGAATTTGCCCTGTTGCAACAGGGCATCGATCAACTGCCTCAACATCTGCGCGAGGCATTGATTGCCTTTTCCCTCGAAGGCAAGTCGCAGCGAGAGGCAGCGGACATTCTCGGCACCACTCCGAAAACGGTCGAACTGCGAGTATACCACGCGAAAAGGAAGCTGCGCGAATGGCTCAAGGAATTCGAGATGACGGAAGATTTGTTGAGGGATCGCGCCGCTTCCGAACGATTAAAGCCATAGTTCCCACTCCCATCCCACTCCCATGAAAACGATTCGCTATTCTATCGGCCTTTTCGCTTCGGCGTTGGCCCTTTCGATTGTTACCAATGGCCTCGCGCACGAGGCACACAAAAAAGACAAGGAAACGGCCGGCGTTCAGGCGTCCTCGGAGAAAAGGGGCAAGCTGATCGCGATCACGGAAAAGGATGCGGCATGGGCGGCCAAGGCGCGGAAGGAATATCCGGTCGATGTGTGCGTCACCTCGGGTGACAAACTCGGCAGCATGGGGAAGTCGCCGGAATATATCTATCGTGTGGACGGAAAACCGGACCGGCTGCTGATCTTCTGCTGCGACGGCTGCGAAGAGGATTTTATGAAGGACACCGCCAAATATCTCGCGGTGTTGGATGCTGCGGCGAAGAAGAAGGCGACGGCAACGAAGTGAGTGTGCTGCCTTTCACAGTTCAGCCCGTCTTATTCGATCTTATGAATTCCCTTCGTTTCTTTCTGGCTGCTGCGTTCGCTCTTGGCAGCACGGCTTTCGCGCAAGCTCCGGCTACGCGGACTGAGATTCAGAACGCGGCGCAACCTCAATTGACCGTCGGTTCTGACGGTCGGGTTTGGCTCGTTTATGGCCAAGCCGGCCAGGCGCCGGTCGATCACAGCGCCCACGCTGCCGGTCATGGCGATGGCGAGAAGCCGAAAGGAAAGGGTCATCAACCGCCGGGGCGTTCCGGGGATATTTTTGTTACCTACTCGAAGGACGGCGGAGCGACGTTCGCGCCGGCCATGAAGGTGGCGCATCTGCCGAAAATTATGCTCGGTATGCGACGCGGCCCGCGCATCGCAGCGCATGGCGATCGTCTCACGGTTACCGTCATCGCTGATGAATTGATCGCGTTTACTTCCAACGATGGTGGTAAGACCTGGGGTCAGCCGGTAGCGATCAACGAAGTCTCCACGAGCGCTCGCGAAGGATTACACGACCTGGCCGGCGCGCCCGACGGGCAAGCGTTCGTCACTTGGCTCGACCTACGAAATGGGAAGATGGAATTGTGGGCCGCGTCCTCGAAGGATGGCGGGCGCACTTGGGGCAAGAACCAACAAGTTTACAAGTCGCCTGACAAATCCGTCTGCGAGTGCTGCCACCCGAGTGCGCTCTATGACGAGGAGGGTAATCTCGCGGTGATGTGGCGCAACTCCATCGAAGGCTCGCGCGACATGTGGATGACGACGCGAGCGAAAGGCGCGACGGCGTTTTCGACCGCGCGCAAGATCGGTGAAGGCACGTGGAAATTGAATGCCTGCCCGATGGACGGTGGCAAAATCCTCGCGCTCGGCGGCGGGCACTTCGGTGCCGTTTGGATGCGCAACGGTGAAGTGTTCATCAGCCGGGGCGACAGCCCCGAAATCAATCTAGGCAAAGGCAAGCATCCGGTCGCGGTTCACACCGGCAGCGCACCGCCGATTGTGTTTTGGCAACAAGGCGCAGACTTGGTCGCGCTGCACAATCTGCACGGCACCGAGCCGGTGAAGCAGGCGAGCGATGCGCGGTTCCCGTCGATCGTCGCGCTTCCCGGAGGAAAAGGGGTGCTGCTTGCCTATGAGCGAGGCGCGAAAGACGCGACCTCAGTCGGCGTGGACCGACTTTAGTTTCGAACCGTCTTTCCGGCCGAAGGCCAACTGCCCATCTCGGCGGTTGGCCTTTTTGCTTTCAATCGACCGGAGCTGCGCCTTGGGCACGTCAATATCTGCGCAGTTCTTCACAACAGACGCGCAGTGTCCGCCGAGGGAATCCACGGGGCGGGGTGTAGTGCTCAATGAACAGTTAACAATCAATCGCCACAGGTGACATATGAAAACTCAACGGACTCTCATTCGAAGCGCACTTGGAATTTTCGTGAGCGGCATTTTCGCCGCCGCCGCCCTCGCCGGGCCCGGCCCACAATACTGGAATCGTCCCGCCACCACATCCGCAAAGAAACCGGACGCCCAGAAAATCGAAGCTCCCGTTGCGGGCAAATGCGCCGGTTGCACGACCAGCCCCATCTGGGGGAGTAACAACCGCGAACCGGGCGGTAAAGGTGCCCCCAGCGCTCGCGTTGTTGGTTCGACCCATTCGTGCGCTCGCTGCACGGGCAGCGTCGCCACGCAGAACGGCAAGGTCAAAGACGGCATGACGCACGACGTCGGCTGCGGTCCACTGCTCTGCTGCAAATGACCACGCTTGGTCTCTCGAAACCATCAACGCTCAAAACGTCCTTTCATGAAAACAAACACCCTTCGTTCGAAACTTCTCGCCGGTGCCGCGCTGGCCTTGGGAATCAGCTTTGCAAATCCCAACGTAATCGCAGGCCCCGGCCCCGACTACTGGCGCAATCAAGGCAAGGCTTCGAGCCCCGCCGCGAGCGCCCCGGCCGCGACGATGCCTCGCACCGTGGCGGCTTGCACCGACGCCCGCTTGGAGTCCGTGACGGAAACAAAGTTCATCCAGGCCAACGGTCGTGGTCCGACGCGCACCGTCGAGGTCGGCAAGAAACTGGTCTGCACAGCCTGCGATAT
>JACCDS010713364.1_pt1 | contig 13362 bp, 15 predicted proteins | sample 7446441 | NCBI WGS metagenome assembly JACCDS01 (sample SAMN15323445, study PRJNA562643) | freshwater metagenome | isolation source: river surface water | place: USA:Blue River Watershed | collected 2017-08-17
CGACCTCACGGCCTTGACGCACTAGCTGGTTAATGGTTGGCATTTAAAAACGTCCCTCAACGTTTGATAAAAACGAAAACGTGAAACCCTTCGGAAATTCCGAAAAGCCTTCGAGTGTATCAGGTCACCCACTGATCCGCAATGACCCTTGCCGCCCTGGAGCACGGGCAACAGCACCCCTGGCTTATTGGATCCAAAGCCGGAAAGCATCCCAAGCCCGCCCCAGTAGGCCAGCTTCCTCGACAGCCTCTAGAGCAAGCAAAGGAACATCAATGAGCGTGCGCTCACCAACATAAACTCTCAGCATCCCGCTGGCCTGTCCTTTCTGAAGCGGTGCCACCAGAGGATCCGGGCGGACAGCCTGGGTGCGCAAACGGGTTGCGTATCCGGTCGGCACCGTCACCACCAGGGCCTGCGGACGCCCCAGACGAACCTGGGCCGACTGCCCCTTCCAGACCGCCGGAGTGAGGACCGATTGGTTGGCATCGAAGAGTTTGACCGCCTCGAAAGCGAGGTAGCCCCAATTCAGCAGCTTTTGGGTCTCGGTGGCACGGGCGTTTTCGTTGTCGACACCGAGCACCACGGCCAACAGACGTCGCGCACCAGGCGCGCCGGCCGGCCCCAGATGGGGAAATACACGTTGCGCCGTCGCAATCATGCTGTAGCCAGCCGCCTCGGTATGGCCGGTCTTGAGGCCGTCCACCGTGGGATCACGAAACAGCAGCAAGTTGCGGTTGCTGTCATTGGCCGGCGGGGTGCCCTCATAACGGTACTTGCGGATGGCATGGAAGTGGGCACGGTCGGGGAAGTCGCGCAGCAGTCGCGTGGCCAAGGTGGCCAGGTCGCGCGCCGTACTTACCTGACCCGGCTGGGACAGGCCGGTCGGGTTGACGAAACGCGTTGCCTGCATGCCCAGCACCCGGGCCTGCTCGTTCATGAGCTGGACGAAGCGTTCCTCGCTACCGGCCACCCCTTCGGCCAACGCCACGGCGGCGTCGTTGCCAGACTGCACCAGCAGGCCCTTGATCAGGTCTTCCACCGGCACCTTCATCTGGGTGTCGATGAACATGCGCGAACCGGGCTGGCGCCAGGCACGCTCGCTGACAGGCAGCGCCCGCTTCAACTCCAGCCGCCCCAGACGCAGTGCATCGAAGACCAGATAGGCCGTCATCAGCTTGGTCAGGGAGGCGGGGGCAACGGGGCTGTCCGCATCGCGGGCCGCCAGTTCCTGGTCGCTGGTCAGGTCCAGCAGCAGGTAGGCCCGGGCCGCGATCTCGGGCGGCTGAGGCGTGGCCGGAGCCTGAGCGGCAGCGCAGGCCAGGCCAGCCCACATGGCCAGGGAGCACAACAGCGGCTTCATCGGGCCCCAGACATGAGATGGCGCACCACCAGGCTCTTGAGCAAGGGCAGTTGTCCATGAAAAAAGTGGCTGCCGCCGGGCACCACCGTCACCGGCAGCACCTGAGGGCGGGCCCAATCCATGACGGCGGCCAAGGGCACGGTGTCGTCGCTTTCGCCGTGGATCACCAGGGTGCGCTCATGCAATTCGGCAGGCACGGTTGCGACCTGGAAGCGGCTGGCCGCGGCACCGACAAACACCAGCTTGTCGATCTGGCGCGCAGGCCACAGCGTGGAGAGGGCCTGGCTCATGACGAAGGAGCCGAAGGAAAAGCCGGCCAGTGCCAAAGAGCCCTCGGGCGCGCACTGTTGCACGACCGCCAGGAAATCCTGCGCCTCACCACGACCGTCGTCGTGCACGCCTTCGGTGGTTCCGACGCCCCGAAAGTTGAAACGCACGGCCTGCCAGCCACATTGCACGAAGGCGCGCGCCAGTGTCTGCACCACCTTGTTGTCCATGGTGCCGCCGAACAGCGGATGAGGATGGGCGATGACCGCCACGCCCTTGGGCGCCACCTCCCCGGCGGGGGCATCACGCAGGGCCTCGATACGGCCAGCCGGGCCGGCCAGCGTCAGTCTTTCGGTCTGGGCATTCACGTCAGCGCCCCAGATGCGGCGGCGTCAACAGGCGCTCGACCACCCGACCGTTCTTGAGGTGCGAGTCGACAATCTCCTCGATGTCGCTCACATCCACATAGGAATACCAGACCGCCTCGGGGTAGACCACGGCCACCGGCCCGCCCGCGCAGCGGTCCAGGCAGCCGGCGCGGTTCACGCGCACCTGGCCCGGGCCGGCCAGCCCGGCCGCCTTGACCAGGGACTTGCAGCGCTCGAAGGCCGCCTCGGCCTGGTGATTGGCACAGCAGGATTCGCCTGCGGGGCGCTGGTTCAGGCAGAAAAAGATGTGGCGCTGGTAATACGTGGGCGCGGCGTCGGGATGCGTGGTGGTGCTCATGGCTGGATTTTAGGTGCAGCCCTGTCGAGACTACCGAGACCCCAGACACGGATCAGCACGTAGAGAAGCACGGCATAGGGCCAGATCCAGCCCAGCCACTGGGCCACGCCATGGAAACGGATGAAACGCCCCTGCTCCCAGATCTGCAGGGTGTGGGCAAAGTAGGGGCTGGCCGGCGCCTGGTTGATGAGGCTCAAATAGAGCCCCAGCGACAGCAAGAGCAGCGCAGCGCACACGCGCGCAGGTACACGCAGGAGGGACAAGGCCAGGACGCCCGCCAGTACCAGCCCGGCCTTGACGGGCAGGCTGAACCAGGCCCAGGCATGCACCGGGCCATAGCTCAGCGTGGCCGACAGCAGCGTGGCGCCCAGGGCGGCCGCCAGGACAGCCAGCACAAAAACCGCGCGCCGCACCAGAGAGGGGATGATGCTGAAACCGAGCAGGCAGGGGATCAGGGCACCCAGCAGCACGCAGCTCATTTCGGCCATGGGTACCAGGGGCTGCAGCTCCACCGTCCGCAAAGGCAACCATTCCAGAAAAGGCGTATCGAGCAGCCACTCGGCCAGGCCGGCTTCCACGCGCTCGAACACCTGCCCCAGTCCCAGCGGCACAGCCGCCGGGAACAGCAAGGCAAAAGGCCACAGCGCCAGCAGCACCAGTGCGCCACGCGCTTCGGGCACAAACCAGCGGGCGCGGAAACGGATCCAGCGGTCGATGGCACCCAGCCTCTCCAGCAGGGTGGCCGTCACCGCCCCCAGCCATGCACCCGCCAGGTTGAGCAGGAAATCGATGTTCGATGGCACCCGTGATGGCAAATAGCCTTGCAGGGTCTCCAGCAACAAGGACAGGGAACCTCCTCCCACCGTGGCCAGCAGCACGGCACGACGCCCCTGGCCCGTGCGCAGCGCGCCCAGCGCCAGCAAAAAGCCCAAGGGGGCATACCCCAGCACATTCGACAGCAGGTCGAAAGCCGTCCAATAGTGCGGCCAGGGTGCCACCAGAAAGCCCCAGGGCAGGGGTCCCTGGTCACGCCAGTCGGCAAAAGGATAGAGGCTGGCGTAGACCATCAGCCCCACGTAGACCAGGCTCAGGGGCCAGGCTGAGGTTTTGTGCACCGTCATGGCGCCTCTGTACAAATCAGAAAGGCTTGACCACAACCAGCACGACGGCGGCCAGCAGCAGCAGCACCGGCAGCTCGTTGAACCAGCGGAACCAGACATGGCCGCGCCGGTTCTCGCCGCGCCGGAACTTCTTCAGGAGCGCACCGCAGGCATGGTGGTAACCCAGCACGAGCAACACCACGGCCAGCTTGGCGTGCAACCAGCCGGCGCCCTGGCCGACACCATAACCCAGCCAGAGCCAGAAGCCGAAAGCCAGGGCCGGCACGGCCAAAATGCTTGTGAAGCGCATCAACTTGCCCGCCATGAGCAGCAGGCGCTCCCGCTCGGCCACCGACTCGGCCGGCACCTGGGCCAGGTTCACGTAGATGCGCGGCAGATAGAACAGGCCGGCGAACCAGCTGGCGACAAAAACGATATGGAAGGCTTTGACCCAGAGCATGGGCAGAGTTTAGACCGAGACCCATAAAGACAGCGCAGACAGAACCTGCGCAGCAGGTTTCAGCGACGGCCAATTTTGCGCAGCAAAGTTAAGCGCAGCGGGCCAGCACCAAAAAAAACCCCGGCACATGGCCGGGGTTGCAAGCCTTTTTTGCTGTCACACATCAAGGCCCCGCTCAGGGAGGAAAAGCGGGGGGTGGCGAACCACCCGGCGCTAATCTAACAAAAACGTTCATGAAATGCAAGCCAGCGCCGCAATTCAACCGGAACCGGGTATTTTTTAGCGCTTTTGAACGCCGATTCCGGCCAGGGCGGAATCGGGCACAATTTTCCCCATGACACCTTATGCCCCCTATCCCATGGGCCGGCCGCGCCGGCTGCGCCGCGACGAGTTCACCCGCAAGCTGGTGCGCGAGCACACACTCAGCGTCAACGATCTGATTTATCCGGTCTTCGTCCTTGACGGCCAGCAGCGTCGCGAGGCCGTGGCCTCCATGCCTGGGGTCGAGCGCCTGAGCCTGGATCTGCTGCTGCCCGTGGCCGAGGAATGCGTGCAACTCGGCATCCCCGTGATGGCACTGTTCCCGGTGATAGACGGCAAGCTCAAGAGCCTCGACGGCAAGGAGGCCTACAACCCGGACGGACTGGTGCCACGTGTGGTGCGCGGCCTGAAGGAGCGCTTCCCCGAACTCGGCATCATGACCGACGTGGCGCTCGATCCCTACACCAGCCACGGCCAGGACGGCGTGCTCGACGCCACCGGCTACATCCTCAACGACGAGACGGTGGAGATCCTGGAACGCCAGGCCTTGACGCAAGCCCAGGCCGGCGTGGACATCGTGGCCCCCAGCGACATGATGGACGGGCGCATCGGCGCCATCCGCAGCATCCTGGAGGCCAAGCGACTGGTGCACACGCGCATCATGGCCTACAGCGCCAAGTACGCCAGTGCCTTCTACGGTCCCTTCCGCGACGCCGTAGGTTCGGCCGCCCATCTGGGCAAGAGTGACAAGAAGGTCTACCAGATGGACCCGGGCAACACCGATGAGGCCCTGCGCGAAGTGGCCCTGGACATCAGTGAGGGCGCCGACATGGTGATGGTCAAGCCCGGCATGCCCTACCTGGACGTGGTACGCCGGGTGAAGGACGAGTTCCGCGTGCCGACCTTCGCCTACCAGGTCTCGGGTGAATACGCCATGCTCAAGGCCGCCGCGCAGAACGGCTGGCTGGACCACGACGCCGTGATGATGGAGAGCCTGCTGGGTTTCAAGCGCGCCGGCGCCGATGGCGTGCTGAGCTACTTTGCCGTCGCTGCAGCACGCCTGCTGCGCAGGTCATAAACAACCCGGGACTCGCATGCGCGTCTTCAGCATCAGTCCCGGCGGCGTGAGCGAAAGCACCGTACCACCTGCGCAGCTGCCACCGATCGGCCATGTCTGGATTGCCTGCACCCGGCAGGAACTCGAGGCCGGCTGGCCGCAGCTCCAGACCACCTTGCAGGCCCTGTGCGACCTGCAACTGGTCGACCTGCACATCTCGGACCTGCTCAACGCTCAGTTACCCTCGCACTTCGACTACACCTCGCAATACGACCTGCTGGTGTTCCGCCGGCTCGCCACCGGCACCAACGCCCCCCCGGCAGTCGGCGGACGAGGAGCGTCACGCCGCAATGGCCCGCCCGTCCTGCGGCACATCGACACCAGCCCGGTGGGCTTCGCGGTGTTCGAGCGCGTGCTGCTCACGGTCCACCCGGCCGATTGCGCGGCGCGCGACGCCTACGCCTCGCGGCTGCTGCAGGTCGTCTCCAACGATGTGCGCACCACCAACAGCCGCCTGCCCGCGTCACCGGCCGATCTGATGCTGCGCATCGTCAACCAGATGGTCGACGGTTTCCTGGAGCTGCGGCGCGAACTCACGCGCCAGCTCGACCACTGGCAGACCGAGCTGCTCAACCCGCGCACCCGCTTCAACAACTGGGCGGCCCTGCTGGACACGCGGCTGGCATTGCATCAGCTCGACGAGATCTGCGAGGACCAGCGTGCTGCCGTGCAGGACTGGATCGAATCCGTCAAGACCTGGCCGGAGGCGGACACGCCAGCCGCCCAGCGCGAGCGCGACCTGCTGCTGGTGCGCAGCCGCGACCTGCTGGAACACATCGAACGCGTGGTGCACCATGTGCGCCGGCTCGAACAGAGCGTGGAGACGGCCGTGCAGATCCACTTCAACGCCCAGAGCAACCGCACCAACGACATCATGCGCACGCTCACCGTGCTCACCGCCATCTTCCTGCCGCTGAACCTGATCGCGGGCATCTTCGGCATGAACTTCGAGTTCATACCGTTGATCCACAACGACGAAGGTTTCTGGTGGGCCATGGCCAGCATGGGCCTGACCGCCATTGCGCTGGTCCTGCTGTTCTGGCGCAAGCGCTACCTTGTGCGCAGCGGCCGCTAGCTAAACCGGCCCTGGACCGGCCTCGGGCCCGGTACCGATCTTCAGATGCACCAGCAGGTCGGCCACCAGCTCCAGGCGCACCAGGGGGCTGTCCACCGCCAGGAACTGCTGCTTGAGTTGGGGGCTCACCGGCAGGATGTCGCACCAGCGGTTGGCCAGCCAGCCGCAGTCGTCCCACTGCAGCGGCGGCTGGATCGGCAGTTCGTCACCGGGCCTGGCCTGCGCCTGCATGTGCTGCAGCAGACGTTGCAAGCCGGTGCGCACATGCACCAGGTCCGGGGGCACCAACACCACCGGGTCTTCGTCCAGATATTCGGCCTCGCCGGTCCACAAGCCATGTTTCATCTGCTCACTGCGCAAGAGCCGGAAACGCCGGCCGCCTTGGCAACGGACCATCATGAGACCGGGCTGCGGCCGCTCGAAGCTCGTGATGTGCGCCAGCGTGCCCACGGCATGGAAGGCCTCAGCCTGGACCTGTGCGCTGGCGGCCTCTCCCGCACGCGGCGCCTGACGCACCTCGCTGCCACGGCTCAGACAGACCACGCCAAAGGGGGCCCCCTCCTTCTGGCAACGGTTGATCAGGTCCAGGTAGCGCACTTCGAAAATGCGCAGCGGCAGCACCCCGCCAGGGAACAGCACGGTCTGCAAGGGAAAGAGGGGCAGAGGAAAGGTCGCACTCATCTCAAGGCCTGTTCAACTGGAACAGGCTCGCCCCGTTGTCCCAGGCAATCCGGCGCGCCACATCCTGCGGCAGCTCACCAAGCCAGCGGCGGTAGCCGCGCATCAGTTCGTCGTAATACAACCAGCGCTGGTTGACCCAGGTGTCCGAACCGATCAGGAAACGGTCCGGGTATTTCAGCAGCAAGGCGCGCCACTCCGGGCACAGGCTGCCCTCGCCGCAAGTCAGTCCGGGCCGGTAGGACAGCTCGCCCATGAGCCTGGGGTACTTGTCCAGCAGGGCCTGCACACGCGCGGCCGAAGCGCCGCCGATGCCGGTGTGGGCCCAGATCAGGCGCGCACCGGGTGCATGGGCCATCAGCAGGTCGATGGCCACGTCGTCCACATGGGCCAGCACGGCCAGCTGCTTCTCTGCGGCGAACTGCATCAGCTTCTTCGCCACCGGGCCGTTGGCATTGGCGCTGTCGTAAAGATGGAACTCACCGATGCCGCGGTAGGGCCCGGCCGCCGTGCCGCGCGCGAACTCGGTCTGCACCAGGGTGTAGATGCTCTCGTCACGGAACCAGTTGTCATAGTCGGCCCGGTTGCGGTACAGGCGGATGAAGGGCACCACCGTCACGCCGGCCGCGCGCGTCTGCGCCCGGGCCCCGGCCAGGGTCTTGGTGCCGTCGTTGGGGCGGCTGTTGGCAACGATGGCGCGCACCCCGTTGCGCTGCATGCGCGCCAATACATCGTCCAGCGGATGGGGGCCCTGGTAGGCCTCTTCGTTGTAGTGCAGATGCGCGTCGAACAGCGGGCCGCTGTAGTCGGCCGCGCGGGCCAGGCTGGCGCCGGCCAGCCAGCACAGCACGACCAAGGCGCGCCGCATGGTCTCAACCCACATGTTGGGCGAAAAAGGCCAGCGTGCGCTCACGCGCCAGCGCAGCCGCCGTGGCGTCATACGCGCCGCGATGGTCGCAGTTGAAGCCGTGGTTGGCCGCATAAACATGCACCTCGACGTCCGGGTGCGCCCTCTGAAAAGCCGCCACGCCCTCCAGCGGAATCCAGTGGTCCTTCTCGCCGAAGTGCGCCAGTACCGGGCACTTCGGGCTGCGTGCGATCTCGGCCTCGGTGGTGACGCCGCCGCCGTAATAGGGCACGGCCGCGCTCACCCCCTTGAGCAGACAGGCGCTGCGCCAGGTCAGCAGGCCGCCCCAGCAGTAGCCGACCACGCCGACCTTGCCGGCCTGGGCCGCGTGCTGGATGGCGGCCTGGATGTCCTGCATGACGCCTGGCGCCGCAGGGTTCATGCCCAGGGCCTCGACCGTGGCCTTGAGCGCCATGCCCGCGCTCATGTCGTCGGGGCTGTAGCCGAGTTCGACACCGGCCTTGACGCGATGGAAGGTGGCCGGTGCCACCGCCAGATAACCCGCCGCGGCATAGCCGTCGGCCACGGCGCGGATGTGCGCATTGACGCCGAAGATCTCCTGCACCACCACCACGCCGCCACGCGGCTTGGCGGCAGGCTGCGCCACGTAGGCGGGAAACAGGGAACCGTCGGCGGACTTGATCTCTGTGAACTGACCCATGGGTAGCATCTCCTTGTTTAGACGGATAGGCCCAGTTTGCGGGCCACGAAGTCGAGCCGGTCCTGGCCCCAGAACATCTCGCCGTCGATGACGTACGTGGGGGCGCCGAAGATGCCGGCCGTGATGGCCTGCTGGGTGTGGGCCTCGTAACGCTCGCGCACCTCCGGGCTGCCGGACTGCACCAGGCGTTGGGCGTCGAGCCCGTTTTCGGCCAGCAGTTCGGCCAGCACCTTGTCGTCACCGATGTTGCGCTCCTGCGCCCAGACGGCGGACAGCACGGCGCCGGTGATCTTCAGGGCCGCTTCGCTGCCGTCGTGCAGGTCCACGGCGATGATCAGGCAGGCCGCAGGGTCGCCCCCGACGGGAAAGAACCTGGGTTGCGGGTGCAGGGGCATCTTCAGGTGTTCGCTGAAGCGCCTGAGCTCCAGCAGGCGGTAGGCCTGGCGCTGCGGCGCACGCTTGGGCAAGGGCAGGCCGCCGGAGAGGGGGAAGACCTTGCCGAGGTCCACCGGCAGCACGCGGACAGTGACGCCAGCCGCCCGGGCCAGGGCGACAAAACGTGCATGGCCCAGATAGGTCCAGGGGCTTTGGGGCGCGAAGTAATAGTCCACCGTGTGGCTCATCGTGTCTCCTCTTGCGTGATCAGGGCCTGTTCACACTGATTTCTCAAGTGCGAACGTGATTAAAACCGCGCCAATCCAGGCGCGCGACGACGCCCAGGCTGGCCGCCTGGGCTAGGCGTGCAACAACGAGTGGCGCGGTTTTAACCACGTTCCCTGCGGGTTGCGGCCAAAAAAACCATGCGGGGTGTTGCGCGGACTTGCCGGAGATGACTCCGGCAGCGTCCACGCGCCTACCGCATGACTTTTTTGATTCGCAACGCATCTTGGGAAATTAGTGTGAACAGGCCCTGCTGTTTCTGCGGCAATGGTATCTTGTCGTCATCACACCTGCAGGAGCTGGGCTTTGGACAAGGTTCTACTGGTCACCGGGGGCGGTCGCGGCATCGGCGCCGCCACGGCCCTGCTCGCCGCGCAACGCGCTTATGCCGTCGCCGTCAACTACACGGCCAACTCGCTGGCCGCCGACGAGGTGGTACGGCAGATCCGCGCCGGCGGCGGCAGGGCCATGGCGGTGCGCGCCGATGTGGCCGACGAAACCCAGGTGCTGGCCATGTTCGAACAGGTCGACACCAAGCTCGGCCGCCTGAGCGCCCTGGTCAACAACGCTGGCGTGGTGGACACGGCCCAGCGCGTGGACGAACAAAGCCTGGTCCGCTGGCGCCGCATGTTCGAGATCAACGTCTTCGGCACCATGCTGTGCGCGCGCGAGGCGGTGCGCCGCATGAGCACGCGCCACGGCGGCGGGGGCGGCGCCATCGTCAACGTCGGCAGCGTGGCCTCCTTGCTCGGCGCGGCCGGCCAGTATGTGGACTATGCGGCCGCCAAGGGCGCGGTGGACGTCTTCACCCTGGGCCTGGCGCGCGAGGTCGCCACCGAGGGCATCCGCGTCAACGCGGTGCGCCCCGGCATCGTCGATACCGAAATCCACGCCAGCGGCGGCCAGCCCGGCCGCGCCCAGCGCCTGGCGCCGCAGATCCCGATGCAGCGCCCCGGCACGGCGCAGGAAATTGCCCATGCCATCGTCTGGCTGCTGTCGGACGAGGCCCGTTACGCCACGGGCAGCATCGTGGACATCACCGGGGGACGCTGATGACAGGCTACACGTATTACTGGGAAGATCTGGAAGTGGGCAGCACACGCGAACTCGGCAGCGTGGTGCCCACACGCGAGCAGATCCTTGATTTCGCGCGCCAGTTCGATCCGCAGCCCTTCCACCTCGACGATGCCGCCGCCGAGGCCTCGGTCTTCGGCAAGCTCTGCGCCAGCGGCTGGCACACCTGCGCCATGGCCATGCGTCTGATGGTGGACAACTTTCTCTCGCAGGCTGCCGCCCTGGGTTCACCCGGGCTGGAGAGCCTGAAATGGACCAGACCTGTTTTCCCCGGCGACACCCTGAGCCTGCGCCACACCGTCGTGGACCGCCGTCCCATGGCCAGCCGTCCCGACGTGGGCCTGGTGCGCACCGTCTGGGAAATGCACAACCAGCAGGGCGACAAGGTCTTGCACATGGAAGGCTGGAGCATGTTTCGCCGACGCACACTGGCCACGCCCACGGCAGGCAAGGACTGAACATGGACTTCAAGCCCCTCGTCACCCTGCTGGCCATCGTCAACCCCCTGGCCATCGTGCCCTTTTTCATCCACTACACCCAGGGCTTCACGCGCGAGCAGCGCCTGCGCACGATCTGGATCTCCTCGCTCAGCGCCTTCGCGGTGATCGCCATCAGCGCCCTGCTGGGCCTGCAGATCCTGGCCTTCTTCGGCATTTCGCTGGCCAGCTTCCAGGTCGGCGGCGGCATGCTGCTGCTGACCTCGGCCCTGGCCATGCTCAACGCCCAGCCGGCCGAAGCCAAATCGAACGCCGAGGAAATGCAAAGCGCGGCCGAACGCTCGGCTGCGCGCGCCAGCATCGCCGTGGTGCCGCTGACCATTCCGCTGCTGACCGGGCCGGCCACCATGTCGACCGTGGTGATCTACGCCGACAAGGCGAAGGACTTCCTGCAACTGGGCACGCTGGTGGGCTATGGCGTGGTCATCGCGCTGGCCACGGCCCTGTGTTTCGCCCTGGCCGAACCGATCGCGCGCGTGCTGGGCAAGACCGGCATCAACGTGATGACCCGGCTCATGGGCCTGATCCTCGCGGCCCTGGCCGTGGAGGTGATGTCCGACGGTCTGACCAAGCTGTTCCCCGCGCTCGCGGGTTAGGCCTCAGTAAGCGGCGACCGCGCCGTTGGAGCGCGGGTCGTAACCGCCCTCCAGCACGCCATTGGGATGGCGCCGCAGCATGCCGGCATGGCCCACACCCTCGTCCCAGGCGCCTATGGTTTCCACCTCGTGGCCCATGGCGCGCAACTGCGCCACCACCGCCGGGTCAAAACGGCTTTCGAGCTTGAGCGACTCGCTGGACTGGCCCCAGGTGCGGCCCAGCAACCAGCGCGGCCGTTCGATCGCCTGCTGCGGGTGATCGCCGTAACGCATCACGCGGTTGAAGATGGTGGCCTGGGTCTGGGGCTGGCCGTCACCGCCCATGGTGCCGTAGACCAGGGTGCCGCCATCGGCCAGCTGGGCCATGGCCGGGTTCAGCGTGTGGAAAGGTTTCTTGCGCGGCTCCAGCGTGTTCACGTGCGCCGGGTCCAGCGAGAAACTGCAGCCACGGTTCTGCCAGTTCACGCCGCTGGTGGGCAACACCACGCCCGAGCCGAACTCGTGGTAGATGCTCTGGATGAAGGAGACGGCGATGCCGTTCTTGTCGATCACGCCCATCCAGATGGTGTCGCCCGGGTCGGTTTTCCTGCCCCAGGGCAGGGCCGTATCGGACTTGAACTCCTGCGCCAGCGCATTGATGCGCGCCGAGGTCAGCAACTCGGCCGGCGGCAAGGCCATGAAGTCGGGATCGGTGAGGTAACGGTCACGCACGCGGAAGGCCAGCTTGGTCGCTTCCACCTGCGCATGGACGAAGGCTGCGCTCTCGGGGCCGGCCTGCTTCCAACCCGGGAAACGTTCCATGAGCGCGAGGATCAGCAGCGAGACCAGGCCTTGCGAAGGCGGCACCATATTGTGCAGCTGGGCGCCGCCGACCGGTACCGTCAGCGGGTCGATCAGCTTGGCCTGGTGCGCCTGCAGGTCGGCCAGGGTCAGCGGGCTGCCCACGGCGGCCAGTTCGGCCGCCATCTGCCTGGCGAGTGCGCCGCGGTAGTGCTCGTCCGTGCCCTTGCGCGCGATCAGCGCCAGCGTGGCGGCCAGGCGCGCCTGCTTGAACAAACCGCCCACCTGCGGCACTTCGCCACGGGTCAGGAAGGTCTCGGAAAAACCGGGCTGGTCTTTCAGCTCGGCCAGCTTGGTCTGCGTGGTGCTGGCCTGGCTGCGTGTGACGGGGATGCCCTCGCGCGCGAGGAAGATCGCATCATCCAGCAGGCGGGAGAGCGGCAGGCGACCGCCCAGGGATTGCGAGGACAGCTGTTGCGCCGCGCCCCAGCCCGAGATCGTGCCGGCCACGGTGAGCGCGGCCGTGCCGCCCCGAAACGGGATGCTGCCGGTGATGCCCCGGGCCGCATACCACTCGCGGCTGGCGGCGGCGGCGCTGCGGCCGCTGGCGTCGATGCCACCGGGGCGCTGGCCCGGGCCGTTGATGACCCAGAAGCTGTCGCCCCCGATGGAGTTCATGTGCGGGTAGACCACGGCGATGGTGGCCGCGGCGGCGATCATGGCCTCCAGCGCATTGCCGCCCTCGCGCAGCACGGACACGGCCGACTCGGCGGCCAGGGAATGGGGTGCCACCGCGATGCCGCGGCGGCCGTAGACGGACTGGGCCATGAGAATTTCCTCAAGAGGGAAAGGCGCCGAGGGGCGCCTTTCCATGGGCTCATGCTACCAGCCGATGGCCTTGGGCAGCCACAGCGCGATCTGCGGGTAGAAGAAGAGCAGCAGCAGCGCCAGGAACTGCATGGCGATGAAGGGCACCACGCCCTTGTAGATGTCCTTGATCGTCACCTCCGGTGGGGCCACGCCTTTCAGATAGAACAGCGCCCAGCCGAAGGGCGGCGTCAGGAAGGAGGACTGCAGGTTCACCGTGATCAGCATGGCCAGCCAGACCGGGTCCACCCCCTGGGCCAGCAGCACCGGCAGGAA
>JACCDS011334726.1_pt1 | contig 13360 bp, 15 predicted proteins | sample 7446441 | NCBI WGS metagenome assembly JACCDS01 (sample SAMN15323445, study PRJNA562643) | freshwater metagenome | isolation source: river surface water | place: USA:Blue River Watershed | collected 2017-08-17
CGGCGGCCGCAACTTCGGTCACCTGGCCTATGCGGTCGAGGACATCTACGCCACCTGCGAGCGGCTGCAGTCCCACGGCGTGGCCATCCTGCGCCCCCCGCGCGACGGCCGCATGGCCTTCGTCCGCTCGCCCGACGGCATCTCGATCGAACTGCTGCAAGCGGGGCACCCTTTGCCCCCGAAACAGCCATGGGTCGAGATGCCCAACCAGGGCAGCTGGTGACGAATCGCCCCGGATTTCCGAGACAATCAACGCCCCTTCTGTCCGATCCTTCACCATGGACCTCAAGCTTCCCATCACCATCATCGACGAACTCAGCGACGACGAGGTCCGCTCCCAAGGCGAGCTCGACCTCGCCAGCGGCGACATCCGCAACGTGCGCTACGAAGACCACGACCCGGCCACGCAAGGCATCCCTGCGGCCCTGGAAGACTACGAGTTCACCGTCGGCGTGCTGAAGAACGGGGCCCGCGAGGTCGAATTCCGCATCGAGGCCGACGCGATGAGCGGCCGCTACAGCGTCACCCCCAGCGAACTGCTCGAACTCAAGGGCCGCGCCGCCAAACTGTTCAGCCAGGCCCCCGGCAAGGCGCGCTGAGCGGCGGGGCGGTGCTGCCCCTGTCCGCATCAAGTGCATCCGTGGGTCTCCTGCGGCCGCTCAGCCCCCTCCCTACAATTGGCGGCGTGAGCCTCCTCAACGCCGATCTGCACAGCCATTCCACCGTCTCCGACGGCACCCTCGCGCCCGACGTCCTGGCGGCGCGGGCCCACGCCAACGGCGTCGAACTCTGGGCCCTCACCGACCACGACGAGATCGGCGGGCAAAAACAGGCGCGTCAAGCGGCGCTGGCCCTGGGCCTGTGTTATCTCACCGGCACCGAAATCTCCGTGACCTTCGCGGGCGAGACGGTGCACATCGTGGGCCTGGGCTTCGATGAAGACCACCCGGCCATCGTCCAGGGGCTGGCGGCCACCCGCGGGGGCCGCGAGGCCCGGGCCCGGGACATCGCCGACGAACTGGCCCGGGTCGGCATTCCCGGCGCCTTCGAGGGCGCACTGCGCCATGTGGGCAATCCGGAGCTCATCTCGCGTACCCACTTCGCCCGCTACATCGTCGAGACCGGCAAATGCAGCGACACCAACGAGGTGTTTCGCAAATACCTGGCCGACGGCAAACCCGGATTTGTCCCCCACCGCTGGGCGGGCCTGGGTGACGCCGTGCGCTGGATCACCGAGGCGGGAGGCCAGGCCGTCATCGCCCACCCGGCACGCTACAAGCTGAGCGTCAACGAGGAATTCGCGCTGTTCTCCGAGTTCAAGCAGCACGGGGGCACCGGGGTGGAAGTCATCACGGGCAGCCACACCGCCGCCGAGGCTGTGAAATACGCGGGCTTTGCCCGAGAGTTCGGTCTGGCGGCCTCGCGCGGCAGCGATTTCCACAGCCCGGCGGAAAGCCGCATCGACCTCGGCAAACTGCCCCATCTGCCGGCCGACCTCCCGCCGATGTGGGAACGGCTGGCGTCTCGCATCGCCCGTCCGGCCCCCACGGCCGCGCCGTGAAACCGGCCAGCTCCCCGACCGCAGACCTCCACCTGCGGCGTTCCACCCTGTGGGGCATCGGACTGATCCTGGCGGCGGCGGTGTGTTTCTCGACCATGGACAACACGCTGCGCCACACCGGCCGGCTGGTGCCCGTGCTGTTGATCCTGTGGGTGCGTTACGGCATCCAGGCGGTGCTGATGACCGCTTGGCTGGCGCTTTCTCCCTCGGGTCGATTCCGCACCGGACACCCCAAATTCCAGCTGGCCCGCGGGGCCCTGCTGCTGGCCACCTCCGCCATGTCCTTCTGGGGCGTGCAGTTCATGCCGGTGGCCGAGTTCACGGCCATCAACATGCTCACGCCGGTGCTGGTGACCCTGCTGGCCGGCTGGCTGCTGCACGAGCGGGTGAGCCGACTGCGGTGGCTGCTGGTCATTGGCGCGTTCATCGGTGCCCTGATCGTCATGCGCCCGGGCAGCGGCGTGTTCGGCTGGGCGGTGCTCTTCCCGCTGGCGGGCGCGGTGACCTATGCCTGCTTCCAGGTCCTGACCAGCAAGCTCTCGGCCCTGGAAGACCCCACCACCACCCACTTTTACACCGGCTGCGTGGGGGTGCTGCTGCTCACACCCCTGCTGCTCGGATCGGGCCTGGACGTGACCGCAACGCTGGCCCACGCCGCCCCCTCGACCCTCGCGCTGCTGGTGCTCATCGGACTGCTGGGCAGCACCGGCCACTTGCTGCTGATCTTCGCGCTGGGGCGTGCGCCCGCATCCACGCTCATGCCCATCATGTACGCGCAGATCGGCATGGCGGCCTTCATCGGCTGGCTGATGTTCGGCCACCTGCCCGATGGCTGGGCCTGGGTGGGCATGGCGGTGATCGCCGTGTGCGGTGGCACCTCCGCGTGGTTGAACCTGCGCCCTCGGTCTCCGATGGGCCGCTGAACCACCGCCTCCAAGCCCGACCGCGACACCAGAGCGCCCAGCAGCGCGACAATCGCCCCATGGCCCAGCACTTCACCGTTCACCCGGACAACCCCCAGGCGCGCCTGCTCAAGCAGGCGGCCGCGATCATCTCGTCGGGCGGCGTGGCCGCGATCCCGACGGACTCCAGCTACGCCCTGGTCTGCCACCTCGACGACAAGTCCGCCGTCGACGCGCTGCGTCGCATCCGCGGGGTGGATGAGAAGCACCACCTGACCTTGCTTTGCCGCGACCTCTCGGAGCTGGCGTCCTACGCCAAGGTGGACAACAAGCAATACCGCCTGCTCAAGGCCGCCACGCCCGGGGCCTACACCTTCATCCTGGAAGCCACCAAGGAAGTGCCGCGGCGGGTGTCGCATCCGTCTCGGCGCACCATCGGCCTGCGGGTGCCGGAACACCACGTCACACAGGAACTGCTGGCGATCCTTGGTCAGCCCCTGCTCGGCACGACCCTGATCCCCATCGGCGAAACAGAACCGCTCAACGATGCCGACGACATCCGCGAGCGGTTCGAAAAGCAGGTACAGGTCATCGTCGATGCGGGGGCCTGCCCGATGGAGCCCACCACCGTGGTAGACCTCACCAGCGGCGACCCGGTGCTGGTGCGGGCGGGCCGGGGCCCACTGGCCACCGTGGGCCTGGACTGACCGAGCCGATCCATGGCCAAGAAGCACGCACACGTCAGCGAAACCCCCGCCACCCAGTTCCTGCGCCGCCACGGTGTGACCTTCGGCGAGCACCCCTACGATTACGTGGAACACGGCGGCACCTCCGAGTCGGCACGTCAGCTGGGGGTGGATGAACACGCCGTCGTCAAGACCTTGGTGATGCAGGACCAGGACACCAAGCCCTTGGTCGTGCTGATGCACGGCGACCGCCAGGTGAGCACCAAGAACCTGGCCCGTCAGGTCGGCGCCAAGAAGATCGAACCCTGCAAACCCGACGTGGCGCAACGCCACAGCGGCTACCAGGTGGGCGGCACGTCTCCCTTCGGTTTCCGCAAGGAAGTGCCGGTGTACGTGGAACGAAGCCTCCTATCGCTGCCGCTCATCCACATCAACGGTGGGCGACGCGGTTTCCTGGTCAGCCTCGCCCCCACGGTGCTGGTGGACCTGCTCGGTGCCGTGCCGGTCGAGGCGGCGGACCCCGCTTCGGTGGGCTGACGCCCCACCCCCGGCGCGTAAACTGACGCCCTGCTCCCGACGCCCCGGCCCACTGGCCGGAGGCTCCGAGTTCCCTGATCGAAGACCCTGCCATGTTGTCTCCCACGCTCTGGACGCTGATCCTCGTCGTCACCGCCTACCTGATCGGCTCGCTCTCGTTTGCCGTCATCATCAGCCGCGCCATGGGCCTGCACGATCCGCGCAGCTATGGCTCGGGCAACCCCGGGGCCACCAACGTGCTGCGCTCGGGCAACAAGAAGGCCGCCGCGCTGACGCTGGTCTTCGACGCACTCAAGGGCCTGATCCCGGTGGCCCTGGTCGTCGGGCTGGGTGATCGCCTGGGTCTGAACCCGGACGAGGTCGTCAACACCGGTGCGCTGGTGGGTCTGGGGGCGTTCCTGGGTCACCTGTGGCCGGTGTTCTTCCGCTTCGAAGGTGGCAAGGGCGTGGCCACGGCCGCCGGCGTCCTGCTGGGCTTTCATCCGATCCTGGGGGCCTGCGTGCTGGGCCTGTGGCTGCTGGTGGCCTACACGACCAAGTACTCCTCGCTGGCGGCGCTGATCGCGGCAGCCGCCGCACCGGTGATCCAGGTCATCGGTTGGGGGGCGTCCGGGGCCACGCTGGCCCTGGCCATCATGAGCGCCCTGCTGATCTGGCGCCACAGCAGCAACATCAACAAGCTGCTGGCCGGCAAGGAAAGCAAGATCGGTCAGAAAGCGGCACCGGGCACGCCCCCGGCGCCTTCGACCCCGCCGAGCGCGCAGGCTCCCCACGTCCACGCCAAGGGCGCGTCCCGGGCCAATGGCAAAAAACATCGCCACTGAAAGCCCCGACATGACTCTCCAGCGTTTTGACGTCGGTCCCCGCTATTCGGAAATGGCCCTGCACAACGGCACCCTGTACCTGTCAGGTCAGGTGCCCGACGACGCCACCCAGGACATCCAGGGCCAGACCCAGCAGGTGCTGGACATGATCGACCGGCTGCTGGTTCGGGCCGGCACCGACCGCCGCCACCTGCTCATGGTGCAGATTTACCTGGCCGACCTGGCCGACTACGACGGCATGAACGCGGTCTGGGACCGTTGGGTGCCGGACGGCCAGGCCCCACCCCGGGCCACGGTCCAGGCCCGGCTCGCACGCCCCGAATGGCGAATCGAGGTGGTGGCCACCGCCGCCGTCCCCAACGCCTCCGGAGAGCGCGGTTGAACACCGGCCGCCCGGCTTGGCGGCCGCTCGTGTCGCTGCTGGTCTTGGTGGGGGTGGTCTGGGGCGGGCAGCGCCTGCTGCAGGGCCTGAACCACCACCGCCAGGGCGAGTCGATGCGCCAGCTCGCCCGCGACGGCGACATCCGGCTGATCTCGTCGGAAACCTGCCGGTACTGCGTGCTGGCCCGCCAGTGGCTGACGAACCAGCGGGTGCCCTTCAGCGAATGCCTGATCGAGCGCGACGCCCAATGCCGCCGCGAATACGAGCGCACGGGCGCCCAGGGCACCCCCACCGTGCTCGTGAAACATCAGGTGCAGTTGGGCTTTGCGCCCGCACAGGTGCTCGAGGCCCTGCAACGCTGAACCGCCGCAGGGCCGCCCTGGGTCAGAACTTGACGTTCATCCCCACGTAGAGGCTGCGTCCCGGTCCCGGCACGGGCACACCCCACGCCACGCCCGTGGCCGACATGGTCTTGCCCTGCCCCATGTACGCGCCGCCCAGCGGGTGCTGGTGGTGGTGATCCAGCACGTTCTCCACCCCCCAGTCCCACCGGACCTGGCGGATCTCGTAACTGCCCCGCAAATGCAGCAGGCCATAGCCTGCAGTGCGCATTTCATTGCGCACGCTCGAGAGGTTTTCCTTGGCGCTGACCAGTTCGGTCTCGATCGACCCCATCCAGCCCCCCTGGCGGTGTTCCAGGGCCAGTCGGGCATTGAGCGGCATGGTGTTGTAGAGCGCAGATCCCGTGTCCTGGTTGGTGCCACGGACATAGTTGAGCTGCCCCTTGGCCACGAAAGACCCGCTGTCGGCGGACCGACTCAGCTCGCGACGTCCCGACACTTCCAGGCCGTACAGCCGGGCCGACTGGTTGGCATACCGCAGATACACAAAACCGTTGGAGAGCGTCTGGTTGGCCACGGTGCAGGCCGTCATCGCATCGGTCGATCCCACCGCGCAGCGCTCGGCGTCGATGTAGTCCTCCACATGGGTGAAGAACGGCGAGACCTTCAGCGCCCAGCGGTCGCCGGCCGAGGCATCGCGCCAGTCGGCCGCAGCGCTGAGGGTGTGGGCCGTTTCGGGATTCAGGTTCACGTTGCCGACGTAGCCGTTGCCGTCACCCACCAAGTTGACCATGCGCATCGCCATGCCGTTGGTGGACCAGGCGTAGCGCTCGTACAGGTTGGGCGAGCGCGTCTTCATCGAATAGCCGAATTCGTAGCCTTCGGAGGCCGAGGGCCGGAATCGGGCCACGGCCACCACGTCCAGATGGCGGTCGGTGCGGGCACGGTCGGTGGCGTTGAAGGTGGCCTGATCGGACGGACTGAACGTGGTGCTGTAACCCTGCACCGGGCCGGTGTCCATGTCCACGGTTTCGTGGCGCAGGCCCAACTGGGTGGTCCAAGCCGGGGTCCAGCGGGTTTCCCACTCGCCGAACAGGCCCAGCCGATCGCGCCGACCCTCACGGATGTTCCAGAACACGTTCGGGTACATGCCCTTGCCGGAGGGGTCCCACCAGTCGTCCAGACGGTATCGCTGCATCTCCCCCCCCACCCGCACGAGGTGATCGGCCCCCATCGGCACGTCGGCCCGCACGGCCAGACCGGTGTTGCGCCCCTGCGTGTCCATGGGCATGCCCGCGGCGTAACCCATGGCTCCACCGGAGACGGGGCCGGCCACACCGTCATTGGCCCCGGTCATGCCCGGACCGTACCAGTAGAGCTTGTCCGGTCCGAACTGCATCTGGTGATCGGTGCGCTCCCGATAGGCCCGGGCGTGCAGCCGTCCCCAGTCGTAGGCCCCGTCGTAAGCCAGGTTGAACTGCAGGCTGTCGTTGGCCGTCATGTCCATGCGTTGATTGGGCCAGTTCTGGTAGGCGATCTCCTGCAGTCCCACCCGCAGCGCCAGCCGATGCTGTTCATGCCGGAGTCCCAGCGCCAGTGACTGGTTGATCGTCTTGTAGGCGCTGGAACCGACCTCATCCGCCTCCAGCCAGCCACGCCCGGCCGCTGCCGCCCCCGCCGCCTTGAAATCGTCCCCAGCCTTGTAGTTGGCCGCCTTCGCCACCGAGGCCTGGTAGGTCAGGCTCATCCGTTCGGTCGCGTAGGTGGTGGCCACATGTCCGCCCATGCCGTCGCCATTGCTGCGGTAGTGCGCCCCCACCTCGCCGAAGGTGATGGCGCCTTGTCCGGGCTCCGCGAACACCGGTTCAGGTGAAGACACCAGGATCGTGCCGCCGAGGCTGTCGCCCCCGGCACTGACCGGCGACACGCCGGCAAACACCTCCAGGCGCGCGACACGGGTCGGATCGATGTAGGACAGGGGCGGGTTCATGTGGTTGGCGCAGGCCGACAGCAGATCCATGCCGTCCACCTTCACACGCAAGCGGTCATCGGCCAGACCCCGGATCACCGGCAGGCTCGACACCCCTCCCGCCCCGTAGAAGGACACCCCCGGCTGATCCTCCAGCAACCGGGCGGTGTCGCTGACACGGGCCCGCAGGGCTTTCAGGCCGCTGCCATCGGTGACCTGGGTGGCCTGCGGCAACGGCTTGCGACCGGTGATGACCACCTCGTCCAGCGAGGTCAGGTCCGCGGCATGGGCGGCGGATCCCACCCCCAACCAGAAAGCCGCCGCCAACGAACGGCTGAGGACCGACAAGCGGGGGCGGTGGCCGAGGGCCGGGCCATGGGAAGAAGGAGAAGAGCGCATGATTCAAGTTCTGAAAAGAGTTCGGCACAGGCCTCCTGCCGCTGGTCTCCGGCACCGTGAAGGCACTCGGGCAGACGCAGGCAAGCCACAGCCGACCGGGACCGATGCATCGGTCCCGGTCCGGCCGTCAGGAGGTCCAGGAAAGGTTCAGGCTTGAATCGCGGGGGGCGCCCGCATGGGGGCGTTCAGCAGCACCCGGTCGGCGGCCGCAGGCAGCCAGTGGGCCTGGGTGCACGCCTCGGGGACCCGTCCTTCGGGCACCGGGCGAGGCAGCGGCGCGCGCGCTCCAGGCACCCCGGCCGGGAGGCTGACGTGGGCCCATGCCCAGGCGCAAGGTTTGGCCAGGCCTTGAGGCCAGAGCGGGTCATCCCGCGTGTCGACGTCGTCCGCGGCCTGCAAGGCCGCGTCCAGCGTCACCCACTGCATGCCCAGCGGCGTGCAGATCTCCACCACCGGACCGTGGGCCCAGGCCGCGGTGACGATGGCCCCCGCCCACCCCTGCAACGCCGAGAACAGGGTGGCCGTGAGCAGCACCCGCAGGCACAGATCCCGCCACCCTGCCGACGGCCGCCAGCCGGCCTTCGCCGTCCAACGGCGGCGCGACAAGGGTGATCGGAGGCGACAAGTCACAGGAATAGCGGGGATTCGGAAGTGCCCGGTTTATACCGTCCACAGCCCCCCGCCACCCTAATCAACATCAAGAAACAAAGCGCACACAGCAGAACCGGTTCGTCACTGCGCCGGATCCCTGCGCTCCCATCGGATGGCGTCGATGGCTTTCCACAACTCGGGCGAGATCTGCACGCCCCAGGCGTCCAGGTCCTGGTCCAGCTGCGCCAGCGAAGTCACGCCAATGATGGTGCTGGCCACGTTCCAGCGCCGGTAGCAGAAGGCCAGCGCCAGCTCGGTCGGGGTCAGGCCGTGGTCCCGCGCCAGCTGGTTGTAGACGCGGGCGGCCGCCAACGATTCCGGGCGTCCCCAGCGCTGCTGCTGCATGCGCGCGTAGATCGCCATGCGGCCCGGCCGGGCGGGATCCTGGAAGCCGTTGGAGTCGTACTTGCCCGTCAGCAGGCCAAAACCCAGCGGCGAATAGGCCAGCAGCGACACCTCGTGGTGGTGCATGACCTCGTCAAGGCCGTTGTCGACCGCACGATTGATGAGGCAGTAGGGGTTCTGCACCGTGGCCACGCGGGGCAATCCCCATCGCTCGGCCAGGTGCACGAACTCACTGACCCCGTGGGGGGTCTCGTTGGACAACCCCACAGCCCGCACCTTGCCCGCGCGCACCAGCTTGTCCAATGCCCGCAACTGGGTCTCCATCGCACTGCAGGGCTTGAGGTGCGCGGGATCGAAATACACCTCTCCAAAAGCCGGCACGTGGCGCACCGGCCAGTGGATCTGGTAGAGGTCGATGACGTCGGTCTGCAACCGCTGGAGGCTGTCGTCACACGCCTGCAGGATGTCGGCCTCGGTCAGGTCGGCGCTGCCGCCACGGATCCAGGGCATGCCACGCGAGGGACCGGCCACCTTGGTCGCCAGCACGACCCGCTCCCGCTTGGCTGGAGACCGGGCCCACCACTGTCCGAGGATGCGCTCGGTGGCCCCGCAGGTCTCGGCTCGGGGCGGCACCGCATACATCTCGGCCGTGTCGAGGAAGTTGACACCGCGCTCCAGCGCGCGATCGAGGATGGCGTGGGCCAGCGTTTCATCGACCTGCTCGCCGAAGGTCATGGTGCCGAGGCAGATGGGGCTGACGCGCAGGTCGCTGCGACCGAGTCGAACGTGTTCCATGGAGGTCAATGGCTGTCGGAAGAGGGCCACAGTGTGCCGCACGGCCCCCCGCCTTGCAGGCGGGCGGCTGAGGTACGCTTGCTGGCTGTGCTGATTCCTCTGCCCGGCTTGCGCCGGTGCTCCTGCATGTCTGCGACCGTCCCCGGCTCCCCCCGCTCCACCCTGACCACCGATCTCCTGCTGCTCACGGCCGCCGCCATCTGGGGCTCGACCTTTGTCGCCCAGCAGGTGGGCATGGCCACCATCGGCCCCTTTCTCTACACCGGCAGCCGGTTCCTGCTGGGAGCTGCACTGGTGGCCCCGCTGTGGTGGTGGCGCCCCGGTCCGCTGGCCCACGAACCGGTGCGTCCCAGCCAGGGCATCCTGGGTGCCGGCGCGCTGCTGGGGCTGGTGCTGTTCATCGCAGTCAACCTTCAGCAGGTGGGGCTGCTGGGCACCTCGGTGAGCAATGCCGGCTTCATCACCGGCCTGTACGTGGTGCTGATTCCGGTGCTGCTGCTGACCTTGGGCGAAAGGGCGCCGGCAGCGGTGTGGGGCGCCGTGGCGCTGTCCGCAGCCGGGCTGTACCTGCTGAGCGTGAAGGCCGACGCCTCCATCGCACCCGGTGACTGGCTGCAGCTGGGCGGGGCCCTGATGTGGGCGGTGCACGTGATCCTGGTGGGCGTGATGGCACGGCGCCACGATGCCCTGCGCCTGGCGGTGCTGCAGTACGCCGTCGCCGGACTGCTGTCGCTGGGCGTGGCCCTGTGGCGGGAGTCGGCCACGCTCGAAGCCCTCTGGCAGGCGGCCGGCCCCGTGGCCTACGGCGGCGTGCTGTCGGTGGGGGTGGCCTACACGCTGCAGGTCGTGGCCCAGCGCACGGCCCAGGCCTCGCACGCAGCGGTGATCTACAGCAGCGAAGGCGTGTTTTCGGCGCTCACCGGCTGGTGGATGCTGGGCGAACAGATCGGCCCGCGAGGGATCGTGGGGGCCACGCTGCTGGTGGCGGCGATGCTGCTGGCCCAGTGGAAACGCCCCCCCACCCCCGAGGTGCACTGAGGCCAAAGGGGTCTCCACCGGCAGGCTTCGGCTCGACAGACAATCGGCACATGCCGTTTGATTCCGCCCTCCCCGCCGAACCCCTGTCCCGGTTCGATTCCGTGTTCGCCGTTCAGCGCCTGCACCGGCAAGGCTTCGCCTGTTTGAGCGCCCAGGCGCTGTCCGACGGCTGTGGCCATCCGCTGGCCGAACTGACCGCTCTGGCCTCCCACTGGTCCCACCTGCCCGCCGACGCCCACCTCCGGGATGGGGGCCACTATCGCCGCCGCCGCCATGGCAGCTACATCCTCGACACCCGTCGGGAAGGTCCCGAGGCCTTGCAGGCCGTGCCCCATCGCCCGCACTGGCAGCCCACCACCTACAACGCCCTGCATGGCGGCATGCTGCGCGACTTCGAGCCCCTGCCTCCTGAAATGGCGGCCTCACCGGCCTTCCTCGATCTGGTCGCGGCCCTGGGCCGGCTGTTTGCCGCCGCCGCACACCCCACGGCACACGAACCGGCCTTCGATGGCCGCTGGTTCATCGAGGCCCACCCCTTCCGCATCGACACCACGGGAGGGGTCGGCCGCCCGACCCCGGAGGGTGCGCACCGCGACGGCGTGAACTTCGTGGCCGTGGTGCTCGTGGACCGCCAAGGCGTACGCGGCGGCGAAACCCGCGTGTTCGAGGCCGACGGTCCGCACGGCGTGCGCTTCACACTTCAACAGCCTTGGAGCGTGCTGCTGATCGACGACGACACCGTGATCCACGAAAGCACCCCCATCCAACCGGTGGCCGACGCAGGATGGCGCGACACCCTCGTGCTCACCTTCCGTGCCGGGGCCTTCCAGGACCCGCCGGCCTCCCCGAACTGACCCTTCACCGCCACCGCACCCGCCCGATGACGCCGCCGTACACCCCGTTGAACGACTCCCGCTCCCAGTGGCTGATGGTGCGTGGGGTGCAATACCACGTGCGCACCTGGGGATCGCCCGCATCGATCCAGCCCGATCGCCCGGCACGGGTGCTGCTGCACGGCTGGATGGATGTGGCGGCCTCGTTTCAGTTCCTGGTCGACGCCCTGCGCCGCCAAGGCGACACCGACAGCTTCGTGATCGCCCCCGACTGGCGCGGCTTCGGCTGGACCCACACAGGCCGGACCGACACCTACTGGTACGCCGACTACCTCGCCGACCTCGATCACCTGCTGCGCGCCCCCGAGCTGGGCCTGAGCGAGGTGCAACCCGTCGACCTGGTGGGACACAGCATGGGCGGCAACATCGCGATGATCTACGCCGGGGCCCGCCCGGAACGCATCCGCCGTCTGGTGAACCTGGAAGGCTTCGGCCTGCCGGCCACCACCCCGGACCAGGCCCCATCACGCTACCGGCAATGGCTCGACGAGCTGCGCCACCCGGCCCAGCTGCGCCCTTATCTCAAGCTCGAAGACGTGGCCGCCCGCCTGCGCAAGAACAACCCGCGCTTGCCGCAGGACCGCGCCCTGTGGCTTGCCGCCCATTGGTCACGCCGAGACGAGGACGGTCGCTGGCACCTGCTGGCCGATGCCGCGCACAAGCACATCAGCCCCTCGCTGTACCGACGCGACGAGGTGCTCGCCTGCTGGCGAGCCATCACGGCGCCGGTGCTCTGGGTGGATGGAGAACAGTCGTCGCTGCTGCCGGAGTGGGGCAGCCGCTACCCCTCCACGGAGCTGGATGAACGCCTGTCTCACGTGCCACACCTGCAGCGGGTGCGCCTGCCCGACTGCGGCCACATGCTGCACCACGATCAGCCGGAGTCACTGGCCCGGCACGTGCGGGCCCACTTGGCCTGACTGCGGGCCCGGTTCGCCCACTTCCGCCGCACAACGCGCTCAGGGCGAGCGGGAAGACCCGCCACCGGCCTCCACCGAACGGCAACGGCTCGCCTCACGGCACGCCGCGTCCAATCGGTCCATCGACCAGCCATACGCCGCCACGATCAGCACATACACCACCAAGGCCCCTTCGGCCGCAGCCCAGAAGCTCAGCGGCCAACCGGCCAGGACAATGTCGAGATCGCGGGCAAACCAGCTCACCACCCAGGTCACACCGAACCACAGCGCCAGCAGCCACAGGGTCAGGCGACGCGTCTGACGCCAATAGTTCACCCGCGCTTGGGCCTGAGCAGAGGACGGGTCATCCGGCAAGACCCGGGGCGGTGTGGAGGCGTTCATGAACGGATCGGGGTGATGGCGTGCATGTTGACGCGCCGTCCCGGTCCACGCAAGCCGAGACATTCCCGCCCCCATGCGAAAATATCGGGATGGACATCGAACGCATCAACGCCATCGGCAGCACGCTGACCGATCTGGGCGAGCGCACTGAAGCGCTAAGGGGGTACCTTTGACTACGATCACAAGTCACTGCGACTGACCGAAGTCAACGCCGTCCTCGAAAATCCGGACATCTGGAACGACCCCAAGCGAGCCCAGGAGCTGGGCAAGGAAAAGCGGTCGCTCGAAGATGTCGTGAACACCATCGACCACCTGCGCACGCAGCTCGCGGACAACCTCGAGCTCTTCGAGATGACGAAGGCGGAAGACGACTTCGACTCGCTCGAAACCATCGAGACCGAGGCCGGCACCCTGCGCGAAATCGTCGAGCGCCTCGAGTTCCGCCGGATGTTCAGCAACCCGGCCGATCCGAGCAACTGCTTCATCGACATCCAGGCGGGTGCGGGCGGCACCGAAGCCTGCGACTGGGCCAGCATGCTGCTGCGCCAGTACCTGAAGTACTGCGAGCGCAAGGGCTTCACCGCCACCGTGGAAGACCTCACCGAAGGCGACACGGCTGGCATCAAGAGCGCCACGCTCAAGGTGGAAGGCGACTACGCCTTCGGCCACCTGCGCACCGAAACCGGCGTGCACCGCCTGGTGCGCAAGAGCCCGTTCGACAGCTCGGGCGGCCGCC
>JACCDS011961187.1_pt1 | contig 13359 bp, 14 predicted proteins | sample 7446441 | NCBI WGS metagenome assembly JACCDS01 (sample SAMN15323445, study PRJNA562643) | freshwater metagenome | isolation source: river surface water | place: USA:Blue River Watershed | collected 2017-08-17
ACCCAGTTTTTGCAGGTTGGCGTTGATCTCATCCAGGGTGATGGTGCCGTACTGCTTGGGGTCGCACTTACCGAACATGTTGTGGTTCACGCCGTGCAGCATCAAGACTTTCATGACAAATCCTTTAGATCAACAAAGAAGGCTTCGCCGCACGTGCGGCGAAGCCTCATCACGGGAAATTACTTGCCCGACTTCTTGGCAGGCGCTGCAGCAGTGCGCACCTTTTCGATTTCAGCTTGCAATTCCTTGACCAGATCTTGACCGACGGTCACGCCGTACTTGGCGGTCACGGGACGCATCTTGTCGCGCAGCTTGGCCATCTCGGCTTCTGACAACTGGGTCACTTGCATGCCGTTTTTCTTCAAGTTGTCCAGAATGCTGGCTTCCAGGGCGCGTGCTTTCTCACGTTGGAACTTGGCCGATTCGGTCACGGCATCGGCCACGATCTTTTGCTCGGCAGCCGACAGCTTTTCCCAGAACTTCTTGCTGATGATGACCGACTGGGGGTTGTACTGGTGACCGGTCAGGGCCAGGTGCTTTTGCACTTCGTACAACTTGGCACCGTTGATGGTGGCCACAGGGTTTTCCTGGCCGTCAACCGCTTTTTGTTCCAATGCGGCATACACCTCAGGCCATGGCAGCGGTGTGGGGTTGGCACCCAAAGCCTTGACCCAGTCCACGTTGATCGGGTTCGGGATCACGCGCAGCTTCAGGCCTTCCAGGTCTTCCACCTTGTTGATGGCGCGCTTGCTGTTGGTGATGTTGCGAAAGCCCAGTTCGTAATAACCCAGACCGATGATGCCTTTGTCGGCCAGTTTGGCGTGCAGCTTCTTGCCGAAAGCGCCGTCCACGGCAGCATCAGCTTCCTTGCCTGAGCCAAACATGAAAGGGAAATCAAAAATGGCGAATTCCTTGACCTGCGCGGCAAAAATGCCCGAGTTCATCGATGCCATCTCCAAGGTGCCGCCCTGAATGGCAGACACGTTGGCCTGGTCGCTGCCCAATGTGCCGCCAGGAAAGACATTGACCTTGATCTTGCCGCCGGAGTTTTTCTCGACGATTTCCTTGAACTTCTCCATGCCCAGCACGATGGGGTGACCCGCCGTGTTCTGGTTGGCAAACTTGATGGTTTTGTCTTGGGCCGATGCCACGCCCACAGCAGCCAAGGCGACAGTGGCGATCAAGGACTTGATGAACACACGTTTCATGAGTTGTCTCCAAAAATAAAAAATCGGACGTACGCTGACCATCAGGAGGCTTGTCGTCTGGCGTACCCGGTCAGACGACGTCGCCGAAAATCAATAGAACCAGCGAGCAGGCACCATCACCAGATCTGGGAAGGCCACCATCGCAAACATGATGATGAACTGAGCCACCATGAACGGCATCACCCCTTTGGTGACTTCGTCCATGCTGACTTTACCCACTCCCGCCACAGCGTTGAGCACCGTGCCCACCGGGGGCGTGATCAAACCGATCGCATTGTTGATGATGAACAACACCCCAAAATAAACCGGGTCAATGCCAGCCGCCTTGATCACGGGCATCAATACGGGCGTCAAGAGCAAGATGGTCGGCGTCATGTCCAGCGCTGTGCCCACCACCATGGTGATCACCATGATCGCCAGCATCAGCAATTTGGGGCTGTCCAACATGGGTTGCAGCAAAGCCACCAACTCTCCAGGCAGATTGGCCACTGTGATCAGCCAGGCCGAGACCATGGCAGCGGCCACCAGAAACATCACCACGGCACTGGTTTTGGCTGCCGTCATGAACAGGGGCACCAGGGTCTTGAAGCTCAATTCACGGTAAACAAAAGTGGAGATGATCAAGGCATAGGCCGCAGCCACCACGGCCGCTTCGGTCGGGGTGAACACGCCAAACTTGAGACCGAACACCACGATCACGGGCAACACCAAAGCCCAAGTCGCTTCGCGCAAGGCCTTGGCAATTTCACCGGCCGATTTGCGCGGCGGCACCTGCACCACTTCGCGGCGGGCCAACCACCACCAGGTGATCCACAGCGATGCGCCCAGCAGGATGCCGGGCACGATGCCCGCCATGAACAATTTGGAAATGGACACATTGCCCGCCACGCCAAAGATCACAAAGCCAATGCTGGGCGGGATCACCGGGGCGATGATGCCAGCCGAGGCGATCAGGCCTGCCGAGCGGGCCTTGTCGTGGCCAGCAGCCACCATCATGGGCAAGAGCAAGGAAGCCAGCGCGGCCGCATCGGCCACGGCCGAGCCGGACAGCGCAGCCATGATCACGGCAGCCATGATCGTCACGTAACCCAGACCACCTTTGATGTGCCCCACGCAAGCCATGGCGAAGTTCACGATGCGGCGCGACAGGCCGCCGGCGTTCATGATTTCACCGGCCAGCATGAAAAATGGCACCGCCAGCAAGGGGAAGCTGTTGGAGCCTTCGATCAGGTTCTGCGCCAGGATCTGGGCGTCAAACATGTTCATGTGCCACATCAGGGCGACACCACACAACAGCAGTGAGAAGGCAATCGGAATGCCCAAAGCCATGGCACCGATCAGGGAACACAAAAATACAGCAATCGTCATTTTTTTCTCCTGCTCACTCAAGCTTTGTCGGCTTCGCCATGTGGCGACTCTTCGGATTCCTGGATCATGATCAGGTCTTCGTCACGGATCTGACCTGTCAACAGGCGGAAAAATTCAGTCAGGATGATCAAGCCACCCAGCACGGCAAAGAGCACGCCAGGGGCATAGACCCAAGCCATGGACACTTCCATCACGGCACTGGTGGTCTCCAGGTTGATCACCGCCTGGTCATATGCCCCCTTGAACAGCAGCCAGCACACGAACAACATCAACAGATGAGACAAGCCCAAACACACCTTCTTGCCTACTGGGCCAAGTTTGCCGATGAGCATGTCGGTGCCCAGGTGGCCATGCTCCTTGAGGGCGATGACCGCGCCCATGAAGGTCATCCAAATGAACAACCAACGCGACAACTCTTCTGACAAGGTGATACCGGAATTGAAGCCGTAACGCATCACCACATTCCCAAACACCAACACGACCATCACGGCCAGACTGATCGCGATCACCCAGTTGAGTAACCAGCAATAAGCATCAATGAATTTTTTGACCACACGCTTCTCCTGAAATGGCTATCCGTTAATGTACGAACTGGTTAGTTTTATGAACTAGGTAGTTTCCCTGATCCCGGAATTCGCACAAACCCTAGCTGTTATGCCGGAATGTGATGACTGACAAAGCGCAAGATCAGGTCCACCACATGCTGGCGCTTGAGCGTCTCGGCCTTGCCCAGGCTGGCTTTGTCTTTGAAGATCACGCCAAAGGTGTGGCGGTTGGACACGTTGAAAAACGTGAACGCTGAAATCGCCGAGTGGATGTCCACCGGATCCAGCCCTGGCCGGAACACCCCTTGCGCCACCCCGCGTGCATAGACGGCCTGCAAGGATTGGATGGCAATCGAGTTGAGCGACTGGATGTTTTTGCTCTGGCGCAAATAGTCGCCGCGCTGGATGTTCTCGTTCATCACCAGGCGGATGAAGTCTTCGTTGTCGCGGTGGTGGTCGTAAGTGAACTCCACCAGTTTTTGCAACGCTGCAAGCGGCTCCAGATCGGCCAGCTGCAAATCGGCTTCGATCTCGCGCATGCGGCGGTATGCCTCTTCGAGCACGGCCAAGTACAAGCCATCTTTACTGCCGAAGTAGTAATAGATCATGCGCTTGCTGGTGCGCGTGGCCGCCGCGATCTCGTCAATGCGCGCCCCCGTCAACCCCTTGTCTGCAAACTCATGCGTGGCCACCTGAAGGATTTCGGCCATGGTGCGGGCCGGGTCGTTGGTGCGCCCCGTCTCCTTGGCGGCGTCCGTTTCAACGGGTTTGGATTTTGCAAAATGTACCAATTGGTTCATTTTGCAAGTATAGGGGGTGCGCAAGCACTTTCTGATCAGGGCTTGCCCTGATGCCAAACGCCCCGCGACACAAAGTGCATGCCCGTCCATTCGCGACTCACGCCAAAGGAACGGTCAACTGCGAAATCACGGCACGTGTGTCCGGCCGCACACCCCGCCACCACGCAAAAGCCTCGGCCGCCTGCTCGGCCAGCATGCCCACCCCGTCGGCCAGGCGCTGTATGCCCGCGTTTTGCGCCAGCCGCAAAAACGGCGTCAATCCTTTGCCATAAGCCAGCTCATAGGCCAAGGCCCCGGGCGCGAACACGGTGGCAGGCACGGGCGGCAATTCAGCGCGCAAGCTGGCCGATGTGGCATTGAACACCACATCAAAACGCTGCCCCGACAAACGGTCCAGCCCCAGCGCCAGCACCTGGGTCTCACCTTGCGCGTGCTGCCGGGCGATGTCGCACAATGCCTGCGCTTTGGCCTCGGTGCGGTTGGCAATCACCAGCAGCGCAGGTTGCTCGGCCAAAAACGGCAAGAGGGCACCACGTGCCGCGCCACCCGCCCCCAGCAGCAAGACGCGACGGCCCTTCATCGGACAAGCCAGGTTGTGCACCACATCGCGCACCAGCCCCACGCCGTCAAAGTTCTCGGCCAACACACGGCCACCTTCAAATTTCATGGCGTTGGCAGCCCCCGCCAGCTCGGCCGCTGCTGAGCGTTCGGTGGCGTAGTCGAACGCCTCCAGCTTGAACGGCGCGGTGATGTTCATGCCCAGGCCACCTGCAGCGCGAAAAGCGTCCACGGTGGCGGCAAACTCGCCCAATGGGGCCAGTACCTTGCTGTAGTCGATGTCTTGCCCAGTCACTTCGGCAAACGCCATGTGGATGAAAGGCGATTTGCTGAAGTCGATCGGGTTGCCGATGACAGCGTAACGGTCAGTCATGGGGTGTCCTCTTCAAGCCGAATACAACACACCGTCTTGCTGCATGGCGGCAATTTGCTCGGCGCTGAAACCCACGCTGGCGGCGATCTCGGTGTTGTGCTGCCCCAGATCGGGGGCCACCTGGGTAATGGTGGTGTCGCAGCCAGAAAAGTGGAACGGCAAATTGGGCAGCTTGATCTTGCCCAGCACCGGATGGTCTTGCTCCAGCACCATGCCACGGGCCTGAATTTGGGGATCGGCCAACACCTCGTCAATGCGCTGCACCTTGGCTCCGGGCACGTCGATGGCATCCAGCATGGCCAGCACATCGGCCACCCGCTGCACGGCCACCCAGGGCTTGACCACCGCCAGAATGTCCAGCCGGTGCGCATTGCGTCCCGCCGTGGTGTGAAAACGCGCATCGGCAGCGAACCCGGCGGGGCCACCGCGCTGCTCAACCAGCGCAGCAAAACGCTTCCAGGCATCGTCCACCTGCGCCGCGATCACCAGATCACCGTCTTGCGCACGGAACACGCCATACAAGGTGGATGTGGGCATGTCGTGACCGGTCTGCACCGGCACCTCTTGCCCCCCCGACAGGGTGTAGCACTGCACCGCGTACTCGTGCATGGAGACCAGCGTGTCGTACAGCGCCATGTCGATGTGCTGGCCTTGACCCGACTTGACCCGACCGAGCAAGGCCGCATTGATGGCGGCCACCGCATGGATGCCGGTGTACATGTCGCCCAGCGAGATGCGCAAAAGCGGTGGTGCTTCGCCCGGCGTGCCCACCATTTGCATGATGCCGCTCTTGGCTTCGGCGATCAGGCCAAAGCCTGCCCGGTGCGCATCGGGCCCGGTGTGGCCATAGGCCGAAATCGAGCAATACACCAGCCCCGGATTACGCCGAGCCAAGTCTTCATAACCCAAGCCCATTTTGCTCAGTGCGCCCGGTCGGTAGTTCTCAATGAACACATCGGCGGTGTCCACCAGCTTTTCCATGAACTCGCGCCCCCGTGGGTCTTTCATGTTGACGCACACGCCCTTTTTGCCCATGTTCAGCTGCAAAAAGTAACCTGAATATTCACCGTCTTCCCCCACAAACCAGGCATGCTGGCGACCGGCATCACCGGTCTTGGGGCGTTCGATCTTGATGACTTCTGCACCCAAAGCGGCCAGACACCGTCCCACATAAGGGCCTGCCAAAAAGTGGCTGTAATCAATCACACGGATGCCCGACAGGGGCAGTGCTTGCTGGCTCATCAAAAGGCTCCTGGGCGACGGGGGATCATCAAACGGTGTTCACCTTGGTGAACGACTTGACCGTGCTGGTTGATCAGCTCGGAGGGCAAGACCACAATGCCCCAGCCGGGACGGCTTTTGGAGGCGCGCAAACCGGTCACGCTGAACTTCACATGCAGGGTGTCGTTGATCTTGATCGGCAGCAAAAAGTCCCAGGTCCAGCCCAGGGACATGCCGGGCAAAAAACGGTATTCGCTCTGGGTCTTGAGGCCGTCGGCAATCGACAAGCCCAGCAAGCCATGCGCCACACGCGTGCCAAACGGCGTGGTTTTGGCGTAGTCCTCGTCAATGTGCACAGGGGTGTAGTCCCCCGTGAGCACTGCATAGGCATTGATCCGTTCTTCGGTCACTTCATAGCTGGGACTGATGCAGACATCGCCTTCGCAGGCATCGTCCCAGTATTTCTCGGGCGTCTTGAAAGCGATGGCGGGTGGTATGAGTTTCATGGACTGCTCTTTCATTGCGCACGGGGATTGATCGACAAGGCCTGCGCCACCGTACCGGGGGCGGCCTGAATCAGCTCGACCGCCAGACCATCGGGCAGCTGCAACCAGTTGCGGCCTTGCGGCAAGGTCTTCACGCCCCAGGGCTGCGCCGCCTGCAGTGCCGCTTCCAGGTCGTCGACCATGACCCCCAGATGTGCCAGCCAGCCCGCATCGTTGCTGGGCGGGGCTTCAAAGTCGGGACAGGCCATCAGCTGCATGCCGCCCAGCGTCCAGTATTGGCGGGGGTCTTCGCTTGGCCCGTCGATTTCGCGCACATCCATGCCCAGCACTTCGTAGAAAAAGCGGATGTGCCAATGGATGTCTTTGACGCGCACAGCCACATGCTCGACATAGGCGCGTGTGGGTGGATTAAAAGGGATGTTCATGGGTGTTCCTTGTGGGGTGCCATTGGAAATGGGGTTCATTGAGGCAAGGTGGACTCGATGCCCTTGACGCAAGCCACCAGCGTGGCATTGACCGGGGTGTTCACGCCGCAGCGCTGGCCCCAGCGCACGACCGCGCCATTGATGAAGTCGATTTCGGTCACCGAGCCTTTTTCCAGGCTCTGCAACATCGATGTCTTGAAATCCGGCGGCAAACCGGCTGCGGCCTTGAGCCAAGGGCCTTTGGGGTCGGTGTAGCTCAGGCGCACGCCGCAGGCGCGGGCCACATCCATGGCCTCCTGCACGGCAGCGATGGCCGTGGCCTCGATCTGCGGCAACGGGTACATCGCGCCATAAGTCAGGCGGGTGATGCTGCTCAAAGCCCCGGTGGCCACATTGATCAGCAGCTTGTCCCACATGGTGCCCATGATGTTGTCGCTCACCGTGGTGGCCAGGCCTGCAGCGTTGAACACCCCCGCAATGCGCTGCGCACGCGGTGACAGCGTGCCGTCCAGCTCGCCAATCAGGGTTTCCTTGCCTTCGGTGCCCGCGATGATCCGCCCCGGGGCCAGCACCACGCCGCCCACATAGGTCTTGCCCGCCAGCACATGGTCGCGCCCCACCCTGTCGGCCAGGATGTCTTCATGGCCCAGTCCGTTTTGCAGCGACAGCACCACCGTCTGCGGCCCCACCAGGTGGGTTGCCGCCTGCATGGCGCTGTCGGTGTGAAAGGACTTGACCAGCACAATGAGCAGATCCACCGGAGCCTGGCCTGCGGCATCGAGCGCCGCTTGCACACGCACCGTGCGCTCACCCTGAGCCCCCCGCATGACCAGGCCATGGGTGTTGATCGCCTCCACGTGCGTCGGGTTGCGGTTGATCAACAACACCTCGTTACCCGCCTCGGCCAGCGTGCCACCAATGGCACAGCCCAAAGCGCCTGCGCCCAAAACTGCAATTTTCAAAATGCGCTCCTGCATGGAATTGACAGCATCGTAGGAAGGTACTTTAATTTCGTAAATGCAATAAATAAAATACACTTCATTTAACTTATAAATACATGAAACCCCGCACGCCACTGGATGCCCAAAGCATCGACATCAAATTGCTGCGTCTGCTGGACGCGCTGCATGCCAGCCAAAGCGTGACCCGCACCGCCGAGCGCCTGGGTTTGTCGCAACCGACCATCAGCATTGGGCTGGCGCGGCTGCGCAAGGTGTTGGGCGACCCCTTGTTCGTGCGCACCCCCGAAGGCATGCAGCCCACGCCCCGCACACAAGAGTTGATGCCAGCCGTGCGACAGGTCCTGAGCGGCATGGACTTGCTGGCCAGCACGAGCGCTCAGTTCGATGCGGCCAGCAGCGAGCGGCGCTTTCGCATCTTCATGACCGACGCCAGCCATGTGACGCTGATGCCTCGGCTGTTTGCCCATGTGCGCGCACTGGCCCCGGGCGTGAAACTGGAAGCAGCCACGCTGGGGCCCGACATGGCCAGCGCCTTGCAATCGGGGGACGCCGATCTGGCACTGGGCCTGATCCCCACGCTGGACAGCGGGTTTTACCAACAAGCCTTGTTTGACCAGGACTGGGTTTGCCTGTGCAACGCGAATCACCCACGCATCAGCAAGTCCTTCACGATGAAGCACTACCTGAACGAAGCCCATGTGGGCATCGTCTCAGGCACCGGTGCGCAGCTGCTGGAGACCGCCTTGCAAAAACTGGACAAGCAGCGCCGGGTGCAACTGGCCCTGCCGGGCTTTCTGGGCCTGTCGGCCATTTTGTCCACCAGCGACCTGGTGGCCACGCTGCCCCGCCACATTGGCGAGACACTGGCCCAAGCGGCCGGACTGCGCATGCTCCCTTGCCCCGTGGCCATTGAGGGCTTCACCGTCAAGCAATACTGGCACACCCGCTACCACCAGGACACGGCCAATCGCTGGCTGCGCGGCGTCTGTGCCGAACTTTTTGCGAAACCGCAACGCCATCGATCCTGAAAATTTCACCGATCAAGCCTGACGCCTAGCAGCCATAAGTGATCGTGGCGATCAACAAGGACCGGGAAGCCTCAATCTTCAGCGTGGCAGACTTTGGCCTGGAGGCCGATCTGTTTGCTGCAGTGCCAGAGCTGACGCATTCCATTTGAGGGCCATGGACTGGCCATCAGCGTCGGTGACACAGTCTCATTCCAGTTTGATTCATACTTGCGCAAACCCTTTTCGGAGCGCTTATGAAAACAATCGGCATGATCGGCATCGGCATGATGGGCCACGGCATTGCAAGCAATTTGCTCAAGCATGGGCACAGCCTGACGGTGCTGGAACACCCCGGCAACCAGCCGCTGGACGCCCTGCTGGCCGCAGGCGCACGCACCTGCACCACGCCTCAGGCCCTCGCTGCGCAATCGGATCTGATCATCCTGTGCGTGACCGGCACGCCGCAGGTCGAAGCGGTGCTGCTGGGTGAAGACGGAGTCTTGAAGGGTCTTCGCCCGGGCACCATCGTCATCGACTGCTCCACAGCCGTGCCCGCTTCCACCGAAAAAGTCGCGGCCATGGTGATGGCTCAAGGCGGTCAGTTTCTCGATTCGCCCATGACCCGCACGCCCAAGGAAGCCGCCGAAGGCCGATTGAACTTGTTGGTGGGTAGCGATGCCGCGCTGTTTGAAACCTGCAAACCGATCCTGGCCTGCTTTGCCGAAAACATCGTGCACACCGGCCCCATTGGCTCGGGCCACCGCATGAAGCTCTTGCACAACTACGTGTCGCTGGGCACCGTGACCTTGCTGGCCGAAGCGGCTGCTTGCGCCCAGCGTGCGGGCGTAGATGCGGGCACCTTTGTGGAAGTGCTGTCCAAAGGCGGCGGCTGGGGCGCAGCGCTCGACCGCCTGAAACCCACACTGGCCACAGGCGACACCTCGGGGCTGCGGTTTTCGATGAGCAATGCGCTCAAAGATTTGAGCTACTACAACCAGATGGCCATCGACACACATGCCGACCACACCGTGGCGCAGGCCGTCAAAAACACGCTGGATTTCGCCTGCAAAGAAGGCGACCCGAATGCCCTGGTGCCGGAGTTGATCGGGCTGCTGGTCAAGCGCCAAGCGAGCTGAACAAAGTCCCTGCGGAAGGGGCTCGTTTCAGACCAAAGGCACGGTGAGTTTTTCGATCACCGCCGCAGTGTCCGGGCGCACGCCGCGCCACCATTCAAACGCCTCGGCCGCTTGCTCGGCCAACATGCCCACACCGTCGGCCAAGCGGGTGACGCCCGCTTGCTGCGCCAACTTCAGGAAAGGCGTCAAGCCCTTGCCATAGGCCAGCTCATAAGCCAAACAACCCGGCGCAAAGGCCGCAGCGCTCAGTGGCGGCAATTGCGCCGTCAGGCTGGCCGATGTGGCGTTGAACACGACATCGAAAGTTTGCCCGCCCAGATCGGCGTAACCCACACCGCGCACCGGCACGCTGGCGCTTTGGTGCTTGCGGGCCAACTCGGCCAATTCTTGGGCTTTGGCCACCGTGCGGTTGACGATCACCACCTCGGCGGGGCCCTGCGCCAGCATGGGCAGCAAAGCGCCCCGCGTGGCACCGCCTGCACCCAAAATCAAAATCCGGCGGCCCTGCAAAGGGCAGCCCAAGTTGTGCACCACATCGCGCACCAAGCCCACACCGTCAAAGTTTTCGGCATAGACCTTGTCGCCGTCAAACTTCATCGCGTTCACGGCACCGGCCATTTGCGCACCAGGCGCCAGGTCGGTCGCATAGGCAAAAGCGTCCAACTTGAACGGCGCCGTCACGTTCATGCCCCGGCCACCGGCCGCACGGAAAGCGTCCACCGTCTGGGCAAACTCGCCCAAGGGGCTCAGCACTTTGGTGTATTCGATGTCCTGCCCAGTCACCTGGGCAAAAGCGGTGTGGATGAGCGGCGACTTGCTCTGCTCGATGGGGTTGCCGATCACGGCGTAACGGTCTGTCATGAGGATTTCCAGCCAACAATCCGGCCATCTTATCGCCGCTACCAGCCGAAACGACGGCCGAACCCATGACAATACCATTTTGTTCAACGAACATGTCCATGTCCGATCCTGAATTTGCCATCGATTGCCACGTGCATGTGTTCGACCCGCTGCGCTTTCCTTACGTTCCGGATGCGTGGTACCTGCCCTCGCCTGCCGAGACCGGCACCCCCGCACTGCTCGACCAGGTGTTGACCGCGCACGATGTGCGGCACGCCCTGATCGTTGGCCCCAACTCGGGTTATGGGCTGGACAACCGGTGTTTGCTGGACACTTTGGCGCATGGCCACGGGCGCTACAAAGGCATCGCAGTGGTCAGGAACAGCGCCAGCCTGACCGAATTACAAGACTTGAAAGCCGCTGGCGTGGTGGGGGTAGCCTTCAATGCCGCATTGCTGGGCACCGATTTTTATGCCGACACCGGGCCACTTTTGCAGCACCTGCGGGATCTGGACATGTGGGCGCAAGTACAGGTGGAAGGCGATCAGCTGCTTGCTTTGAACGCTTTGCTGAAAGCCAGTGGCGTCAAGGTTTTGTTTGACCATTGCGGTCGCCCCAACGCCGCTGCGGGGCTGCATCAAGCCGGGTTTAAGACCCTGCTGTCATGGGCAGACACCGGCCGCGTTTGTCTCAAGCTCTCAGGCTACGCCAAGTTTGCGGCCCTGCCCTTTCCCTATGCCGATGCCCGGCCTTATGTAGATGCCTTGATCAAAGCCTTCACGCCACAGGCCCTGGTCTGGGCTTCGGATTGGCCGTTTTTGCGGGCACCCGCACGCATCGACTACGGTCCTTTGCGTGCGCTGGTGCATGACTGGTTACCCGATGAAGACGACAGGCGCGCCGTGTTGTGGGACACACCCAAGCGTTTGTTTGGCTTTGGGGATTGACCGAGGGCTGACACGCAGGCGTCAACGCTTGCTCCCAAGCTGTTCTAGATTGCACGATCCCATCAGGAGACACAATATGAACATGGTTCAACGCATCGGCCAAGGGCTGATCGCACTGACACTCGGCGCAGGCGCCACAACGCACGCGCAAGAAACCCCACAAAGCGGCAACTGGGTCGTCAAAGACTTCAAGTTCCACACCGGCGAGGTGCTGCCGGAGCTGCGCCTGAACTACACCACATTGGGTGACCCCAAAAACGAGGCGGTGCTGATCTTGCACGGCACCACCGGCTCTGGTGCGGGCATGCTGGGCGCAGCGTTTGGCGGCGAGTTGTTTGGCCCCGGCCAGATCCTGGACGCCAAACGCTACTTCGTGATCTTGCCGGACGCGATTGGCACCGGCAAATCCAGCAAACCTTCGGACGGTCTGCGTGCCAAGTTCCCGGCCTACAACTACGACGACATGGTTTCCGCCCAACACCGCTTGGTCACGGAGCATTTGGGCATACGCCATTTGCGCCTGGTGCTGGGCAACTCCATGGGCGGCATGCAGACCTGGATGTGGGCCATGAACTACCCCGACATGATGGACATTGCCGTGCCCATGGCTTCACTGCCCTCGGCCATGTCGGGCCGCAACTGGATGCTGCGCCGCATGCTGACCGAATCGATCCGCAAAGACCCGCTGTGGATGGGCGGCAACTACAAAGAGCCGCCACCGAGCTGGCAGTTCGCTTCGGTGTTTTATTCAACAGCCACCAGCGGCGGCAACCAGGGTCTGCAGAAAATAGCGCCCTCCAGCGACAAGGGCGATGCCCTGCTCAAACAACGACTCACAGCGCCCATACCGGGTGATGCCAACGACCACCTCTTCCAGTGGGAGTCTTCCAAAGACTACGACCCCTCTGCAGGGCTGGAAAAAATCAAGGCATCCGTGCTGGTGATCAACTCGGCCGATGACGAACGCAACCCGCCCGAGCTGGGTGTTCTGGAAAAAGCTTTGCCACGCATCAAAACGGCCAAGGCCTTGATCATCCCAGGCAGCCCCGACACCTTCGGGCACGGCGCGACCGGTAATGCACGCTTTTGGAAAAAAGAAGTGGGCGAACTGCTGCAGTCCGCCCCACGCCTGACGCGCTGAGACGGGCACACGGGCAGCGCTGCCCTGCCCTTTCCTTCGCCTTGCAAGGTGCAGGGCGAACGGTCAAGCCCTGATCAGCGGCACGATGTTGTCGCCGCCTGTGGCCCCGAAGGCCTGCTCTTTCAAAATGGTCAGCTGGTCCCGCACCTGCGCCGCTTTTTCGAATTCCAGATTGCGGGCATGTTCCATCATCTGCTTTTCGAGCTGCTTGATGGCCTTGGCGATGTCTTTCTCGCTCATGTCCTCGACCTTGGCCTTTTGCAGCGCGGCCTGCTCCAGGCGTTCGGCCTCTTTGCCTGATTTTTCGCTGTAGACGCCGTCG
>JACCDS010768934.1_pt1 | contig 13356 bp, 10 predicted proteins | sample 7446441 | NCBI WGS metagenome assembly JACCDS01 (sample SAMN15323445, study PRJNA562643) | freshwater metagenome | isolation source: river surface water | place: USA:Blue River Watershed | collected 2017-08-17
GCGCGACAGCGCGCTGGACCTGTTTGCCGAAGAACTGCGGCTCGCGCAGGAGCAGCTGAACAGCATCACCGGGCAATTCACGTCGGATGATTTGCTGGGGGTGATCTTCAGCAGGTTCTGCATCGGGAAATAGCGAGCATTCCGGCGCTGTCCGAAGCCTTCCGCAAAATCCCTATAATCCCGCTTAAATGCGGGATTTTTGTTCCGCCGTCGACTTGAATGTTCCGCGGTATTCCACGAAAATGTGTGCCCATATGTGTGCCCAGTATGGAAGTCCGTGTGCCCGAGGTAAAACTGTGGTGTGCCCTAGAGCCCTTTACAGATAGCGAAGAAATCACTTTGTTCATGGGCACACACAGCGGGTAAATCGTCTGAATGCCCCACTGGTAAAGGCGTTCAGGCTGTGTGCCCAAGGTTAAACGGTGTGCCCAAGATCAGGTGGTTTTTCATGGGCACACGCACTGCGGAAGGAGTGAATCATGGCGCTGTCGGATACCAAGCTGCGGAACCTGAAACCGGCTGACAAGGGCTATCAGGAAGCCGACGAAGGCGGGCTATTCGTGGAAGTGATGCCCGGCGGCGCAAAGGTTTGGCGGATGCGCTATCGCATCGGCGGGCGTGGAGCCAAGCAAGAGAAAGTCACGCTAGGCGACTACCCCACCTATTCACTTGCCGAAGCCCGCACATGGCGGGACGACTGCAAGATACTGGCCGGACGCGGCTTATCGCCGATGGCCTTGCGGCGCGGCGATGCTATCCCCGAGGATACTGCACCCGCCGTCAAGGAACTGGCGCAAGCCTTCATCCGTAAGTGGTGTTTAAAAACCCGCGAGAAAGCCAGAATCAAGCAAGAGGCAGCGAAGGAAGCCGATACGGTGGAGGCCTTTGCCCGGCGCTGGTACGTAGAAATTGTTGAACCAGCGAACAGCAATCCCCGCAATATCTATCGGGTTCTGGAAAAAGACGTGATCCCGGCCATCGGCAGCAAGCAAGTTGTCGATGTGACCGTGACCGACATTCTGGCGATTACCGACAAGATCAAGAATCGCGGGGCCGACCAGATGGCCCTGCAAACCCGCAACGTGCTGAAACGGCTGTTTGTCTATGCCATTGCGCGGGAGAAAACTCAATTCAACCCGGCGGCGGCTATCGAGGCGAAATTTATTGCCCAAGCTAGGAGCCGAGATGTATCGCTGACCTCGGAGGAAATGGGCAAGTTGCTACGCGCGATTTATCAATCCAGCATCAAACGGGCATACAAGCTGGCGTTACATCTTTTGATCCTATGCATGGTCCGCAAAGGCGAGCTTATCGGCGCAAAATGGGATGAATTCGACCTTGAAAAAGGTGAATGGGCAATTCCCGCCGAGCGCATGAAAAAGGACAAGCCTCACCTTGTACATTTATCCCGTCAGGCACGAGCGATGTTTGAGGAGCTAAAGTCTCTAGCAAGCGGATCGCAGTGGGTTTTCCCGAGTCGTGGAAATCTAAACCAAGCCATTGCACACAGTACGCTGAATCAAGCTGTCCGTTCGTTGGAAATAGATGTTCGGGATTTCGTAATTCACGACTTTCGACGGACGGCCTCAACGCATTTGCATGAGGCAGGTTTTAATTCAGACTGGATCGAGAAATGCCTTGCGCATGAAACCAAGGGTATCCGGGGCGTTTACAACCGGGCGCAATATGCGGATCAACGGCGTGAAATGCTGCAATGGTGGGCAGACTTCGTAGATAGCCAGATACAGGACGGGGGCGGCAAAGTCATCATTGGGCCTTTTGGTAAAGCTTATCAAGCGGCGTAATGGTAGGTTAGAGACAACCTGCAAAAAATAACTTCATACGACTAGACCTTAATTCATGGCACAGACTGCACTGACCCAATTACTCGACCATTTTAGGCAGGTGGCTCAAACCGAACGAGAAAAAGGCACTTATTTTGAAGAATTGGTGAAGACTTACCTTTTGAACGAGCCATCGTACAAAGACTTGTTCAGCGGCCAAGTGTATCTATGGGAAGAATGGCGGCAGCACTGGATGAGCCAAGGCAATTCCGATCCGGGCATGGATGCGGGTATTGATCTGGTGGCCGTAGAGGATGTGCCGGAAAGCCCGCGTGTCTTTGCGATACAGGCCAAGTTTTACGATGAAAACGCCAAGATTCGTAAAAGCGACGGGATTGATTCATTCTTAAGCGCCATGGGGCAAAAGCCCTACACCAATGGATTGCTGTTTTTGACTTCGTATGAGGCCAGCCACCATGTCAATGCGCTGATTCAAGGTCGCGATAAACCCGTCAATATCGTTGACCTGTTTGCGCTGGAAGAAAGCCAGATCGACTGGGCGCAATACAAGCCCAAGACTACGCCAACACTCAAGTCTCGCAAGCAATTGCGGGAACACCAACAAGCGGCGCTGGAGGCTGTGGAGCAGGGACTTTCCCAAGCCGAACGCGGCAAACTCATCATGGCCTGTGGCACCGGCAAAACCTTCACTGCCCTCAAAATTGCCGAGCGACTAGCCGGAGCAGGTGGGCGTGTGCTCTTTTTGGTGCCCAGCCTCAACCTGCTGTCGCAAACACTCACTGAATGGACACAGGAAAGCGTCACCCCATTGCACAGCTTTGCGGTTTGCTCGGACAGCGAGGTCGGCAAAAAGCGCCGGAAGGATGACGACACCGTGCAAACTTTGGTGCACGAACTTCGCTACCCGGCCACCACACAACCTGCCCGACTAGCGACGGAGATGGACAAGCGCCACGACGATGAACACATGAGCGTGGTATTTTCTACCTATCACTCGATTGACACTATCGCCCAAGCACAGCAACAGCATGGTTTGGCAGGGTTTGATCTAATCATTTGCGACGAGGCACACCGTACCACCGGCGCCACTTTTGACGACGAAGATGAAAGTGCTTTCGTGAAAGTACACGATGGCAACTTCATCCAGTCGGCCAAACGCCTGTACATGACGGCTACCCCACGAATATACGGGGACAGCGCCAAAGCAAGTGCCGAGAAAGACAACGTTGCACTGTGTTCGATGGATGATGAAACGCTCTACGGCAAAGAGCTGTACGTGATCACTTTCTCAGAAGCTGTCAAGCGCGGTCTACTGTGCGATTACAAGGTGCTGGTGCTCTCGGTGCAGGAAAGTCATGTAAGCCGTCGCCTGCAAGACCTGCTCAAGGACGAAAACAACCAGCTCAAGGTAGACGATGCTGCCAAGATCATCGGCTGCTGGAAAGCCCTGTCTAAGCAGGGCATCACCGACGAACTGGTGGGCGACAGCGCCGCCATGAAGCGTGCCGTGGCTTTTTGCCAAGTGATCGAGGCCAAGCAGGGTGGCAAGGTGCACAAGGTTAGCTCCAAGCAGATTGCGAGCATGTTTCAGGCGGTGGTGCAGGCGTATCAGGCCAGTGAAGACAATGAAGCATTCGAAACGGCAGACAACCGTGCCTACACCCTGCAATGCGAGGCCGAGCATGTCGACGGCGGGATGAGCGCCACCGAAAAGGAAGGCAAGCTGGCCTGGCTCAAAGCCGAAGCACCGGACAATACCTGCCGCATTCTTTCCAATGTGCGCTGCCTCTCCGAGGGGGTGGATGTGCCCGCGCTGGACGCCGTGCTGTTTCTCACGCCGCGTAATTCGCAGGTGGATGTGGTGCAGTCTGTGGGGCGCGTCATGCGCAATGCTCCAGGCAAGAAGCGCGGCTACGTCATTCTGCCGGTGGTGATCCCTGCCGGGGTGGAGCCACACGAGGCGCTGAACGACAACGCGACCTATAAGGTGGTGTGGCAGGTATTGCAGGCATTGCGTTCGCACGACGACCGCTTTGATGCCATGGTCAACAAAATGGATCTGGATTTGAACAAGAAAATCCTATCCAAGATGGAAGTCATCGCCATCACCGATCAGATCAACAAAAAAGCGAAGAAACCAGAGAAAGGCCAGACCAACCGCGAGGCGGGCAAGGGGCAACACGGCATTGGCGCTCCGGCACCCAAGCGTTCAGGAAAAGAAGATCAGGGCGAACTACAATTCGAGATTGGCGAAATCGAGCGTGCCATCTACGCCAAGGTGGTGCAAAAGTGCGGCAACCGCCACCACTGGGAAGATTGGGCCAACGACATTGCCAAGATTGCCCACACCCACATCGACCGCATCACCGGCATTCTGGAAAACCCCGCCAACAGTCGTGAGCAAACACCCTTCAACGCCTTTGCCCAAGACCTGCGCGATGACCTGAACGACAGCCTAAGCGACGGCGAAATCGTCGAGATGCTGGCCCAGCACCTCATCACCAAGCCGGTGTTTGACGCGCTGTTTGAAAGCTACAGCTTTGCCCAGCACAACCCCATGAGCCAAGCCATGCAGGCCGTGCTGGACGCGCTGCACGAACACCGGCTGGACAAAGAGGCCGACACGCTGGAAGCCTTCTATGCCAGCGTGAAAGAGCGAGCGGCGGGCATCGATAGCGCAGCGGGCAAGCAAAAAATCGTGGTCGAGCTGTACGACAAATTTTTCCGCAACGCCTTCCCCAAGATGACTGAGCGGCTGGGCATTGTCTACACGCCGGTGGAGGTGGTGGACTTCATCATCCATAGCGTCAACGACGTGCTGCAAAGCGAATTCGGCCAGACGCTGGGCAGCCAGGGTGTGCACATCATCGACCCCTTCACCGGCACCGGCACCTTCATCACCCGCTTGCTGCAAAGCGGCCTCATCACCCCCGAGCAACTGCCGCACAAATACAAAAACGAAATTCACGCTAACGAAATCGTGCTGCTGGCCTACTACATTGCCGCCATCAACATCGAGGCGGTGTACCACAGCATCGCGGGCGGCAACTACCAGCCCTTTGAAGGCATCTGCCTGACAGATACGTTCCAGATGTACGAGAAGGACGATTTGGTGGATGCCTTTCTGGTGGACAACAGCGCACGGCGCAAGCGGCAAAAGAAGCTGGACATCCGGGTCATCGTGGGTAACCCGCCGTATTCTGTAGGGCAATCAGACGCTGAAGATGATGCCCAGAATATGAGTTATCCGTCGCTTGATCGGAGAATATCTGAAACATATGCTTCACGGTCATCCGCACGCACCAGAACAAATGTTTACGACTCATATATTCGGGCCATACGTTGGGCATCCGACCGAATTGGAGAGCAGGGTGTAGTGGGTTATGTAACTAATGCCAGCTTCCTGGATGCCAATGCGTCAGATGGCTTGCGGAAGTGTTTAGTCGAGGAGTTTTCCAGTCTTTATGTCTTTCATCTTCGTGGTAATCAACGCACCCAGGGCGAGCAGTCGCGCAAAGAGGGTGGGAAGATTTTCGCCAGCGGAAGCCGAGCGCCAATTGCTATTTCCATTCTTGTGAAAAACCCCAACAAGGGCCAGCAAGGACAGATTCATTTTCATGATATTGGCGACTATTTAAGCCGTGAGGAAAAGCTAGAGATAATTCGAACCTTCGTGAGCATTGAAGGCATTAGCACCAGACAAGGCTGGCGAGCCATTACACCAGATACGCACGGGGATTGGCTAAAACAGCGTGATGACGGGTTCGAAAATTACCTTGTAACCGGTGACAAGTCTGGGGGCACAGCGTTGTTTGAGGACTTCTCGTATGGACCGATCACTCACCGGGATACCTGGGTTTACAACTACTCTAGAGTGACTTTAAGGGGTCAAGTGGCAGATATGCTGGCGTTCTACAACACCGAACGTCAACGTTATCATTCATCAGCCACTGATGTAGCGCCGGTGAAGGTTGTAAAGAAGGACGAACGAAAGATTGCATGGGACGATAAGCTGTATCGGAGTATCAAATCAAACAAGGTGATTGAGTACAACGAGAGTGCCATTGTGCAGGCGCACTATCGGCCTTTTACGGCGATGTACTTCTATTTCGACAGGTCTTGCATCTGGAGTGCTTACCGGATGCCGCAAATCTTCCCATATCAAGGGGCGGAGAATTTTGTTATTGGCACAACGGGGCGAGGGTCAGGAAGAGAATTCAGTGTGTTGATTTCAAACCGAATGCCCGACCTGGAATTAATCTCAAAGGGCCAATGGTTTCCGCTCTACCTCTACGACGAGGCTAAGCTGGATGCTAATGCGGACTTGTTCACAGAGCCAGCGGAGGGCGGTTTTAATCGCCGCGACGCTATTACCGATGAAGGCTTACATCACTTCAATGTGGCGTACCCTGACGAGCAAATCACCAAAAATGACATTTTCTATTACGTCTATGGCCTTCTGCATTCGCCTGACTACCGCGAACGCTATGCCGACAATCTAGCCAAAGAATTGCCCCGCATCCCGTGTGTAAAAACGGCAGCGGATTTCTGGACCTTCAGCCAAGCGGGCCGTCAGTTGGCTAATCTGCACCTGAACTATGAAACGGTGACGCCATACCCCGTCACCATCGACACGGGTGGCAAAAAGCTGACAGATTCGGATTACCGCGTTGAGCAGATGAAGTACGGCAAGATCGGTAAAGACAAAGACCTGACTACCTTGCATTACAACGCCCGAATCAAATTGCATGGCATCCCGCTGGAAGCCTATGACTACGTGGTGAACGGCAAGCCTGCGCTGGATTGGGTGGTTGAGCGCCAGCGCGTAAAAACCGATAAGGACAGTGGCATCGAAAACGACGCCAACACCTGGTCAGTGGACACCATGAACAACCCGCGTTATCCGCTGGAGCTGTTCTGCCGCGTGGTGACGGTGAGCATGGAAACCATGAAGCTCGTCCGTAGTCTGCCCTCACTGGACATTTGAGTGAGCTACCCTCATGGCTTACCCTGTCATTGAAGTACCACCAGATGCCTCCACCCAGCTTGAGCAGATGGGGACCAAAGGCAAGTTTTGGTATCGAGATGAAAATGATCGTTCCGTACTGTTCAAGGTTGGACGACCCGGGACAGGTGAGAACTGGGCGGAAAAGGTATGCTGCGAAATTGCCCGTTTGTTGGGTCTTCCTCATGCAGAATATGAGTTGGCAACGTGGAAAACGCAGCCAGGAGTGGCTTCGCCGTCTATTGTTCCGAATCGGGGACGATTAATACTGGGTAATGAACTATTGGCTAAGGTTTTTGAGCATGAGCGTTATGACCCGTTGGCCAGTTATCGGGATAACCAACATACCCTCCGGCGTGTGATGGCAGTTTTACGAGACTCTGCCGTAAATACACCTTTCGGCTGGAGTTGCCCTCCTGGGGTTGGTGGTGCAGAGGGAGTATTCGCTGGGTATCTTATGCTGGATGCTTTGGTGGGTAACCAAGACCGCCACCACGAGAACTGGGCGTTGGTTTTCTCGCATGAATATGGTCTAACTCTGGCACACACCTTTGACCATGCTTCCAGTCTTGGACGAAATGAAAGTGATGCTGTACGCAAAGAGCGCTTGATTACGAAGGATGCAGGACGCTCGATGGAGCATTATGTTGCGCGTGCGCGCTCAGGTCTGTATGACACTCATTCCAGCAAGCATCCCTTTAGCACTCTTGATGCATTCGTCGAAGCCAGGAAGATTGCACCAAGCGCCGGTCAAGTTTGGTTGCATCAATTGGCAGGGGTCGAGCCAGACCTTTTCAAAGTGGTGCTGAACCAGATCCCCAGCGATTGGATTACGATTCCGGCGGTAGATTTTGCCTGTGAGATGCTCACGATCAATCGGAAACGCTTACTAAATTTGATGGATTCGCTATGAAAGCGCTTTTCGTTGCATATCAGGATAGCGTATCGCGCCACTGGGCGCCCGTGGCGCGTTTGACCCTGGAAGATGGCCGTTACCATTTTTCTTATACGCGAGGCGTCGAGGCAATTCCGAATTTCGTTCCGTTTGGTCGATTGACCGATTTGCATACGGAATATGTATCGGAGAAGTTGTTCCCCATGTTTTCCAACCGGGTTTTACCTAAGTCTCGCCCAGAGTATTCGGACTATCTTAAATGGCTGGGACTTACTCAAGAGAGTCATGACGCGCTTGAAGAGTTGGCGCGCACTGGTGGACTTCGTGCCACTGATTCACTTGAGCTGATCCCGTGTCCCACGCCAACGGAGGAAAACCGATATGAAGTTTTTTTCTTCAGTCGTGGATTGCGGCATCTGACTGAGGACAGTCAGTTACGAGCTCAGAAGCTATCTCCAGGAGAACGTCTGTATCTCGCGAAAGATTTGCAGAATGAGTTTGACAGTACAGCCTTATTACTGCGAACAGATGATCCTGTTACCTTGGTCGGTTATGCCCCGCGCTATCACTCTGCCGATTTCACCTATTTGATAGAACATGTTGGGGCGAGTGATGTGACCGTGACGGTGGAGCGAGTCAATCTAGATGCACCCACCCAGTATCGTGTTCTGTGCAAATTGTCTGCGCCTTGGCCAAGAGGCTTTTCTCCTTGCGAAGTTGACCTGTACCAGCCAATCAGCAAGACGCAGCGGTTTTCTTAGTTTTCTATTTAAAACTACTGTTTCACTGCGTCGCTAGATACGTGACCCCTTGCCCAGTTTGGCGTGGGTTTTGATTCAGCCCTGGTGATGTGAAGGATGGCCACATGGAAAGTCTTGATTACTGGCGGCTATGTGATGAGTTGAGCATCATTCAAGCTGCCCTTTTGGTTGCCGAGTGCGATCCAGGCGGTAAGTATGGTTATGCCGAAAACTGGGACATAGATGAAAGACCGATGGGCTATGAAGCCGCCAAGACGGCCATAACCAACGCCTTCCGGCGAGGCGCGATCAAAGGGCAGCTGATCCCGAAATACGAATACGACATCAACGGAAACCAATGCGGCGAAATCGAGGATTCGATAAATCTTGTCGAGTCACGGGTGGCCGTTGACTCCCTGCGGGATTGGCTGAAAACCCGCGGCATCCGCACCGGCTTTTTCTTCCCGACGACACCAGATGCCCCCGATTACCTTAATCAGAATCACCCTAGATATTCCGCAAAACTGGCGGCAGCAGTGAAGGTATGGCATGCGATGGAAGATGAAAATCTGATGCGCGGTAAGGCCGTTAAGGATGCGATGCGTGAGTGGCTTGAATCAAGATATCGAGAGCTGGGGCTGACATGGAAAGGCGAAATCAATAAGTCGGGAATTGATGAGGCAGTGAAGGTGGCCAACTGGAAAACAGACGGCGGGGCAACGAAGACCCCCGGATAACCTACCCACCTCAAACAGCCTTGCCAATACTGGCTTTCACGGCAATTACCGATTCAAACCTCCCCCCCCCCGACCGGGAAAGCCCACCCATCCCCCCCTCATTTTTTAGGGTGGGTTTCCTGAACCTGCCCAGCTATTCTGACAACAGCGCAATGTATTGAATATGAAGCCATGCCGGTATGTTCCGGCGAATGCTAAGGAGTCATGAGCATGGCTGCACAAATCCAAACCACGCTAACCATCCTTCGGCGCAAGCAAGTGGAGGCCCGAACCGGGCTTTCCCGTTCGAGCATCTATGCGCGCCTGAAGCAGAACCCCAAGAGACCGGGCGATTATGACCCGACCTTTCCAAAACCGATTTCCGTCGGCGCTAAAGCAGTCGGCTGGATCGAGGCGGAAATTGACGCATGGCTGACTGCCCAAATTGAGAAAAGCCGCAAGGTTTAAGGGGCGGTCATGGCGATCAACACCATCCGAAAAGAAATGCCCACCGGGGACGGCAATCCCACGGCAGGCAACGCGATCAACGATCTGGATTTTCCCACGACACAGCGACCTGGCAAAGCGTTTGAAACGCTGCGAGCCGCATTTGCATTGAAGGGTCATGCGCTGCACCGAAGCGACCCGGCATACGGGCGGGTGACGTACTGGGCCAAACGCTGGGGATTGGTGCGCTACCTGCCCACCCTGCACGATTTAGCGCTGTTCCTGGCGCAGATCGGGGGGCGGCTGTGATTGTGATGACGGACCCCACCGAACAATTCCGGGCGGATATGGTGGCCGCTGGCCTGACCCCACCGGATGAAATTCATGCCGATGGCAGGCTGCACCGATTCTCCAGCGACGGACGGCGCGGCAACGATTCCGGCTGGTATGTGCTGCACACAGACGGCGTACCGGCAGGCGCTTACGGCTGCTGGCGAAATAGGCTCACACGACAATGGTGCAGCAAGAGCCGGGAAGGAATGACCCAGTCCGAACGTGAAGCCCACCTGCAGAGGGTGGAGGCCATGCGCCAGCAACTCGGGGCAGACACAGCACAGCTACAACAACAGGCAGCGCAGACTGCAGCACAACGTTGGCAGGCCTCTACCCCAGCAACCAAATCCCCCTACCTGACCACCAAGGGCGTGCAAGCCCACGGCGTGAGGCTGGAAGGCGAGGCGCTGATGATCCCCATGCGGGACACGGCAGGTAGCCTGCACAGTCTGCAAATGATCGACCCCGAGGGCGGTAAGCGCTTTCAACCCGGCGGGCGGGTCAAAGGTTGTTATCACGCCATTGGCAAACCTGAGGGTGTGCTGATCGTATGCGAGGGCTACGCCACGGGCGCAAGCATCCATGAGGCGACCGGGCACGCGGTGGCGGTGGCCTTCAATGCGGGCAACCTGGAAGCGGTGGCCCTTGCTCTGCACCAGAAATACCCGGCGCTGCGGCTGGTGCTGGCGGCTGATGACGATTGGAAAACCCCAGGCAACCCTGGTATGACCAAGGCCACGGCAGCGGCGCGCGCGGTAGGCGGGTGGCTGGTAGTGCCCAGGTTCCCGGCTGATCGACCCGACAAGGCGACCGACTTCAACGACCTACACCAATTGGCCGGGTGGGAGGCGGTAGCCGAGTGCATAGATGCGGCGAAACCCGTAGGGGCTGAGGTATTCCCGGCCTTGCCCGGTGCTGGTGCTGCATTGGGAAACCAATGGCCCGACCCTGTACCCTTGCCCGATGCCCTGCCCACGGTGGCACCCTTTGACCCGGAGCTGTTGCCCGAGGCTTTGCGCGGCTGGGTGGCCGACATTGCCCACCGGATGCAATGCCCTTCGGACTTTCCGGCCGTGGGTGCTGTGGTGGCAATCTCAAGCCTGATCGGTGCGCGTGCTGTGGTGGCACCCAAAGCGCGGGACGATTGGCGAGTGGTGCCGAATCTGTGGGGCTTGATCGTCGGCAGACCAGGGGTGATGAAGTCCCCGGCGCTGGGCGAGGTGCTCAAGCCCCTGCACCGGCTGGAGGCGACAGAGCGCGAACAGTGGCATGCGGCGCATCAAGCATGGGAACTCGATTGCAAGGTAGCGGAACTGGCCACAAAGCAAAACGAAAGGCAAGCCGGGAACGTGGCAGCAAAAGACCCGGCCAAGGCTCGGGCGCTGTTGGAGCCGATGGACACCCCGCAAGAACCCCTGGCACGGCGCTACGTGGTCAACGATGCCACGGTGGAAAAGCTGGGGGAAATCCTGGAAGCGAACACATGGGGCACCCTGTCCTACCGCGATGAAATCCACGGACTGCTATGCAGCATGGATCGGCAGGGGCAGGAAGGGGCGCGGGCTTTCTACCTGCAATCCTACGACGGCAACCAAGGCTACACGGTGGACAGGATCATCCGGGGCACCCACCACATTCCCCGCGTGTGCCTTGCCATGCTGGGTGGCATTCAACCCGGCAAGGTGCAGAGCTACGTGCGCGAAGCGGTGGCGGGCGGTGCGGGTGATGATGGGCTGTTGCAACGCTTTGGGCTGGCCGTGTGGCCCGATGTGAGCCGGGAATTTCAGCGGGTGGATCAATGGCCCGACACCCTGTCAAAACAAGCGGCATATGGGGTTTTCGAGCGGCTAAACGAACTGCAACCGGCGAGCGAAACCGACCCCCAGGAATGGCGATTCACCCCCGAGGCGCAAGCCCTGTATTGGGAGTGGGTGGAACCGTTCGAGACAGAGATTCGCGGCGAGGAACTGCACCCGGCACTGGTTTCCCACCTAAGCAAGTACCGCAAGCTTATCCCGGCGCTGGCGCTGATCTTTGCCCTAGTGGACACCCCCGACAGTAGGAACGTGATCCATCGGCGGGAACTGTTGCGGGCGCTGGCATGGGCGGACTACCTGCGAACTCATGCCGAACGCATGTATGCGGCGGCGGTGATCCCGGAAACCACCGGGGCACAGACGCTGCTGACCAAAATCAAAGCGGGCAAGCTGTGCGAAGGTGACGGCGTGCTGTTGGAAGCCTTTACCCCCCGGCTGGTAGCGGTGAAACATTGGGCGGGGCTGGGCAACCCTGAAGCGGTACGCAAGGCGGCAGACTTGCTGGCCGATTACGGATGGCTGGCGCGGGATGTGGTGCCCACCGGCACAGCTGGCGGCAGACCCAGCGACCGCTACCTGATTCATCCCATGCTGTTGAACGGAGGCGCATGATGGGCGGGTGGCTTGCGCGGCTGAAAAATGAAAAAGCCCCCGGCACCCACGCTACGAAACCTACAAAACCCACACAAGGGGAGGAAAAGACGGGTTTCGTAGGTTTTGTAGCGTACCCCCAGTCACCTTTTCAAAAACTCGAGGCAGGTGATTCGGTAGTGGAGGCACCCCAAGCGCCAGTGGCAAACGACGGCGCAAGGCCTGCCCTAGCACCAGCATCCGACCCCGACCGCTGGTGCTGGCCGCATTCCCAAGCGATGAACACCGAGGAGATTGACACCTTCACGGCGCGGCTGGCCCGTTTCACCGACAAGGGCGTGAACCATGACGATGCCGAGCTACTGGCCGACAAGCTGGTGCACCGGGATCGTGAAGGGGATGACCGGCGGCTGTGTCTGGAATGCGTCCACCTGCAAGGCTTTGGCCGCTGGCGCTGTGGCAACTGGCAGGCGGCGGAAGTGGCACGCGATGGGCTGGCGCGTGATCTGGTGCTGATATTGCAGAGGTGCGGCGGATTCGCTGCTCGGCAGGAATTGATGGAGAGGTAAACCGATGACCAAATGCAAACAGAGTTTTATTCGAGGGACAGGCACGCACCGGCGTACAGAGGGTGATTACATGGCCGCGCTGTTGGACGCGGTGAGCCTCGACGATTGGCGCGATGTGGTGACCGAAACATTGCAACTTGCCAAGCAAGGCGATTCCCAAGCACGGGCATGGCTGGCGCAGTATCTGATGGGCAGACCCGAGGCCAAGGCACCCACTCCCATGACCGTGGTAGTCAACCAATGGGCTGGCCGTGATCCAGTTGCCGAGCGGCTGGCGAAGCCCTTGATTGATCGTAAGCGATTCCCCAGCCTGCACACCGACGACGATTGGGAGGCCAGCGTGCGGGGTGCAATCGCGACGGAACTGGCGCAAAAGCTCCCTGCACCTGGAAGCAACGAAAGCGAAATTTCCAAATGATTTCGGAAAATCTTTTGACC
>JACCDS012451751.1_pt1 | contig 13346 bp, 14 predicted proteins | sample 7446441 | NCBI WGS metagenome assembly JACCDS01 (sample SAMN15323445, study PRJNA562643) | freshwater metagenome | isolation source: river surface water | place: USA:Blue River Watershed | collected 2017-08-17
CACCGCCTGGTGGGGGTGCATCGGCACTCAAACCATCCAACCTCGGTGCGCAGTTTGCCGCGTCTGGGCGGTTTGGAGGACACGCCGCTTGAAACCCTGTTGAAACTCCAACCCGACTTGGTGTTGGTGGCGGGCTCGGCCCGCCTCTTGCCGCGCTTGCAAAGCCTGGGGCTGCGGGTGCTGGTGTTTGAGCCGCGCGATCTGCAAGACACCGAGCGCATGGCGCGCAGTTTGGCCATGGTCTTGACCGGTTCGGTGCAGGTCTGGGACGATTACGAGCAACGTCAGCAGCGGGCCTGGAAGGCTTTGGCGGCGCGCACGCCGCCTCGCTGGCGACATGCGAGTGTCTATATCGAAGTGGGCGAAGGGCCGTATGTCGCCGCCGACAGTTCGTTCATGGGTGAGGGTTTGCGTCGGGCCGGGCTGCGTTCTGCCGTGCCCGGCGATTGGGGACCCTTTCCGCGTCTGAGCCCGGAGTGGATCTGGCGTGCCGGACCCGATTGGATCGTGTTGGGCAGCACATCCACGCCGGTGCCGCGCCGACCCGGTTGGAGTCAATTGGCTGCGGTGCAGGGAAACCGGGTGTGTGTCTTGTCCCCCGATCAAATGGACACTCTGGTCAGGCCCGGGCCGCGTTTGCCCGAGGGCATCGGAGCGATCCTTGATTGCATGCAGGCTCAGCCACAATGATGGCCATGAAGACGAGTCTGACCCGCAACTCAGTGTCAGCCATGCACCTGGTGCATTGGCACGCCGCCATGTTGGGGTTGGGCTGGGTGGTCGTGGCGATGGGGTTGGCGGTGGGGAGCGAGGGCTGGGGCTGGCCTCAAGGCGCCGATGCTCACATCATTTTGTGGGAGTTGCGCCTGCCCCGATCTTTGGGGGCCTGGTTGGCCGGGGCCTTGTTGGGACTTGCCGGAGCGCTGGGCCAATCGATCTTTCGCAATCCTTTGGCGGACCCCTATCTGTTGGGGAGTGCCTCGGGGGCCGGGCTGGGTGTGGCCTTGGGTTTGGTGGTTGCGCACGGTTGGGTGGGCGGGTTTCCATGGTGGCTGCGCTGGGGTAGCGGTGGCTTGGCCTTTGCCGGAGCGTGGCTGGCGATTGCGCTGGCTCTGTGGTGGTCCCGCGGATTGACCCACACGCCCCGGTTGTTGCTGTCGGGTGTGGTGGTGGGCGTGGTGTTATCGGCCTTGACATCGGCCTTGATGGTGCGGGTGCCGCAGGCTTGGGCTGGCTTTCAGTCGTTCATGTTGGGCACGACCCAAGCCATGGATCAGCCAGCGCTGGGGGTGATGGCACTGGGCTTGCTGATTTGTCTGGTCGTGGCCCTGCGACGGGCCCGGGTGCTCGATGTGTTGAGTTTGGGCGAGGCCACTGCGCAGTCTTTGGGACTGAACCTGGGACGGGCGCGGTGGGCACTGCTTTTGAGCATGACCTTGGCCACTTCGCTGGCTGTCTCACACACCGGTTTGATTGCATTTGTCGGACTGGCTGCGCCGCACCTGGTGCGCACGCTGGGGCTGCGGCGACCCTCGGTGTTGCTGACTTTGTCGGCCTGGGCAGGCGGATTGTTGCTGGCGGCAGCCGACCTGGTGTCACGGTGGTGGTGGTCCCCGCTCGAGTGGCCTGTGGGGGTGCTCACTGCGCTGATCGGTGGTTTGTACCTGTTGCATGCCTTGCGTCGACGGTCCGAGAGGTGGGCATGAGCGAACAATGCCCATCGATGGCGGCCCTGAGTGCGTTCGAACTGGGCGTGCAGTTGGGGGCACGTCAGGTGTTGCAGGGGATCACTTTCGATCTGGCGCCAGCCGCCTGGTGGTGCGTGTGCGGGCCCAACGGGTCGGGCAAATCCACGCTCTTGCGGGCCCTGGCCGGGATTCAATCGCACGCTGGCGCCGTCAAACTGTGGGGTCGACCCCGTGCAGATGATCGTCCGGAACAAAGGGCTTTGGAGTTGGCCTGGATGGGGCAAGCTGAGCCCGTGCCGCATGATCTGACGGTGTCCGAGGTGGCCCTGCTGGGGCGTTGGCCTCATGGGCGCGCAGGTTTGAGCCCGTCACCGGCCGACGCAGTGGTGGTCGCGCAGGTTTTGCGTGAATTGGGCTTACAAGACCTGGCGGACCGTCCTCTGGGTCAGTTGTCGGGCGGTGAATGCCAGCGTGCTTTGCTGGCGAGAGCCCTGACGGTACAAGCCCGCGTCATGTTGTTCGATGAGCCCCTGAATCATTTGGACCTGCCCCACCAGCAAGTCTGTTTGCGGGGGGTGAGGCGTGCGTGTGCTGATGGGGCTTTGGCGGTCACGGTGATGCACGAACTCCATCACGCCATGGCCGCCGATGGTTTGTTGGTCATGCACCAAGGCCGGTTGTTGCATCAGGGCGCCCCCGGGGATGTGCTGACGCGAGAGGCTTTGCAAGAAGCTTTCGGGATGCGCTTGGCTTTTCATGCCATCGACACCCAGGGGACAGCACCGCGCTGGGTGGTCTTGCCCGAGCCGCTTTCTTGACCATAATCCTGTGCAAGGTCGGTCTCCGTGAGGCCGACGGCTCGCAGGAGACAGCATGACAAAAGCCAGCAAGCTGGTTCAGGACAAAGTGGTGTTGGTGACGGGCGCCGGGGGTGGCATCGGGCGCGACATCGCCATGGCCATGGCGCGCGAAGGCGCCCGGGTGGTGGTCAATGACATCGGCGCCACGGTCAGTGGTGAGGGGCACAGCGACGGTCCCGCCCAGCAAGTCGTCAATGACCTCAAGGCGCTGGGTGCACAGGCGGTGGCCAGCACGGAGAGCGTGGCCGAGGCCGCCAGCGCCGCACGCATCGTGCAGTGCGCCCTCGATCATTTTGGCCGCATCGATGTGGTGGTGAACAACGCCGGTATCTTGCGCGACCGGTTTTTTCACAAAATGAGCACCGACGAGTGGGATGCGGTGATCAAAGTCCACCTCTACGGCGCGTACTTTGTCAGCCGTGCCGCTGCGACGCACTTCAAAGAGCAGTCATCGGGTTGTTTCATCCACATGACGTCGACTTCGGGTTTGGTGGGTAACCTGGGTCAAGCCAACTATGCGGCGGCCAAATTGGGCATCGCTGCGTTGTCCAAATCGATCGCCCTCGACATGCAAAAGTTCAATGTGCGCTCTAATTGCATCTCACCCTTTGCCTGGAGTCGCATGATCGGATCGATCCCGACCGATACGCCCGAGCAGCAGGCTCGGGTCGAACGCATCAAACAAATGACCCCGGCCAAAATTGCCCCTCTGGCCGTGGCCCTGGCCAGTGATGCGGCGTGCGAGACCAATGGGCAGATTTTTGCCGTGCGCAACAACGAAATCTTTCTGATCAGCCAGCCACGACCGGTGCGCTCGGTGCATCGAGGCGAGGGCTGGACCCCGCAAGATGTGCTTGCACACGCTCTGCCGGCCTTGCAAGCCAGTTATTTCGGACTGGATCGCTCGGCCGATGTGTTCAGCTGGGACCCGATTTGAAAGGCCAACCATGAGCAGCGTGCCGCAGGGCGTGCAAGCCCAATATCAGCAGGCCCTCGACGAGGGGCGTTTTGTGGTTCAGCGGTGTGGTGGTTGTGGTCAGGCCGTGCATTTCCCGCGCGAAGTTTGTCCGCATTGCGGCAGCGATGACTTGGCTTTTGTACCCGCCAGCGGCATGGGCACGGTGTATGCCGTGACCACGGTGCGGCGCAAGGCCGATGCGGGTGGCGATCTGAATGTGTCACTGATTGATCTCGATGAAGGTCCGCGCCTGATGAGTCGGGTTGTCAACCTGCACCCTGATCAGGTGCGCATTGGCATGCGCGTGCGCGCTCGCATCATGCCAGAGCAGGGGCAGAGTTTGCTGGTGTTTGACGCCGAAGGACTTCAACCATGAACCTGAACGATTTGCGTGGCCAGACGGCTGTGGTCGGGGTGGGCACCTTCGGGTGCGGAGAGGCGCACGGTTACACCGACATGGAGTTGCTGGCCCGCTCTGCCCAGCAGGCTGTGCGCGAGGCGGGTTTGAGCATGAAAGACATCGATGGTGTGTGCACCGCCAGCGTGTCGTCGGCCATGTGGGGTCTGGCCGTGCCCGAATACCTGGGATTGAACGCCCGCTTCATCGATAGCACGATGATTGGCGGCTCCAGCTTTGTCGCCCATTTGTTGCCCGCCATGTTGGCGCTGTACAGCGGCCAATGCCATGCCGTGTTGGTGTGTTATGGCAGCACGCAGCGGACTTCGACCTTTGGGCGCAAAGAAATCAACGCCAGTCGAAAGTTTCTGGATCCGATGCCGTTTGAGCATCCTTACCAGCCTCTGATGCCGGCCAGTGCCTATGCCTTGGCAGCCTCCCGGCACATGCACCAGTACGGCACCACCCGAGAGCAGTTGGCTGAGGTGGCTGTGGCGGCGCGCGCCTGGGCGCAACTCAACCCCGAGGCTTATGTTCGAGAACCTCTGACGGTGTCCGAGGTGCTTGATTCGCGCATGGTCTCCGACCCCTTGAGCGTGCGCGATTGTTGCCTGGTGACAGATGGCGGAGGTGCGTATGTATTGGTGCGCGCCGACCGCGCCCGCCACCTGAAGCAAAAGCCGGTGTATGTGCTGGGTTCGGCCACCGCCACCTGGCACCGCCAGATCGCCTGCATGCCCGACCTGACGGTGAGCGCTGCGGCCCAATCGGGTCAGCAAGCCTACGCCATGGCGGGACTGGGGCCAGCCGACATCGATGTGCTGGCCCTGTACGACGCATTCACCATCAACACCTTGATGTTTCTGGAGGATCTGGGTTTTTGCCCTAAAGGCGAAGGCGGCGCGTTTGTGCAAGGAGGCGCGATTGCCCCCGGAGGGCGTTTGGCGGTCAATACCAACGGTGGCGGTCTGTCGTGCGTGCATCCGGGCATGTACGGCATTTTTTGCTTGATCGAAGCGGTGCGCCAGTTGCGCGGAGATTGCGGGGCACGTCAGGTGGCCGGGGCGCAAACGGCGCTGGTCAATGGCAACGGGGGCACCTTGTCGAGCCAGTCGACTGCGGTGTTAGGCACCGAAATAACCCTTTAGGAATCCTGCTATCACGGTGCTGAATACCCTTCTCTTCGCCCCCGACAGGGGTGTTGTTCAAGACCTAAAATGCGAGGATGGAAGAAACCCGACACCTTGATCCAGCTTTGTTGCCCCAGTTGCAGCAATGGACCGGACGCACTGAAACCCTGCGCGATCTGATCACGCCTGCCCCGTTGCGGGCCATGGCGGCGACGCTCGATCGGGCTGATCCCGAACCCGTCGCGGGCACCGCCTTGCCCTTTTTGTGGCATTGGCTGTTTTTTTTGCCGCACCATCGCCAAAGCGAGATTGGTCCCGATGGTCATGCCAGGCGGGGTGGTTTTTTGCCGCCCGTGCCTTTGCCCCGTCGAATGTGGGCGGGTGGCCGGCTGAGTTGGTCCGCCGACCACCCGTTGCGCGTCGGGCAGGACGTGCAGCGTTTGTCCACCATAAAGTCGGTCACTCACAAATCCGGGCGCACGGGTGACCTGTTGTTTGTCTTGGTGCAGCATCAGGTCAGCAATGCGCAGGGCTTGGCCCTGACCGAAGAGCACGACATTGTTTATCGCGCCGCCGCCCAACCCGGCGACCCGGTGCCCGCGCCTACCGCAGCCGAGACAGGGGCCGCCTGGCAGCGCGAGGTCACCCCCGACGATGTGCTGCTGTTTCGTTATTCGGCCCTGACCTTCAATGGTCATCGCATCCACTACGATCGCCGCTATGTCACCGAGGTCGAGGGCTACCCCGGCCTGATCGTGCACGGGCCGCTGATCGCCAGCCTGCTCATGGATCTGTTGCGACGCCATGCGCCAGATGCTTTTGTGACGCGCTTTGAATTCAAGGCCGTTCGACCGACTTTTGACTTGCATCCTTTCCGCCTGAACGGCCAACCCGGCGCCGACGGCAAAACCATCCGCCTGTGGGCTCAAGACCACGAGGGCTGGCTGACCATGCAAGCCACCGCCACCCTGGCCTGATTTTTTCTCCAACCCATGAAACACACCCCTGACGCTTATCAAGACATTCGCGATGCTGTGCGCGACCTGTGCCAACAATTTCCCGACGAGTACCACCGCAAGATCGACGAGCAACGCGCTTATCCCGAAGCCTTCGTGGATGCCCTGACCCAGGCGGGCTGGATGGCCGCACTCATTCCCCAGGAGTATGGTGGATCCGGACTGGGCCTGGCCGAGGCCTCGGTGATCATGGAAGAAATCAACCGCAATGGCGGTAACTCAGGCGCTTGTCATGGTCAGATGTACAACATGGGCACGCTGTTGCGCCATGGCTCGCAAGCTCAAAAAGAGTTTTACTTGCCCAAAATCGCCAGCGGAGAGTGGCGTTTGCAGTCGATGGGCGTGACCGAGCCCACCACCGGCACCGACACCACGAAGATCAAAACCACCGCAGTCAAAAAAGGCGACCGCTATGTGATCAATGGCCAAAAGGTATGGATCTCGCGTGTGCAGCATTCCGACTGGATGATCTTGCTGGCCCGCACCACCCCGCTGGCCGAAGTGCAGCGCAAGTCCGAAGGCATGTCGATTTTCATGGTCGATCTCAGACAGGCCATCGGCAACGGCCTGACGGTGCGTCCGATTTTGAACATGGTCAACCATGAGACCAATGAGTTGTTCTTCGAAAATCTCGAAATCCCGGCCGAGAATCTGATCGGCCAAGAGGGGCAGGGCTTCAAGTACATCCTCGACGGGCTCAACGCCGAGCGCACCTTGATCGCTGCCGAGTGCATCGGCGACGGGTATTGGTTCATTGACCGTGTCGCCAAGTACGCCAAAGAGCGGGTGGTGTTTGGCCGCCCGATCGGTCAAAACCAGGGCGTTCAGTTTCCGATCGCCGAGGCTTATATCGAGGTCGAAGCCGCCAACCTGATGCGGTTCAAGGCTTGCCAATTGTTTGACGCACACCAGCCTTGTGGGGCCGAGGCCAACATGGCCAAATACCTGGCTGCCAAGGCGTCGTGGGAGGCCGCCAATGTGAGCATTCAGTACCACGGCGGGTTTGGCTTTGCTTGCGAGTACGACGTCGAGCGCAAGTTCCGTGAAACCCGCCTGTATCAGGTGGCCCCGATCTCGACCAACCTGATCTACTCTTACATCGCCGAGCACGTGCTGGGTTTGCCGCGTTCGTTCTGAAAGATCACCATGACCCGACCTCTCGATGGCATCACCGTGGTTTCGCTCGAACACGCGATTGCGGCCCCGTTCTGTACCCGTCAATTGGCTGATCTCGGGGCGCGTGTGATCAAGGTCGAGCGACCTGGCGTGGGAGATTTTGCTCGCGCTTATGATACCCGCGTCAACGGCGAGTCTTCGCATTTTGTCTGGACCAACCGGTCCAAAGAAAGCCTGACGCTGGACCTGAAAAATCCGCAGGCTCTGGCGGCTTTGCACAAGCTGCTGGCCAGCGCTGACGTGTTGGTGCAAAACCTGGCACCTGGTGCCGCCGCCCGCATGGGTTTGTCTTTTGAGGCCCTGAACCCCACATGGCCGCGTCTGATTGTGTGCGACATTTCGGGCTATGGCGACAACGGACCCTACCGGGACAAAAAAGCTTACGATTTGTTGATTCAGAGCGAGGCTGGATTTTTGTCGGTCACGGGAACGCCTGAGACCCCCAGCAAAGCGGGCAACTCGGTGGCCGACATCGCAGCCGGCATGTACGCCTACACCAACATCTTGTCGGCGCTGTTGTTGCGCGACAAGACCGGGCATGGCAGTCACATCGATGTGTCCATGCTCGAAGCCCTGGGCGAGTGGATGAGCTTTCCGATGTACTACGCCTATCAGGGCGCCACACCGCCCGTGCGTGCCGGTGCCTCGCACGCCAGCATCTACCCCTATGGGCCTTTTCCGGCAGGCGACGGCGGCACGGTGATGCTGGGTTTACAAAACGAGCGTGAGTGGAAAATCTTTTGCGAACAGGTGCTGTTGCAGCCCGCCTTGACCATCGACGAGCGTTTTGCCAGCAATTCGCTTCGCCATCAAAACCGCAGTGCCCTTTATGCCCTGATCCAGCAGGCCTTTGCCAGCTTGAGCACCGAGCAGGTGGTGCAACGCCTTGAACAGGCAGGCATCGCCAACGCCCGCATGAACGACATGGCGGGCTTGTGGGCTCACCCGCAACTCAAGGCGCGTGACCGCTGGCGCGAGGTCGGCTCACCCGCCGGCCCGATCCCGGCATTGTTGCCCCCCGGACGCAACAGTGCGTTCGCGTACCGCATGGATGCGGTGCCCCGGGTAGGCGAGCACACCGAAACCATCTTGCGTGAACTCGGTCTGGACGATACCGAACTGTCTGCTTTGCGTCAGGCCCAGGCCATTTGAAGGAAACCCCATGACCCATCCGAACGCCGAGTTGGCTCGTTTTGCCGCCGAGCTGAAATTTGAAGATATCCCCGAACCGGTGGTGCGCCGTGCCGAAGACCTGCTGGTCGACTGGTTTGGTTCGGCGGTGGCAGGCCACGGCTCACGTGCCGTTGAATCGATGGCGAAATTTGTCGTCGGCATGGGTCCAGGGGACGGCCCCAGCGAGATCATCGTCAACCGGCGTGGCTCCAGCCCCTACATGGCTGCGATGGCGAATGCGGCAGCGTCGCACGTGGTCGAGCAAGATGATGTGCATAACAGTTCGGTGTTCCATCCCGCCACGGTCGTTTTTCCGCCCGCTCTGGCGATGGCGCAGCAATTGGGGGCCTCGGGCAAAGCCTTGATCGCCGCATCGGTGGCCGGCTACGAAGTGGGCATCCGCGTCGGGGAGTTCCTGGGCCGCTCGCACTACAAGGTGTTTCACACCACTGGCACGGCAGGAACGATCGCAGCGGCGGCGGCCACCGGCCATTTGCTGGGCTTGAATGCCAGCCAGATGCTGCATGCCTTCGGCTCGGCGGGCACCCAATCAGCCGGGCTTTGGGAATTTTTGCGCACTGCGGCCGACAGCAAACAGTTGCATACCGCCCATGCCGCCGGTGCCGGGCTGTTGGCCGCCGTGCTGGCGCACGATGGTTTCACCGGTGCCGAGCGCATCTTTGATGGCCCGCAAGGCATGGCTGCCGGCATGTCCAACGACGCCAACCCGGCCTGGCTGACCGACCGCCTGGGTCAACGTTGGGCCTTGGCCGAAACGTCTTTCAAATACCATGCCTCGTGCCGCCATACACATCCAGCGGCCGACGCCTTGCTGCACGTCATGCGCGAGCATGGTCTGAAAGCGGCAGACATCGCCCGGGTGGAGACCCATGTGCACCAAGGCGCGATCGATGTGCTGGGGCCCGTGGTGCGCCCGACCACCGTGCACCAGAGTAAATTCTCGATGGGCACGGTGCTGGCTCTGGCCGCCTTGCATGGCTACGCCGGTTTGGGCGAGTTCGACCGCCATTTCAGCGCCGACGACACCCGCGCTTTTTGCGAATGTGTCACGATGACCCTGGATCCCGAAGTAGATGGCGCTTACCCGCAACGCTGGATCGGCAAAGTCACGGTCCATACCCGCGATGGCCGGGTCCTCAAAGGCCGCGTCGATGAGCCCAAGGGCGACCCCGGCAACACCCTGAGCCGCGAGGAGATCACTGATAAAGCCATGCGCCTGGCGGCACACAGTCAAGGGGCGCGTGCCGACGAGATGCGTCGTGCCCTCGAGCAGCTCTGGGGCATGACCCGTGTGCAGCGGGTGGGTCGTCTGTTGACTTGAAAGGTTTTTGGTTTTTGGGGTCTTTCTTCGTCATAAACATGAAATAATTTACTTTGCTTCACATTTCTAAAGAGGAGTTTTGCATGAAACCGTTGTTCAAGCGTGGTCTGGCTCTGGCGGCGTTATCTTTGGCCGTGGTCACTGGCGCACAAGCCCAATCTTTCCCCGATAACAAGCCAGTCGCCCTGGTGGTGCCTTTTGCCGCTGGCGGCCCCACCGATGTGGTTGCCCGGATGTTGGCCATCCCCATGGGCAAAGCCCTGAATACCACCGTCACGGTCGAAAACACTGTTGGCGCGGGCGGGACCATCGCCTCTGCCCGTGTGGCCCGCTCGGCTCCTACCGGTCACACCATTTATTTGCACCACATGGGCATGGCCACCGCTGTGTCTCTGTACCGCAAGCTCAGCTTTGACCCGCTCAAAGATTTTGAATACATCGGTCAGGTGGTTGATGTGCCCATGACCTTGCTGGCCCGCAAGGACTTCCCGGCCAACAACTACGCCGAATTGATCAGCTACATCAAGGCCAACAAGGACAAGGTGTCTTTGGCCAATGCGGGCCTGGGTGCTGTGTCGCACCTGTGTGGCTTGCTGTTCATGAGCTCCATCGGTGTCGATTTGACCACCGTGCCCTACAAGGGCACCGGCCCGGCCATGAATGATTTGTTGGGTGGCCAGGTGGATTTGTTGTGCGACCAGACCACCCAGACCGTGCCCATGATCAAGGAAAACCGCATCAAGGTGTATGGCGTGACCACCACCAAGCGCTTGTCGGCGCTGCCCAACGTCCCGACCCTGGATGAGCAGGGCAACAAGGGCTTTGAAGTCAAGGTGTGGCACGGCATGTACGCTCCGAAAGGCACCCCCAAGGAAGCCATCGACAAGCTCAATGCTGCCCTGAAGGCTGCCCTGAATGACCCTGCCGTGAAGCAACGCCTGGCCGACCTGAGTTCTGAGATCCCGCCGATGGACAAAGTCAGCCCTGAGGGTCTGCGCACCCACCTTGAGGCCGAGATCAAGAAGTGGGGTCCGGTCATTACCAAGGCGGGTGTTTACGCCGACTGAGCCTGACATGGCCCTGATCGTCGAGCCCAACATGCACCTTCCCGGGCAAGCGCCTGGGGATTTACACGCCGGGGATGAGTTTTATGAAGCTCTTCTCGACGCTCATCAGGGGTTGAGTGCCGAGCAAAGTGAGGCCCTCAATGCCCGCCTGATTTTGACGCTGGCCAACCATATCGGCGATGTGGCGGTGTTGAAGCAAGCGTTGGCGTTGGCTCAGGACGCCGGCTGAATCCTGCGTTTCTTCGGTCCGATAAAACGGTCGCTTCAGGCGACCGTTTTGTTTTTGTAACCGCATTGGGCTCGAACCTGGCACACCCCGCACTGGGGCTTGCGCGCCTGGCACACATAGCGGCCATGCAAAATCAGCCAGTGGTGGGCATCAACCAAAAAGCGCGCCGGGATGCGTTTGAGCAGTTTCATTTCGACCGCCAGCACGTCCCGGCCCGGTGCCAGTCCGGTGCGGTTGCCGACCCGGAAAATGTGGGTGTCGACTGCCATGGTGGGCTCGCCAAAAGCGACATTGAGCACCACATTGGCGGTTTTGCGGCCCACCCCGGGTAATCTCTCAAGAGCCTCGCGTGTGCGCGGTACTTGCCCTGCGTGTTCAGCGATCAGGATCTGGCAGGTCTTGAGCAAGTTGGCGGCTTTGGTGCGGTACAGGCCGATGGTCTGGATGTACCCCATCAGCCGCTCAAGACCCAAATCGATGATTTTTTGCGGTGTGTTGGCCACCACAAACAGGCGGCGGGTGGCTTTGTTGACCCCCACATCGGTGGCTTGCGCCGACAACAACACGGCGGCCAGCAACTCAAACACGCTGGTGTATTCGAGTTCGGTCACCGGATGCGGGTTGGCCTCCTGCAAGGTGGAGAAAAAGGCATCGATTTGCGCAGGTGTCATGACCCATAATATAGCCATGAAATTCGCTCAAAGACTCGAACTGGTTGAAACTTCCGCCATCCGCGAACTGTTCAAATTGCTGGGTAAGCCCGGCATCATCAGCTTTGCGGGCGGTTTCCCTGACAGCGCCATGTTCGATGTCTTGGGCATCCGCGAGGCCAGCCAGCGGGTCCTGACCGAGCAACCTGGCCCGGCTCTGCAGTACGGGGCCACCGAGGGGCATCCGCCCCTGCGTGAGGCCATTGCCGGTTTCATGGCCGGCAAGGGCGTGCGTGGTTTGAGCGCCAACGACTTGATTGTGACCACCGGCAGCCAGCAGGCGTTGGATCTGATCGCCAAAACACTGTTGGAACCGGGCGATACCGCCTTGGTCGAGGCGCCGACTTTTTTGGCCACCATCCAGTGCTTCAGACTTTACGGGCCCCAGGTTTTGGGCGTGCCGATCGACGCCGAGGGCGTGCGAGTGGATCTGCTCGAAGAAAGTGTGAAGCGCCACCGTCCCAAGTTGATCTATCTGATCCCGACGTTTGGCAATCCCAGCGGTGCGATGTTGAGTCTGGAGCGCCGTTTAAAGATTTTGCGCCTGGCGGTACAGCACCAGGTGGTGGTGGTCGAAGACGATCCCTATGGCGATTTGTACTTTGGGGCCGAGCCTCCCCCCTCGTTGCTGGCGCTGTCCGATCAGGTGCCCGGTAGCCGGGATTGGCTGCTGCATTGCGGCAGCCTGTCCAAAGTGCTCAGCCCCGGTTTGCGCGTGGGCTGGCTGATTGCTCCCCCCGCGCTGTTGCAGCGAGCCACCATGTGCAAGCAATTCAGCGATGCCCACACTTCGACCTATGCCCAAGCCACTGCTGCCGAGTATTTGAACAGTGGTCGCATGCCGGCCACGCTCGACCATGTGCGTCAGGTGTACGGGCAGCGTGCGGCCGCCATGGGGGCAGCTTTGCGCCGGGAGTTGGGCGATGCGTTCAGCTTCAATCAGCCTCAGGGCGGTTTGTTTTTTTGGGGTCGGCTGACTGGTGCGGGTGGGGCTTTGAAGGATGGCCAGGCTTTTGCGAAAAAAGCCATTGAGCATAACGTGGCGTTTGTGCCAGGGGCTCCATTTTTTGCCGATCAGCCCGATGCCAGCAGCCTGCGGCTGAGCTTTGCCACCTCAGACCTGGACAAAATCGAAGAGGGCGTCAAGCGGTTGGGGGCCGCATTGCGCAGCTGAGTCGGCTCAGCCCAGCGAGGCCTGATAAGCGGCCTCGTCCAACAGGCGATCCAGTTCGGAGGGGTTGCTGAGCTTGACTTTGAAGAACCAACCTGCGCCCAGCGGGTCGCTGTTGGCCAACGAAGGGTCGGCGCGCAGGGCTTCATTGACTTCGACCACTTCACCCGAGGCCGGCATGAAAACGTCGGCAGCGGCTTTGACCGATTCGACCACGCAAGGCACGCTGCCGGCGACCCAACTCGAACCTATGGCAGGCAAATCGACAAAGACCACATCACCCAGGGTGTCCTGCGCATGGGGGGTGATGCCCACCACAGCCGGTTGACTGCTGGCGTCGATCCATTGATGTTCGGGGCTGTAGAGGCGGGGCATGGGTTGGGATGCGGTAGAAAGGGTTGAGCGGCCACGGTTGGCAGGTGGAAGTCC
>JACCDS010604880.1_pt1 | contig 13343 bp, 11 predicted proteins | sample 7446441 | NCBI WGS metagenome assembly JACCDS01 (sample SAMN15323445, study PRJNA562643) | freshwater metagenome | isolation source: river surface water | place: USA:Blue River Watershed | collected 2017-08-17
AATAGCAAGTTGGTACCACCCCTTCCCATCCCGAACAGGACCGTGAAACGACTTCGCGCCGATGATAGTGCTGCAACCAGTGTGAAAGTAGGTCATCGTCAGGCTACCCATAAAAAACCCCCAGTCCATCTGACTGGGGGTTTTTGCTTTTAAATCTGCCTTAGGCTCATTTTCGTCGCCGCAGCGTTTCCTTGAGCGTGAATTTCACATGAGTGCTCGCGTGAAATATCATGGTGTATGTCTATTAATACACCACTGCGCTTTCCTCATTATTTAACGAATTGCGCGAGTACCAACTCGGCATTCTTGCGGAATCGAATATCCAGCCGAGCGCACTTTGTTTTCGGGGTTGAATTCGACCTGGAACCACCGGCACAGTGGTGTCTCGTAGCGATAATTCCAAACATAGCCCCGTTCGCGAGCGAGGTCAACGCGGTCCTTGGAAACGCCGATAAGATCGACCACCGCGCTCTCATCCATGCCGGGCACGATCTTGGCAAAGTTCTCGTCGTTTAGCAGCTGCTTAAATCCGGTAACGACTCCTTTGTCATCGAAATACAGCGAGTAAGTGTGCTTGCCGAAAGGGCCACGCGGAAAATCCAGACGCTTCGCGGTCGCAATGTTATCGGGCACCGGCGTGGGCTGTCCGAGCAGTGCCAGTGCCTCATTGCGAGACAATCCAATGAAATCATTGGATGGGGCATATCCAGCACAACCGCCAATGCTGAGGAACACTGTCAGCGCAATAGCGCCGAAGAGTGTGGATGAATATCTGTTCATTTCTTGAACTCCTTCCATAAATTCGCGATCATTCGCGCCCTTATATTAACAATCGAACAGGATAAACGCATGGGCAAATAGCCGCAAAAGCTGACAGTAGACTTGGGGACGACAACGGCAATTGAAACCTGATACACGAAGCCGAGAATCGGCACTGGAAAATTGATACACTCCCGGGATCATGGAAGTAGTAACTGGCTTCTGGAAAGCCATGCTTTCGAAAGAGCCGGGCAATAGGAAGCCCTGCCTCGGCCTCGGAAATAAATCCAATGATTTGTTCTTGGGTGAACCGTTTCTTTATGTCCAATCTGCCACAATTTGTTCTTGGGTGAACCGTTTCTTTATGTCCAATCTGCCACAGAGTGGGATTGGACTCTAAACTCGACCGCTACTCAATCCCGGCAGAGGGGGGCGCCAGCACTGCAAGGATCAATCTCCCGGCTACACCGCAAGTAACTGCCACTTACAAATCCATCGCTGACGAGTTGTCGACCGCAGATTAGTCGGCCGTGTTGCTGGCGGTCGAGAAGACCAGCGCCGGATAGCGTGGCGGCGAGAGTGCCGAACGGCTTCCGGCGTGACTTGTCTTTAGATCAGCGTAACGGTGGTCGGGAAAGGAATTTTTCCGCTAGCGTCACCCAATAGCTCGCGCCAATCGGGAGCAAATCGTCATTAAAGTCATAACTCGGATTGTGTAGATTACACGGTCCGAGGCCATGGCCAATATCGCGATGTGTACCGTCCCCATTACCGATGAAGACGTAGCACCCTGGCTTCTCCAGCAGCATGAACGCAAAGTCTTCCGAGCCCATCGTGGGCTCGACATTGCTGAGTACACCGGACTCGCCGACCACCTCTTTCATGACGCCGATCGCGAATTCAGTCTCGATCGCATGATTAATCAATGGCGGGTAATTTCGTATGAACTTGAACTCAACAGAGGCGTTGAATGCCGCAGCGGTGTGCTCGGCGATCTCTCCCATTCGGCGCTCAATCATGTCGAGCACCGGGATAGTGAAGGTACGTACCGTACCGATCATGGATGCTGAGTCCGGCACGATATTCGTTGCGCTGCCCGAGTGAATTTGGGTAATCGACAGCACTGCTGAGTCAATCGGGCTCGTGTTGCGGGACACAATGGTTTGCCAGCTCTGCGCGATCTGCACAGCCACCATGATCGGGTCGACGCTCATGTGCGGCTGCGCGGCGTGCGACCCTTTGCCTTTGATCGTCAACTCGAATTCATTCGAGGAGGCCATCATCGGGCCACTCACGACCCCGATGCGTCCAGCGGGAGCGCCAGGCCAGTTGTGCATGCCGAACACGGCTTCCATCGGGCACTGGGTAAACAGGCCGTCGTCCATCATCGCCTTCGCACCTCCAGCGCCTTCCTCCGCTGGCTGAAAGATCACATAGACGGTCGCGTTAAAATTGCGATGTTTAGCTAAATAATGAGCGGCACCAAGCAGCATGGTTGTGTGGCCATCATGACCACAGGCGTGCATCTTGCCGTCGTTTTTCGATTTGTGCGCGAATGTATTGTGCTCTTGCAGTGGCAGTGCATCCATATCGGCCCGCAATCCCACCGATCGGTTACTGCTGCCATTTTTGATCACGCCGACAACGCCCGTGCCGCCCAGGCCGCGGATCACCGGGATGCCCCATTCGGTCAGCTTCTGGGCGACCAACTCCGCGGTCTGAACCTCTTCATATGACAGTTCGGGATTGGCATGAATGGTGCGCCGTATCTCTTTAAGCTCGGCGTGAAATTGAATAATCGGTTCGATCAGCTTCATAAGAGTCTATTCCTTGCCTGTACGCCTCTAAAGGGGTATTAGGTGCAAAAGCACGCCAACATTTGAAAATGCCTGTGTAATATTACCCTCACCCTGTCCGGGCGGTCACCCGTCCGAAAAGTAAACCCTATTCCCATGTCGGAGTTACAAATGAGTACCCGCATCATCAGAGCCGCTTGTCCTCATGATTGCCCTGACACGTGCGCAATGCTAGTGACCGTGGTCGATGGTAAAGCCACGGCAGTGCGGGGAGATCCCGATCACCCGAATACCGCAGGCGTGCTGTGCACGAAGGTCTCCCGCTATGTAGAGCGAACTTACCATGCCGACCGTCTGCTGTACCCGATGAAACGGGTGGGGAACAAGGGCGAGGGGAAATTCACCCGCATTAGCTGGGACGACGCGTTATCGGAAATTACAGAGCGACTGCAAGCCATTGCCACCCGCGACCCGCGCGCAATTCTGCCGTACAGCTATGCCGGCACCATGGGTGCCGTTCAAGGCGAGTCGATGGCCATGCGCTTTTTCAACCGCCTCGGCGCCTCCCAACTCGACCGCACGATTTGTGCCACGGCAGGGGGTACGGGCTACAAATATACGATCGGCGCCAAGATGGGCACCGATACCGAGCAATATGAAAACGCGAAGCTCATTCTGATCTGGGGCGGGAATCCCGTCGCATCGAACCTCCATTTCTGGATGAAGGCTCAGGAAGCCAAGCGCCGTGGTGCCATTCTTATTGCGGTTGACCCCTATCGATCGCTCACCGCAGAAAAATGCCAGCACCACCTTGCCCTGCTGCCGGGTACCGACGCCGCATTGGCGCTTGGCCTGATGCATCTGCTGATCCGTGACGACCTGCTCGATCACGATTACATCGATCGCTATACCCTGGGATTCGACCCGTTGAAGCAACGAGTCGCAGAGTGGACGCCGCAGCGGACAGCAGAGATCTGCGGATTACCGGTTGGGCAGATCGAAATGCTTGCGCGTCTGTACGGCGAGACGGCCAAACGCGGCGACCCGGTAGCCATACGATTAAGCTACGGCCTGCAGCGTGTTCGCGGGGGAGGCATGGCGGTTCGCAATATTGCCTGCCTACCGGCGCTTGTGGGCGCATGGCGGCATCCGGCAGGCGGCGTGCTGTTATCGTCGGGGGATAATTATCCAAAGCGCAGCAATCAGATGGAGCGCCCCGACTTGCGTCCACACGACGTTGATCGACCTCCGCGAGTCATCAATATGAGTACGATCGGTGACGACTTGCTGAGCCCAAGCTCGGCATCGTTCGGCCCAAAAGTTGAGGCCGTCATTGTCTACAACTCGAATCCGGTTGCGGTCGCGCCGGAATCGGCCAAGGTCGCGCAGGGCTTTGCTCGAGAAGATCTGTTTACCGTCGTCCTCGAGCACTTTCAGACCGACACGGTCGATTATGCCGACATCGTTCTGCCCGCCACCACGCAGCTTGAGCATGCCGATATCCATGCCAGTTACGGACATCAGTACATCATCGCAAACAACCCGGCCATCGCGCCGCTGGGCGAGTCGAAGCCGAACACGGAGATATTCCGATTGCTCGCCGCCCGGATGGGCTTCTCGGATCCTTGTTTTCTCGATACCGATGAAGAACTGGCCTCTCAGGCCTTTGATGCCAGCCATCCGCACGCCCGCGACTTCAGCTGGCAGCAGGTGAGTCAGCAGGGTTGGATGAAACTCGATGTGCCTGTCGCTCCCTTCGCGCAGGGGGGCTTCCCGACACCATCAGGGAGATGCGAGTTCTATTCCGAGCAGATGCTGCGCGCTGGCCTGGACCCATTGCCGACGTATATACCGCCCTATGAGTCGGTAGCGTCTGCGCCGGAGCTGGCCAAAGACTATCCGTTGGCCATGATTTCACCGCCGCAAAGGAACTTTCTCAACACCACGTTCGTCAATGTGCAGAGTTTGCGTGCAACCGAAGGGGAGCCGCACCTCGACATTCATCCCGAAGACGCGGCCGCGCGCGGAATCGTCGACGGGGATCGTGTTCGCGTGTTCAATCAACGGGGTGAGCTGCTCGCCAAGGCGCGTGTCAGCGATGCCCCGCGCAAGGGACTTGTGGTCGCGTTGTCGATCTGGTGGAAAAAGCTGGCATCAGATGGCCGCAATGCCAACGAGCTGACCAGCCAACGATTGACTGACATGGGCCGCGCACCCACGTTTTACGACGTGCTGGTGCAGGCCGAGCGCGCGCAGCCGTCCTGACATTTATCCGTATTGTATCGATCTCCCCAATGAAAAGATCACTGCGTGCTTTCCTGCTTCTGTGCCTGCTGACGACACTGGGCGGCTGCACGCAGCTCGGCTACTACGCACAAGCGATGGAAGGGCAGATGTCCCTGCTGGCCAATGCCAAGCCCATCGATACATGGCTTGCCGATCCGAAGGTAGGCGATTCGCTGAAGGTACGTTTGCGACAGACGCAAAGGATTCGCGCCTTTGCTGCAACCGAGCTTGGCCTGCCTGACAATAATAGTTATAAAAATTATGCAGATTTAAAACGTCCTTACGTAATGTGGAACGTGGTCGCGACGCCTGAGCTGTCGCTCAAGCCGATCCGTTGGTGCTTCCCGGTCGCGGGCTGCGTCGACTATCGGGGCTACTACCATCATCAAGCAGCGCAGGCTTTCGCCGACGAGCTGCGCGCGCGCGGGCATGATGTGCGCGTCACGGGCGTGCCCGCCTATTCGACGCTGGGGTGGTTCAATGATCCAGTGCTGTCAACCTTCATCGATTATCCCGAGGCCGAAATCGCGCGCCTCGTATTTCATGAGCTGGCACACCAGGTCGCTTACGCACCGGGTGACTCGCAATTCAATGAATCATTTGCGACGGCAGTCGAAGAGTTGGGCGTGGAGCGCTGGCTCGAACGCCATGGCAATCCGGATATGCGTGAACGCTATCGCGCTTACCGCCAGCGCAAGAATGACTTCCTGGCACTATTGGCGGCGCATCGATTGCAGCTCAAGGAAAATTTTGAGCGCGATGTCACGGACGACGAAAAGCGGCTGCGCAAGCAACAGATCTTCTCCTCGATGAAAAGCCAGTACGAGCAGATGAAGTCCGAGCGCTGGAGTGGTTATGCCGGTTATGACCGCTGGTTCAGTGGCGAGATGTCAAATGCCCATTTCGCCTTGGTGACGACCTACCATGATCTCGTACCAGAGTTTCGCGGCCTGCAGTCGCAGACGCCTGACCTTCGCCAGTTCTATGAGCGTGTCAAGGCACTCGCCAAGATGGACAAGGCGCAGCGCCGCGCCGCGCTGGCGGCGTACGTGCCTCTCCCGCCCACCGTGCCGCAGATGACCACACAATCTGTTGCGACGCAGTAAACAGACAAGCCTCCCGAATTCCGCTAGGATCGCCCGCTGAAGCATGGCTATCGTCCGCAGAATGCGGATGTGCCTGTCGACAGCGCGGTGCTTCCATCGTCCGCGCGCAAAATCACAATAGAGGTGTTGCATGGACAAGTTCTGGTTGCCCTCGTATCCGCCTGGCGTACCCGCTGATGTCGATCCTGCGCGCTACCGCTCTCTGGTTCATTTGATGGAGGAGGCCTTCGCGACCTATGCGTCGCGACCGGCCTATGTCTGCATGGGAAAGACGCTCACCTATGCTGACGTTGATGTCATGTCGCGATACCTGGGTGCATGGCTGCAGTCGCAAGGATTAGCGCCGGGCGCGCGGGTCGCCTTGATGATGCCGAACGTGCTGCAGTATCCGGTCGCATTGGCCGCCGTGCTTCGCGCCGGCTATATCGTGGTGAATGTCAATCCTCTGTACACGCCGCGCGAGCTGGAGCATCAGCTGAAGGATTCCGGGGCCGAGGCCATCATCATCCTTGAAAACTTTGCGCACACCCTGCAAAAAGTGATTGCGCATACATCGATCAAGATCGCGATAGTGGCCAGCATGGGTGACCTGCTTGGCACCGCCAAGGGAACGCTCGTCAATTTTGTCGTGCGTAACCTGAAGAAAATGGTGCCGGAGTTTTCCCTGCCTCGTGCAATACGCTGGGGCAAGGCAGTCAGAGAAGGCAAGGCAATGCAGCTGCAGTCGCCATCGCTGGGTCACTCGGACATCGCCTTCCTGCAGTACACCGGTGGTACCACCGGGCTGTCAAAAGGGGCAATGCTCAGCCATCGCAACGTCATTGCCAACCTGTTGCAGAACGAGGCCTGGTTGCAGCCAGCGCTGAACAAGGAGCCGAAGGTCGAGGCGCTGACGTTCGTGTGCGCACTGCCGCTATATCACATCTTCGCGTTGACGGTGTGCTGTCTGATGGGCACGCGGTTGGGAGGACTGAATATTCTGATTCCCAATCCGCGGGACATTCCCGGGCTGGTGAAAGAACTTGGCAGACATCGATTTCACATGCTGCCTGCCGTGAACACGCTTTATAACGCGCTGCTGAATCATCCTGACTTCGCCAAGCTCGATTTCTCGTCGCTGAAGCTGTGCAATGGTGGCGGCATGGCGGTCCAAAAGGCTGTCAATGATCGCTGGCGCGCCGTGACGGGGCGCAGCATCATCGAGGGCTACGGCCTGTCGGAAACTGCGCCCGTCGCCACGGCCAATCCCGCCGATTCTGACGAATTCAGTGGCACCATCGGGCTTCCGCTGCCGTCGACCGAGATCGCGATTCTTGACGACGCAGGCACGACGCTGCCGCCGGGCCAGCCCGGCGAGATCGCGATTCGTGGTCCCCAGGTCATGGAAGGTTACTGGCAGAAGCCGGAGGAAACTGCCCGGGTGATGACGCCGGACGGCTTCTTCCGCTCAGGTGACATTGGCGTCATGGATGAGCGCGGTTATGTCACCATCGTCGATCGCAAGAAAGACATGGTGCTGGTCTCAGGCTTTAACGTTTATCCCAGCGAAGTCGAGGCCGTGGTGGCCATGCATCCCGGGGTGCTCGAATGTGCCGTGGTGGGCGTGCCGGATGCCGGTACCGGTGAGGCTGTCAAGCTGTACGTGGTTCGCCGTGATCCGTCGATCACGGCAGAAGACCTGATGGACTACTGCCATGAGCAGCTCACCGGCTACAAGCGACCGAAGCATATCGAATTCCGTAATGAGCTGCCGAAGTCCAATGTCGGCAAGATCTTGCGGCGGGAACTGCGTGACGCCAAACTGGCCGCCTGAGCGTTTGCTTGGCTGATTAATTCTAATTCGCCGGCAACGGAGGCAAGGCACGTGGCTTGCGATCGTCGCCGACCGCAACGTAGGTCAACGTTGCCTCCGTGACCTTCACGACTTCAGCTTGCAGGCGATTGCGCTCTGCATAGACCTCCACATTGACTGTGATCGACGTGGTGCCGGTCTTTACGATCTTCGCGTAGAACGACAACAGGTCGCCAACGAATACCGGTTGTTTAAAGACAAAGGAATTGACGGCCACCGTGCCAACGCGTCCATTGGCGCGGCGGACTGCCGGCAACGCGCCGGCGATATCGACCTGAGCCATGATCCAGCCGCCGAACACGTCGCCGTGCACATTCGCATCGGCCGGCATCGGCATGACGCGCAGCGTCGGCATGCCGTCGGGCAGGTGGGTGACTTCCGTAATGCTCATGCTTGCTCCTGTACTCAAAAACGTCACGAGCCGCAGGCGCTAAAATCGAGACTTCATTCTCGCTTGCGGCAACAGCCTCAGAGAATAACCCACCCGCATTTTTTTCTTTCGGATTCCCATGCGTCGATACGCCAGTCACTACCCTGAATCTCCCGCGAACCAAGCGACCCGTAATGACTGGGCAACCTTGAAGACGCTGTTCCCGTACCTGTGGGCGTGGAAGTGGCGCGTCATGCTGGCGCTGCTTTGTCTGGTCATGGCGAAGGTCGCAAACGTGGCCGTACCGATGGTGATGAAGGAGCTGATTGACGGCCTCACGATCACGCCAGCCAGACCCGCCACACTGCTGGCACTGCCAGTAGGGCTGCTGGTGGCGTACGGATTATTGAGATTGTCAACGACGGCGTTTACCGAGCTGCGCGAATTTTTCTTCGCTAAAGTCACGCAGCGCGCCGTACGCAATATCGCGCTGAAGGTATTTCGCCATCTTCATGCACTTTCCCTGCGCTTTCATTTGAACCGGCAGACGGGCGGCGTGACCCGCGATATCGAGCGCGGCACGCGAGGTATTTCTTCCCTCGTGTCGTATACCTTGTTTTCCATACTGCCTACCCTGGTCGAAATATCCCTGGTGCTCGGCTATCTGGCTGTTCAGTACGATGTATGGTTCTCCGCGATCACGGTGGTTGCTTTGGTCGTCTATATCGCCTTCACGGTAGTGGTGACTGAATGGCGCACGCACTTCCGGCGCACCATGAATGAGCTGGACTCGAAAGCCAATGTCCGTGCGATCGATTCGCTGTTGAACTACGAGACTGTCAAGTACTTCGGTAACGAGGAATACGAGGCCCAGCGCTATGACGAAGGCTTGCAGCGCTATGAGCGTGCGGCAGTACGCTCGCAGAACTCGCTCTCGCTGCTCAACACGGGCCAGTCATTGATCATCGCGACGGCGGTGTCGCTGATGCTGTGGCGGGCGACTCTGGGTGTGATCAACGGCAGCATGTCGCTCGGCGATCTCGTGCTGGTCAATGCGTTCATGATCCAGCTCTACATTCCGCTGAATTTTCTTGGCGTGATCTATCGTGAGCTCAAGCAGAGCATGGCCGATATGGAACGGATGTTCTCGCTACTCGACCAGCATCGCGAGGTCGCCGATGCTCCGGGTGCTGCACCACTCAAGATCCAGCGTGCCGAGTTACGCTTCGAGCATGTGGATTTCAGCTACGAGGCCAAGCGGCAGATCCTGTTCGATGTCGACTTCACGATCCCGGCCGGCAGCACGACCGCAGTGGTCGGACACAGCGGGTCCGGCAAGTCGACATTGTCGCGGTTGCTGTTCCGGTTCTATGACGTCAATGAGGGCGCGATCCGTATCGACGGACAAGACATCCGGCAAGGCACGCAGACGTCGCTGCGTCACGCTATTGGCATCGTTCCGCAGGACACGGTGCTCTTCAACGATACGATCGAGTACAACATCGCTTACGGCCGTCCTGGCGCGAGTCGCGACGAGATCATTGCCGCAGCCCGGGCGGCCTATATCCACGATTTCATCATGAGCCTTCCCGACGGCTATCAGACGACCGTCGGCGAGCGCGGGTTGAAACTGTCGGGTGGCGAGAAGCAGCGTGTGGCGATTGCCCGTACCTTGCTGAAAAACCCGGCCATCCTGGTGTTCGACGAGGCGACTTCGGCGCTGGATTCGCAAGCCGAGCAGGCCATCCAGTCCCAGCTGAAAGAAATCGCGCGTGACCGTACGACACTCGTGATTGCCCACCGTTTGTCCACCATCGCCGATGCTCACCAGATTCTTGTCATGTCCCATGGACGGATTGTCGAGCGCGGCACGCACGCGCAACTACTGGCGGCACGGGGAATGTACGCCGACATGTGGGAGCGCCAACAGGCACGCGGTGAAGCGGCGGAGCTCGACGCTCCCAACAATTCTGCCGAGCTGGCTGCCGGGGGGCGCTGAACGCGAGTGTGGCGCTGGCGTCCTGTAAAATCTGCGCTCTTCCGAAACTCTTGTTGTCACGTCTCGCCATGACCACCCCGAACTCGATCACTCTGACGCGCCCCGATGACTGGCATGTCCATCTGCGCGATGGCGCTGTGCTCGCCGATGTGGTGCCGCATACGGCACGACAGTTTGGTCGCGCGATCGTCATGCCGAACCTGAAGCCGCCGGTCACCACGACCGCGATGGCGCAGGCATATCGCGATCGTATTCTGGCCGCGCTGCCAACCGGGATGCGTTTCGAGCCTCTCATGACGCTCTACCTCACTGACAACACCAGCGCTGACGAGATCCGGCGTGCCGTCGATAGTGGCATCGTCAAGGCTGTCAAGCTGTATCCAGCAGGCGCGACTACGAATTCGGATGCCGGCGTCACCGATCTGAAGCGCTGCACGGGAGCCCTTGAAGCGATGCAAGAACTCGGCCTGCCGCTGTTGATCCACGGCGAGGTAACGGACGCCGACATTGACCTGTTTGACCGCGAGGCGGTGTTCATCGAGCGTGTGCTGCAGCCGCTGCGCAAATCGATGCCAGCGCTGCGAATCGTCTTTGAACACATCACGACCAAAGACGCCGCTGAATATGTCCGCGATGCCGAAGGCGAGATCGGCGCCACCATTACCGCTCATCACCTGCTGTACAACCGCAACGCCATCTTCAAGGGCGGGATCCGGCCGCACTATTACTGCCTGCCCGTACTCAAGCGCGAGACGCATCGGCAGGCACTGCTGCAGGCCGCGACCTCGGGCAATCCGCGCTTTTTCCTTGGCACCGACTCGGCGCCGCACCCGAAAGGATTAAAGGAGCACGCCTGTGGCTGCGCCGGTTGCTATACCGCTTTGCATGCGATGGAGTTGTATGCGCAGGCCTTCGAGGCCGCGGGTGCACTGGACCGGCTGGAGGGATTTGCCAGTTTTCATGGGGCCGATTTCTACCGTCTGCCGCGCAATGCCGACAAGGTGACGCTGCAGCGCACGGACTGGATTATTCCTGATGAGGTGCGCCTGGGCGACGGCACGCTGGTGCCCCTCGACGCGGGCCAGGCGCTGCACTGGAAATTCGCCTGACTCCCGGCGACATTTGATGGCGCCGGGCGCAATTGACTGGTCGCGCCCTTGGTTGGCTGGTCTGCGCGAGCTCGGTGAGCCGCTGTCGCTGCAGGAAGACTGGATCCGGTCGGCGACTGGAGTTGCGGCTGCGCGTGGCCTGTGCAATTTGAACGGCCAGCGCATTCGTTTTATTCCGCAGGACCAGCTGCCCGCAGGCACCCCTTACGAGGCGCACATTGCCGCCACGGGCGAGGTGCCGACCCGGCAGAATTTCCATGATTTTTTCAATACGCTGGCGTGGCTGCACATGCCCGCCATCAAGCGCCAATTGAACGGCTTGCATGCGCGCGCATTCACGCAGGCAGCTGCTGCCGGAACACGTGGCAGCCTGAGGGATGCCGCGACACTCTTCGACGAGAATGCCGCACTGTTTGCCAGCAGCGATGCGGCGTTATTACATGCGCTGCGTGAACACGACTGGAAGACCGTACTGCTGAAATCTGAATCAGCGTTCTTTGCGTCGGCCGATGTCGTGTTGTTCGGGCACGCTCTTGTCGAGAAGCTGCTCGTTCCCTACAAATCCGTGACGGCACATGTCTGGACCGTTGAGGTCGAGCCTGCCTGGTTTAACCTGCCTACGACCGAGCGACTCGCCGATCTGGATGTACGCGTGGCGGCGTCATTGCGTAACGGCTTGCGCAGCGCAGATTTTTGCCATCTGCCAGTGCTCGGTGTGCCCGGCTGGTGGCCCGGGCAGGGACCGGCTTTTTACGAAGACGCTGAGGTGTTTCGGCCGAAGCGCTTGCGCAAGCCGAGCCCCACGAGCTAGACGTGCCATGTGCCGGGCAGGCCGGGACATGGCAGGTTGCCGTTTGGCCGGATTCAAAAGTTCTTCAGAAGCCTTTTTGTATACCGAGAATGAACGCGTTCGATGAACCCGCCTGGGCCAGGCCCGGGGTCGCCCCAGCATCGACATTGCCAGAGTACGACGATGGCACGCCTTCGGTCGCCCGGTTGAAAGCCGCGTAGAGATTGGTTGTCTTCGACATCGAGTACACGGCCGACAGGTTGATGATGTCCGGATTGCCGGCGCTGTCGTTGCGTGCATAGTTGATGCCGACACTGGCGCTCGGTATGACCTTCATCTGTGCGCCAACGATGTAGGTATTGCTTGAATTGCCAAGGACCGGGTTGAAGCGCACATAATTCGCTGCCACCCTGACCGGCCCGATGGGTATGCTGGCGCCGATCAGGTATTGCCGGTATTGCTCGTCCCGGTCGGAGCCGGCAATCACCACGTTCAGGTCGCCCAGCGCATAGCCGAGGTTCGCGGACACAAATCGGTTTTGTCGTGCCGCGCCCGGTACGCCGCCCAGGGCGTACATCACACTGCCGGTCACGCCGGCGATCAATTCGGAGGGCAGGCTGTAGGTCACGGAATTCGGAATGAAGAAGCCGCCAGTCGTGCCCAGCGACGGGTCGGCATCGGTGCCGCCCGGGAAGGCCGGTATGGGCGAGCCGGCAGTCGTGCCGGTACCGCTGATGACGCTGCCATCGCGATGCATCAGCAGCGCGGGCACATAGAAGTTGTTGCCGGCCAGTCCGAGTGTTGACGTATAGGCAGCGATGAACGGCGACAGATTCAGGCCGGCCGTCACCGAGCCGAATGGTCCGCTGATGCCTGCATTCGCCATCCTGCTGAAGACGCCCGTGGTGCCGCCGTTTGCGATGGCCCCGGTGCCGGCATTGAAGCCGCCTTCGAGGCGGAAGTGCGCCTTCATGCCACCGCCCAGATCCTCGGTGCCCTTCAACCCCCACACTGACGGTGCCCAGTTACCCTCGCCAAAGCTCACCCGCCGGTCTGAGCCTGGGCCAATGCCCGACGCAGTGACGATCGACGCGTCGATATTGCCGTACAACGTCAGCCCCGACTCTGCAATTGCCGATTCGCTCGCCAGCATCCCCAGAACCGCGCATGCAAGAAGCCCTCTGTTCATCGTGTTTCTCCAGTGGTTGACAAAGCTCTGACCAGTCTGGTGCTGGCAGGTTTTGGCAGGGCTTCGCAACACAAATCACCGGTGAGA
>JACCDS010845615.1_pt1 | contig 13343 bp, 18 predicted proteins | sample 7446441 | NCBI WGS metagenome assembly JACCDS01 (sample SAMN15323445, study PRJNA562643) | freshwater metagenome | isolation source: river surface water | place: USA:Blue River Watershed | collected 2017-08-17
GGATCAATCTGAAAACTAGCTAGTTTTCAGATTGATCCTAAGTCGACAGAATTTTCTGCTTTGGTCAACCAAATCGCAGGTTCTTGTGAATTGTTAACATTTGATCCTGAAGACACCTATGGAATGACTCTAGATCAATTTCGCGATTCGATTCAAAAATTTTTTTTCAAAATACAAAAGTAAGAAGTTATCACTCTTCTTACTTTTGTATTTAAAACTAATCACTCATACCTGTTTATTTACAAAATTACTTTCAAATGCAAATTAATAAAAAATCTGGGTACATTCGTGTCAGTTCTAAAAGTCAAGAATCAAATTCTTCTATTAAGTATCAAAAAGAACAATTAATTCAAAACGGAATTCAACCAGAAAATATTCGAATCGAAATTGGATCAGCTACCAATAAAATTAAAAATCGTCTTGTCTTTCAAAAGTTAATTCAAGAAGAAATGATTAGCCACTGTTTAAATACAGAATTAGGAGCTTATGGATTCAAAAGTTATGTATCACCTGATAAGACAGCGGGTTTCATCAATGACGAAGGGATGTGTAAAGTGATTTGTTGTTGAATTCCTCCATTTGCGGGTCTATGTACTCCGCCATTTGGAGGAACAATCGGTATTTAAAAACCATCAATCCCAACTTCCATAATTTGCCACATAAGAGGAATCACTACTAAAGCTGCAGCTGTTTCAATTAAGCTGCCACCTCTAAGCTCTTTAATAAGTTTGCTAACCTTCGGAGTTCTTATAAACTGCTCATCCATAATATAAATCCATAAAGGTAATTTGCTAGGTTTGACAAACCTTATTTTATCTAAGCGCGGATTAATAATTGGAGCATGCTGAGGAACTGTTTGCAGAGCTGGATGATGGATCTCAGGAGCTGAAGGGAGTATTGGTGGAACTCCAATGGCTTCTGACTTATAAGGCATAATTCTCTTATATAGATTTAATTCAATTTTTATAATCATTTTATAAATAGACGTATAAAAATATTTAAAATTACTATAATACTAAGTAAATATTACTAATATTACTCATAATCTTTATGTCACATTTTACTCATATTCAGACTCGTTTTCAAAATTTATTTTACTTAGAAAAAGCCTTAAACAAATTGAATATTAATTATGAAAAACAAAAAGAATTTATTGATGGTTCAAAATCATATCAAACAAATTTAGTAATTTCTCAATCCAATGATTATGACATAAAATTTTCTTGGAATGAACAAGAATACGAATTAATTGCTGATTTAGCTTTTTGGAAACAATCCTCATCTATTGAAACATTTATTGATAAAATCTCTCAAGAATATGCGGGTCAAGTAATTATTGGGGAAAGTCAAAAAATTGGTTTTCAACCTGTAAAATATCAACAAAATACTGATGGGTCACAAACGTTAATTCTAGAACGTTGGAATAGTGAGACTTAAGAGAAAATAAGGAAAACTCTTTTGGTTTATTTTCTATAAAAATTTATTTAATAATTTTTGAGTATAATAACAATTTATTTTTTATTATATTCAAAAATTAAAATGAAATTTGATGAAGTTGAATCTTTTATGTCAAAGCCAAAAAAGTATAGAGTATACTCAGAAGTTTGTAAATACTCTTATTACGTTACATTTAGTGCCCTGTAAGTGCATAATATTGAATAATAATAAGATAAAAATCAATAGCTAAAATCGAACTGTTGGCTAATAAAAATAATTTGCCAGTTGCTATTTTTAAGCTTTCAGACTAATATTGAAATATACATTAATTTATTTATTATTGAAATATAGATATTTTTAGCTTCAAAGGTTGGTACTCTAATTGGAACTGCAACAGCTTATGGTGTATGTTATATGGGAAAAGGAGCTACTCCACTTGGCGTAGCCAGTATACTATATGCTCATCGAGATGAGATTCAAAAATTTGCTGTAGAACATTCTCTTAAGAAAGATGATCCAGATGCTGTTCAAAATAATCTTTTAGAATGTTTAACATATATTGATTAATCGAAGGAGGTTTTTTAATCGGATGGTTCACTGCTTGTAGTGAATTTATAAGTTCTGCAACTACTCCTTATGTTCGAACATCAGTCAAATTAAAGTAAAAATAATTAGTTGAGTCGACTGATTTCTGTCCAGATGAAACGAAGAACTTTATTGCAAAAAGTTTAGAAAGTTGTCAGCTAGCTAATAAGGATATCAGATGGTTGGTCAGACGAATTACCCAATACAATCTCGACAGAAACGATTATTTTGCTTCTTTGCTTAGAACTGATGCCAATATTAAATCAACGAAACGGGTAATCTGTATTATGGCACTTAATAAAGCAGCTAAATGTATCTGTTCTGACTATCATGAAGAGGGGGCTAGAGCAGTAACCTATAGTTATCTAGCATTATGTCATGGTGGTTTTCATTAAACAATTTGAGAAAACTTTAACTAAGTGCAGCACATAAGGCGGGGTATTTAATAACTGTACCTCTCCAGTTATTAAATACCCAGCCTTATGTGCTGCGATGACTCTAGATGGGCTAGTAGCGTTATAAACTTCAATACAAGTCATAGTAAAGCCATAGGCAGTAACAGGCAAAAATAGTGACACTTTACCTAAAATGGAATTTACTAACATTCATACTTCCGTCATTGTTATTTAAATTTTGAAAAAATGCCAGCAATGAACCAAGCTATACTTTAGCAAATCCAGGACTTACGCTAGATGCTGTGAGAGTTGAAAGTTCAAGACCTAAAGCAAACATTATTACTATTAAAATACGGTTTGTCATAATTTATCTAATTCTAATTAATAATTTTTTTTGTTTAACTGTCAACACTCAACTTTATCAGATTCTTAGTACTCAACTTTATAGGGGGTGTTAAACTTTTGCCAACCAAGTTTAGAGCTTTGTTTGTAGATCGTGTAAAAGTTTCACGACTAATAGAAGTTTTAGAAGTCAAATTGAAATCTGATGTAAAAATTAAATCCTCATCATTTTTAATTGAATAAAAGTACTGAAAATCTTTTTTCCTATCACTAATTATTGCGCGAGCCTTCGAATTTTGAACAAATAGATTTTGATGGCCAATATTGATGAAAAATTCTTCCTCTAAAACTCTGAGACTTTTTACAGGCAATATTAAAATATTACTAATTTTTTCATGGGTTATAGCCAATAACAAAATTCCTATCCGTAGACGTACACTACGAAAGTCCTTCTGATTATAACGCGCCATTATGATATTATAAATTTTCCAGTTCATTTCTCTCCTCATCAAGTAAATTTTTAGTGTTTTGGTTTCGAACCTGAAATCAATAGATAATATGTGACCTCAGCCACTTACCTTTGTGTTTGTGACTTTGATATCAGCGTCTCATAGTATCAAATTTTCTAAAAAAACACAATTTCTAAAATTTCTTAACCTTATATAGAAGTTTGTGTTGTTGATTCAAAACTTGTAAGTAGCGTATAAAATGCTCTTTAATTTTCTTTTTTTGTTGACTACTTAAAACGAATGGGTAATTGTCTAAGAATTGTTGAATATGAAATTCTTTTCAAATTTCATTATAACTATACTTTTAAATAATTTCAAAGAAGACTTGAAACTGATGGCTTGATAGGTTTGTCTCAAATAAATCAGAAAAGGTGAAAGAGTGAAAATAATGAAATAATTCTTTGGCAACCCAAATCTCGACATTCCAAATATTTTGTTGTGACTTAGTAACATTAACTTCGGGTAATGTTACTAGCATTTTATAATGTCTGTCACTTAAGGACTCAATAATAAAATTTTTCTTTAGTAGATCAAAAAATTCTCTAGTCTTATTTAATTGATATTGATTAATTTTTTTGTTGATGAATTTTAGAAATTCCCTAAGTGGGAAGTTATATTTTCGATACTTGGATGTTCATTGCCCAGGGGTATAGTTTAATCCTCGAACAAAAACTAATAATTTTAAAAGAGTGATTCAATGTCACTTTTCGCTCATTAGTTTGAAATCCATCTGATTAAGGTAGTGTAAATGAATTATCGCATCCTGAATGTGCAATGTGTTATTGGACTGAAAAAGTCTAATCCTGTCCATCAACCAATCTATGTGAGAAGTCTGGTTTAAAATGGAAAATATTTCAAATCACGGGTACTAATATTCAAATGTTTTCTGATAGGGTTCTAAAATTCGTTTTAAAGGCACTTAGTTTAAGTAGGCCAGAAAGTTGGTAGAATTATATCATTCCTGATTATTGTTTTGAATTTTTAAATAAATTTTTTGAATGGAATCTCGAAATTGATCTAGAGTCATTCCATAGTTGTCTTCAGGATCAAATGTTAACAATTCACAAGAACCTGCGATTTGGTTGACCAAAGCAGAAAATTCTGTCGACTTAGGATTAATCTGAAAAGTAGTTAGTTTTTGTTTTTGAATACCCTGTTCAAGAATTTCTTTTTCAAAAGCTTTTAAAGCTTTATTATCCTTCTTAAAGATCTTAAAAAATTCCGAGACAAATAGGCGAGCCCCATCTTTACAAGCATTCTCTCGTAGATATTCCTCTACTAAAAAAATATATTCAGCTTTCCGATTGTAATAAATTTGATTTTCTAAAATTATACCATAAGATAACAATTCAAGGTCTTCTTTAGGATTTTGATTGAACAAAGATGTTCCTTCATTTTTTAAAAATTCTTTCTTTTTTAATAACTCAATATACCGAGTTTTATCGAAGTTAATATTATTTCCCATAAAAATTTAAATAATTACTAAAGATTTATATTATATTACCGTTGGTTTTAATATCAATTCTTTGACGTCTGTTTGTTTCAAAGCCTGTTCGGTATTGTTTTCCATTTCTGTCAAAAAAGCTATTAAAACCAGTCTTGTCATTGTACAAATGATAGCCTTCTATTTTCGGTGGTCCACCATTTGCCTCGCGATTTGCACCTAATGTACCTTCTATTATTTTTGTATCCGGGTCAAGGCCATGAAATCTAAGATCTCGACCATATTGTTCAAGGTAGGCGTCAGGCAGAACTTTTTTATTTCGAAAAGTTTCTAACCTCTCTCGGTAGAGACTTGGATCTGCTAAACGAGCTAACTCACCATCAACAAGTGTTCCTGGAATTGGTGAACAACTGCCAGCATCACTTCCGGAACTTGGGTTTTGATTTTCTCCACTATCACCCCCAGCAGGATTTTGTCCGCTTGCTCCCATCCCTGGTCTACTATCAGAGTACCCACGATTACTCTGACCTAGTCTTGATATCTGAGCTGTAAATATCTCAGCTCCCAGTAAAAACCAATTATCCTTAGCCCCAGCCGGTTCTACATTACCAAAAATGAGTAACATTTCTAAACAAATGATAACAATTATTTTTTTGCTTTTACTCTCCACTGAATCCTTCTCTTTTTACTAATACACATAATACACACCTTTGAACCTAAACCAGCTTAAAATCGAAAAATCAATTAGAGAATTGTCATGCCAAATAATATAAGAATGATTCCTAGAACTTTCGCTATTATCTTATTAACATCTATTAGGAGAGAGGTTTGTAGTTTTATGGTACAAATGTAAGTACTCATTACTGATAGAAGTTAAAAGCCGCGGACTTAATTTCGGGTTTGAGTATACACCCATTGTATTATAGTACAAGTAGTTAAGAAGTAAAACCTGTCCTCCAGATCAATGACTCAAGTTAATTTTTTTTATATTAAAACTTACTAATTTGATCTACTGGAGAACTTGCTATTGCATAATTCTTTTTCGTCATTCTACCAGCTAAATGTGCTAATCGTCCAGCTTTCACAGCTAAATTCATAGCCAAAGCCATTTGTGATGGATTTGCTGATTGAGCAACAGCAGTATTTAATAGGACCCCATCTGCTCCTAACTCCATAGCTAAAGCAGCTTCGCTTGGTGTCCCAATTCCTGCATCTACAATTACTGGAACATTTGAATTTTCAATGATAATCTTTATGTTTGTTAAATTATTTATACCCTGACCAGAACCAATAGGTGAACCTAAAGGCATAACAGTAGCACAACCAAGATCTTCTAGATGTAATGCTAACATTGGATCAGCATTAATATAAGGAAGAACAGTGAAACCTTTTTTAATTAAAAATTCAGCTGCTTTTAATGTTCCTAATGGATCAGGCAAAAGATATTTAGGATCAGAAATTACCTCTAATTTTACAAAAAAATTATCTTCCTGTCCCAGCTGACAAGCTAATTCATGACCTAAAAATGCCATTCGTATTGCTTCTTCAGCTGTTTGAGATCCTGCTGTATTTGGTAATAACCAAAGCTTGTTCCAATCTAAATTACTTAAAAAGTTGGTTGTATCATCGTCTAAATTAATAGGTAATCTTCTAATAGCAACTGTCACAATCTGAGATTCACTATTTTTAATACTTTGAATTGCATCATTTGTCGTTTTATATTTTCCTGTTCCTAACATTAAACGAGAATCAAAAACTTTATTTCCAATTTTTAATTTATCAAAATTTTCTTTCATAATTACTTATTTTTAAATGACTCCCCAGGTAGGACTTGAACCTACGACCAATCGGTTAACAGCCGATTGCTCTACCACTGAGCTACTGAGGATAGTTTAACTATTCTAATAGTAGCAGAGTTTTATCTTAATGACAAATTATTTTACTAAAATTAAAATAATATTAATTTATAAGATAACCGAACTTTCAATGAATCAACTAAAATATCGTTTATCTCATAAATTAATATTATTGTTAAATTTTCTCTTTAGCTCATTGTAAAAAATTTTAGGTTAGTTATTCTTATTAAACACTAAATATCTTAAGACATTCGAATCTAGTTTTAAAACTTGTGAAAAGTTCGTAATATATTTAGGCATACTTGAAAAGTTTAATTGAATATAATTCCCTTTTTGTCGATTATGAATAGAGTACGCTAAATTTTGTTTTCCACGCGAAATGACTGATATATTACAGACATTAAATTTTCTTAAACTTTTTGCATAATTGAATACCCAAGTTTTTAACTCACTGTCGTTAAATTCTTCTGTAAGAAGAATCATAATTTCATATTTTCTTAATAATGACATAATATTTTAATTTTATCCAAATTAACATTATCTTACTTCGAAATAGAAATTAATGTCAATTCTAAATTAATTTTTCTAAATGAAAAATTCAATAATATTAAAATTTAATCAAGAAATTAGACAAAATTGAATCATTTTTGAGTAAAATGGTATTATAGAAGATAATTTTACTAAAAAATTTTTATTGGAGAAATTTCATGGATTGGAATGAAATTCAAAACTTTTTATCAAACATAGTTTTTGGAATCTTGTTATTTGCAATGGTAATTTATTGGGTGAATTTATCATTGTTTAATAATTCTGTGGTAATGTCAAAAATAGGTCGGTTTAGTACTTTAATTGCTAATTTGTTACTATTTTTTATTCTTTGTTCACGCTGGATCATAGCAGGTTACTTTCCATTAAGTAATTTATATGAATCATTGTTGTTTTTAACTTGGACATTATTAACAATTTATTTGTTTATTGAAATAAAAACAAAAAGTAAATTAATTGGATCAATTTTAATACCTGTTACATTATTAATAAATGGGTTTGCAAATTTAACTCTTTCTCCTGAAATGCAAAAATCTAGTCCGTTAGTCCCTGCTTTACAATCGAATTGGTTAATGATGCATGTTAGTATGATGTTATTAAGTTATGCTACTTTAATTATGGGATCATTATTATGTCTTTTATTCTTAGTAATTTCAAGAAACAAAGATGTCGATTTAAAAATTATAAATCAGTCCTCATTACCACTTTATAATATTATGTTAGATTATTATGAAACAAAATTATTATCACCTTCAAATGAAATCTCTGAGCTTGGTAAACTAAAACTGTTACAAAGTATTGACAATTGGAGTTATCGAATCATTGGTTTAGGATTCCCATTTTTAACAATTGGAATTATTTCTGGTGGAGTTTGGGCTAATGAAGCGTGGGGTTCTTACTGGAGTTGGGATCCAAAAGAAACGTGGGCATTAATTACTTGGTTAGTATTCGCAACATATTTACATGCTCGTATTACTAAAGGATGGGAAGGAAAAAAAACTGCAATTCTAGGGGGTTTAGGGTTTTTTGTTATATGGATCTGTTATTTAGGAGTAAATTTCTTAGGAAAAGGTTTACATAGTTATGGATGGATATCCTAATTAAAATGTATATAAATCAAAAAACAAAAATTCATTTTTTGATTTATATACATTTTAATAAGCTAATCCTAAACTTCTAGTTGTTTCAGCACCTAAGTATACTCTTACACTTAAGAAATCAGTAGGACAAGCAGTTTCACATCTTTTACATCCAACACAATCTTCTACACGTGGTGAAGAGGCAATTTGACCAGCTTTACAGCCATCCCATTCAACCATTTCTAATACATCTGTAGGACATGCTCGTACACATTGTGTACAACCAATACATGTGTCATAAATTTTAACTGTATGAGACATAATTATTCTATAATTTTATTGTTTATTATCTAAAATTAATTTTCGTTTGAAAACCCAAGCGAAAATAGTTTTTTAATTTATTGAAAATATTTTTTTGTCATTTAAAATCTAACAATTATTAACGTCCTAAACGTTGTAGTTGTTGGATTGCTAAACGACCAATGTTAAATAAAGCCCATGAAGCTGCGATTAATAATGGTGCAGCAATTACTACTAAACGAGTATCCATAATTGAGAATCCTTTCTTAATATTTTGAATGAAATATAGAAAATAATATTAATATACAATCATATTATTGTATATTAGTATTATATATGAAATTTAGAATATTTTTTAGAAATATAAATTAGAAAAAGAAGTTCAAATAAGGTATTATTTTTCAAAATTCTTTCCAAAATATAAAAGTTAGGTGATATCGATCTTTGATTTTTTTTCAGTCAAATTAAATGCTTTTTTAATTAAACTATAATAAAAATTAACTGGATTAGTTTTTTATTATAGTTTACTCTAATTTAAAGAGAAACTTTAGAGTTTATTCTAATAAATTTGAGAAGTTAAAACAAATCAGATAGCATTTAAAGACATATAATCGGATTCAAAGAGAATTATGATTTACTTGGTAGTGAATAAATTAAGATGAACTTACTTAATGCAATTTCAAAAATTTTGAGGGTTTTAAAAGTTTAAAATTAATAAAATTTAACAAAATCACAATACTTTCACAAACTGGAAAAGACGATGAACCTGCCAAAATCATAAGAATCGTTTCTCTATCCTGGTCCTAAGACTGATATGAAAATATTTAAAAAGAAATTTACTATTTAATTAATTGTAAAATGAGTCGAATTAGAAATTAAAACCCTCCACTCTTTTCAATTCGGAAAAATAGTATTTAATCGTTGATGAAAAGCCTTCTCAAAATTTTTCAAAAAAGGAGAAGGAAAACTGATAATATTTATAGAAAGTTGCTCTTTAATTTAAAAGAGAAAATTTTTGTCGATCTTCAGATCCTTCAAAAATTTTTTTATACCAAGAGCTCTACGATAATAGATAATAAGCCGATCGACATTATTCCTCATTCTTATAAAAATAAGTCTATACCCATGGGACCAAATATAAATACGATATTTTTAATATTATTTTTAAATAAAATTTTTACTTTGCTCTATTTATGAAATCGATTATAATAAAGAAAGTAAAGATAAAAAAATTGTGAATCTGGCGGTATGGCCAAGTGGTAAGGCAGTGGATTGCAAATCCTCTATCCCCAGTTCGAATCTGGGTGCCGCCTGATAAAATTTAAAGAATAGTCTTGTTTTTATATTTAAATTACTTTATAATACAGTTACAATCAATGATACTGATGGGAATGTGGTGAAATTGGTAGACACGACGGACTTAAAATCCGTTGCTTAGTGATAAGCGTGAGGGTTCAAGTCCCTCCGTTCCCATTTTTTTTTTGTTTTTGAATTAACTACTTCACTACTATCAACACTCAACAAAAACAGTTTTAAGATCAATCTAAGCATCATACTATTTTAAATCATAAGCGTTACCTTCTGGATAAGCTTTAATAGCATCTTCAATAATTTGTTTTTCTTAGTTTTCTAACAATGATTATTGGCTTACTTAGAGATATGAAATCACTTTTTTAATTATTCATTAAAATTAATAATTTTTTTTGACTACTTAGGATTAAGCTGTCTATTTAACGATCATTTAGTTTTCCACTCACATCTAGGTTAGTGTCAAAAATATATTTAACATTCTCCAAACAACTGAAAAAAGTAATACTTTAAATTTTCATAATGTTTATTAAAATTCTAATCATCTATTTATATTCTAGGTAACTATTTTTCATTATTTTTATTTGATTCTGCGATAATTTCTCTTGCAGAAGCTTCTACGAAATTTTTGATACGTTAGCTTTATCAAAATTCTGACTGTGTTAGAAGTTTCCTAAGAATTCTCTGCTGATTGAGCGCGTAGAGCGATATTTTCAACTATAGCTGGTTCAATTTTAGGTTTGAACCCAGAAAGTCAAAAAGGAATAATAATAACGATGGCAAAAAATAACTCTTATGGATTTTTTTGAACTCGCTTATCAATCTCAACTTTTTCTTCGCCGTCAACTTAATATAGTAAGAATATCCAATATATTAACTCATAATTGAAATTTTTTTTTTAATATTTTAAAATTATTTAAATAATTTTATGTTCCATTGCAAGTAATTATCTAAACTTACTACTTAATTTATTTGGATTCTTAGGCTTTATTTACAATAAGTTCATAATATCCAAAGTTAGCTGATTAGCTAACTTTGGATATTATGAACTTATTGTAAATAAAGTCGATAAAAGACTCCAGACGATAAATCTGCTTTTGATAATAAATCAAAAATTGCTAGTTCTGAATCGTAATAAATTTCTAAAATTCGTTTATGAACTCGAATTTCAAAATGCTCTCTCGAATCTTTATCAACATGAGGGGAACGTAAAACACAATAAATACGTTTCTTTGTTGGTAATGTAACTACTCCTAGAGAATTTAAAGGAGTATTTTGTAAAATATCAATAATCTTTTGACATGAAGAAACTAATAGCTGATGATCAAAAGATTCTAATCTTACACGAATTTTTGCATTCGTATTTATTTCCATAAAATTTTTTAATTATTTAACAATTTTAGAAACTACACCTGCACCAATAGTACGGCCACCTTCACGAATTGCGAATCGCATACCTTCTTCAATAGCAACAGGATAGATTAATTCTGCTGTCATTTTAATACGATCACCAGGCATTACCATTTCTACGATAGATCCATCATCTGCAGTAAATTGCGTAATTGCACCAGTAACATCTGTTGTTCGTACATAAAATTGTGGTCTATAACCTGTAAAGAATGGTGTATGACGGCCACCTTCATCTTTTGTTAAAACATAAACTTCTGATTCAAAGTTTGTGTGTGGAGTAATCGTACCAGGTTTTGCTAATACCATACCACGTTCAATATTTTCACGTGTAACACCACGTAATAAAATACCAACATTATCACCTGCAAAACCTTCATCTAATGTTTTTTGGAACATTTCAATTCCAGTAATTGTTGTAGTTTGTGTGTCAGAAATTCCAACGATTTCGACACTTTCACCAACTTTAACAACACCACGTTCAATACGACCTGTTGCAACAGTACCACGACCTGTAATTGAGAAAACATCTTCAATAGCCATTAAGAATGTTTTCTCTGTATCACGCTCTGGTGTTGGAATATATTCATCGACCGCATCCATTAATGCATAAATTTTGTCAACCCATGGATCATCTCCACGTCGAATCTCTGGATTTGATTGAATAGCTTCAATTGCTTGTAAAGCTGAACCAGGACAAATTGGAATGTCATCACCTGGAAAATCATAAGCAGAAAGTAATTCACGAACTTCTAACTCTACTAATTCTAATAATTCAGCATCATCAACTTGATCTTCTTTATTTAAAAATACTACAATATTTGGAACACCAACTTGTTTTGATAATAAAATATGTTCACGTGTTTGTGGCATCGGACCATCAGCAGCTGAAACAACTAAAATAGCACCATCCATTTGAGCTGCACCAGTAATCATGTTTTTCACGTAATCCGCGTGACCTGGACAATCTACATGAGCATAATGACGATTTTGAGTTTCATATTCTACGTGTGCTGTATTAATTGTAATACCACGTGCACGTTCTTCTGGAGCACCATCAATATCTGAATACTCTTTGTATGTACAACCACCTTCTAAAGATAATGTTGCTGTAATTGCAGCTGTTAAAGTTGTTTTACCGTGGTCAACATGACCAATTGTACCAATATTAACGTGTGGTTTTGTACGTTCGAATTTTTCACGTGCCATTATTAAATTCCTTTAAATCTTAAAAAAATTATATTTTATCCTTTAGCTTTTAGCGAGAATTTGGATATACTTAGAGATTAATATCTAAAATGTGCGAAAGCTTTATTTGCTTCTGCCATTCTATGAGTTTCTTCCTTTTTCTTAATAGTATTACCGATATCGTTCGATGTGTCAATAATTTCATTAGCTAATTTAATTGCCATGCTTCTTCCAGCTCGTTGATGAGCATAGGTAATGATCCAACGTAACGATAAATTTGTTGCTCGGAACCCACTAACTTCAATAGGTACTTGATATGTCGAACCTCCAACTCGTCGAGCTTTAACTTCGACAACAGGACTTGCATTTCGTATAGCTTTTTCGAAGATTTCTAATGGATCTTCATTTGTTTTTTTCTTTATAATATCAAATGCTTGATAAACAATATTCTTAGCAATAGTTTTCTTTCCTGATTTTAAAATTCGTGAAATAAGTAAACTAACTAAATAACTGTTATAAATTGAATCTGCTTCTGGAAAACGTTTTTTTGAAATATTTCGACGAGACATAGTATAATTTATAAATCTTTTTTATTTCTTTCAATTAAGAAATTCGAATGATTTCTTAATTGAAATACTATTATTTGTCACCTTTTGGTTTTTTTACTCCATATTTTGAACGACCTTGTGTTCGATTTTTCACACCACCAGTATCTAAAGCACCACGAACAATATGGTAACGAACCCCAGGTAAATCTTTAACTCGACCACCACGAATTAAAACAACAGAATGTTCTTGTAAATTATGGCCAATTCCTGGGATATAAGCGGTAACCTCAAATCCAGATGTTAAGCGTACACGCGCCACTTTTCGAATTGCCGAATTTGGTTTTTTCGGTGTTGTCGTATAAACACGTGTACAAACACCTCGACGCTGCGGACAATTGA